>Ga0114129_10009091_pt1 | contig 14159 bp, 8 predicted proteins | sample RhiMetdeltSRZDD1_FD_80071 | JGI IMG/M metagenome (GOLD analysis project Ga0114129, IMG submission 80071) | Populus rhizosphere microbial communities from Tennessee, USA - Rhizosphere MetaG P. deltoides SRZDD1 (version 2) (version 2) | ecosystem: Host-associated > Plants > Roots > Rhizosphere >... | reverse complement strand
CGTCGAGCGATTCACGCCCGCGAGCCCGTATCACTTGAGCTACGAGGCGACGATCGAGGATCCCAAGGTCTTTACCCGGCCCTGGAAAGTCAGCTTCCCGCTGTACCGGCGCATGGACAAAGGCGCCCGGCTTCTCGAGTTCCGGTGCGTGGAGTTCTCCGAGGAATTTCTCTACGGAAAGCTCCGGAGACAACCGGGCCGATAGCCCGTTCGCTACTTCTTCTCCAGCACCGGAAACCTTTCTTTCTCGGTGGGATCGATCTGTACGCCGAGCGCGTTGAGCGCCATCGACACCATTCGATAGTTGGCCGGCGTAATGATCACGTTCATCATCATCGTCGTATCGAAGCGAGCGGCGAGAGCGCTCCACGTCTGATCCGAGATGATGCAGTCTCGGTACAGCTCGTCGACGGCGCGCAGCAGCGACTGCTCGAATGGATCCCAGCCGGTCGCGGCCGGCCCCTGGGCGATCTTCGCAGGATCGAGTCCACGTTCTCGCGCGCGCCCGACGTTGCCGACGTGCTGCGCCCATTCGTACTCGGCCTGACTGTTCCAGCCGATCCGCAAGATCAGGATCTCGCGGTAGCGAGGGTCGAGCTTCGATCCCTGGTTGACGTAATTGGACCCGGTGCCGCGCGGTGTGGCGAGCTTCGGATATCGGGCGAAAGTGCGGCCGATGGCAATGCCGCTTCCTTCGAGCGGTTCAATCCGCGCCTTCTTCAGCGGCGGCTCGCGCGGCGGAACGACCACTCGATAAGGAATATCGGTCGGAATGCGGTCGGTGAGCCACTCGTCCGGCTGAACACCCAGCGAGTTGTACAGCAGCGACGTCGTCGTGAAGTCGGTCACGGTCATGACGGCGTCGAGGAGGTGGTACAAATCGTAACTCGCCGAGAGCGCGTTCCACGTGGCGTCGTTGATCGAGGAATTTCGAAAGAGCTGATCGGCGAGCCGCAACAGCGTCGCCTCGAATGGTTCCCAGCCCTGGGCGTCAGGACCCTGGGCGATACGTCGCAGGTCGGCGGTGGTCATGCCGGCAATCCTTGCGATCGCGGCGTGCTCGGACCACACGTACTCACTTCCGTGCAACCAACCCGTGCGAAGGATGAGGAGCTCGCGGTGGCGGAGCGACAGGCTGCTGTCGCGCGTGATGTAGGTCTGGAACGGCCAGGTGCCGTCGACGAGCAGCGGAACGTTGAGCAGCGTTTTGAAGGCGTTGCCTGCCCGCTCACCGTGCAGGTGCTTCGCGGCCAGGGCCTTCTGCTCTGCGGTCCACTGCGCTTCAGGCACAGGAGCAATTCTCGGTTTCTTCAGTTGAATCGGTCGGGAGCCGCCCGGGCGTTCGATCGTGGTCTGCGCAGCAGCGTGAGAGACCGAGAGAAGGAGAAAAGAAACAAGTGTTACGGGAAAACGCGCGGTCAGGCGAGACTTCGTGACGGACATGCTCGTTCCTCCATTCCTCACGCTGCTGATCACATCTTCGGCTCGAACGCCATGAAGCGGAGCGGGTTGTCGTGGACGATCGTCTGCAAGGTCGCCTGATTGACGCCGGCGGCGCGCAGCTTCGGCACGAATACGGTGAGGCACCGGCCGAACGCGATGGCCTTGTAGAGCGTGGCCTTGATGCTGGCGCCCTCAGCCACCGTGAGCCATTCGTCCTTCACCATCTGGCTGATCTGTCCGCTGACCGCCCTGGCCTGGGTCGTGGCATCGTCGGCGAGGAGCAGACGGTTCGCGAAGCCCGCGTTGATGAGCTCCAGGATCATCTTCACTCGCAGCTCGTCGGACGTGTCTCGGACAGCACCCGGGACAGATCCCTTGGGATCCGGCGGGTGGTGGTCCGCCATGCGATCGAACCCGATGTAGGCGCCGCGCTTTGCGATCGCCTTCATGATGTCCGCCTTCGGATCGTCGAGACAGCACACGTGGCCGATCGCGATGCGTTCGGGCTTGACGCCCACAGCCTCGAAGACATCGAGCTGCCGCAGACCAGCTTCTTTCGGCACGCTCGGTCCGGTGCCGTACGGGTTGTGCGTGAAAATCGGCAGATTCGTACGGAGGTGCGCCTTGCCCACGGCGCGGAACACTTTGAGCTCGTCAGGCGTCATCGCAGCGCTGTCGGCCGTCTGGCCGATTTCGCCGAAGGCGCCCAGACGGTCACGGCGTGCCTCCTGCGCGAGGTCCTCTGCGATCTGGTCTTCGCTCTGTGCGAGGATCTCCTTCGGATACGAGCTCTGCATGTAATAACCCGTGCACGCCACGATCGGCATGGCGCTGTCGGTCGAGATGGCTTTGAGGTTCGCGATGTTCTGTCTGCCTCCGGCCTTCGCGCTGACCAGGCAGCTCACGCCGGCTTTCTTCGCGGCGTTGATCTCTTCGATCAAGAGGGGGTCGATCGTGTTCGCTCCGACGTGCTCGTGGAACAGCAGCGCGCCAGGCCCGAGCTCCGACGGGGAGACATCCTTCAGCACCGTTCGAATGATGGCGCCCTTCGGAATTGTCGACGGGCTCACACCGCGTCCGCGGGTCTGGAATGCCGAAACTCCCTGCATTTCTCCGTCGAGGATGGACTTCAGGCTCAGTCCGGCGCTCCCACCGAGAAGGCCGAGCATTGTCCGACGACTGAGACGTGCTCCCGATGACCGTGAGATTGCCATGATCGTCCCCCTCCGAAGATGCGTCGCGTGGACGGTCGATTCCGGTTGTGGCGTGAGCGAGTTGCAGTTGGTCATTAAACATAGACGCGCAACGTTGTCAACGTTGCTATTGCCGTCCTCGTCGCCTCGTTCCCGGCGTCTACAGGAAATTGGGTAGGGCTCGCCCGCGCGCCGCAGGAACCCCGACCCATCCTTGCCTCACGTATGTGTGTGTGTTAGCGTTCGACCCGCCCCGACGCGCGTCTTCTTTTCGGAGGAGTGTCATGAAACGAGCGGCTCTTCTCGTTGTCTTGCTGGTCGTGGGCGCCTTCTCGATTACCGTCGCAGGCGTTCAACAGGCGGGCCGCGGCGCCGCGCGCCCAGAGGGTCTCCTTCAACAGCCGCAGGGGCCCTGGCAGCCGGGCCGGACCGCCAAAATCGAGAAGATCCGGGACAACGTCTATCGAATCCTGAACACGGGAAGCAATTGCACGGCGTTTGTCACCGACGCCGGCGTCCTGCTCGTGGAATCCGGTTATCCGGGCTGGGGAGCCGAGATTCTCGCGAAGGTCAAAGAGATCACGGCAAAGCCGGTGACGATGCTGATTACGACGCACGCGCACAGCGATCACGCGGGCGCCAACACCGAGCTCGGACCGGCGCAGAACATCGAGTTCGTCGCGCACGAGATCACCAGAGCGAACCTTGCGAAGGATCCGTGCAGCGGCCTCAGCGGTCCGGGCGCGGGCGCGTGCAACGTATTCAAGGGTGACAAGGCGCAGTACCTGCCCAAGCGGACGTTCAAAGACAAGTTGTCGCTGAAGCACGGGAATTTGCAGGTGGAGCTGGGCTACTACGGGCGTGGTCACACCGGCGGCGATCTCGTGGTCGTCTTCCCACAACTGCGCCTGGCTCACGTCGGCGATCTGCTCGGATGGCAAGGAGTGCCGCGGCTGTTTGCGGAGGACGGCGGAAGCACGCTCGACTTTCCCGACACGCTCGCCAAGGCCCAGGCGGACATCAAGAACGTCGACACGGTGATCACCGGTCATCAAACGCTGCTGCCCTGGAAAAGCTGGGTCGAGATGAAGGACTTTCTCAGGATTTACGTCGACCAGGTCAGGGCAGCGAACGCGGCGGGCAAGAGCGTGGACGAAGCGGTCGCGTCGATCAAATGGCCCGAGAAGTACAAGGTGTGCCCGCCCGAGGATACATTCGTCAGCCAGTACGATGCGGACTATCCCAAATTCCACAGCCAGTGCACGTATCGCACCGATCAGATGAAGACGGACACGCAGTACGCGTACGACGAGCTCAACAAGATGAAGAAATGATTGCAGGGGGCTCCGCCCGGCTCACAAAGGAGTGTCTATGCCGACTCCAAGAACTCTGAAGATCGCGCTCTTCGTCGTCGTGCTGGGTGCCATTGCCGCATTCTTCGTACAGCGAAGCAACGCGGCGGGCACGTTGACGACTCAGGATCTCCTGGATATCCAGCAGGTCTATTCGCGCTACTACCAGACCATCGACGCCGGCGACTCCGAAGGCTGGGCCGATACGTTCACGCCGGACGGTGTGTTCAACACGAATACCCGCGGGCGCGACGCCCTCATCGAATCCAACCGACGTGGCGGGACGAAGCGGCCGCTGCGCCACTGGCATTCCAACCTGACGATCGCGCCCACGCCGGAAGGCGCGAAGGGAAGCGTGTACGTCTTGCAGATTGACATCACGTCGAAGCCGCCGAGCATCTCGACGTATTCACGATACGACGACACGCTCGTGAAGACAGCGAAGGGCTGGCGGTTCAAGACGCGCCAGCGCTCCTCGGATACGACGATCACCAGCAATCGTTAACGAGGCCGTTTCGCCAACCACGCGGGTCTGCAGTTTTCGTTGGTGGAGCTCCTCAGCTCCATTGAAAGGTGTCGGTATGGTCATCCTGCTCTACGGCCGTCTCCGTCGCTTCGTTTGGAAGCTGTTCCCCGCGGTCGCCGGCGTCCTGCTCGCACTCCCGGCGGTCGCGTCCGCTCAAACCAACGGCACGATCGCGGGAGTCGTGAAGGATCCGACGGGCGCAGTCCTGCCCGGCGTGACGGTTGAAGCGGCCAGCCCCGCGCTCATCGAGAAGTCGCGGACGGTCGTCACCGACGGCGAAGGGCTCTACAAGATCATCGATCTGCGTCCCGGCTCTTATACGGTGACCTTTACACTTACCGGATTCAGCACATTCAGACGCGATGGAATCGAGCTGACCGCCGCATTTACCGCAACGGTCAACGCCGAGATGCGGGTGGGATCGCTCGAGGAGAGCATCACCGTGTCGGGGCAGGCGTCGACGGTCGACATCCAGAACGTGACGCAGCAACGGGTCCTCACGCGCGAAGTCATGGACGAGATCCCGGTCGGGACCAAGACCATCGCAGCGATGGGAGCGCTCGTTCCCGGAATGGTTGCCAACTCCCAGGACGTGGGTGGCGCGGGCGGCACCTCTTCGGCGCAGATCTCGATTCACAACAGCCGTGGCGGCGAGGAGCAGCTGTTACAGGACGGGATGACGTACAACACCGGCGCCGGCCGGGGCGGCGCGTTCTCTGCGGTGCGCGCCAATGAAGCGAGCACGCAGGAGATCGCTCTGGAGACCGCCGGCCTCGGCGCCGAGAGCGAGATGGCGGGCGTGCGCACGAACGTGATTCCGAAGGAGGGCGGGAACACGTTCAAGTCGTACACGAATTTCCGGTACGGCAATCACGCCATGCAGAGCAACAACTTCAACGACGATTTGCGGCGTCGCGGTCTGGCGTCTCCCGATTCGATCGATTTTGTCGTGAACTTCACCCAGGGTTTCGGCGGGCCGCTCGTGAAGGACCGCGTCTGGTTCTACACGGCGTTCCAGTTGCTGCGCTCGGACACGCGCATCGGCGGCGTGTTCTACAACCTGACGCCAGACAAGCCGTACTACACGCCCGATCTCGAGCACCCGGCGCTCGATGGCCAGTACGAGGGCGATGGGAACTTGCGGTTCACGTGGCAGATCAATCCCAAGAACAAGCTGAACATGTTCCATCAGCTCGATTACAACCTCCGCCATCACTGGTACCAGGGCGGCTGCACCTCCAACACCAGCCCGGAAGCGTGCTACACGGATCGCGTCATCCCGACCTATTTCTCGCACATCACCTGGAGTTCGCCGGTGACCAGCCGGCTGCTGCTGGAATCGGGCGTGGGGCTCACCAAGCGGAATTTCGTCCAGGGTCTGCCGGGCACGCTGGGACACACGCGACATCTGCAGACGCCGTTCTCGGCGTATTCGTACACCGAGCAGCGCACCGGCTTCACGTGGGGCCAGTGGCGCAACCCGTTCGGCTTCAACGACAGCTACCAGTACAACACACGATTTGCCGCCTCGTACGTCACCGGCTCTCACGCGTTCAAAGTGGGGACGACGTTCTACCACGCCGGCAACCTGACGACGCAGGATGTCAGCGGCAACGGCATCACGCTGCAACTGCTGGACGGCGTACCGCGGCAGGTTACGCAGTACGCGATGCCCACCAGGTTCGAAGAGGACATGCGGGTGAACCTCGGCGTGTTCGCGCAGGATCAATGGACCGTCAATCGCCTCACGCTGAATCTCGGCGTCCGATTCGACTACCAGAACATGGAAGTGCCGGCGCAGGAGCTGACCGAGGGCCCGAATGTTCCGACGCGCCGCTTTCGATTCGAACCCATCCACAAAGTGACCGACTGGCGGAACGTGAGCCCGCGGCTGGGCGGTGCCTACGATCTCTTCGGCAACGGCAAGACCGCCGTGAAAGCGAGCATCGGGAAATATCTCGAATCGCCGAACATCACGACGTTCGCCGCCCGCGCCAACCCGGCGCGCAGCACCCGGATCAGCACGACGCGGGTGTGGACCGATCAGAACGGCGATTTCCTGCCGCAGTGCAACTTCGTCAACCTCGGCGCCAACGGTGAATGCGCGGCGGTGCAGAACCCCGATTTCGGCGGCGTCCTGGCGCTGGCGCGGTTGAGCGATGAGGCGCGAACCGACCGCGGCTACAACTGGGAATTCTCGACCAGCGTTCAGCACGAGCTGCGTTCGAACTTCGGAGTGAGCGTCGGCTACTTCCGCCGCTGGTACGGCAACCAGATCGTGACCGACAACGAGCTGTGGGTGCCCGGAGACTTCAGCCCCTTCTGCATCACCGCGCCGCGCAATCCCACGCTGCCCAACGGCGGCGGCTATCAGGTGTGCGGCCTGTACGACATCGCGCCCGCGCTCAGAAGCGCGACCGACAACGTCGTCAAGCTGGCGACGAACTTCGGCACGCAGAGGGAGATTTACAACGGCGTGGACATCACGGCCAACCTCCGATTGCCGAAAGGGGTGTTGATCGCCGGCGGCACGAGCACCGGCCGCGTGATGACGGATAACTGCTTCGTGGTCGACTCGCCGCAGGACATGCGCGCTTACAACACGGCGCAGGACGGCGCGTACTGCCACGTGCAGCCTCCCTTCCTGACGCAATACAAAGGAGTGGTGGTGTATCCGCTGCCGTGGCTCGGGCTGCAGACCAGCGCGGCGATGCAGAGCATTCCGCCGGTCGGGCTGATCGCCAACTACACGGCGACCAACGCGGAGATCCAGCCGTCGCTCGGCCGTCCGATTTCACCCGGCGCCGGCAGCACAATCGGGAACATTCCACTGGTCAAGCCGGGGACGCTGTTCGGCGATCGCTTGAACCAGGTGGACTTCCGCGTCTCGAAGACGCTCCGGTTCAAATCGCGGCGGCTCCAGGTCTTCTACGATCTCTACAACATGCTCAACGCGAGCCCCACCTACGTCTACAACACGAACTTCTCGACCGCCGGACCGCCGAGAACGATCGCGAGCCGCGAGACGTATGATTGGCCCGTTCCGCAGACGATTCTGCAGGGTCGCATCACGAAGTTCGGATTTCAGCTCGACTGGTAACCGGTCTCCGTGGGATCGCATCGAGCGATCCCACAGACCCCTCTTCCCGCCGATGCGGACTCGACCAGACGCATGGCCGTCGTAGCCGGGCGCGAGTCGCAGGCTGGTTCTCGATCGCAGGTCCAACCGCCTGCTCCGCCGGCGATCATGACGCCGTGGGTCGATTTTCTGTGCGTGGGCGGGCTGGCGGTTGTCCCGTTTGCGGTGATTTACGCCCTGCGAGTGCCGTTCTCCGGGTTCCGGTACTGGAACGGGATCGTGCTCCTCAGTCAGGTGTTGTTCAATTACCCGCATTTCATCGCTTCCTATCGATTGCTGTACCAGTCGAGAGAGATCATTCGGCGGTACCTGTGGGCTTCCATCTACCTGCCGATCGTCCTGGTCTCGTACATCCTCTTCTCTCTCATACAGCCGCTGATTTTCGGAGAGCCCTTCAACATCAAGTACTGGCACTTCGCGGATTTGATCTCGACCAGCTACCTGGCGGTTCATTACACCGGCCAGGCCTGGGGCATGGTGGCGAGCTTCTCGTATCTCGGTGGGACGCCGCTGACGAAACTGGAACGCTATGCCGTTCGAGCCACCCTGTACGTGTTCTTGCTGTGGCACATCGCGATCGCGAACGTGGTTGCGCCCGAGTACACCATTTTCTTTCCCTGGGCTGCTGGCTCTCTCAACTGGCTGCTCGAGATCACCACCGTTCTCGCGCACGTCGGAATCGCCGCGTTCATCGTCGCCATCGTGTCGGTTGCCCGCCGATTCCAGCGAGTTCCGCCGTTGGCGATGATCGTTCCCGTGCCCGTTCTCTACTTCGGCTACCTGATTCTGATGCGCGGACGCGAGGGAATCATGCTGCTGCAACTTGCGCACGCGTTGCAGTACCTGATTTTCCCTCTTCGGGTTGAGATCAACCGGTCGAGTGTGTCCTCGTCAAGGCAGCGGCTCCTGCATGTCGTCGTCTACGTCGTCGGCATTGTCGTGGTCGGCAACCTGGTGTTCGTTGGAACCTCATCGATCCCCTCTCAGCCGGTGTACTTTGCCGCTATTCTCCTGGGCGCCATGGTGAACATCCATCATTTCTATATCGACGGCTGCGTGTGGAAGATCAGCACGCCCGAGGTCCGGTCGGATCTCTTCAAGCATCTGGCCCCTGCAAAGGCCACGCAACGGGCGGTCAGCCTGGCCGGGATGCGAACGTCCAGAAAAGCCGACAGACATCAGGGAATGTGACGAAACCCGTGAGGAAACCGGTCAACGTTCTCGTAGCCGCTCTGCTGGTTTCTGCCGCGGTCGCCGGCTACCTGACCGTCGCCTCGCGAGAGACCGTAGTCGCCGAGCAACACGTCACGTATCGGCCGATCCAGGTCGACGCGGACGGTTACGTGTCCTCGCAAACCTGCAGATCCTGCCATCCGTCGCAATACGACGCTTGGTACGACTCGTACCATCGCACGATGACGCAGGTGGCTACAGAAGACACGGTTCGCGCGGACTTCGACGGCGTGCGAACACCCGACGTCCCCGGCGGCTCGATGCGGCTCGAGCGCCGGGGAGGCCAGTTCTGGGCCGAGTTCGACGATCCCGACCTGACTCGTCAGGCCGGGCCGCCGTCACGCATCACGCGACAGATCGTCATGGTGACCGGCTCGCATCAGCAGCAGGTGTACTGGTATCGGACCGATCGCAGCCGCTTGCTCGGACAACTTCCGGCCATGTATCTGATTGCCGAGCGCCAGTGGATTCCCAGGCTTGCGGCCTTTCTGGCTCCGCATATTGACCACACGGCTTCGGAAACCGGACGCTGGAATGTCGTCTGCATCAAGTGTCACGCGACGCACGGCAAACCGGAGCTCGAGACGCTGTTGAGCGCCCCGCTGGCCGCGCCCGCCGTCGACACGACGGTGGCGGAGTTCGGCATCGCGTGCGAGGCGTGTCACGGCCCTGCCGCAGCGCATGCGCGCGTGAACCGCAACCCGCTGCGCCGATACGGGCTCCATCTGAGCGGCGAACGCGATTCGACAGTGACGCAGCCGGTGCAGCTCAGTCCGAAACGGTCTTCGCAGGTCTGCGGTCAGTGTCACGGCATCTGGGAATACTTCGACCAGCAAGCAGAGCGCAAGGCGAGAGTGTCCGGTTCTCCATACCGGCCCGGCGACGATCTCGCAGAAACTCGCTTCGTGCTACAGCCGACAACCAATCTCGCGGCTCCCACGATGCAGCGGCTTCTCGAACAGGATCCCGATGTCCTCAAGCGATCGTTCTGGGCGGACGGCATGGTCCGCGTCTCGGGGCGGGAGTACAACGGCCTGATCGACTCGCCGTGCTTCAAAGACGCACGGGACGAGAAGCGGATGATGTCCTGCTTCTCGTGCCACACGATGCACAAGACCCCTGAGGATCCACGCGCTGTGGGAGAGTGGGCACGCACCCATCAGGTGTCGGCGGGCATGAACAGCAACCAGGCCTGCGTCCAGTGCCACGCCGCATTTCAGACGAATGTTTCAGCACACACGAAACACCGTGCGAATTCGGTGGGGAGCGACTGCTACAACTGCCACATGCCGTACACGTCGTATGGACTGCTCAGAGCGCTGCGGAGCCATCAGATCAGCAGTCCCAATGTGGCAGCCAGCCTGCAGACCGGACGGCCGAACGCCTGCAATTTGTGCCATCTCGATCAGACACTCGCCTGGACGTCCGGATATCTGGAGAAGTGGTACGGAGCGCCGCGGGTCGAACTGACGGATGACGAGCAAACGATCGCGGCCTCAGTGTTGTGGCTCCTGCGCGGCGATGCAGGGCAGCGCGCGCTCGTTGCCTGGAGCATGGGCTGGCAGCCTGCGCAGCAGACCTCCGGTGTCGGCTGGATGGGTCCTTACCTCGCTGAACTGCTGGAGGATCCGTACGACGCCGTCCGGCTGATTTCCTCGCGCTCGCTGCGCACGCTTCCGGGCTTTGCGGACTTCGACTACGACTTCGTGGCGCCTCCACGACAGCAGTTTGCCGACGCCGTCAAAGCGCTCACTCTGTGGCGGCGCGCGCCTCGCGTGAACGAGCGCACCGCGCCGGCGCTCCTCATCAGCTCGGACGGCAACCTGAATATGGATGTCGTGAGGCGGCTCTTGCGGCAGCGGGACGCTCGTCCCGTTCTGCTTCGAGAATAAGAGCGCGTTGCGGAATTACGCTGACGTAGGGCGGGTCTTGCTCTTTAGACCCGCGTCGAGCCGGGTCCGAAGGACCCGGCCTACAACCGCGGTAATTTCGCAACGCGCACTAAGAACACGTTGCGAATGGGCTGATGGAGAGCGGGATCATCCACTTCAGACCCGCCTCGACTCAGGTGAATTCCGCTTGACAGCGGTTTCTCCAAGGCCTCAGCATGCCCGCACCCCAGGTTCGATCCGCGTCGACGCGGAAGTCTCACTGTCTTGCTTGAAGCCGGGAGGTCGTGATGGTGAAGGATCCGGCGGGTCGGATTGGATATCGGTGGTGGCTTCCTCATCTGACTGCGATCTCATTAATCGCGGCAATCGGCGCTCCTCACGCGCTCAGGGCCCAGACATCCAGCGCGATCGAGGGTACAGTTCGAGACGAATCGGGGGGCGTGATGCCCGGCGTCACATTGACGCTGACCAGTCCGGCGCTGCAAGTGCCGCAGATGGTCGAGGTGACCGATTCACAAGGGCACTACAAGTTTTCCGACCTGCGCGTCGGCGTCTACCGCGTGAAAACCGACCTGGCGGGTTTTCAGAGCTTCATCCGCGAGGGCCTTCAGTTGGACAGCGGTTTCGTGGCGCGGCTCGACATCGTGGTCAAGGTCGGCGCTCTCGAGGAATCAGTGACGGTGAGCGGCGCGAGTCCGGTCGTTGACGTCGTCACGACCAGCGGCGGCCAGACGCTCGCGACAGACCTCGCCACCAAGACGCTGCCGATGCTCGGCCACCAAGCCGACATGGTGCGGTTGATTCCTGGACTCGAAGGGGGCGTCGGCGGCCGAGCGGCCAATCCCACCGGCATGGGTCAGGGATACAACTTCAGCATCACCGCCTACGGCCAGGGTGGCACGACCGCATATCTCGAGGATCTCGAGATCCATCAGATCACACAGCCAGCGTTGACCAGCTCCACCGAGCAGCTGGACGTGCGCTCGTACGGAAACGGCGCCCAGAATCAGATGGCGGGCGTCGCGCTCAATTACATCTTCCCCTCCGGCGGCAACCAGTTTCACGGGAAGGTGGACTCTTCTTATTTGGGCCGCGGGATGGTGTCCGATAACCTGACCACGGCCTTGCGCGGGCAGGGTCTCACGACCGGCGAGCTGACCAAGTACCACACCGATACGAGCGCCACGCTGGGTGGCAGAGTGATTCCCGACAAACTCTGGTTTTTCGGCGCACTCCGGTATCGAAAAGCCCAGAAGACCGTGGCCGGCATCGTCGCAGACCCTGGACCGGACGGGAGATATCTGACAGGCGACGAACCGTCGGCCTGGCTGGACTTCAACCAGAACGGCCAGGTCATCAAGGGCTCATTCCAATTGTCGCCGCATTATCAGATCATCGGCATGACCTACCACGACAACGCGTGCAATCACGGAACCCCGGCGACCACCGGGGGTTTGGCTTCGAGCGCTCGGACAATTCCTCTTGAAGCGAGCACGATCTACTGCATCCCGGAATATTTCTGGAACGGCCAGTTCCGCGGCACGCCGCGCAACGATCTGTCCTTCTATGCCGTCTGGGGCCGATCGAGCTACGAAACGCAGTATCACTGCGAAGACACCGTGGTGGATCCGCTGGTCCCGGCGCGCTACGACCGGAACTCACAGCTCTTCACCGGGTGCATGCTCTCCAATGGCGTCTACACGGTAGCCGAACGATGGGGAACAACTTTTCATTACATGGGGTCGGGCGCGGTTACCTACGTCCCGAGCGGCGGCCTGTTCAAAAGCAATCACACGTTCAAGACTGGTTACAAGATTCTGAAGAAGACGCTCGGCGGCAACGCTCCGAGCCACCGTGCCGGCGACTACCTGCTGGTCTACGACACGATTGGCGGCGTGCCGCACACGCCGACGGAAATCTATATCTATTACCTGCCGGTGAAACCTCGCAATCGCGACAACGTCAGCAGCATCTTTTTCGAGGACTCGTGGCGGACCTCCAACCGCCTCACACTGAACCTTGGCCTGCGGGTTGAGCGATCGCACTCCTTTGTGCCCGCACAGAGCCAGGAGCGCGGGCAGTTTTTCGCGGGCGCGAGTTATCCGAAGATTGAAATCGGCGCCTGGACGACGCTGGCGCCGCGGCTGGCGGCGGCCTGGGACATCACCGGGAACGCGAAGTCGGTCGTGAAAGCGAGCTGGGGCATCTATAACGACGTGATCTTCGGAGCAAACAACAGCTACGGCGAGACGGTGAACCCGGTCACCGGCACGGTCTACGCCTACAGGTGGAACGATCGAGATCGCAACGACAACTACACGCCGGGTGAGGTGAATCTGGACCTCAATGGGCCCGACTTCCTCCGGCGCGTGACCGGCGGCGCGAACGAGGCCAATATCGTCGACCCGACGTTCAACGTTCCGTATGGAACGGAGCTCGCGGTGTCGCTGGAACGCGAGATTATTCCCGGCATGGGCGGGAAGATCCTGTTCATCAGGAAGTCGCGCTATGGGAACCGTGAAACGATCAACCCGGCCCGCCCCTTGTCCGCGTATAACATCCCGCTGTCGCGCCGCGATCCGGGCCCCGACGGCACCGCCGGCAACAGCGACGACGGTCCGATGGTCACGATCTACGATTTCGATCCGGCCTTCAGGGGAAACACGTTCGACAAGACGATGAGCGTCAACCGGCCGGACGCCAACCACGACACGGCAACGACGTATGAGGGCTCCGTCACCAAGCGCTTCTCGAACCGATGGAGCGTGACCAGTTCGTATGCGGTGACGAAACAGAACCGGTTCCTGACCGGGATTGTCCAGACCCCGGAGCAGGACTACTACAATCTCGACACGACCTGGCCGAAGACGTTCAGGCTCAATGGCAGTTACGAGCTTCCGTGGAAGATCTCGTTCGGGACCAACCTGAACGTTCTCAACGGGGTCAAGACCCAGCGCACCTACATCTTTCGCGCGGCCGATCCGCTCGGCGGTCCTTCACTCAGACAGCTGAGTACTGTGACCGTTCGACTCGAGCCTTACGGCACGACTGTTGGCCCGGCCCGCAAGTACTGGGACCTTCGGGCCGGTCGATCGTTTGAAGCTGGTGGCAAGAGGCTGGATTTTGCAGTAGACCTACTCAACGTGCTCAATTCCGCGGCGGTCGAGGCCATCAACCCGGCTTCTGGTCCGACGTTCGGACAGATCACGCAGATTTCGACTCCTCGTTTGGTGCGTCTGGACCTCCAGTATCGCTTCTGAACGAAGTACGTGGGCCCGAGCTGTCGCTCGGGCGGGTACGATCAAGTACGTAGGCCCGAGCTTCAGCTCGGGCGATCAGGAAGTACGTAGGCTCGAGCTTTCCGCCTTCGCCAATCCGTCT
>Ga0114129_10009089_pt1 | contig 14161 bp, 13 predicted proteins | sample RhiMetdeltSRZDD1_FD_80071 | JGI IMG/M metagenome (GOLD analysis project Ga0114129, IMG submission 80071) | Populus rhizosphere microbial communities from Tennessee, USA - Rhizosphere MetaG P. deltoides SRZDD1 (version 2) (version 2) | ecosystem: Host-associated > Plants > Roots > Rhizosphere >... | reverse complement strand
GCGACCTCCGCCAGCAGGCCGGCGTCCTCGAGCTGCTCGTAGCACTGCGCGAAGGCGAGGTTCTTGGCGTCGGCAAGGATTATTTCCTTGCGCCGCTCGGGGTCGAGCACGACCTTGGCCTTCTCGAGCTTGGCGGCGTAATCCTCGAAGCGGCGCACCTTGAACGGCTGCGGCGCCATGAAGCGATGGCCGCGCGTCTCGTCGCCGGCCGTGACGCCGTCGACGGCGAAGGCGACGATGTCAGGCTCCTCGGTCTCCGGCCCGAACGTGGCGACAATGGAATGCAGCGGCCGCACCCAGCCGAGCGAGCCGGGTTCAGCGGATCGCTGTCCCCAGCGCATCGACTTCGGCCAGGGGAACGCCTTCACCACCTCGGGCACGATCCGCCCAATCACCTCGATCGCCGGCCGACCCGGCTTCTCGATCACCGCCACGTAGAAGTCGCCCTTCTTGTCGGGCTTGACCTTGGCCTGGTCGATCGACGCGAGCCCGGCGGCGCGTACGAAGCCCTCGATGGCGCCGGCGGGCGCGCCGACGCGCGGACCTTTCTTCTCCTCCTTCACGTCGGGCTGCCTGACCGGCACGCCCTGCACCGCGAGCGCGAGCCGGCGCGGGGTGACGAAGGCCTTGGCACCCTCGTAGAGAAGGCCCTCCGCCACCAGCCGATCAGTGACCAGCTTGCGCAAGTCCTCGGCCGCGCGCGCCTGCATGCGCGCGGGGATTTCCTCGGAAAACAATTCGAGCAGAAGGTCGGGCATGGGGTCACCGGCGGTGGTGCCCGCAGGTAGCAGGCGCAGGCGGCGCTGTTAAGCTGAAAAGCAGGGCGTTGCATCCGGACGCGCGGCCCGGGCCGGGTTACCGCTGCCGGTGGGACGCTTGCGGGGCGTGCCCGAGTGCCGCAAACTTGCCCGTGGTTGCGACGATTTGATCGGAGCGCGCGAATGCAATCTGTCAACCGTGGCCTGCGGACGCATGTCCTGTGCGCGGCGCTGTTGTTGTCGCTTGCCGGGCCGGCCGGCGCCGAAGACGTGCCCTATCTGATGTATGTCCGCGGCAGCGAAGGCCCGCCCGCCACGCCGATGCGCGTGCTGTGGGACGTGACCGACGATGCCAATGGCCGCATCACCATCGATTTCGGCGAAAAATATGAGCCGGTGCTGGCCAAGCTCGGGTTTGCGCGGGTGCTCGCCTACGACGCCAAGCCGGACAAAAAAGCGCCGTTCGCCGTGCGCAATGCGGAATTCACGCGCCTGGTGAAGACCATCTCCACGTCGGTCGTGCAGGCACTGCTGACGGCGAGCTCTGTTCCCGGCGCGTGGGCGCAGCGCCCGGACGCCAAGGTCGAGGACGCAGCGCTTCTGATCACACCGCGCAATCCCCGCCTGGAGGTGGCCGCCTTGCTGCACGTCACCTATCTGGCGCCGCAAAAGTCGGGACCGCCCAAAATCCAGGATCTGATCAAGGGCGACATGGTGTTCGTGGGCCAGCAGGAGACCGCGAGCCCGCAGGCGGCGGGACGAGCGAGCAAGCCGTGACCGCGGCGCCGTAACGCAACCACCGCGATCAGGCGGCTCCCCCGGCCTCGGTCGCCAGCCACGCCTCGCCGCAGGCTTTGGCGAGTTCACGCACGCGCAGAATGTAGCTTTGCCGCTCGGTGACCGAGATCACGCCGCGCGCGTCAAGCAGGTTGAAGACGTGACTGGCCTTGATGCACTGGTCGTAAGCCGGCAGCGCCATCAGGTGATGCCTGGCATTGCCCGCCGTGGTCCAGCCGGCGTCGATGTATTTGCGGCAGGCCGCCTCCGCCATCTTGAACTGCTCGAACAGCATCGCAGTGTCGGCGTATTCGAAATTGTGGCGCGAATATTCCTTCTCGGCCTGCAGGAAGACGTCGCCGTAGGTGACTTTCCTGTCGCCCTCACGACCGTTGAAGTTGAGATCGAAGACGCGGTCGACGCCCTGCACATACATGGCCAGCCGCTCGAGGCCGTAGGTCAACTCACCCGAGACGGGGGCGCATTCGAAGCCCGCGACCTGCTGGAAATAGGTGAACTGCGAGACCTCCATGCCGTCGCACCAGCATTCCCAGCCTAATCCCCACGCGCCGAGCGTGGGCGATTCCCAATCGTCCTCGACGAAGCGGATGTCGTGGAGCGCGGGATCGATGCCGATCGCGACCAGCGATTTGAGGTAGAGTTCCTGGATTTCGTCGGGCGACGGCTTCAGGATCACCTGGAACTGGTAGTAGTGCTGCAGGCGGTTGGGGTTCTCGCCGTAGCGGCCGTCCTTGGGCCGGCGCGAGGGCTGCACATAGGCCGCGTTCCATGGCTTGGGCCCGAGCGCGCGCAGCGTGGTCGCGGGATGGAACGTCCCGGCACCGACCTCCATGTCGTAGGGCTGCAGGATCACGCAGCCGTAGTCCGCCCAATAACGCTGCAGCGCCAGGATCAGGCCCTGAAACGAGCGCTGCGGGCGCATGTGGGCGGGGAGATCGTTGCTCATGGGGATCCGGAAGGAGCCGATGGCGACATCGCAAGCCGGCGAGCGCCGGCTTGCGCGTATTCGTCCCGATACCGGGTGAACCCGCCATCGGTTGGCGCGCTAGACCTATCGGCCGCGATCCCGAGGGTCAAGAACGCAGCCGCGGACCGCAGGCGGGCACGTGGCGTGACGACGGCACAAGCTGTCATTATTGTTTGCATGATGGTCATCGCCCGCCGCGCCCTTCTCGCCTTGATCGTCGCCGCGCTTGCACTGGCGGCAGCGCGCGGTGCAGACGCGCAGGACTATCCCAGCCGGCCGATCAAGCTCCTGGTCGCCTTTACCGCCGGCGGCACCACCGATTTCGTCGCGCGCCTGCTCGCCGAACGGCTTCGGACCCTGCTCGGGCAGCCCGTCATCGTCGAGAACCGGCCGGGCGCGAACGGCGCCATCGCCGCCGAATACGTCGCCAAGTCAGACCCCGACGGCTACACCTTGTTCTTCACCACGGTGGGTGCGGTCGCGATCAATCCCGCGCTCCGTGGCAACCTGGCCTACGACCCGATCAAGGATTTCGCGCCGGTCGGCATGGCCGTGTTCAACTCGACCATGCTGGTGGTGAACGCGTCGATGCCGGTCAATTCCGCGCGCGAACTCGCCGCGCTGGCGGCCGAACGACCGGGTGCCATCACCATTGGCATCACCGGGCTCGGCGCCATCTCCCACCTCGGGCTCGAGCTCTTCCAGGCGGCCGCCGGCGTCAAGTTCCAGGCGGTGCCCTATCGGGGCGCGGCCCAGGCGGTGACCGATCTCCTCGCCGGCCAGGTCGACGGCCTGTTCGGCGACGTTCCGACCGTCATCGCCCAAATCAAGGCGGGCAAGCTCAAGGCGCTGGCGGCGACATCGCAGGAGCGCTCCGACATTTTCCCGGCGGTCCCGACTTTTGTGGAGCAAGGCTTCCCCGATACCGTCGCCAACCAATGGGCCGGCATTCTGGCGCCGGCGCTCACCCCGCCCGCGGTGGTCACCAAGCTCAACGCGGCCCTCAATGCCGCGCTCGCCGATGCCGATGTGCGCGGCAAGCTGGCGCAAACCGGCGTCATGCCCTCTCCCGGCACGCCGGAGGAGTTCGCCCGCGACCTCGCGCAGGAAATCGCCCGCTGGGGCCAGTTGATCCGCGCCAAGGGCATCAGGGGCGAATAGCGAGCAAGCGGGGATCGGACACCGTCATTCCGCGCGCGCCGGAGAGCGCGAACCCGGAATGACGAAGGAACCATCCTTGAACCCGCGCGGTCGCCGGCGCGACGAACGTTTGGAACGTCAATTGGAGGGTGCCATGATCGTTCAATCGCTCGTGACGGCGTTCACCATCGCCTTCCTCGCGACCGCGATGCTCGGCCACGTGCTGCTCCTGCGCGCGGTCTTTGTACCCGCCAACAACCCGAAGTCAGGGAGAGCCGCGAAACGAGCGTCAGGTCGGACGCCAATCGCCGGTCCTGGGATCGCGGCGTAGGGTCGGCAACGCCTCGCGCGCCGCCGGGTCGATAGAGGAAGCCTTCTTTACGCGATCAAGTTCCTCGTTGATACGCCGCACCTCTTTCACCGCCCAGTGGACGAGCGCGCCGGCGCCGAGCGCGCCCAGCGCGAGCTTGATCAGCGGCGAGAAGATGAGCGGCGGCATGGAGGTCTCCTTCGACATCCTCACAGTCCGTAACGCGCCCAATGCGCGCGTGTTTCGAGTGCCGAGATGACATCCTCGGCGAAATTCCCACCGTGCAGCAAGCGTTCGAGGCCCGAGACGCCCGGCTGCACACGGCCGAACCAGCTGCGCGCGGGTGACACCAGGGGAGTGATGACATCATCACCGAAGCGCGCGCGCAAGGTGGTTCGCAGGTCGCCGATGCCGTCGGCCAAGCCGAGCCCGATCGCCGTGCTACCGGTCCAGTACTCGCCGGAGAACAAGGTTTTTTCTGGACCCTTGAGCCGGGCGCCGCGGCTACCCTTGACGAGGTCGATGAAGCCCTCATGGATCTCCTGCTGCACGGCCTTGAGCCGCTCCACGTCCTCCGGTTTTTCCGGCAGGAAGGGATCGAGCATGGCCTTGTTCTCGCCCGAGGTATAGAGCCGGCGCTCGATGCCGAGCTTGTCCATGAGCTTGGCAAAACCGAACGAACCGCCGACCACGCCGATGGAACCGACGATCGAGGACGGATCACAAATGATCTCGTCAGCGGCACACGCGATCATATAGCCGCCCGAGGCTGCAACGTCTTCGGCAAATGCGATCACGGGGCGTTCGTGCTCGGCGGCCAGCGCGCGGATGCGACGGTAGATCAGATGCGATTGCACCGGCGAACCGCCGGGCGAATTGATCACCAGCGCCACCGCCCGTGCCCTGCGCATGCCGAAGGCGCGTTCGAGCGGACGCGCGACATTGGCGAGCGTAAGGCCCGGCTTCAGCGGGGTCGAAATGCCGATGACTCCCGACAGCCGCACCACCGGCACGACCGGAGTGTCGCCGCGCAGCCGCTTCGGCAATATCGGCCGCAGCGCGGCGCGGGCGCTCGCGAACAGCTGCTTCAAATGCTCGAAGATATCTTGATCAGCCATAAGGTTGTGTTCTCATTTCGAAGGGCATTGTGTTCTCGCATCCTACGGGCATAGCCGGCGCGGCGGGTGGGGTCGGCCGCGGCGGGATGTCGCTCCATAGGCCGCCCGCATGTCGGTCTCAAGTTACCTTTCGTCAACTACTGGAATGCTTATTGCAAGCAGCTCTTTGCAAGCCGCTCGACGCCGCATGACCGTGCCAGCGGCCGGCCGAGCCCGGGGGAAACGATGAAGATCTACATGCTGATGGTCCTGATCGGCACCATTGCCGCGATGTCCCACGTCAACGTCGACCGCAAATCGCCCAGACGCGGAGCGTGATCACCGCTGCGTGATGTCGATCCGCCGGCCCGCATGCGGCGATGCCTATGCAGCGGCGCGCAAGGCCGGTCCGACCGCCTCGCATTCAGGTCTCACCCAGGGGTAGCACGGCGCCCCCGCGGAGCACCGTTTCCGCCTCGGCGGTGGGAACTCCGGTGTCGTCATTGAGCACAAGCCCCGGCAACAGCGCCAGCGGGGCGCGGCTTGCTTTCGTCGCGCGTACCAGAATGCGGATCGCCGGTTCTCCCGCCTTGGAATGGACCGGCAGGACGGTGACCGCCCCGAACGCGGCTTCGAGCGCGTGGACGACATCGGCGAGACCGTCCGCTCGCCAGATCAGAGTGAGCGTTCCGCCCGGACGCAGTAGCCGGGCTCCGGTCCTGACCCACGCGGCAAGCGTCCCGGCCGGACCTTCATGCGCGAGGCGACGCTGAGGATCGGGTGAGCCCCGTTGGCGCACCGGGTCGTTGAACGGCGGATTCATCAGGACGCGCGCGACCGATTCTGGCGCGAGCCCCGCAGCTGCAAACGCAGGCGCCGGCGCCGCGACGTCGAGCACGACGGACCTGACCCGCGCGGCAAGTCCATTCACTCGCGCATTCTCCGCCGCAAGCGCGGCGAGATCAGGATCGACCTCGACCAGCGTGACCTCGGCGCCGTCAACACGGAGCGCAAGCGCCAGCCCGGCCGCTCCGACCCCCGCTCCGAGATCGACGACGCGCTCACGCGCGCGGGCGGGGCAGGCCGCCGCCAGCAGCAGGGCGTCATGGCCGAAGCGGTGTCCACGCCTGGGTTGCTTGAGCAGCAGCTTGCCGCCGAGAACGGCATCTTCGGTGAATTCAGCGCCCATCAGGACGAAGCTCGTGCCCCAATCCGGCGTCTTCGAGCAACTGGCGCGCATCGTCGATGCAGCACTCGTTGACCAGTATCCGCCGCGGCAGGATGCCGAGCGACCCCTCGAGCACGCTCATGTTTTGATCAAGCACGAGATGGGGAATCCGGGCAGCATCGAGCAACGCCTGGACGGCCGAGACCAGCACGGCGTCATTGGCGCGGATGAGCTCACGCCACGCGATGTCTTCCTCGGACCTGTCGCGAGGTTCGTTCAACGGCCGGCTCCTTCACACGTCTCCGGGGTCCCGCTACTCGCGGGGCGCCCGGTGCTGCAGAAAGGCGATCAACTTCATTTCCCGCCGACCTCGGGTCACGGTATCGAGCACGAGACCGGCGACGATCGAAAGGAAGGCGAGCAGCATCAGTCCGGTGGCAAGGATTGCGGTCGGAATACGGGGAACGATGCCCTGCTCGACAAAGGTCACGAAGATTGGAATTGCAAGGATTACCGACACCGCCGCCAGGGCAATGCCGATCGCCGAGAAGAACGTCAGCGGCCGCTCGGAACGGTAGAGCCCGACGATGGTCGAGAGGATCCGCAGACCGTCCCACCAGGTGCTGAGCTTCGACGTCGAGCCTTCCGGCCGGGCGTAATAAGGCGTTGGGACTTCGCCCACCGCAAGACCGAGTTCAAGCGCGTGAACGGAAAGCTCGGTCTCGATTTCGAACCCCCGCGACAGCACCGGAAACGACTTCACGAACCGGCGCGAGAACACGCGATAGCCGGACAGGATGTCGGTGAAGCTCGCGCTGAACACGGAAGCGAAGAAGCCGGTGAACAGCCGGTTGCCGGTGCGGTGGCCGGGCCGATAAGCCTGCGCCTCCTCTTCGACTCGCGCCGCCACCACCATGTCGAGACGGTCTTCGATCAAACGCGCGATCAAAGCGCGCGCGCTGGCGGCATCATAGGTGGCGTCGCCGTCGACCAAAACGTAGATGTCCGCCTCGACGTCGGCGAACATGCGCCGCACCACGTTGCCCTTGCCTTGGTGCGTCTCCCGCCGCACCAGCGCCCCGGCGGCACGGGCGACCTCGAGCGTGCGGTCGGTCGAGTTGTTGTCGTAGACGTAGATCGTAGCCTCGGGGAGCTCGGCCCTAAAATCGGTGACGACCCGGGCGATGGCCGTCTCTTCATTGAAGCATGGAATCAGCACGGCCAGGCGATCGTCGATGCGGCTCCCCCGTTCCTCGGCGCGGGCCGTGATCGTCTCGCTGCTTGACATCAATTCGCCTCTTTCGAAACCGGGCGCTCGCGCATATGTGCGTTTTGGTGCACTTGCCGCGGCACCATAGCGTTTCTATGCTCGCACGTCCTTCTGCTCGGAGCCCTCCTCTTGGCCGTTATCGTCCCATTTGAAGGCCATTCGCCCACCACCATCGACCGTCTGATCGACCTCGTCGCCGCCGACATGGGCCGCGTCAACACGACCATTTTGTCGCGCACAGGGTCGCAGGTGACGATGATTCCCGAGGTCGCCAATCACCTGATCTCCTCCGGCGGCAAGCGGTTGCGTCCCATCCTTACCCTGGCGATGGCGCGCCTGGCGGGCTACGAGGGCGCCGGCCACGTCAAGCTCGCGGCCGCGGTCGAATTCATGCACACGGCCACGTTGCTGCACGACGACGTCGTGGATGAAAGCGAGATGCGACGCGGAAAGCTTGCAGCCCGCATGCTCTGGGGCAACGAGGCGAGCGTGTTGGTCGGCGATTTTCTGCTCGGCCAAGCCTTCAGGATGATGGTGGAAGTCGCCTCGCTGCGGGCGCTCGAAATCCTCTCCGCGGCCGCCGCCGTCATCGCCGAGGGGGAAGTCATGCAGCTCGGCGCAGCCAAAAACACCGCCACCACCGAGGACGACTACCTCGCCGTCATCCGCGCCAAGACCGCCGAACTCTTCGCCGCGGCCTGCGAGGTCGGCCCGGCGCTGGCTTCGCGGCCCAAGGACGAGCAATCGGCCTGCCGCTCGTTCGGCATGAATCTCGGCATCGCATTCCAGCTCGTGGACGACGCGCTCGATTACGGCGGCAAGGCGGCCAAGCTCGGCAAGAATGTCGGCGACGATTTTCGCGAAGGCAAAATCACGCTTCCGGTCGTGCTGTCGTTCCGACGCGGATCAGAAAGCGAACGGGCGTTCTGGCGCCGCACCCTCGAGGAGGGCGATGCCACCGATAACGATCTCGATCACGCCATCGGTCTGATGATGAAACACCGCGCGCTCGAGGACACGATCCAGCGCGCGCGGCACTATGGTGCGATCGCTACCGACGCGCTGGCGCTGTTTCCGGCCTCTCCGATGAAACAGGCGCTGGAAGAGACCGTCGAATTCTGCATCTGCCGCTCGAACTAGCCCCTGTGCAGATGCCGAGATCGCGGCGCGCATATAGCTCGCCAAAACGGGCGCGAATGCCCCGATGCTGCCCGCGCGGCTCCCCGGGACAGGCGCCCCGTTGCATCAAGACGACGCCCCACCGAGCGCAGTGGCGCGCACCCACCACGCCGGATACCCCGCCCGCAGCGTTCGTGCCGCGGCGCTGGCCGTTGCCCGCGACCCGAACAGGCCGAAGCAGGTGGCGCCCGACCCCGACATGCGCGCGAGCCGGCAGCCCGGCAGATTGCGCAGCACCGAGAGAACATCGGCAATCGTCGGCTCAAGCTCGATCGCGGGCGCTTCGAGGTCGTTGTGATCACTTACCAGCGCAGCCACAAACGCAGCGGGCTCCCCTCCCCACTTCTCAACGGGAGCGGGACCGGAGGGGGCGGTGCTTGTGGGCGGCGAAGCAAGCTTGAGTGCCGCGAACACGTCTCTGGTCGAGACTGCAACGCCGGGATTGACGAGCACCGCAAACAACGGCGGGAGATCGAGCGGGTCGGATAGGATGTCACCGATACCGCGCATCAGGCGCGGCCGCGGGTCGAGACACACCGGCACGTCGGCGCCGGTCGCGCGTGCCGCCTGCATCAGCCGGGGATCGTCGGATGCAATGCCATTGGCGCGCGCCAGCAGACGCAAGGCCGCCGCCGCATCCGCCGAGCCGCCGCCCAATCCGGCCGCGACCGGCAAACGCTTCGACAGCGCGAAGCGGCCGAGGGTGAGCCCGCCAATCCCCTCGGCGAGCGTGCGGGCGGCTTTGAGCACGAGATTGTCGGCGCTGTCGCCCGCGGCCTTGGCGGTTGGTCCGCTGACGGCGAGCGTCAAGGCGCCACCGGGTGCGAATGTCAAAGCGTCGCCGACGCCGGCGAAGGCCACCAGGCTCTCGAGCTCGTGATAGCCATCGGCGCGACGACCCAGCACGCGCAATGTCAGATTGATCTTGGCGGGCGCCTTTTCGGCGCGCGCAGTCAGCGTCATGCCGCTGAGACTTAACCGCCGCCGGGCTTCTTGTGCTCAGCCTCGGCCGCCGACGAGGTATCGTCGGGAAGCCCCGATTTCAGCTTGGCTTCGATCTTGACCAGATCCTCGGGCTCGGGCTTGAGGTCGCGTGCGTGCGACCACTGGAAGCGCGCCTCGAGCACACGTCCGACCCGCCAATAGGCATCGCCGAGATGATCGTTGATGGTCGGATCTTCCGGCTTGAGCTCGACCGCCCGCTCGAGCTGCTTGACTGCCTCGTCGTTGTTGCCGAGCCGGTAGTAGGCCCAGCCGAGGGAATCGACGATGTAGCCGTCGTCGGCGCGCTGCTCGACCGCGCGCTTGATCATGCGCATGCCTTCGTCGAGATTGATGCCCTGGTCGATCCAGGAATAGCCGAGATAGTTCAGGACGTGCGCCTGGTCGGGATAGAGCTCGAGCGCTTTCTTCAGATCGGCCTCGGCCTTCGCCCATTGCTTGGACCGCTCGAAGCAGATGCCGCGGAAATAGTAGATCACCCAGTTCGCCTTTTCGGGCTTGGTGAGGGTGTCCACACCCTTGGAGTAGACGTCCCCGCATTCCGCGAACTGCTTGCGCCCGCGCAGCACGTTGCCGAGCGCCATGATGGCTTCGAGATCGCCGGGATTGGCAGCCGTGAGCTTTTCCAGGTTCGCTCTGGCCTCGTCGGTGCGATCAAGCGCATCGAGATTGAGCGCGAGCTGGATTTGCGCGTTGCGCTGGAGCGGTGAACTCAGGGGCACCCGCTCATAGATCTTGTTGGCGAGTTCGGGCTTCTTCATCGCCTCATAGAGGTCGCCCAACGACAGCAGCGCGAGCGGATGCGACGGCGCGAGATAGAGCGCGAGCTGCAGGTAGACGAGGCCGAGATCCTCTCCGCCCCGACGTCCGAGCGCAGCCCCGAGCCCATAGAGCACCTCGGCGGCGCCGGCCTGGGGCGTGTCGATCAGCAGCGGGAGTTTCTTGCCGGCCTTGAGCTCGGCGGTCGCCTCCAGCATCAGCGGATGGCGGGGCAGGGCTTCGTCGAAGGTGGCGAATATCTTCAGCGCCTCGGCGGTATTTCCCTGCCGCGACAGAAAACTGCCGTAGCTCTGCACCACGCGCAACGCGGTCGGATCGAGCTTGTAGGCGCGCTCAAAGCGCTTGGCGGCTTCCTTTTTCTGGCCGGCGACGTCGAGGATCATCGCGGCGTGCAGATCCTTGAAGATCGCGTACCAGTCTGGCCCGGCAAGCTTGTCGATGGAGTCAGTCGCGGCCTTGACCTCGGTCGGGCTCGCCATCGTCCATGCCGACAGCAGGGTCGCGGCAAGGTCGGTGATCGGGCCGCGGATCGACTGGGCGAGTTCGCGACGAGCAATGGGATATTGTTTTTGCTTGATCGCGCGCACCCCGAGCACGAGCCGCGCGATCCGGTCGGTCTTGTCGACCTGCAGAACGCGTTCGGCGAGCTTGACCGCTTCCTCGACCTCGCCGTTCGCCAGCACCGCCAGGAAGGTGCGGCCGAGAAGTTCGTTGTTGCGCGGGTCACCGCGGAGCGCGGCGCGATAGTAGGAGGCTGCGGCGGCGGCATCCCGTTCTCCGCCGGCATGCCGGGCGGCGAGATAGCTGCCGGAGGGAGAGGTCCGGGAAAAGCTCGAAGGCGCCTCTGCCCGAGCCGAGAGCATTGCCGGCCAAGTGGTGGCGAGTGCGGCCACTGCGGCCACGGCCGCACGCCTGAAACGTGGCGAAAGAATCACGGCTGGTCGACTCCATCTGGCGGACGAGCGCCCTCGGCGCGGCCGCGTTGAGCAGAATGGCCTGTTTGGGTCAGGCGCGCAATAACTGCCCGGATTGGCATGTCCCCCGACTTTGAAGCGCCTTGATAAGGGCAGCATCGTGACGCCGCCAATCACATCGACTGCATATTGGGGTAACCGGGTCCCGCCGCCGGGCCCTGCGCGCGAGGCTTGCGACCCTGCTCACATGTTCGGGTAATTAGGTCCGCCGCCGCCCTCGGGCGGAACCCAGGTGATGTTCTGGTTCGGATCCTTGATATCGCAGGTTTTGCAGTGGACGCAGTTCTGCGCGTTGATCACGAACCGCGGTGAACCGCCCTCCTCCACCCATTCATAGACGCCCGCCGGACAGTAGCGCGCGGAGGGGCCCCCGTAGCGATCGTGCTCGGATGCCTTCTGCAGGGCGAGATCGGTGACTTTCAGGTGCACCGGCTGGTCCTCCTCGTGATTGGTATTGGAGAGAAACACCGAGGAGAGACGGTCGAAGGTGAGCTTGCCGTCCGGCTTGGGGTAGGCGATGGGCGCGCACTCCGCCGCCGGCTTGAACGTCGCCGAATCCGGCTTGCCGTGGCCGAGAGTGCCGAACAGCGAGAAGCCGAGCGTGTTGGTCCACATGTCGAAGCCGCCGAGCGCGATGCCCAGGAGCGTGCCGAAGCGCGACCACAGTGGTTTGGCATTGCGTACTTTCCACAGGTCGGGCCCGATCGCCGACGAGCGCCAGGCCGCCTCGTAACCTGCCAGCTCGTCGTTGGCGCGGCCGGCCTTAAGCGCGGCGGCGACCTGCTCGGCCGCCAGGATGCCCGACAACATCGCGTTGTGGCTCCCCTTGATGCGCGGCACGTTCATGAACCCTGCCGCGCAGCCCAGAAGCGCCCCGCCGGGGAAAGCGAGCTTGGGCACCGACTGCCAGCCCCCCTCGGTTAGGGCGCGCGCACCATAGGCGAGGCGCTTCCCTCCCTCGAAGGTGCCGCGCACCAGCGGATGCGTTTTGAAGCGCTGGAATTCCTCGAACGGCGAGAGGTATGGATTTTCGTAGTTCAGATGCACCACGAAGCCGACGGCAACGAGGTTGTCGTCGAATTGATAGAGGAACGAACCGCCGCCGGTTCGGCCGTCGAGCGGCCAGCCGAATGTGTGCTGTACCAGGCCCGGCTGATGTTTCTCCGGCGCGATCTGCCACAACTCCTTCAAGCCCAGCCCGAATTTTTGCGGAGCGCGACCTTCGTCGAGACCGAAGCGCTGCAGCAGCGTCTTGCTGAGGTTGCCGCGCGCACCTTCCGCGAACAGCGTGTATTTTGCGCGCAGCTCCATGCCGCGGGTGAAGCTGTCCTTGTGATGGCCGTCCTTGGCCACCCCCATGTCGCCGGTGGCAACGCCCGCGACCGCGCCGTTGTCGTCAAACAACACTTCGGCGGCGGCAAAGCCGGGATAGATTTCGACGCCCAAGGCCTCCGCCTTGGTTGCGAGCCAGCGGCAGACATTGCCCAGGGAGACGATGTAGTTGCCGTGATTGCTCATCAGCGGCGGCATCATCAGGCTGGGCAGACGCACCGCGCGCGCGGCCGAAAGCCAATAGAAGCGATCATCGCTGACCTTGGTCTTGATCGGCGTATCCTCGTTTCGCCAGTCCGGAATGAGCCGGTCGAGACCAATCGGATCGATGACGGCGCCCGAGAGGATGTGGGCGCCGACCTCGGAGCCCTTTTCGACCACGACCACGCTGGTGTCGGGCGCCAGTTGCTTGACCCGGATCGCCGCTGCGAGCCCGGCCGGCCCCGCGCCGACGATGACGACGTCGAACTCCATCGCGTCGCGGGCAGCCAATTCCTCAGTGCTCATCGCTCCTCCGACAGGCGACCCTGTTCCGGTCCCTTGCCCAGGCATCGCACGACGCCTCGGACTTGCCCGAGATCGATGCCGCCCGACCGCTCGTTATTCTGATTCGAAGATACCGCGTTTTTGAGCAAACGATATGCCAACCGGGTCACCGGTTGCAGACCATGCGGCCGGCGCGCTGGCGCACCGCGGCGAACCGCCTGCCTCGGGTGCACTTCAAATTCCCCCGCGCCGAAGGCATGGTTGCAAGCGTCGAGCCATGGCTTTACGCACCAGCGATGAACAGTGACCGCGACCGGGCTGCCCGCGAGCTTCTCGCCTTCTACCAGGAGGCGGGAGTCGACGCGCTGGTCGGCGAGACGCCGGTCGACCGGTTTGCGGACGATCCTCCGCCCATCACCGCGCCGGCCCCGCCGGCGGAAGTCGCCCCGCCGAGGTTCGACCCCGGCCCGGGCGCAGCACCCGTGCGTCCCCGCGGTCAGGAGCCGGCCGGCCGAGCCGGTGCGGCGCCGCCGCCGTCGCCCGACGCGGCGGTCATGGCGGCGCGCGAGGCAGCGAGAAGCGCCGCCAACCTTCAGGAATTGCGCGCGATCCTCGATCGCTTCGAGGGTTGCGCCCTGCGCACCACCGCCACCCAGCTTGTGTTCGCCGATGGCAACCCGCAGGCGCGCGTGATGTTCGTGGGCGAGGCGCCGGGGCGCGACGAGGACCTCGAGGGCCTGCCGTTCGTCGGCCGCTCGGGCAAGCTGCTTGACCGCATGCTGGCGGCGATCGGGCTCGATCGCACATCGGTCTATATCGCCAACATCGTGCCCTGGCGGCCGCCGGGCAATCGCACGCCCACGCCGCAGGAATCAGCGATCTGTCTACCGTTCACGCTGC
>Ga0114129_10009088_pt1 | contig 14162 bp, 11 predicted proteins | sample RhiMetdeltSRZDD1_FD_80071 | JGI IMG/M metagenome (GOLD analysis project Ga0114129, IMG submission 80071) | Populus rhizosphere microbial communities from Tennessee, USA - Rhizosphere MetaG P. deltoides SRZDD1 (version 2) (version 2) | ecosystem: Host-associated > Plants > Roots > Rhizosphere >... | reverse complement strand
CACGAAGAACACGTTGCGCCAGCCGAACAGATCGCCGAGCACGCCGCCCGCAGCCTGTCCGAACAGCTGCCCGAAAATTTGCCCGGAGAGATAGCGGCCGATCACCGGTTGGCGGCGATCGTAAGGAATGACGTCACCGATATAGGCCATCGACAGGGGTATCACCCAACCGGCGGTGGCTCCGGCGAGCAGGCGTGCGATTATGAGCTCCGGTAGGGACTGGGTCAGGCCGCAGATCGTGACCAGGATCGTCGATAGAAGGCACATCACCATGATGGTCAGGTATTTGCCGAATCGGTCGCCGGCCGGACCGATGAACAGCTGAGTGGTGCCGTGGGCGGCCGCATAGGCCGTGACCACGAGCGAAGCGGCGCCGACGGTGGTACCGAAGTCGGCGGCGATTTGCGGCAGCAGCGAGTCGGTGACCCTGACCTGTGCTTGGCTGGCGAACCCGGCGATCGACAGCAATACGATCGACCGCGTCGGGCTTCTTTGCATCTGTGGGAGGGCGGGCGAGGTCACGACGGGTGGGGCAGCACGAGGTTTGGCCGGCGACCGGCGTGGACGGGGCGGCCGTTGACAGGGCCGAGTGTGGCGGGCTTTTTACGGCGCGGCCACCCGAAACCAAAGCGACGATGATCGATAAGACCTACCAGCCCTCTGAGGTCGAGGGACGCATGTATGCCCTCTGGGAGGAGGCGGACGCCTTCCGCGCCGGCCGGCCGGAGCGCGCTGCGGCCGAGCCGTTCTGCATCGTCATCCCGCCGCCCAATGTCACCGGCTCGCTCCATATGGGGCACGCGCTCAACAACACGCTGCAGGACGTGCTGGTGCGGTTCGAGCGCATGCGCGGCCGCGACGTGCTGTGGCAGCCGGGCACCGATCACGCCGGCATCGCCACCCAGATGGTGGTGGAGCGCCAATTGATGGAGCGGCAGGAGCCGAACCGTCGTGCGCTCGGACGCGAGAAGTTCCTGGAGAAGGTCTGGGCGTGGAAGGCCGAGTCCGGGGGCACCATCGTCGGTCAACTCAAGCGGCTTGGCGCCTCGTGCGACTGGTCGCGCGAGCGCTTCACCATGGACGAGGGACTCTCGCGTGCCGTTATCAAAGTGTTTGTCGAACTTTACCGCGCCGGCCTCATCTACAAGGACAAGCGGCTGGTCAACTGGGATCCGAAGCTGCTCACCGCCATTTCCGACCTTGAAGTGCAACAGGTCGAGGTGAAGGGCCGGCTCTGGCATTTCAAATATCCGGTCGAAGGCTTGAAGGACACCTACATCACCGTTGCTACTACCCGCCCGGAGACGATGCTCGGTGACACTGCGGTTGCGGTCCACCCGGACGACGAGCGCTACAAGCATCTCGTCGGCCGGCACGTCATCCTGCCGCTGGTCGGCCGCCGGATTCCGATCGTCGCCGACGAATATTCCGACCCTGAGAAGGGCTCCGGTGCGGTCAAGATCACGCCCGCCCACGACTTTAACGATTTCGAGGTCGGGCGCCGGCACAATCTGCCGCTCATCAACGTGCTCGATCTCGAAGCCAAGCTCAATCTTGAAGGCAACGAAGCATTTGTCGAAGGCGTGACCCTGTCGCCCGAACTCAACGAGACCTACACGCTCCACGGCATCGACCGCTTTGTCGCGCGCAACCAGATCGTCGAGCGCATGGAAGCCGCGGGCCTGCTCGAGAAAACGGAGCCGCACACACACGTTGTCCCGCACGGCGACCGTTCCGGCGTCGTGCTCGAGCCCTATCTGACCGACCAGTGGTACGTCGACGCCAGGACGCTGGCGCAGCCGGCGATCGCGGCGGTGCGTGACGGCCGCACCGTGTTCGTGCCGAAGCAATGGGAGGCGACGTACTTCAACTGGATGGAGAACATCCAGCCGTGGTGCATCTCGCGCCAGCTCTGGTGGGGCCATCAGATCCCGGCTTGGTACGGCTGGGTGCTCGACGGCAAGCAGGTCTCGATCGCGAAGACGAAGATTTTCGTCGCGGAGAGCGAGGAAGACGCTCTGAGACAGGCGAAGGACTATTACAAGAAAGATGTCAAAGTCGTCGCCAGCATGAACGAGAGTCTCGCGCTCGTCGGATTTGGCGCCGACAAGCCGCCTGACACTTTTGGAATTTGGCGCGACGAAGACGTGCTCGATACCTGGTTCTCATCCGCGCTGTGGCCGTTCAGCACGCTCGGCTGGCCCGATGAGACGCCGGAGCTTGCGCGCTACTATCCGACCGACGTCCTTTCTACCGCCTTCGATATCATCTTCTTCTGGGTCGCCCGGATGATAATGATGGGACTTCACTTCACCAAGGAGGTGCCGTTCCACACCGTCTATCTGCACGCTCTCATCCTCGATGAACGCGGGCAGAAGATGTCGAAGTCGAAGGGTAACGTCGTCGACCCGCTCGATCTCATCGACAAATACGGCGCAGATGCGCTGCGCTTCGCGCTCACGGCGATGGCGGCGCAGGGTCGCAACATCAGGGTCGCGACCAATCGCGTCGAAGGCTATCGCAATTTCGCGACCAAGCTGTGGAACGCCGCGCGCTTTGCCGAGATGAACGGATGCGTGGCGGTGCCTGCGTTCGATCCTTCGACCGCCAAAGACACGCTCAATCGCTGGATCGCGCACGAGACGCAGAAGGCCTGCCGCGAGATCACCGGTGCGATCGAAGCCTACCGGTTCAACGACGCGGCAGGCGCGGTCTACCGCTTCGTCTGGAACATCTTCTGCGACTGGTATCTGGAATTGGCCAAGCCCGTTCTGTCCGGCCCCGAAGGTCCAGCCAAGACCGAGACCCGGGCGATGGTCGCCTGGACGCGGGACGAGATCCTCAAGCTGTTGCATCCGTTCATGCCGTTCATAACGGAGGAGCTCTGGCGGCTGACGGCGGAGCAGGGGCCTGCGCGAGAGGGCCTGCTTGTACTTACCGCGTGGCCCGACCTGGTCGGGATGAACGATCACCAGGCCGAAGCGGAGATCGGCTGGCTCATTGATCTCGTCACCGCCATCCGCTCGGTACGGGCCGAGATGAACATCACCATGGCGACCGAGATCCCGCTGATGCTGGTCGGCGTGTCGACGACGACCGATGCCCGCGCGGGCCGCTGGGCCGAGATGATCAAACGGCTTGCGCGGCTGTCCAGCATTTCGGTGGCGACCAACGCGCCTCCCGGCGCGGTGCAGATCATCGTGCGCGGCGAGACCGCGGCCTTGCCGCTCAAGGGCGTCATCGATTTTGCCGCCGAGCGCGCGCGGCTCGAGAAGGAGCTGGCGCGGGTCGACTCCGATATCGCGCGTATCGACACCAAGCTGGCCAATGCCGATTTCGTGCGCCGTGCGCCCGACGAGGTGGTCGAAGGCGAGCGCGAGAAGCGCGAGGAGGCGCACGCGCGGCGGATCAAGGTGGTTGAAGCCCTGGATCGGCTCGCAAAGGCGTCATGACGTGCTGCGCAAGGTCGCGAGACGCGTCGGCCAAGGGCTCGCGGCGGTGATTTTGCTGTTCATTGTCGCGGTGGTCGCCACGGCGCGCTGGGGCGACCGCACGCTATGGCCGCCGCCGCCCGATGCGAGGAAGACCGAGATCTTCGTCGTCAGTCACGGTTATCACTCCGGCATCGTGATCCCGCGCCGCGCGCTGGCCGAGCGCGCCGCCGCACAGGCGCTTGGTGCCTTGGTTCATGTCGGCACGCGCTTCGCTGCCTTCGACTGGCTCGAAGTCGGCTGGGGCGACGAAAATTTCTACCGGTCTGTTCCGACCGCCGGTTCGCTGACATTTCCACTGGCTGTACGTGCGCTGCTGCGGCCCGGCAATGCGTCGGTCCTGCACGTCGTCGGTTTCAACGGTCTGCCGCGTTCGATATTCGACCGCGCCGATATTGTCAGGCTCGAGATCGGCGAGGCGGGGTTCGAGCGGCTCCTGCAAAAGCTCGATGCCAGCTTCGCGCCCGGTCCGGGCAGCCTGCTGGCCGAAGAACTCGGCCCCGGCCTTTACGGGCCGAGCTTATTCTTCCGCGCCAACGGCGCGTTTCATCTTTTCAACGTATGCAATCATTGGATCGCCGGCCTGCTCGATGCAGCTGGCGTGCCGACCGCACCGGTGCTTGCCACCCTGCCGCAAGGGCTGTTGCTTGATCTCAAATGGCGCTCCGGCCTCGTACCGATGCCTTGAATGCAACTGGAGGATCACGGTTGACCATGAAGAAGAATCTCGGTGACATCTTTCTGGTGGTCGGGGTCGTGGTCGGCATCGCTGCCGCCTGCTACGTCATCTATTTCGTCTGGAACATGAATTGGGGCGCCGGCTCGCGCAACAAAGGATTCGGATGGGCTTTTCTCTTCTTCCTTCCATTAGCGTCGTTCGGAATCTCCGTGTTCGTATTTGGGCTCTTGGGCTCCTATCTCGAGCGCTTCCGCTAGCAAACGGATCGGCAACATGCCGAACTTGAATCTCACGCTTGCCTGCTGGGACTACGATCGCACCCGGCCGCTCATCGACGGCCGGGTGAAGCCCGAAGGCATCGATCTCGACATCAAGCTGCTGCGCCCGCGCCAGACCTTCCAGCGGATGCTCGACGACAAGGAGTTTGAGATCTCCGAGCTGTCGCTCGCCTCTTACACGACACTCAAGGCGCGCGGGAATTGTCCGTTCGTGGCGGTACCGGTGGCGCTCTCCAAGATTTTCCGTCACTCGTGCATCTACGTTCGCGCCGGCGCAGGCATCAGCAAGCCCGAGGATCTGCGCGGCAAGCGGGTCGGCACCTCGCAGTGGAGCTCGACCGGTCTTTGTTTCATGCGCGGCATGTTGCAGCACGACTACGGCGTGAAAGCGGAGGACATGCATTGGTTCATGGGTGGCCTCAACACCTTCACCGAGCCGCCGCTGATTCCGCTGAACCTGCCGAGCCCGATCAAGCTCGACTTCCTCTCCGCCGGACAGACGCTCGAAAAGATGTTCGAGGCCGGCGAGCTCGATGCGCTGTTGTCGCTTTACATCCCGAACCTCTTTCTCAACGGCTCGCCGCGGATCGCGCGGCTGTTTGCGAACTTCAAAGAGGTCGAGCAGGACTATTACCGGCGCACGCAGATTTTTCCGATCATGCACACGGTCGTCATCCGCGAGGACGTGCACACGCAGCATCCCTGGATAGTGCGAAGCATCTACAAGGCATTCTGCGAGGCCAGGGACATCGCCGTGAACGGCCTCTACGACACGGACGCGCTGCGGCTCACGCTGCCGTTCCTGATCGACCACGTCGAGGAAGCCTGGCGCGTCTTCGGCAAGGACTACTGGCCCTACGGATTGGAGCCGAACCGGCCGACCTGGGAGGCGATCGGGCGTTTCGTCCACGAACAGGGGCTCGCGCCGCGCGTCGTGACGGCGGAGGAACTGTTTCCGGTGCCGGTGGAGTGATACTCAGATCTTTCCGTCAAGGAGGGACGAGGGAGCGCGATGGACATCAACAACCGGCCGGGCGGGCCGAACCTGATCGTCACGGCGAAAACCGCGCACAAAGTGCATTTCGTCGATGCCGCGACGCTTGCCACGACCGCGACCATCGACATGCCGGGATCGACCCACGAGCTTGCGCTCTCGCGCGACGGCCGCACCGCCTATGGCTCGGTCTACGGCGACGGCGTCTTTGCCAAGCGGGTAAATCCGGACCGCCGCATCGTGGTGATCGACCTGCCCTCGAAATCGCTCACGCGCATCATCGATCTCGGCGCCGTCTATGCGCCGCACGGCGTTATGATGGATGAAAACGGCACCTTGTGGTCGTCGGGCGAGCTCGGCGATGCGGTGCTGGCAATCGAACCCGAGACCGGCGCCGTGCAGAAAATCGACGTGGGCGCGACCGCGCACTGGGTCGCGGTGAGCCACGCGACCGGCAAGGTGTTTGTGTCAGTCAAGCAGGATTACGTCGTCGCAGTCGATGCCGCACGGCGCGCGGTGATCGACCGGATCAAGCTGCCGCACGTGGTCGAAGGGCTGGCGATCGCGCCGGACGGCGCCACGCTTTATGTCTGTGCCCAGGATGCGGCCGAATTCTACGCCATCGATGCGCGGACGCACGCCATACGGCAGACGATTGCAATCGACGGGGCCGACGGCGCCAAGAAGCAGATGCGGCGGGTCCGGGTATCGCCGGACAACAAATACGTCGTGGTGTCGTCGAACCAGGATGCCCATGCCGGGATTTTCATCGCTGATACCCTCAAGCAGATCGCCTCCTTTCCGACCAGGAAATCGCCCATGGGCTTCGGCTTCGCCGCCGACGGCAAGCACGCCTATCTGTGCTGCCACGACGACGCCGTGGTGTTTGAGTTCGAGCTGGCGAGCGGACGCGTGACCCGCACGTTCCCGACCGCGGCCGGCTGCGAGTTCATCGTCGCCTACGCCTGAGCGGGGCAGTCGCGCCGCTCAACCGGCAAACGGCCGGCTGAGAAAGCGCGAGCCCTTGAGCCCGTAGCGCCAGGGACTGTCGACCGCCCTGGTAATTCCGATGCGGGGGCCCGACAGGATCTCGACCTTTTCGCTTCGCGCCCGCAGCTCGAACGGCGGCCGGTCGAGCGCATGCCCGTTGTGGGCGATGGTGATGCCGAGCGCCTCGCACACACGCCCCGGGCCGGAGCACAGCAGCCGCTCGTCCTTCAGCCCGCGGCGGCGGCGCATCGCGGCGATGCCGGCTGTCGGCTCGATCGCCCGGATCAGCACGGCGCTGGCGCTGCCTTCGCGCTCGCATACGAAGTTGACGCACCAGTGAATGCCGTAGGAGCGATAGACGTAGGCGTGACCGGGCGGGCCGAACATCACGGCGTTGCGCTCGGTCGGCCCGCGATAGCTGTGCGCGGCCGGATCGGTGTGGTGATAGGCCTCAACCTCGACGATGGTGCCGCCGACGCCGTTAAACAGAAAAGTCGCGCCGATGAGATCGGGCGCGACCGCGTGCACGCTGCGGTCGAAGAAGGCACGGCGGAGCAGGGGAGGCTTCGGCATCAGATCGTCGAACGCGGGGCAGGCCTTGCGATGGAGACCGAAGGCGCGAGGCTCCCGGTGTCCGACCGACCCTAGCAAAATTGCTTGCGATCCGCCGCCAAGGCGGCTCGCCTCAGACTTTGTAATTCGTGCGCACGGCGCCCCAGTGCTTGCCGAACACGCGGATCGGCGCGGCGATCGAGCGGATCATGAAGGTGCCGTTCTCGAGCTGGCGCGGATACTGCTGGACCAGATAGGGCCGCGTGTTGCGGGCAGCCGCGAGCCGGGCCGGATCGTCGTAGATGCGGCGGTTGCGGCAATTCCTGTCGTTCCATTCGCTGTCGCCGGCCCGCTGCGGCTGCGAATGGTTGGGCCGGTGGACCGGCAGGTATCCGTTGCGATCGATCGTGGCGCACAAGGTCATCCGGCGGTCGCTTTCGCGCACCGGATTCTGTATCGGCGGCAGGATCTGCTCGAGGATATCGAGCGAGCGCGTGCGATATTGCACCGGGTCGGTGCCCTCGATCGGGACATAGTTGTTGTCGAACAGGTCATCGAAGGTGATCCGGCCGGTGGAAACGGTCTCCTCAAACGCGGCGGAGATCTTCGCCGCGACGGCAATGGCGCGGTCGATGAATTCCTTGTTCTCCTCGCGGATGGCGGCGAGCTTGGATTCCAGCGCCGAATGAACCGCTGCATCGAGCCGCGCGAACTCGAAATGCAGGCCCAGCTTCGAGCAGTTCGCCAGCCGCACCCCGGCCGAGCCGATGCCGGTGATCGATGCCTCCAAGGCGGTCCCGACCGGCAAATCTTTCACGTCGCTTGATCGCACCAGCATGCCGCCTTCCGAGAGGTCGACGGTCTGTCCGCGAACCACGCCGCCCGGATAACGCAGCATGACCGGAATCTCGCAGGGCAGGCGATCATGCCGCCGGCGGTCGCCGATCTCGGTCTGGCGCAGGAAAATGACAAAGCGGGTCTTGAGCTCGGAGGCGAGTTCCACCGTGGCCATGCTGGAGCGGTCGACCGCGCTGCTGTGACCGCTTGCCTCGACCGCCGCGCGCTCGATTTCGGTCGCCCCATCGGCGACGGTGGTGACGAACTGGGACGACACCGCGGCACTCCGCGCAAGGTCGGTGGTCGTGGCCGTCTGCTCGGTGGCCGCGGTGGCGACCGAGCCGAACACCGGCTGGATCGCCTCGACGCGCTCGATGATCCGGTTCACCCCGGTGATCAGCTCGACCGCATCGTGCTGCAATTGGCCGATCTTGTGGGCAATCTCTTCGGTTGCCTTTTGCGTCTGAACCGACAGCGCTTTGACCTCGTCGGCGACGACCGCGAAGCCGCGTCCGGCGGCGCCGGCGCGTGCCGCTTCGATCTTGGCGTTCAGCGCGAGCAGATTGGTCTGCTTGGCAATCGCGGCGATGAGATTGACCACGTTTCCGATCTCGCCCGAGGAGGCCTTCAGGCCGTCGAGGCTGCGGCCGGCTGCGCTCGCCACCTGGTGGACCTCCGCGGTCAGGGAGCTTGCCTGGTTGACCTGCCGGCTGATGTCGTTCGAGGAATTGGCGAGCTCCTCGGTGGCGGCGGCGAGCTGGGTCGCGTCGCGCGTGGCGTCGTGCGATTGCCTGGCCAGCGCTTCGCTGCGCCGGCGGATCGCTTCCAGCGATTGGGCCGACAGCTGCGTCCCGTCGTGCACGGAATTGGCGGCGCCCTGTACGCCGCGGATCATGGCGCTCAGGTCAGCTTCCAGAAGATCGATCGTCTCGCGGATGACGTCGAGCCGCGCGCCGGCGGCAGGGGCGGCGTCGGGATCGGGAGCCGAAGCGGAAGGGGGCGCATCGACCACCGGCAGGTCGCTGGCGATCTTGGGAGCCGGCCGGCGGATCAGACGATCGAACAACATGTGCGTTTTCGGATTGCGATCGGTTTCGCGCTGCGGTGCCGAACGTCGGGATCGGTGCAGCGCGGACGAGATGATCTGACCGATTTGACGGAGCCGAAACGAGGCTGACAGCCAATCCTTTCAAGAAGATAAAGGAATGGTTAGGGATTGCGGTCGCGGCGTTGGCGGCCCCGGGGCCGCAAAGTCCCCCGAGCCCTGCTTAAGGCTGTGGCGCCCCAGCAACACGTCTGGAACATTTGTGCCACACCCCGGCTTGGACGAGCGTGCGCCGCGATTTGGCCACACGGTTTGCCGAGATCGAGGCCGTCGCAAGACATTGCGCCACTTTCGATTTTGCGCCGCCGCGATCGAAGGGGCGAAGGGCAAACAAGGGCAATGGACGCCAAAGCAAATCTGAAGGCGCGGCTGCCCAGCCGGCATGTGACCGAGGGCCCCGAACGCGCTCCGCATCGCTCCTACTATTACGCGATGGGTCTGACGCGCGAGCAGATTCACCAGCCGTTTGTCGGCGTCGCGACCTGCTGGAACGAGGCCGCCCCCTGCAACATTTCGCTGATGCGGCAGGCGCAGGCAGTGAAAAAGGGCGTCGCCGCTGCCGGCGGCACGCCGCGCGAGTTCTGCACCATCACCGTCACCGACGGGATTGCGATGGGGCACGAGGGCATGAAGTCCTCGCTGCCCTCCCGCGAGGTGATCGCCGATTCCGTGGAACTCACCATCCGCGGCCACGCCTATGACGCGCTGGTCGGTCTTGCGGGATGTGACAAGTCCTTGCCCGGCATGATGATGGCGATGTGCCGGCTCAATGTGCCGTCGGTCTTCATCTACGGCGGCTCGATCCTGCCGGGCACCTTCAAAGGTAAGCCGGTAACAGTGCAGGACGTCTTCGAGGCGGTCGGCAAATACTCGGTCGGGCAGATGTCCGACGCCGACCTCGAGCTGCTCGAGCAGAACGCCTGCCCCTCGGCCGGAGCCTGCGGCGCCCAATTCACCGCCAACACGATGGCGACGGTCTCAGAGGCCATCGGCCTCGCGCTGCCCTATTCGGCTGGTGCGCCGGCGCCCTACGAAATCCGCGATGCCTTCTGCATGACCGCGGGCGAGCAGGTCCTGGACCTCGTCCGCAGCGGCATCCGCCCGCGCGACATCGTCACCCGCAAGGCGCTGGAGAACGCAGCCGCGGTGGTCGCCGCCTCCGGCGGCTCGACCAATGCGGCGCTCCACCTGCCGGCGATCGCCCACGAGTGCGGCATCAAGTTCGATCTGTTCGACGTCGCGGAAGTCTTCAAAAGGACACCATATGTCGCGGATTTGAAACCGGGTGGCCGTTATGTCGCCAAAGATATGTTCGAAGCTGGCGGCGTACCGCTGCTGATGAAGACCCTGCTCGATCACGGCCACCTGCACGGCGAGTGCATGACCGTGACCGGCCGTTCCATGGCCGAGAACCTGAAGCGGGTGAAGTGGAACAAGGATCAGGACGTCATCCGCCCGGCCAACAAGCCATTGCTGGCTACCGGCGGGGTCGTGGGACTGAAGGGTAATCTCGCCCCCGATGGCGCCATTGTTAAGGTTGCCGGCATGAGTGAGTTGCAATTTACCGGCCCAGCGCGTTGCTTTGACGGCGAGGAGGCCTGCTTCGAAGCGGTCAAGAAGCGCCGTTACAAGGAAGGCGACGTGCTCGTGATCCGCTATGAAGGGCCGAAGGGCGGTCCCGGCATGCGCGAAATGCTGGCGACGACCGCCGCGCTTTACGGCCAGGGAATGGGCGGCAAGATCGCCCTCATCACCGACGGACGCTTCTCCGGTGCGACGCGCGGCTTCTGCGTCGGCCATGTCGGCCCCGAGGCGGCGGCCGGCGGACCGATCGCGCTGATCCGCGACGGCGACATCATCGTGCTCGATGCCAAGAAGGGCATCCTCGACGTCAAGCTGTCGAAGGCGGAGCTCGAAGCCCGCGCAAAATCCTGGAAACCCCGGAAACCCGAGTTCGGGTCTGGCTATTTGTGGAAATACGCCCAGCAGGTCGGTTCGGCGCGCCATGGCGCCGTCACCCACCCGGGCGGGGCGGCTGAGAAGACGTGTTATGCGGACATATGACCTCGTCGTGAGCTGCAGCCTGATCGGGCTGGCGCTCGGCTTGTCGCCGGCGGCGAGCTTCGACGGCACGCGCGCGCCCGACGGGCCGGTGGTGGCGGTGCCGATGCCGTCGGAGACCCATAATCTCGGCAAGACCACGCCGCTCGCGGTCGCGCCGACGACGCCGTCTCTCTCCGTCAGCCCGCGGACGACGACCCCCTTCGAGGCCCTGCGCTCCGGAACCCAGGCGCTCCGTGATGGCAAGACCGATCAGGCCGTGAGCGCCCTCGAATACGCCGCCGCAAAGGGTGTGCCGGGCGCGATCTGGAAGCTCGGGCGGATGTATGCGGACGGCGAAGGCGTGGATCAGAACAAGCTGCGCGCGTTCGAATATTTCCGTACGCTCGCGCGGGCGCACGCCTACGATCCGCCGAATACGCAGCAGGCGCGCTTCGTCGCCAATGCCTTCGTGGCGCTCGGCCACTTCTACCTGGAAGGCATTCCCGGCTCGGAAGTCGAAGCCGATCCGAACCGCGCCCAGGAAATGTATCGCTACGCCGCCTCGTATTTCGGCGATCCGGACGCCCAATATCACCTCGGCCAGCTCTATCTCGAAGGCAAAGGGGTGGCCAAAGAGGGCGTGCAGGCCGCGCGCTGGTTCCGTCGCGCCGCCGAGAAGGGCCATCGCGGTGCTCAGGCGCTGCTCGGCGCCATGCTGTTCAAGGGCGACGGCGTGGCGCGCCAGGCCGCCATGGGCCTGTTCTGGCTCACCGTCGCCAAGGACGGCGTCACCAAGGACGGCGTCGGCGCGGAGGACGCCTGGATCACCGAGATCTATTCGAGCGCGCTCGCCAAGGCGACCAGGGACGAGCAGGCGCTCGCGTACAGGTATCTCGAAGACTGGATGCGCAATCGGCGCTGAAGTCCGCTTCCGCGGCTCACTTCCCCTCGATGTCGAGATCGACCACCACCGGCACGTGGTCGGAGGGCTTTTCCCAACCGCGCACATGCCGGTCGATGTCGGCGCTGATCAGCCGGTCCGCGGCCGGGGGCGACAGCAGCATATGGTCGATCCGGATTCCGTCGTTCTTGGCCCAGGCGCCGGCCTGATAATCCCAAAACGTGTAGAGGCCTGCGGCGTCGCTCCCCGCGCGGACGGCGTCGGTTAAGCCGAGATTGCACAATTCGCGAAACTTTGCCCGGGTCTCGGGCAGGAACAGGGCGTCGGTGGTCCAGGCCACCGGGTAGCGGGCGTCCGCCGCCGTTGGAATGACGTTGTAATCGCCGGCAAGCACGAGCGGCTCCTGCAGCCCCAGCCGCTCACCCGCATAATGAATAAGCCGGTCCATCCACTTGATTTTGTAGTCGTATTTTTCAGTGCCGGGCGGGTTCCCATTGGGCAAATAGAGCGACGCAACGCGCACGACTCCCTCGCGCGTGGAGATCACGGCTTCGAGGAAACGCGCGTGGGTGTCTTCGTCGTCGCCAGGCAGACGCGCGGTCACCTCATCGATCGGCATCTTCGAGAGGATCGCCACCCCGTTGAAGGCCTTCTGCCCGTGCACTGCAACATTGAATCCGAGGGCCTCAAAAGCGTCGCGCGGGAAGGCGTCGTCCACGCATTTGGTCTCCTGCAGGCAGACGACGTCAGGCTGGCGCTCGGCGAGCCAGGCCAGGATGTTGTCGATTCTTTGCTTAACGGAATTAACGTTCCACGTGGCGATGCGCATAGGCCGATTGCAGGTTGGAAACCGGCGCACCATGCCCGAGTTGAAAACACCGTGAAAGGCGGCTCTAACAGACCTTTTTTACGCGGTTTTTGCGCGCCAGACCATAGATGCGGTGTTAGGGGAGATATGCTAGAACTGGGCGGAACAGCCCAAGAAAGAATCGTTATCGGCGGGGTGGAGGAAGCGAGAGGGAGCCGGCCCGGCAGGAGGGCTCGGTCCGAAGCACTGGCATGAAGAAGCTGACGGTGGCGTTGGGGGTGGCGGCGGCGCTCGCCCTGGCGGGTGTTTTTGCTGCGAAATGGGCTTTTCGGTCGGACGATGCCGTGGCGCAAGCGCCCGGGCGTCCGCAAAGCCGCGCCGTTCCCGTCGATGTCGCAACGGCCGTGAAGAAAAAGGTTCCGGTGCGGATCGACTCGCTGGGAACCGTCACGCCGATCCGCAATGTCGCGGTCAAGGCGCGCGTCGACAGCGAAATCGTCGGCGTTCATTTCAGCGACGGCGCCACGGTGCGCGAGGGCGATCTTCTGTTCACCCTCGATAGCCGGGCCATCGAGGCGCAAGTCAAACAAGTGCAGGGCGTGCTCACCAGCGCCAAGGCGCAGCTCGAGCAGGCCGAGCGCGATGTCGAACGCTACACCGAACTGGTGGCAAGGAACGCCACCACTCAGGTGACGTACAACAACGCCAAAACGCAAGCCAATGTGGCGCGCGCAGCGGTGGAGTCCAACACCGCGCAGCTCGAGCTTCTTCGCGTCCAGCTCGACTACACCAAGATCCGCGCGCCGATCACGGGACGCGCCAGCATGGCTGCGGTCAAGATCGGAAATTTCGTGCGGCAGGCCGATGCGACGCCGCTCGCCACGATCATCCAGGTGGCGCCGATCTACGTGACGTTCACGCTGCCCCAGCGCAATTTGCCGGACTTGCGCCAGGCGCTCACCAACGAGACCGCCACGATTCAGGCGTTTGTGCCGGGCGATCCCCGGCGCGCGAGCGGACAGGTCACGATGTACGAAAACACGGTCGACTCCGCCACCGGCACGGTGATCGTGCGTGCCACCATGCCGAACAATGACGAGATTCTCTGGCCGGGCACGCTCGTGTCGGTTCAGTTGACGCTGCGCGAGGAGGAGGCGGTCACCGTTCCGCCGACGGCGATCCAAGCCAGTCAAACCGGTTCGTTCGTGTTCGTCGTCAAGAATGGCGTAGCCACCGTCCAGCCGGTCGAGGTCGCGCGCGTGCTCGATGCGGAGACCGTTCTTGCGAGCGGCCTCGAGGGCGGCGAAACCGTGGTCACCGAAGGCCAGCTTCTGCTGACCGAGGGCGCCCGCGTCGCCCCGCGCGGTGCGAAACCAGGGGCCTGAGCATGGGCTTGTCGGAGCTTTGCATTCGGCGCCCCGTTCTCACCACGCTGGTGACGGCGACGTTCATCGTCTTCGGCGTCTTTGCCTATAAGCTTCTTG
>Ga0114129_10009085_pt1 | contig 14163 bp, 13 predicted proteins | sample RhiMetdeltSRZDD1_FD_80071 | JGI IMG/M metagenome (GOLD analysis project Ga0114129, IMG submission 80071) | Populus rhizosphere microbial communities from Tennessee, USA - Rhizosphere MetaG P. deltoides SRZDD1 (version 2) (version 2) | ecosystem: Host-associated > Plants > Roots > Rhizosphere >... | reverse complement strand
TGCCACGCGCTTGCCGCGTGGAGGTTTACGTTTTACCGAGAATCTGCTCATTACCAGTCTCAACCGTGAGACTCCACGCGGCAAGCGCGTGGCATCTCAAAAAATCGGTTCACGGCTCTTTCTAGTTGCAAACGTGAAACACCACGCCGCAAGGGCGTGGCATTGTCTCGATTTTTGCAAGAGGCTCTGAAGCGTATCGGACATTTGGTTGTATGCGGGGGGAGGGACTTCCGCAAGAAGTCCCTCTGGACACAGTGTAAAAGATTGGCCGTAGATCTACGCTGGGCACAAATCAAAACCAACTCTGACAGGCTAGCCCAGTTGGCCTGTGGTCAGTGCTGATTTGTGAAGCATCTACAGCCAATTCCGTGTGAAGTTTGGCGGTGGCACGCATTTTGGTCAGGATCGTGCGACTCGCTTAAAGATAGAACACCCGAAGTCGCAAATTATTCCAATGTTCCCACCAAAAATTTTGTGCTTCAAGAAGTATCCCTGAAGACTTTTTTGGAATAGAATCTCCAACCGATCGTTTATCCAAAGTGACTAGCAGATACATGGGCTTAGATGGGCGAATCCATAATTAACGAACAGGCGCTCGCATATATCGATGCACTCTTTGGATATGCGATGACATTGACGCGTGATCGAGCAGCGGCCGAAGATCTGGTTCAGGAAACATATGTCCGCGCTGCCCGAGCTGCTGACAAGCTTGCCGACGGAAGCAAGCTCAAAAGCTGGCTTTTCGTTGTGATGCGAAATGCCTGGCTCAACCAGGTACGACACCAGAACAAAGGCCCACGATTCATCGGATTGGAAGATGAAGAGTTTGACTCATCAAACTGCGTTGGCGAACAGAATACAAATCCTCAAATCATTTATCTGCGTAAGCTTGAACAAGATGAGGTGCGGTTTGCCATCGAAAGCCTGCCTGTAAACCATCGCGAGGTTGTGGTTTTGCGGGATATTGAGGGATTTAGCTATCAGGAAATTGCCACAGTCTTGGGTTGTCCGGCGGGCACGGTGATGTCGCGCCTCGCTCGTGCCAGGGAAAAACTAAGACAACTGCTCGATAGCAGACAACCAAAGACGCGAGCTAAGGTCGTCTAAGAAGAATGCCAGCGTGTAAGGACATACGCGGTCGCATCAACCTGTATCTCGACAACGAACTGCAGGGTGATGATCGCCGGCAGTTTGAATCTCACCTGCGCGACTGCGAAGCGTGTAGAACAATAACGCACACGGAGCGACGCTTTCTCGATAGCGTAAGAGAAGCGCGGCCGCTCTACGCCGCGTCGCCTGATCTCCACGCGCGTGTTCGAGACGGACTTCGGGGTCCAACAACAGATCAGCCACTCGGCAGGCGCCGCAGTTTGTCAACTTTCGTTAGACCCCGCGTAATCGTCGCCACAGCCGCCGCTACCGTACTGCTTTTTCTCTTGTCTATTATCGTTTGGCGTATGCGGGACCGCGCCCCGCAATTGCAAGGAGCTTCGAGCTTCGCTCTAATGGCCGCAGACACTCACCTCAGACACAGTCGTGGCCAACTGCCGCTCGAGATGACAACAACCGCACCGCAGGAAGTCTCCGAGTGGTTCGCGAACAAGGTGAGTTTTAGAGTCAAGATTCCAAACTATCAGGAGTCTTCTGGTCAGGAAAAACTCTACACGCTCGAAGGTGCCCGGCTCGTTGCCTTAAAAAATGATTACGCTGCTTACGTTGCGTATGAGATGAAAGGGCGGCCGATTAGCCTTGTAATAACCTCTGACGCTGTAGCCAAGCCATCCGGCGGTGAAGAGATCAAAGCGAAAGGTCTCACGTTCCATTACAACGCGATTCAGGAATTGAAAGTGCTTACATGGTCTGACCGCGGACTGACCTATGCCCTCGTGTCAGACTTAGACGAGCGTGGTCAGCAATCATGCATCGTCTGTCATCAAGGTGGAAAGGACCAGGACTTTATTGCCCCACTGAAGCCTCGATAGTCACTCTTTGCATCAGCTTGATTGTTCAAATTCGAGCTGAGAGTCGAATCGCTTGTCGCCCTCACCTTGCTTCACACGTACGTAGCTACCGTCCGGCTGGAGCTCTCGTGCGTTGACGTTGTCCCGAAGATACGCGGTAAGCACAGTGTCTTTCAAATGCGCCTTCATGCGAGGGTCTTTGATGGGCACCGCAACTTCCACTCGGCGGCTGAGGTTTCGATACATCCAGTCTGCGCTTCCGATATAAACCTCTTCCTTCCCATTGTTCTGAAAATAGAAGATCCGGCTATGTTCGAGGAAGCGTCCGACAATACTGCGTACGCGAATGTTTTCTGACAATTCCGGTACGCCCGGTCTGAGCATACAAATGCCGCGCACGATAAGGTCGATTGAAACACCTGCACCTGAAGCCAGATAAAGCGCGCGCACGATTGCGAGATCAGTCAGGCTATTTACCTTTGCGATGATTCGCGCCGGTCGCCCTGCCTTCGCATGTGCAGTTTCGCGCTGGATCAGTTTCACAAACTTCTTTCGCAGGTTTACTGGCGCGACTAACAGGCAGTCATAATCATCGAAATCGGAAAAGCCTGTCAGGGAATTAAACAGATTAGTTGCGTCATCAGTAACCTCTTTGTCCGCGGTAAAGACGCCCAAATCCGTGTAGGTCCGCGACGTGCTCGGGTTGTAGTTTCCGGTAGCGAGATGAACGTAACGCTGCAGCGACTTACCTTCGCGACGAACGATCAATGTGAGTTTGCAATGAGTCTTCAGGCCAAGCATTCCATAGACGACATGCACTCCCGCCTGCTCAAGTCGGTGGGCCCACTCGATGTTGCTTTCTTCATCAAACCGCGCCTTGAGTTCGACGAGAGCCGCTACCTGCTTTCCTCGTTCGACCGCATCAATTAGCGCCTTAACGACCGGTGAATTGCGACCCGTGCGATAGAGGCAGATCTTAATCGCCAACACATCTGGATCCGCCGCCGCGGCGTTGATGAAATTCGTTACTGTTGCGTATGCGGTATACGGGTGGTGCAGCAGAATATCCTGACGCTTGATTGCAGCAAACACATCCTCATCTTTTCTTAATGCCACCGGCATGCTGAGTTGAAGAGGCCGATCTTTGAGGTCAGGTCGATCTAGTTCGTACAGTTGCATCAGATCAGGGATATTGAAGGGACCATCAACAACGTATACATCATCGGCGCTCAATTCGAGTGACTTGGTTAGAAATGCCACCATTTCCTTCGGCATTGTCGCAGCCACTTCCAGTCGAACCGTGTCGCCGAAACGCATTCGTCTCACATGCTGCTGCATCGTGCGAAGCAGATCACTCGCTTCATCTTCCTTGATCTCGAAGTCGGCATCCCGCGTAACTCTAAACAGATGACACTTCCCAGTCCGCATCCCAGGAAATAGCATTTCCATGTTTGCGGCAATCAAACTTCCGAGGAAAGTAAAGCGGCTGCCCCGATCGTCGATAGGTATCAATTTCGGGACAACAGGAGGCAGCTTGATGCGTGCAAATCGAGCTTCTGCAAACGCTCCGGCAGATTTTGACCCCTTTTTCGATTGCTGGGTACTGACCATAACTCCCAGGTTCAGACTGAGATTGGAGACATATGGGAAAGGGTGACCAGGGTCGACAGCTTGAGGCGTCAAAATGGGAAATACGTTTTCCAGAAAGTAGTTATCGGCAACCTTTTTCTCACGTTTAGGAAGATCTCTGTAACGACGGATAACGATGCCTTCCTCGGCAAGTGCGGGTAACACTTGCTGTTGTAGGCAGTTCATCTGGACTTCCAAAAGCGGACTCAATTTATTGCGAATCGCTTTTAACTGTTCCGCCGGAGTCATTCCGTCAGGTGATCTCTCCCCGAAGCCACCCTCGACGGCTTCCTGCAGGCCCGAGACTCGGACCATGAAGAACTCATCGAGATTCGACGAGAAGATCGCCAAAAACTTCAGCCGCTCAAGTGCCGGGTGCCTAGGATCGAGCGCTTCCTCAAGTACACGTTGATTGAAATCCAGCCAGCTCAACTCGCGATTGATCAGAAGTTGCTTCTGCTGACGCAGATGGCGCGGCTTGCGCCCGTCCGAAGATAATTTCGCTATCTTTTTTTTGACCTTACTTGCTACTGTCGTCATGAGTTGGTTTTAGCCGGCTGGTGATTCCGTTGCGACCTTTGCACTTTCCGCTGATGGTCCCTCCGACGTAGGTTGATCAGCTGGCTCTGAAGTTAGCTGTTTAGCTGTAAGAATATCGCGCAACTTTGTGCTCAAGTTTTCAATTTCCCACCTCCGCCATCCTGCAAACGCGTTGATGAGGCAATCGTTACGAACTTTCATAAAGTAACTAAGAAGCCAGGCAAACGCGTCACTTTGATCTGGCTGGTTCTTCCGCTTCGAGGCGATCGCATGCTTGCCAAAACTGTCGATCCATACATCACAATCATGTAGTTCGCCGAGCGATAGCTGCAAGTCAGCAACCGCTTGCGCGAATGGCAGAACGTCTTTTCCCCAGCATTCCTGAAACAACTCAATGGCATACCGAAGTCGCTTGGCCGCGATGCGCATATCATGCAGCGGTTCCACATCGAGGGGGTGATAGAGACTATTGCTAAGCTTCTCCACCTCTTCAAGACGATCCAAAATAACGGCCCTCGCTACGTCTATGTACTTCAGCGACGACTCCGCGGCTGGTTTTCGCCGGCGATCATCTGTAGCGGAGTTTATTGCTTCCCCGAACGTCGAGCTAAGTTGTTTTAAGCGGGCGCTGGTTATCGTTTTTTTCACTCGTTGGCGCGCTTCGTCCCGCTCTTGTCGTCTTACTTCAATAAGTTCATCAAGGACATTTGAAACATCTGCTGGAGTATCGGCGCGCAATTTTTCCAGCGCCAGTATGCCCACATCCTGGTCCCGGACATTTCCAAGAGCATCAGCAATGTCCCGAATCTGTTTTGCTGATGACAAGAGAGCGCGTTTGCGAAGGTACGGCATAAAATCACGCATAGCGCTTCGTAGGCGACGCGATGCTACTCGCATTGAATGAACGCCTTCCGGATCTTCCCAGTTGAGTGCGTCGGAGCGGAGCTTACGCATCTCCTCAAATCGTCCGATCAAAACCAGTCTGATCCCGATAGTAGCGGCAGCGTGGCAGTCAATACCCTTAATTCGGCGTGCTTTCGCCATGGTTCACGCGATCTTTAATTTTCTCTTTGCAACATTAAAACTTAGACTTCGGTCGAAAGCATGTTCAAACAAGTCACGCTTTCGGTTGAGTTCCACCAGTTCATTCGAGCAATCCGCATTGCTCGAAAGTTCAATGTGGAATGTGCCAGGGCCCACTTCGCACTTTAGTTCCTGAATTCTACTGTCGTGACTTCGATCCAGAGCGTCAGCCAATCGAACGATACCGCCCAATTTGGACACCGTCTCTTGATCTGCGGCATTCAGCGCAGAATATTCTGTGTGCCGTTGCCTGGGAATTGATCCGCGATGATAACGAGCGATGTTCGCAATGACGGCGCGCTCGGCCTCAGAGAAGCCTGTGAGTTCAGAATTCGCGATCAGGTAAAGCGCGTGTTTTTGATGTGAGTCGTGGGAAATGTGATAGCCGATATCGTGCAAGAGCGCACCGGCAAGCATCAGTGTTCGGTGATGGCGCGAAAACCCTTCGGCAGCCGCCAAGCTTTGGAAGATCTGTTCGGCAAGTTTCGCAACCTGACGTGCGTGCGTCTCTTCGTACCCGAAACGGCGACCCACTGCATGAACACTGCGGAGTTTTTGATCTGCGAAATCGGGAACGGGTGGTCGTGCCTCGTCTTCCCACTCTCGTAGTCGATCAATGATGACGCCTTCTCGCAGTGCCCAGTCGCAAGTATGAAGCACGTTAACACCAAGGGCGCGCATCGCCGCTTCAAGTATGTATCCGCCTGCCACGATGATTTCAGCCCGTTGAGAACTTATTCCGGCGAATGCTTTACGCTGTGAAAAATCCCTAATCGCTAACTCGGCATTTAGCTGTGAAAGCTTGCTGAGCGGAATTTCGGCTTCGACTGGCTGGGCCGGCTGTTCTTTACGTTCGCTGTTTGTTGTGCCGCTTGTGCGCAGAGCGGAACCAATCGCGAGAATGGTTCCCGAAGTTCCTGAGACCTGCTGCCAGGTGCTCGTGCGAAGTTCACGGGCGGGTCGCTGAAATGCCGCGGCAACTTCAGCTTTCAAGTTAGCGACGTCCTTAAGCTTCGCCGGATCAGAACGAATAAACCGATCTGTCAGTCGTACCGCACCTAACTTGACCGAGAATAGTGAAAGCGGTGTGGCATCACGGAAGAGTGAAATCTCGGTAGAACCGCCTCCAATGTCAATATTCATGTTCGTTACACCGCGAGCAGCGCAACCATGTGAAGCAGCCAGACCAATCAACCGCGCCTCCTCAACACCGGATAAGATCTCAACACGCACACCAGTCTTCTTTTCGACTTGCTTAATGAAGTACGCGGAGTTGTTCGCCTCTCGCACCGATGCGGTGGCTACGGCAATGATCACTTCCGCCTGTCGAGCTTCAGCCGTCGTACGGAAGCGTTGTATACAGTTGATTGCTCGGTCGATTGCCTCCGGCGAAAGTCGTCCGTTTGCCAGAGTTTCGTGCCCCAGACGTATAACTTCTTTCTCGCGGGCTAAGACGGCGAAGGAATCACTCGCCGCCGCATCGACTACAGCGAGTTTGATTGAGTTGGAGCCGATGTCTATTGCGGCGAGTTTCAATGGCGGATCTGCTTGAGTGTTCTGGTGTTTATAGAGCTTGGTATAAGGCTAGAACTCTTTGTGCTCGTCCGTCCAGTGGAAGGGACAGTCTCGGGCTATGCCGCTGGTCGGAAGGCCTGTCTTTCCGTAGAATCGCCTAAACTTTAAGAAAATCGTGTTACAGCATTGTAAACAGCGGCTAAAGGATAATTGAATGCGAACTCTTTATCTGTTGCGACATGCAAAATCCAGCTGGAAAAACGAAGACCTGGCTGATTTCGATCGCCCCCTGGCTGGTCGCGGCCGCAAAGCCTCGGAAAGTATGGGACGATTTTTAAAGACCAAGCAGATTGCGGTTGACTTAGTACTGAGTTCGCCAGCCGTTCGCGCAAGGGAAACGACGGACCTTATGTTGCGCGCCGCCAAATTGCGCCCGGACTTACGATACGACGAAAGAATTTACGAAGCGACAACAGGCCGTTTGCTCGAGGTCATATCGCAAATCGAAAACGAGCAGAAAACGGTGGTGCTGGTAGGCCACAATCCGGGAATGCAGGAGCTGCTTGAAGTGTTGACGGGACAGACGGAAGAGTTTTCCACCGCCACGTTAGCGAAGATTGTCTTCAAGAATTCTAAGTGGACAGAAGTCGCGCTTAAAAAAGGAACACTAGAGTGGATTGTAAGACCGAAGGAACTAGATAAGGATAACTAAGATTCGTCGTAAGCTCGGTCAGCTTTTACACTCACAAATTCGTCCGTCTCGATGATATAGGCAGTTAAGTGATACCCGTAGACGCAGCCGGTATCGAGTCCAATTGCATTTTTGCCTCTGCGAGGCTCTGGCGCCGGCCAGTGCCCGAAGAGCACAGTCTTATCTCCGTAGTACACGTGATACCACGGCGTGCCCTCGCTACTCTCGCGGTCCCCACCCAAAGTTCGAAGTCTTGTTAAATCACCCGTCGTCTGAGAATACAGTTCGACATTGGGACGCAAGCCTGCATGCACAACCAGGTGAGTGTTGAGATCGATTATGAATGGCAATCGATTCAGGAACGTTGTGTAGGCATCCTTTTCGCCCTTCAGCTCTTTGTGGGTTTCTTTTTGAGATGAGTTCAACTCGATATCTTCACCGTTCCACTTGCGGCGCAAAATCAGATCGTGGTTGCCAATTACTGTGCTAAAGCGAGGATCGGTCATGAACAATTCGAGTACTTCGCGGCTCTTTGGCCCCTTCGTGATCAGATCCCCTACTGAAACAACTCGGTCCTCGTCTCCGAGCTCAGCCTTCTCAAGCAAAGCCATCAACTCGTCATAACAGCCATGAATATCACCCACCACGATGGTGCGACCCTTCATCCACATAACCTCGTTTCAGTTTAAGTTAGAGACTTTGAGTCTAGTTTATCGCCTACATTCAATCAACACACACAATCTACTTGTAGATATAGGTTTGACTCTCCTTCTGACTCCACTCGACCGTATCAACATTCTCGCTATCCGCCTTTAGGATCTGTTCGCTAAGCCTCGTGGTACTTACTGACGTGCTTAGATTCACCAGGTAAACGACTTTACCGATGGGATCCTCTTCATCCTGCCGGTCAAGTTCCCGCAATTCTGCGTCGAATCTGTAACGCGCAAATATCTTCTTTAGCAATTCGTTAGTGGTGTCGACGTTGCGGGTTTTAACGCTGACCTCCATTGAACGGAACACTTGAGATTGCTCGAAGTATTCAAGAACGGCCAGGGTCAACAGTACGAAGACGGTGAGGATGAGCGCCATGTCCCAACGGCCGACGCCAGCGGCTAACCCGACGCCCAGGCAAATCAGAAGGACGGTAATCTCCTTCGGGTCGCGAATATTCGTGCGGAACCGTACAAGGGAGGCGGCGGCAAAGATTCCAAAAGCTCGCGCCGCGCTGTCGCCTACCACCATCATCATCGCGGCAGCGACGACCGCCATTAGGATCTGAGTCTGGGCAACAAATGGGTTCCGCAGGCTGAATGAGAGACCGCGCCGAGGCCTGAACGCGAGGAGACCTGCCAAAAAAGCAGCCAATGAAAATCGTAGGGAAATACGTGCTGCGGTGGCTTCCCAGCTTGCGTAGGTTGACGGCAGCAATCCCGACGCATCAGGCCCAAACAGTTGCCAAAGCAAGGGACTTTCAGAAGGGTTCTGAGTCGTCGTGGCCCCTCGCTGGTTGCCAGGTTTCTCGACAGACGTCGTGTCAACGTATGACGGCCGTTGACGAAAAACATACGCAAATATTCCGCTTCCCAGCAGGAGGACGATAAACGTCGCCAATACTCCAAGAGTTACTTTGTTCATTGAGGTGGATCCTCTCGTTGATAAGGGGTGGTTGCTACGTGCTGCTTACCAGCTCACTGCTTCGACCACAGGCGTCTTCTCTTGATCGAATGGACAGTTCCTGCGCCTGGAGAACTATTAGGACCTTCGAAGTAAATTTGACTGTGGAATGTCTCCTCGCCGACAGTTCTCGGAGGCGGCTCGTACTTTCCTTCTGAGTTCATCACTCGAGCCTTTACATTGTCACGCAGGTACGCCGACAAGACTGTTTCCTTCAAATACTTTTTCAAGTGTGGATCGAGAACCGGTGCGACGACTTCCACTCTTCGATCCAGATTACGCGTCATCCAATCAGCAGATCCGATGTAAAGCTCTTCATTACCGCCGTTCAAGAAGTAGAAGATGCGACTGTGTTCAAGAAATCGACCGACCACACTTCTAACCGTGATCGTTTGTGATAGACCTGGCACGCCCGGCCGAATCATGCATGCGCCGCGTACGATCAAATCGATTTTGGCGCCGGCCTGAGAAGCGCGGTACAGCGCTTCAATGATGTCGAGATCCGTTAGACGATTGACCTTCGCCATGATGTGGGCTGGCTGACCCGTTTGCGCATATTCGATTTCGCGCTCAATCAACGCCATCATCCGTCGGCGAAGATTCACTGGAGCGACCATCAAACGGCTGTATTCCTTCTGCATTGAAAAGCCAGTGAGAAAATTGAACAGGTCCGTGGCGTCGTCTCCGATCACTGGATCGCTTGTCAGCAAACCGAGGTCCGTGTAGAGCTTCGAAGTGGTCGGATTGTAATTACCCGTCGCAATGTGTGTGTACGTCTGAAGGCCTTCCGCTTCCCGTCGCACGACCAACGTAACCTTACTATGGGTCTTTATATCGACGTGGCCGTAGACGACGTGAACGCCCGACTCAGCTAGTCGTGCCGCCCATTCAATATTGTTCTCCTCATCAAAGCGCGCCTTGATTTCAACCACCGCCGTGACCTGTTTGCCGCGCTCGCTCGCCTCAATGAGCGCCTGTGGGATGGGAGAGTTTTTCCCCGTTCGATAGAGGCACATCTTTATTGCGAGAACCTGTGGATCGTGCGCAGCCGTTTGAATGAAGTCCGTCACCGTTTCAAAAGAGGAATATGGATGGTGCAGCAGCTGATCCTGTTTCTTGATCGTTTCGAACAGCGTGTCTCTTCTACGTAAGAACGCCGGCGTTACTGGCTTTAACGGTTTGTCTTTCAATTCAGGCCGGTCGAGGGCATAGAGTTCCATCAAGCCTGGTGCGTCCAGCGGCCCGTTGATCTCATAAACGTCATGCGGTTCGATCTCGAGTGACTCCGTCAGGTAATCGACCATCTCTTTGGGCATGGATGAGGAGACTTCCAACCTCACGGGCAATCCGAAACGCCGCTCACGAAGTGATTCTTTTATGAGCGCAAGTAGGTCCGCGGCTTTGTCGTCACGGATTTCGACGTCGGCATCGCGAGTTACCCGAAAGAAGTGCCCTTTACCGAGATGCATTCGGGAAAAGAGAGCATGAATGTTTGCCTCGATTAGTTCTTCAACTAAGGTGAACTTCGACTTTTCGTCATTAACCGGGATTAGGCGTGGAACCACTGGTGGTACTTTGATCCGAACGAATCTGACTTCTTCACCGATCGTCTCACCGGCAAACGTGTCCAAAGGATTACTTTCAACTATTAGACCGATGTTGAGACTCCGATTTGAGACATAAGGGAATGGGTGGGCAGGATCTACTGCCTGCGGCGTTAGCACAAGAAAGATGTTCTTCATGAAATACTGTGCGAGCCGCTCTTTTTCACTCTTCGTTAGTCGCGCGTAAGGAGCAATAACAACTCCCTGAGACCGCAGTTGTGGTATCACTTCTTCTCGCAGGCAGTGCGAATGCTCTTCAACCATGGGAAGCACGCGCTCACGAATTACTTTTAGTTGTTCCGGCGGCGTAAGTTCCCCTGGCATCGGTCGAATGTCTTCAATACCGAGCATCTCCTTGATGCCGGAGACGCGCACCATGAAGAACTCGTCGAGATTTGAAGAGAAGACAGAAAGAAATTTTAGACGCTCCAAAGGCGGCGTCGCTTTGTCGATAGCCTCCTCGAGAACTCGCCTAAAGAATTCGAGTTGACATAGGTCTTGATTAAGCACAGACCACGACAAGAAACGTTTCGGCCTTTGCTTGTGTGATGTTTCCGGGCTGGGTGACGTATTACCTTCTGGTTTCATTTGGAAAAGAATTGGGAACCCATCGTTCGATGTTTGATTTGAGTAGCACCGAAGGTGCTATAGAAGGTAGCCAGGGGCAAGCGCGAAGCGCGCAGCCCCTGGATCCACTCGGATTTTAACCAGAGCCCTGAAAGGGCGACAGATGGTGCGTCTTCTAACGCCCTTTCAGGGCTGCGTTCGGCCTTCCACGATTCCAGGGGCTGCGCGCTTCGCGCTTGCCCCTGGCTACCATCTGCCACCGCTTCGCGGTTCTGCCACCTCTTATTTCGAACAACGCGCGTCGATTATGGTTCGGGCTTTTCTCACGAATTCCGCGGCCCACTGCTCAGCCGGTTGATCCCGTTCTGCATTGCGTGATGCACGAAAAACTTTAGTGATCGTGCCGTTCTGTTTTTCGGCGTCGAGCAGTCGCTGGAGTCCATTGGCCAGGAGTTGACGCCCTTCCTCACTAATGGTGGGATCGCCGATAGATTTCGCCGTAGTTGTACATTTTCCGCCACTGACTTTGATTGGATCTTTACCTCGCCAGTTCGCAAGAGTCGCCTTCTTTTCGCTTGCACTGGAGAAACCGAAGGTGGATCCCATGTCACTCACATAGAACACTGCTTGACCAGGCTCGCAGATTCGAGTGCCATCCGGCTTCTTGTCAGATTTTAAGCACGCAAACTTATGGTTGTCTGTTTTTGTGTCGCCATGGTCAATAAAAGCAAGCCACAGTTTGAACGCGTCAATCTCCGCCCGCGGTGCTCCATTATCGAGCAGTGTTTTCAGCGATTCCGCCAGTGAACCGGAGTCTTTGCCGTTGCAGTTCACGTCGATCCCCCGCGCGAGCGACATCTCGATCCCGGCTGCGGGTTGAAATGTTGAGAAGCTGGAGCCTTGAAAACTTTTCGTCAGGCTCTTTTCGCAATCCGGACACGTGACGTCTGCAACCCATTCGTCGTCGGCAAAAAAGCCAAGTGCCTTCGAGAAGCGGGATGATAAGAACTCGCCGTAGATTTCTCCATTGCGTTTATCACGAGTTTGTCCTTTAAAGTGTGGCTTCACTTTGTATCTGATCAAGTTGCCGTTCTCGTCAACGTTTCCGGGAACGGAGCAATAAAACTTCGGCGTGGTACCGGCGCCTGGATTTTCATTTTTGTTTGCAACGCAATTGATTGGTTGTGCTAATCCATCCGGACCCACCGGCGGAGCGCCGGCGTGCGGACCCTTCGGGTTGCTATAACCGAGCACTGGATCGTAGCCGGGATCAGGCTCGCGCCAGACCTTTGCCGTCTTCTCGGCCCGTGCTCGTTCTTCAGCCGTGAAGCAAGACTTTTGTTTGGATGTCTGGGGTACAACCAAAACGAAAATGAAAAGAATAATCACGGGGGTGAAGAAGTAAACACGCAAATTCTGACGCATTGTGATTCCCCTTATTCGTTAATTTTGAGTTTTAGAAGCCCAATCAAGATAGCATTGATGAGCGCGTTTTGCAGAATTGACGACGAGGCATCCAAGTTCTCTTTCCGCACCACGAGTACAATACTTGGGTCATGCCACGACTCCCCAAGAACGTATCGTTACTCATCGAGAAGTTGGCGACAGAGATTCCGACCATATTGGGCCGAAATCTTGTAGGAATCTATCCCTATGGCTCTGTTACAAATTCCTCATTCAATCCCGAACGAAGTGACGTTGATTGCATCGTCGTAACCCGCCGGGATGTCAGTGAGCCGCAGTTTCGGAAGCTCAAACAGCTGTTCGAACAAACGGAGAAATCGAATTCATGGGCTACCCGTCTGCAGATCATATTCTTAATCAAGGGGCAACTTCTCAAGATGAATGCGCGTGCTTGTCATTACCAATTTGGCCTGTTTAGGCGTGGCCGCTCCGATGGCAACCCGATCATTTGGCTGGATTATTTGCGCAACAGGAAGATCGTCTTTGGGCCGAGTGTGGACACGTTCCTACCTGAGATAACTCCAAGAACGTTCCTTAGAGCCCTGAGACGGGAGCTGCATTATTTGCGAGAAGAGATCAGTCTGAAACCGAAAAGTGAGTGGCGAGACGTTCCGATGTACCGCGCTTTTGCCGTGCTGACAATTTGCCGGGTACTGTATTCATTCGATAAAGGTACTATCGTGTCAAAGCCTGCCGCTGCTGAGTGGGCGATGCGGACTTTGCCTGAGCGATGGAGCGGCATCATCAACCGAGCGTTAGACTTCAATGAAAATGGTCAGGAGTCAGAGATTCCATTGAGGCGTATAGAACAGTTCTTGACGTTTGCTGAGTCTAAGCTCATAGGTGCGAATGCTTAGTCAGAATGCGATTCTACGCGAACTGGGAATACGGCCTTCTATCGCCCTTTTTAGATACAAACGTCTTTTAGCCTGCCGCGATGAATAGCGAGTATCCAAATTTAGTCTCAGTGGTAATCTCGTGCTACAACCACGAGAACTATTTGGCTGAAGCCATCGAAAGTGCGCTCGCCCAAACTTATCCCAATGTCGAGGTTGTTGTGGTTGACGATGGCTCGCTTGATCAGAGCTGGCAGGTAGCACAGAGATTTTCTACCGTACGTTGCATTCGGCAGGAGAACACAGGAACTCCCGCGGCGACGCGAAACCGGGGATTGCAAGCGAGTTGCGGCAAGTATTTAGTCTTTCTCGATGGCGATGATCGTTTGCTCCCTCAGGCAGTAGAGATTGGCGTGCGCCAACTGGAGTCGCGTCCCGATTACGCTTTCGCCGCCGGACGCTGCGTTGCAATAAGTGACGACCATAGATCTCTTACGACCTTTCCTTCCGCAAATGAAACTGACCAATATCGGGCTTTCTTAATTCGGAACTATATTTTGACGCCCGGATCGGTCATCTTCCGGCGCGATGTTCTTGAT
>Ga0114129_10009084_pt1 | contig 14163 bp, 6 predicted proteins | sample RhiMetdeltSRZDD1_FD_80071 | JGI IMG/M metagenome (GOLD analysis project Ga0114129, IMG submission 80071) | Populus rhizosphere microbial communities from Tennessee, USA - Rhizosphere MetaG P. deltoides SRZDD1 (version 2) (version 2) | ecosystem: Host-associated > Plants > Roots > Rhizosphere >... | reverse complement strand
TGGCACGACACCAACGGCGTCGTGGGCCCCGAGTTCACGATCACGCGAGGGAACAACACGCACACGTTCCTCGAGCAGGACGACGACCAGCTGCCCGACTTCGGCGGCAGCCCGGACGGCGGCGCGGGGCTCGACTTCGACTTCCCGGCCGACCTGACGCAGCACGCGCAGGCGTACCGTGACGCGGTCGTCACGAACGAGTTCTTCGGGTGCAACACGTTCCACGACCTGCTGTACCTGTACGGATTCGACGAGAACGCCGACAACTTCCAGTTCATGGACTACAACGGCGGCCCGTGGTCGAACGGCGACTACGTCCGCTGCCACGTGGCCTCCGGAGCCGGCACGAACAACGCCAACTTCGGCACGCCGACCGTCGGTGGCGCGCCGCGGATGCGCATGTACCTCTGGCCCGGCAATCAGCTCGGCAGCCAGAACGAGGTCGTCGTCGCCGGTGTCGGCAACTTCGGCGCCGGGTGGGCACGCTACGGCCCGCCTGCCACGAACGCCGGCACGAGCGGTCCGATCTTCAACGCGGGCAACGGCTGTGTCGCGGCGGACTACACCGGCATTCCGGCCGGCGCGATTGCGATTGCGGTCGGCGGCAACGCGGGCTGCCAGAACATCGCCAAGACCCATGCGGCCAATGCCGCAGGGGCAAATGCGCTGATCCTGTCCTCGGGCACGTCGAACACAACGGTCCTCGAGTCGAACGAGGGCGGCATGCTCGTGGCATCACCGACGATTCCGGCCCTGAGCGTTTCGACCGCCAACGGCGACGCGATCCGGGCTGCGGTCGGCGCGAACGCAACCGTTCGCAAGAACCCGGCGCATCCGGGCATCCGCGACGGTGACTTCGAGAACGGGATCATCTTCCACGAGTACGGGCACGGCCTCTCGAACCGCCTGACGGGTGGGCCCGGGATCAGCTGTCTCGGCGGTGCCGAGCAGATGGGCGAGGGCTGGAGCGACTACGTCGCCATCACGTCGTTCCTCGACCCGGATCTCGACGATCCGAACCAGCCGCGCGGGATGGGCCCGTACGCGCTCTTCCAGGCGGACAGGCACGGCAACGGCATCCGCCCGCGGCCGTACTCGCGCGACTTCAACATCCAGCCGACCACCTACGACAGCATCAAGACGAACGCCTGGCTCACGGGCTCGCTCGCCCAGCCGCACGGCATCGGCCACGCCTGGGCAGCGATCCTCTGGGACATGAACTGGGACCTGATCGACAAGTACGGGTTCAGCGGCAACATCTACCTGCCGTGGAACGCGGGCGGGAACAACCGCGCCATGCAGTACATGGTCGACGGTCTCAAGCTCCAGGGCTGCAGTCCGACGTTCGTCAGCGGCCGCGCCGCGATCATCGCGGCCGCCAACGTCCTCGGCGGCGGAGCCGCCGGCGAAGTCAAGGGCGACGCCTGCACGCTGTGGGCGACGTTCTCGCGTCGCGGTCTCGGCTTCAGCGCCGTCGGCGGCTTGGCGACGAGCCGTGACGACGGGACCGAGGCGTTCGACACGAATCCGTTGTGCCTGCGCGGCTTCCTGAGCCCGGTCGTGCAGCCGTACGGCTCGCTGAACGATGTGGATGCCGGCGATGCGGTGCCGCTCAGGTTCACCGCGGACGGTTACACGCAGCTGGACGTTCTCAAGGACAGCGGCTCGCCGTTCTCGCGCAAGGTGGACTGCGCGACGCTTCGGGTTCCGAGCCAGGGCGCGAGGATCACGCCACGGGAGTTCCCGGTCGACACGGTCACCCCCGGGAACTCGACGCTGACGGTGAACCCGCAAGGGGTCTTCCACTACAACTGGAAGACACTCGAAGAGTGGACGGGAACTTGCCGTGAGCTCGTGCTGACGCGGGACGACGGCAAGCAGCACCGCGCCTTCTTCAGGTTCCTCTAGAGCAACCGACGAAGCGGAGGGGGAGCGCCCCGGAAACGGGCGCTCCCTTTCCTTTTGACATGAGCGTGCAGGGGTGCCAGACTCGGCGCGCCAGTCAGTTCTAGCGACGCTCCCGAAAGGGTTTGCGGCCCCTGGGGGAGCAAAAGGGGGAAGTGCAATGCCTTTCAGGCCGTTGGGCGTCGGCCTGGCGCTGGGCGCGACGCTGGTCGCGCTCGCGCTTGTGCCGGGTGCCATGTCCGCGTCCGATTCCGGCCAGTCGCCGCCTGATGCGGTGGCCGTCGCGCTCGAGTATGTGAGCGCGAACGCGGACGAGCTCGGCGTCGGAGCAGCCGACGTCGGCGATCTCTTCGTGTCGAGCGTCGTGCCCAGCAGGGCGAGCGGCGCGACGCACGTCAACCTCAACCAGCGCTTCCGGGGCCTAGAGGTCTTTGGCGGCAACGCGACCATCAGCGTCGCGCGCGACGGAAGCGTGTTCTTCGCCTCCGGTGCGCTCGTGGCCGACCTGGCCGATGCCTCCGGGAACGCGGACCTGAGCGCCGTGGAGGCGGTCGAGGCCGCAGCGGACGAGCTCGACCTCGCCGAGCCGTCCGGGCTCCGCGTCCTGAGCCGCAGCGGCGACGAGGCCGTCGTCTCGCGGGGCGGCATCTCCGACGAGACGATCCCGGCGAAGCTCGGCTGGCAGTCGACAGAGGACGGCCTCCGGCTCGCCTGGCAGGTAACGATCGACGACTCGGAGGCGGTCGACCTCTGGAACGCCGCCGTGGATGCCGAGACGGGCGCACTTCTGAACGCCGACAACTGGACCGCGCACGGCTCGCCGAATCCCGTCATCGACGGGTCGAGCTACCGCGTGTTCGCCTTCCCGAAGGGCGACCCGAACGACGGGCCCCGGACGATCGACGCCAACCCGGCGGACGCGTTCGCCTCGCCGTTCGGCTGGCACGACACGAACGGCGTCGTCGGGCCCGAGTTCACGAGGACGCAGGGCAACAACGTCCACGCTTACTCGGACCGCGACGCCAACAACCTGCCGGATCCGCTGAGTGACGCTGACGGCGGAGCGACGCTGACGTTTGACTTCCCGGCCGACATCGTGAACGACCAGCCGCAGAACTACGTGGACGCGGCCGTCACGAACCTCTTCTACTGGTGCAACAACGTCCACGACCTCACGTACCAGTACGGCTTCGACGAGGCGTCGGGCAACTTCCAGGTCAACAACTACGGCCGCGGCGGAGTGGGCGGCGACGATGTTCGCTGCGAGGCCCAGGACGGGTCCGGCACGAACAACGCCAACTTCTCCACGCCCGCGAACGACGGTGGGCGTCCGCGCATGCAGATGTTCCTGTGGCCGGGGCTCCAGTTCGGGCTGCCGAACGCGCTCACGGTCGACGCTCCGTCGGGGGCGGCCGGCACGTACCCGGCCAACTTCGCACGGTTCACTCCGCACGCGGCCGGCGCCGGGATCTCGGGCGGGATCGTCCTGGTCGACGACGGCGTCGCCCCGGTCAACGACGGGTGCCAGCCGTACACGGTGCCCGCGGGCTCGATCGCGCTCGTCGACAACACGAGCACGTGCAACGACTACACGCAGACGGCGAACGCGCAGGCCGCCGGGGCGGCCGCGATCGTGCTCGCCCACAACACGACGGCCGAGCCGCCGATCCTCTCGGGCTCGATGGAGCCTCCGCTCGCGATCCCGGCGATCATCGTGCCGCAGGCGGCCGGGGTCGCGATCAAGGCAGGGCTGCCGGCCACGGGCCGCGTGCACCGCAACACGTCCCGCCCGGCCATGCGCGACGCGGACTTCCGCTCGGAGACGATCTTCCACGAGTACGGGCACGGTGTCTCGCTCCGCCTGACCGGTGGGCCGAACATCAACTGCCTGAACGGCGACGAGCAGGCCGGTGAGGGCTGGAGCGACTTTCTCGCGATCACGTTCCTCATGAACCCGGCGATCGACGACCCGGAGGGCCCGCGCGGCTACGGCCAGTGGGCGCTCTATGCCGACACGCGGGTCGGGGCCGGCTTCCGGCCGCGGCCGTACTCCCGGAACATGGAGCTCCAGCCGTTCACGTACGACAGCATCAAGACGAACGCGTGGCTGGACGGCACTTCGCTCGTGCTCCCGCACGGCCTCGGCCACGGCTGGGCCGCCACGCTCTGGGACATGGCGTGGGATCTCGTTGACCGGTACGGGTTCAACCCGAACGCGTACGCCGCCTGGAACACGGGCGGCAACAACCGCGCGCTCCAGTACGTGATCGACGGGCTCAAGACGCAGGGGTGCAGTCCCGGCCTTCTCGTCGCGCGCTCGGCCATCATCGCGTCGCAGGAGACCCTGACGGGCGGCACCGACACGTGCACGCTGTGGGCGTCCTTCGCCCGCCGCGGCATGGGCTTCAGCGCCGTCCAGGGGACGACGAGCCGCAACGACAACACCGAGGCGTTCGACACGCTTCCGAGCTGCCGCCGCGACTTCACCGCGGGGGCCGACGAGCCATACGGCTCCCTGAACCAGGCGGGCGCGGGTGACGTGGTCGTGGTGAAGTTCCAGGCGGACGGGTACACCGACCCGTCCAAGGTGCTCGCGAGCAACTCGCCCTTCTCGCGGAAGGTGGACTGCTCGACACTGCAGGTTCCTAGCCAGAACCCGCAGTTCGTCACCCCGCGCGAGTTCCCCCTCGTCACGGAGACGCAGGGGGACACGAAGCTCAAGCTGCTCGGCGGCGGCCAGTTCCGCTACCGGTGGCAGAGCGAGCGCGACTGGGGCGGTACCTGCCGTGAGTTCGTGCTCACGCGCACGGACGGCGTCCAGCACCGCGCCTTCTTCCAGTTCCGCTAGCCGACCAATCGCCAAACGACCGAGGAGCGCCCGGCAGCGGGCGCTCCTTGCTTAATCAAGTCAAACGGTAAAGACTGCCGCTGCTGTCAGTATTGCGATGCCTCGATGGCCGTGCGGGGCAGCATAAGGGGGTACCTATGCTTGGGAAGCCTGGACTGCTTGCGGTCCTCGCTGCCGCCCTCGTGGCGCTCGCGCTCGTGCCGGGCTCCATGTCGGCGACGGACGGGGCCGGCGAGTCTCAGCCGGGGGTGGATGCGCTGTCGATCGCGCTCGACCACGTCACGACAAATGCGGCCGATCTGGGGGTGACGCGCACCGACGTCGCCAACCTCGTTGTCACGAGCAGCTATCGGAGCACGGCGAGCGGCGTGACACACGTGAACTTGAATCAGCGCTTCCGGGCCCTCGAGGTGTTCGGAGGCCACGTCACGGTCAACGTCGCCCGCGACGGCAGGGTCGTCTTCGCCGCCGGGAGCCTCGTCGACGGACTCACCTCGGGCGCCTCGGGCGACGAGGACCTCGGGCCGACGCAGGCTGTCGAGGCGGCGGCCGAAGGCCTCGACCTCGACGACCCGGCGAACCTGCGCATTCTCAGCCAGAGCGGCGGTCCGGCCCAGAAGACCTTGGTGTCGGACGGCGGCATCGCCGAGGGGCCCATCCCGGCCCGCCTGGGCTGGCAACCGACCGCGGACGGGCTTCGGCTCGCCTGGCAGATGACGATCGACGACTCGTCCGACGTCCACCTCTGGAACGCCACCGTGGACGCCGAGACGGGCGAGCTGCTCGCAGCCGAGGACTGGACGAACGAGGAGAGCCTCGGGGATCTCGCGCAGACGCTCGCGCGCACCAACCTCACGGCGCAGGCGGCGACCGTCTATCCGGTCTCGCCCAACCCCGTGCTCGATGGGTCGAGCTACCGCGTCTTCCGACTCCCTGACGAGAGCCCGAACGACGCGCCGCGCCAGCTCGTCGAAAACCCCGCCGACGGGCTCGCCTCGCCCTTCGGGTGGCACGACACGGACGGCGCGGTGGGTGCCGAGTTCACCATCACGCGCGGGAACAACAACCACGCGTACCTCGACCAGGACGACAACGAGCAAGCGGACTTCGACGGCAGCCCGAGCGGTGGCCCGGGCCTGGACTTCGACTTCCCGGTCGATTTCTCGCAGCATTCGCAGGCGTATCGCGAGGCTGTGACCACCAACCTCTTCTACGGCTGCAACATGATCCACGACGTCCTCTACCGCTACGGCTTCGACGAGGCGTCGGGCAACTTCCAGGCCAACAACTACGGGCGTGGCGGCCTCGGCGGTGACTATGTCCGCTGCGAGGCGGCCGACGGAAGCGGCACCAACAACGCCAACTTCTCCACGCCGACCGAGCCGACGCCCGGCACCGGCGTGCCACGGATGCAGATGTACCTGTGGCCCGGAAACCAGCTGGGCCGCCAGAACCAGCTCGTCGTGGACGGCGTCGGCGAGTTCGGCGCCACCTGGGCGCGGTTCGGCCCGCCGGCCACGCCTGCCGGCCTTCCCGGTCGGACGCTGGTCTACGTCGGGCTCGGCTGTCTGGCCTCGAACTACCCGAGCCCCGCTCCCGCGAGCTGGATCGCGGTGGCGGACGGAGGCACGAGCGCGTCCGAGTGCCCGTACCTCCAGCGGACACACGCGGCCGAGGCGGCGGGCGCCGATGCCCTCGTCATCGTGCACACGTCGGACAACCCGCCGATCATGGGCGGCTCCTTCGTCGCGGCGCCGCCCGGCATCCCGACCATCGCCGTCGGAGCGACCGACGGCGCGGCGATCAAGGCCGCCATCGCCGCGGGGCCGAAGACCGGCAACGTCCGCAAGCACCCCGCGCATCCGGGGATCCGGGACGGCGACTTCGACACCGGGATCATCTTCCACGAGTACGGCCACGGCGTTTCCATCCGCCTCACCGGCGGTCCCGCTGTCAGCTGCCTGAGCGGCAACGAGCAGGCGGGCGAAGGCTGGAGCGACTTCCTGGCCATCTCGCTTCTCCTCAACCCGGAGCTGGACGATCCGGCGGGCACGCGCGGGCTCGTGCCGTACGTGCTCTTCCAGGAGAACCGCTCCGGCAACGGGCTGCGCCCGAGGCCCTACTCCCGCACGATGGAGACTCAGCCGTTCACGTACGACAGCATCAGGACGAACGGCTGGCTGAACGGAACCTCACTCGCCCTCCCGCACGGTCTGGGCCACGGCTGGGCGGCCGTCCTCTGGGACATGACGTGGGATCAGATCGACAAGCACGGCTTCAACCCGAACATCTACGAGGCCTGGAACACGGGCGGGAACAACCGCGCGATCCAGTACGTGATCGACGGGCTGAAGCTGCAGGGTTGCGGGCCCGGGTTGGTCGTCTCGAGCCGGGCGATCATCGCCGCCGGCGACGAGCTCTCGGACGGCGAAGACACCTGCATGTTGTGGGCGTCGTTCGCCCGCCGCGGGCTCGGCTTCAGCGCGGTTCAGGGAACGACGAACCGCGATGACAACAGCGAGGCGTACGACACCGCCCCGCAGTGCCTGCGTGGCTTCCAGAGCCCGGTGGTGCAGCCGTACGGGCAGCTGAACGAGGTGGATGCGGGCGATGCGGTGCCGCTCAAGTTCACCGCGGATGGCTACAAGGAACTGGACGTTCTCAAGGACAGCGGCTCGCCGTTCTCCCGCAAGGTGGACTGCGCGACGCTGCGGGTCCCGAGCCAGAACCCGGCGTTCATTACCCCGCGGGAGTTCCCGGTGGACACCGTGACCCCGGGGAACTCGACGCTGACGGTGAACCCGCAGGGGGTCTTCCACTACAACTGGAAGACGCTCGAAGAATGGGCGGGGACGTGCCGTGAGCTCGTGCTCACGCGCGACGACGGCAAGCAGCACCGCGCGTTCTTCCGCTTCCTCTAGAGGGGGCCGAATCCGACTAGAGGGGCGCCCGGGAACGGGCGCCCCTCTCTTTCTCGTGTGGCACCGCGGGCGGCACCGGGTGGCCGAGCATGGAGAGCTCGGCGATGTCGCGGCGGAAGAAGAGCGCCGTCGTCCAGTCGGTGACGACGCGGAGCTTGCGTGAGATGAGCGGAAGCTGGAAGAGGTGATAGGTCCGTGTGATGAACCAGCCGATGAAGCCGCGGAATCGGAGGCCCATCACGTCGGCGATGCCCTTGTAGCGGCCCAGGGTCGCCACCTGGCCCAGCATGCGGTAGCGGTACGGCTTCGACTCGCCCTTGAGGTTCTTCGCCAGCCGGCGGGCCTGACGGAGCGCGTGTTGGCAGGTCGGCGGGTCGAACATGTCCGGAGTCGCCTCGTTGGGGACCCGTGCGCCGTCGCCGAGCGCCCAGACGCTCTCGCGCCCCTCGACGCGGAGAGTCGGGCCGACGATGATCCGGCCGCGCTCGTCCAGCGGGAGGCCGAGGAGCGCTTCATCCGGGTTGGCCGTGACGCCGGCGGTCCACACGAGCGAGTGCGTCTCGAAGCGCGTCCCGTCCGAGAGGACGGCGCCGTCGGCGTCGACCGAGTCGAGCGTTGTCGAGACACGGATGTCGACTCCGCGCTTGGCCAGCTCGCGCGCGGCGTACTCGCCGAGACGCGTCGGGATCTCCGGGAGGATCTTCGGCGCCGCGTCGACGAGCACCCAGCGCTGGGGCGCGCTCTTGAGCTCGGGATAGTGGCGGAGGGCGTCGCGGACGAGGTCGGAGAGCTCGGCGAGCGCCTCGACGCCGGCGTACCCCGCGCCGATGAAGACGAACGTGAGGTGGCGCTCGGCGTTCTCCGGATCGGCGACCGCCGCCTCCAGCTCGCGCAGGACGTGGTTCCGGAGGTGGATGGCGTCGGCCAGGTTCCTGAACCAGAGCCCGTGCTCGGCCAGACCGGGGACAGGCAACCTGCGCGGCACCGATCCAAGGGCGACGACGAGCTGTTGGTAGGAGACCTCGAGCTCGCCGTCCTCGGTGACGACATGGACGGCGCGCCGCTTCTCGTCGAGCGCGATCGCCTTGCCGAGCAGGAGCTCCGCGTGCGGGCACATGAGGCGAAGCGGGACGACGACGTGGCGGGGCTCGAGCGTCCCCGACGCCGCCTCGGGCAGCATCGGCGTGTAGAGCATGAAGTTCTCGGGGCTGACGATCGTGGCCCCCGCCTTGCCGACCAGGCGGGCGACATAGCCTCCGGCGAAGCCGCCGCCGAGCACCAGTGTTCCCCCGCGGGCGTCGCGAGTCTGCACGGCGGCAGTCTTATCATCGGTCCCGTGCAGATTGCGGTGGTTGGCAGCGGTACCCAGTGGGTGCCGCAGGCGGAGGAGGTCGGGCGGCTGCTGGCCGAGCACGGCTGCGTCGTGGTCTGCGGCGGGCTCGGCGAGGTGATGGAAGCCGCGGCGCGCGGCGCGAAGGACGCGGGCGGCACGACCGTGGGGATCCTCCCGGGCGAGAGGACCGAGGACGCGAACCCGTGGATCGACTACGCGGTCGCGACGGGCACCGGTCACGCACGGAACCTCGCCGTGGTCGCTTCGTGCGAGGCTGCGATCGCCGTCGGCGGTCGCTGGGGCACGGCCGCGGAGATCGCCTACGCGCGCGTGCTCGGCCGCCCGGTCGTCGTCCTGGGCGACGGGCCCGGCGTCGAGGGCGCTGGTGTCGAGCACGCGGAGACGCCGGCGGAAGCCGTGGAGCTCGTCTTTGGCCTGGTAGGAAACCGGTAGGAATGGCCCTCGAGATGCGCACCGAGTGCGAGCTCTGTGGTGCGCTCCTTCCGGCAGACGGGAACGCGCGGATTTGCAGCTATGAGTGCACGTTCTGCCCCTCGTGCGCCGCGGCGCTGGAGGAAATCTGTCCCAATTGCGGCGGCGAGCTCGTAACCCGCCCGAGGCGGCTCACCTAAAGGGTTCATCAGGCACTGCCGAAATCCGCACCACCTGAGAATGGTTGTGCGTATGCGGACAATTGTCACTCTTTCGATCCTCGCGATCGTGCTCGGCGCGGCCGCTCCCGCGCGGGGCGCCGTCAGCTGCGGCTTCGCCGCCGGCACGGCGACCGTCAGCATGAGCGCGGCCGGCGACTCGGCGGCGATCGCCGTCGGCACGGGCGTCAATGCCGGCCGGATCGTGGTGGGCGTAACCCCCTGCGGCCTCGCGACCACGCTCCTGACCGACACGATCGTGGTCAACGGCTCGACCGGAGCCGAAACCGTGACCATCGATCTCAGCGGAGGCCAGTTCGCGCCGGGCGTCGCCGTCGAAGGCTCCGGTCTCTCCGAGATCGAGCTCGTGGTCGACCTTTCGACGGGCGTGCTCGACCGGGTGACGTTCACCGGCAGCGCGGGCGACGACGCGATCGTCCTCGGCGCCGCCGGCGCGAACATCGACGGGGACGACGACGTCGACGTGACGCTCGCCGGTGTCGAGCTCGGGACCGTCAACGCCGGCGGCGGGGCCGACGCGGTCTCGGGAATGGGAGACGCCGTCACCGGCAGCCCGTCGCTCCTCGGCCTGACCTTGAACGGAGACAGCGGCGACGACGTGATCAGCGGCGGCCAGGGCGATGACTCGATCTCGGGCGGGACCGGGAACAACGTCCTTTTCGGCGGCGACGGTGACGACACCCTCACGGGTGGAACAGGAGACGACACCCTCGCCGGCGGCATGGGCGGGGACACCCTGACGGGAGGGCTCGGAAACGACGTCTTCGACGAGAGTGACTCACTGACCGGGACGGACACGATGGCGGGCGGCGGCGGCAACGACTTCCTCACGTACGCCGCGCGATCGGCCGGTGTCACGGTGACGATGGACGGTGTCTTCGACGACGGCGAGGCCGGCGAGTTTGACAACGTCGGCGCCGACATCGAGAACGCGATCGGCGGAAACGGCGACAACGTGCTGGTCGGAAGCACCGCAGGCAACGATCTGGCGGGCGGGCCTGGCAACGACGTCATCGACGGAGGCAGTGGCGACGACACCTTGAGCGGCGGTCTTGGCAATGATCGCGAGACCGGCGGAGCCGGCAACGACTTCGTCTTCGGCGACGACGGCGACGACGTAATCCTCGAGGGCGCGGGCAACGACGTAGTCACGGGCGGGGACGACGTCGACCTGCTCGACTACTCCGGCGTGACGGGAGGCGTGACGGTCACGCTTGGCACGACCTCGCAAACCGGTGGCGCCGGCACCGACCAGGTCACCGACTTCGAGAACCTGACGGGCGGCAGCGGAGCTGACGTCCTCGAAGGGGACGCGGGCTCGAACGTTCTGTCCGGCGGCGCCGGCAACGACACCTTCCGCGGCGACGCGGGCGACGACCTCATCGACGGCGACTCCGGCACCGACAGCGTCGACTACTCGTCGTTCGGCGAGGGCCTCACGGTCGTGCTCGGCCCCGTGAGCGGAGCGAGCCCGGGCTCGGCCGCGACTGCGACCCTCGGCACGGACACGCTCGTGGCGATCTTGAACGTCACGGGCGGCACCGGAAACGACTCGATCACCGGCGAGGCGGGGAACAATGTCCTGAGCGGGAACGACGGCGACGACACGCTCGTCGGCCTCCGTGGGAACGATACCCTCGACGGCGGTGCCGGCTCGGACACGCTGGACTACTCCGCCGCGGACGCGGGCGTCACGCTCAACCTGGCGAACCTCGCTGCCCAGAACACCGGAGGCGCGGGGACCGACACGCTGTCGGCGAACGAGAACGTGATCGGGTCGCCGTTCGGCGACGTGCTGACCGGCACGGTGGGCGACAACCTTCTCGACGGCGGCGCCGGCATCGACACCGCCGACTACTCCACCTCCACCCAGAGTGTCGCGGTCGACCTCTCGGTCGTCGGCGGCCAGGACACCGGGAGCGCCGGAACGGACACCTTCGCGGCCATGGAGAACGTGACCGGCGGCTCGGGCAGAGATACCCTCACCGGCGACGCAGGCCCGAACGTCCTCACCGGCGGAGCCGGGAACGACGTCCTGCGTGCGAGCGCCGGAGGCGACGTGCTCGACGGCGGCACCGGGCTCGACACGGTCGACTACTCCCTGCGTCCGCCGGGAGTGACGGTGAACCTGACGACCGGGTTCGGAGCGAGCCCGGGCGCTCTCGACCTCATCACCGCGAGCGAGAACGCGATCGGCGGCACCGGAGCCGATCTGCTGGTCGGCGACGCCGCCGTCAACTCGCTCGACGGCGGTGCCGGCGACGACAGGCTCCGGGGCCTTGGCGGGGCGGACGTCCTCGTCGGAGGCGGCGGGTCCGACACGGTGGACTACTCGACCTACTTCCCCACGAACCAGCGGATCGGCGTGGTCGTGAACCTCACGACGGGCGACGCCGCCGGGGACGGCGCGGATTCCCTCTCGCTGATCGAGAACATCCGCGGCTCCAGCTTCGACGACCGGCTTGTCGGCAACACGCTCGTCAACACGATCCAGGGCGCGGGCGGGGCCGACTACATCATGGGCGGCATGGGTCGCGACGTCCTGCGTGGCGGCGACGGCAACGACACGATCCAGGCCCGCGACGGCTTCCGGGATCAGGTCTTCGGTGACGTCGACCGCGACCGTGCGCGGGTCGACCGCCGCGACGTCGTTCGCAGCGTCGCCGTCTTCCTCCGCTAGACCGCGCCGAGCATCCGGCGAAGGAGGGTGAGAGCTGCCTCCTTGTCGAGGAACTCGTTGAGGTTGCCGCATTTGGGGGACTGGACGCAGGACGGGCAGCCGTCCGCGCACGGGCAGCCGGCGAGAAGGCGCTCCGTGTCGGCGACCCAGCCCTCGAGCTCGTCGTAGCCACGGCGCGCGATGCCGACGCCGCCGGCGTGGCCGTCGTAGACGAAGACCGTGGGCCGGCCGGTCTGCGGGTGGAGGTTCGTCGAGAGGCCGCCGATGTCCCAGCGGTCGCACATGGCCCAGAGCGGGAGGATCGCGATCATCGCGTGCTCGGCTGCGTGGAGGGCGCCGAGGAGCCTCGGGAGCGGCTCTATGCCGTCCAGCTGCTCGGGGTCGGGGACGTACCAGATCGCCTCCGTCTCGAAGGTCGAGGGCGGGAGGTCGAGCGTGACGAGGTCGAGCGTCGCCTGGTCGCGCACTGACTTCTTCTGGTACGCGACGACCTGCTCGGTCACGCTGACGCGACCGAAGAACACGTCCATTCCGAGCCGCCGCGCCTCGAGCTCGGCCTCCTCGATCGCCGTCATGGTCTCGCGCTTGGCCTGCGTGTAGTAGTCGCTGGCGAACGGCTCCACGACCGCGGCCCGCCCCTCGAGGTCGAGCTCGAGCACGCGAAAGGACTCGCCCATGTGGAGGTAGATCGCGCCGTCGTGCACCGTCGAGGGCGCCCGCTCGCGCTCGACGATGCCCAGGACGGTGCCCGTCGCCGCGTCGACGACCGTGATCGACTCCGGGCTGGCCGACCGCAGCGCCACGCGACCGGCCGGATAGTCGCGTCCGGCCCAGACGATCCCCGCCCTCGTCTTCCGCAGCTCGCCGCCCTCGACGAGGGCCTCCGCCCGCTCGAGCGCCGCATCGCCGAGCGTCTCCCGGTCGCGGTCGTCGAGCGGCGCCTCGAAGGCGGCGGAGAGGACGTGGCCGTCCAGGATCCGCGGATTGGAGTGGTCGAGGATGGCCGACTCGACACGCCGCCCCAGCAGGGACTCGGGCTCGCGCATGAAGAACTGGTCGAGCGCGTCCTCGCTCGCGACGAGCACGGCGAGGCCGTGGCTGCGCCTCCCGGCCCGCCCCCACTGCTGGCGGAGGCTTGCCACCGTGCCGGGGAACCCGACCGAGATGGCGCAGTCGAGCAGGCCGATGTCGATCCCGAGCTCGAGCGCGTCCGTCGCCGTGACCCCGAGAAGATCGCCTTCCACGAGGCGGCGCTCGATCTCCCGCCGCTGCGCCGGCGTGTACCCGGCCCGGTAGGGAGAGAGCCGCGCCGCGGTCTCGGCGTCCAGACGGTCCGCAGCGAAGCGGTGGATGAGCTCGGCCGCCTTGCGGCTCTTGGCGAAGCAGATCGTCCGCAGCCCGCGGGACACGAGCTCCGCGAGGAGGCGCGCTCCGTCGCCGAGCGCGCTCGCGCGCAGCTGGAGCGCCTCGTCGAGCACGGGAGGGTTCCAGAACGCGATCGTCCGCGCGGCCCGCGGCGCCGCGTCGTCCTCGATCACGGTCGCGTCGACGCCGAGCAGCGAGCGGGCCAGCTCGCCGGGGTTGGCGATCGTGGCCGAGGCGAGGAGGAACTGCGGCTCCGCTCCGTAGATGCGCGCCGCCCGTCGCAAACGGCGGAGGACGTTGCCGACGTGCGAGCCGAAGACGCCCCGGTAAACGTGCGCCTCGTCGACGACGACGTAGCGGAGGTTGGCGAGCACGTCTCCCCAGCGGTCGTGATGGGGAAGCACGCCGATGTGAAGCATGTCGGGGTTGGTGAGGGTGAC
>Ga0114129_10009083_pt1 | contig 14164 bp, 11 predicted proteins | sample RhiMetdeltSRZDD1_FD_80071 | JGI IMG/M metagenome (GOLD analysis project Ga0114129, IMG submission 80071) | Populus rhizosphere microbial communities from Tennessee, USA - Rhizosphere MetaG P. deltoides SRZDD1 (version 2) (version 2) | ecosystem: Host-associated > Plants > Roots > Rhizosphere >... | reverse complement strand
GGGCATCACGATCCTCGCGAAGCAGACAACGGTCGACTTCCGCGGCATTCGGCTGAACATCGTCGACACGCCGGGCCACGCCGACTTCGGCGGCGAGGTCGAGCGCTCGCTGCTCATGGTCGATTCGGTTCTCCTCCTCGTGGATGCCGCCGAGGGACCGCTGCCGCAGACGCGCTATGTGCTCGGCAAGGCGATGGCCCGCGGCCTGCCGGTCGTCGTCGCCGTGAACAAGATCGATCGCGCCGACGCTCGCCCGGCCGAGGTCCTCGATGCGGTCTACGAGCTGTTCATCGACCTCGGCGCGGACGACGCGCAGATCGACTTTCCGGTGCTGTATACGAATGCCCGCGCCGGCACGGCGACGCCGGACCTCGCGGTTCCCGGGACCAGTCTCGAACCGCTGCTGGAGGCCCTCGTCCGCGTCACGCCGCCGCCACGCTTCGAGCCTGGCCACCCGTTGCAGCTCCTCGTCACGAACCTCAGTGCGAACGACTACGTCGGGCGGATGGCCGTGGGACGCGTCTGGAACGGGACGCTCCGCCTCGGCCAGCGGATCGTCGTCGTCCGCGATGAGCCCGACGACACCGCGGGGAGCGTCGAACCGGGCCGGATCGTCACGCTCGCGGGGACCGTGACGAGCCTCCAGACAGCCCAGGGCATCGAGCGGATCGACCTCGACGAGGCCGGCCCCGGCGACATCGTGTCCGTGGCCGGGCTGCCGGACGTCACGATCGGCGACACGCTCACCGATCCAGCGGATCCGCGGCCGCTGCCGCGCCTTGACGTCGATGCACCGACGCTGCGGATGACGTTCGGCGTGAACACGTCGCCGCTGTCGGGTCGCGAAGGCAAGCTCGTGACGTCGCGCCAGATCAAGGCTCGCCTCGATCGCGAGGTCCTCGGCAATGTCTCGATCGAGGTCCATCCGACCGAGACCGGCGACACGTTCGAGGTCCGCGGGCGCGGCGAGCTCCAGCTCGCGGTCCTCATCGAGCAGATGCGCCGTGAAGGCTTCGAGCTCACCGTAAGCCGGCCGGAGGTCATCCTCCACGAGACCGCCGACGGCGTCCAGGAGCCATACGAGCGGATCACCGTGGACATCCCGCCGGAGTTCGTCGGCGAGATCCAGACCGCGATCTCGGCCCGCAAGGGCCGCCTCGAGCAGCTCACGAGCGACGCCGACGGCCGGGTCCGGCTCGAGTACGTCCTGCCGGTCCGCGGGCTGATCGGCTATCGCGGCCAGCTCCTCACCGACACGCGCGGAACGGCGTTGCTGCACCAGATCGGCGAGGGCTACGGGCCGTGGGCCGGCGAGGTCACGCATCGGACCTCCGGCGTCCTCGTCGCAGATCGCTCAGGGACGTCGAACGCCTACGGGCTGTTCAACCTCCAGGACCGCTCCGAGCTCTTCATCGGCGCGGGCGTCGAGGTCTACGAGGGGATGATCGTCGGCGAGAACGCGCGTCCCGGCGATCTCGACGTGAACGCGACGAAAGAGAAGAAGCTCACGAACATCCGAACCCACGCTCACGACGAGGCGCTCCGACTGAGCACGCCGCGACCGCTGACGCTCGAGTCGGCGATCGAGTTCATCGCAACCGACGAGCTCGTCGAGGTGACGCCGCAGTCGATCCGCCTGCGCAAGCGTCTGCTGCCGAAGCACGAGCGGGAGCGCGAACGCGGGCGGGCCTTCGATCGGGCGCGTGAGGTCGAGGTGTCGTGACGGACGTCCCGGCGACGGACGTCCCGGCCACGGCTCCGGCGGACTCCGTCACCGGGCTCGTCCGGCGCGAGCGCGTCCGGGCCTTCGACCTGGCCCGCGGGCTTGCGGTCTTCTTCATGATCCTGGTCCACGTCCTCTGGCACTGGGGCGCGCCCGAGACCTGGACGACGCCGATCGGCCAGGTCATCAGCTTTCTCGGCGGCCCCACGGCGGCACCGACGTTCATGTTCCTCATGGGCGCGTCGCTGGCGTTCTCGTCACGTTCCGACTTCGCGTCGCTCGCGGCGCGCGGGGCGTGGCTCGTGTTCCTCGGCTACCTCCTGAACGTGCTCCGCGGCGTCATCCCCGCGGAGATCGGGCTTCGAACCGGGTTCATCACGGCGGCCCAGATCGCACCGTTCGATGCGGGCTGGCTCCTGACGACGGTCGACATCCACCACATGGCCGGCCTGTCACTGATCGCGATCGCGGCGCTGCGGATCTGGGCCCGGCCCGGCCTGGTCTGGCTCGGGCTGGCGGTCGTGCTGGCGCTCACCGCGCCGTGGCTTCGATCGCTCCACTTCGGCAGCGCACTTCTCGATGCGCCGCTCTCGCCGATCCTCGGCTCCGCCCCGAACGTCTACTACGCCGTCGTGCCGTGGCTGGTCTATCCGCTCATGGGCGCCGTATTCGGTTCGATCGTCGCCCGGGCTTCGAACCGGAGGTCCGTCTTTCGGCTTGCCGGCCTGCTCGGGCTGGCGCTCTGCGGAGCGGGCCTGGTGCTCGTTGCCATCGAACAGCCCGGCTTCGACGTCGCCACGTACTGGCGGGAGCCGGTTTCCTTGATCGTCGGGATCAGCGGCATCGTGCTGGTCTGGCTCGCGATCTGTGACGTGGTCACGAGGCAGCCCTGGCTGGACCGGCGTCTCGGGATCGTCTACGGCTGGAGCGCCCGCGTGATCCCGATGTACTTCAGCCACTGGATCATCGTCGGCTGGGGAATCGGGGTCGCCGGCTTCCGCGCGCTGCCGCTGCCCGCCGTGCTCATCGCGATGGCGGTGTCCGTCGTGATCACCTCCTACGCCTCGCGGCTCGCGCTCCCGCTGGAGTCACCGCCCTGGCTGCGGCCGAGATCGGAAGCGCCCGCGAAAGCAACCTGACCCGGCGCCCGGCGACTGCCCGCCTACAATCGGGCGACGATGGCGATCTACCTCGACCACGCCGCCACGACGCCCCTGCGCCAGGAAGCCCTTGAGGCGATGCTGCCGCTGCTCGGTGGGACGTACGGCAACCCGAGCTCGCCGCACAGCTTCGGCCGGCAGGCGCGCAAAGCCCTCGACGAGGCGCATGAGCGGATCGCGGCACGCCTGAACTGCGGGCCGCGGGAGCTGGTGCTCACAAGCGGCGGCACCGAGGCCCTCAACCTCGGGCTCAAGGGCGCCGCGTGGGCCGGCCGCGCCCGCGGCCATCGGATCGTCACGACCCGCGTTGAACACCACGCTGCCTTGCACGCGCTTCGGTACCTCGAGAAGTTCGGGTTCGAGGTCATCGAGCTCCCGGTCGACCGCTACGGCCGGGTTGACCCGGACGACGTCGACGCCGCGCTCACCGAACGGACGATCCTCGTCGCCATCGGCCTCGCGAACAACGAGGTCGGCACGATCCAGCCGATCGCGGAGGTCGGGCGGCGGATCCTGACGCACGCCCCGAAGGGCTGCCTCTTTGCGGTGGATGCGATCGCCGCGGCGCCGTACCTGCCGCTCGACGTCGACGTTCTCGGTTGCGACCTTCTCGCGATCGCCGCGCACAAGTTCGAAGGCCCGAAAGGTGTCGGCGCGCTGTACGTACGCAAGGGCACGACGATCCTCGCGCAGCAGCAGGGCGGTTCCCAGGAGCGCCATCGCCGGGCCGGCACCGAGGACGTCGCCGGGGCCGTCGGAATGGCGGTCGCGTTCGACCTGGCTGCCGCAGAGCGGGATGCGACAGCGCGAAAGGTTCGAAAGCAGCGGGACCGGCTGAAGAGCGCCCTCCTTGCGCTCGATGGCGTCGAGCTCACCGGGCATCCCCGCGAGCGGCTGCCGGGCCTGCTGTCGGTCGTCATCGGCGAGACGGACGGCGGTGCGGTCGTGACGAAGCTCGACCTCGACGGCATCGCCGCGTCCGTCGGCGCGGCGTGCACGACCGGGTCGCTCGAGCCGTCCCACGTCCTGACGGCGATGGGCTATCCGGAGGACGAGGCGCGCGGCTCGCTCCGCATTTCGATCGGCCGGACGACGACCGACGACGAGATCGACGCGGCGCTCGAGATCGTGCCGCGGGTCGTCGTGTCGGCCCGCGCCGCGGCGTCAGTCCTGGCCGCCGACCCGCTGAGCGAAGGCGTGTTGATGTGAGCCGCACGGCCCACCTCCGATGACCCGCACGATCGTCGCGATGTCCGGCGGCGTGGACTCATCTGTCGCCGCAGCGCTGCTCGCGCAGGCCGGCGAAGACGTCGTCGGCGTCTGGATGCGCCTCCACGATGTCGCGGATTCGGTCTCCGAGTTCAAGAAGAGCTGCTGCTCGCTGGACGCGGCCGAGGACGCGCGCCGCGTCGCCGGTCAGCTCGGCATCCCGTTCTACATCCTGAACCTCGAGCGCGAGTTCGCCCGCGGCGTCCTCGAGCCGTTTCTCGCCGCATACCAGGAAGGCCGAACGCCCAGCCCGTGCATCGACTGCAACTCGTTCGTGAAGTTCGGAGCCCTGCTCGGCCAGGCACGACGGCTGTACGACGCCGAGTTCGTGGCGACCGGGCACTACGCGCGCCGCGTGACCCGCTCGGACGGCCGAGCGGAGCTCCACCGGGCGAAGGACGGGGACAAGGACCAGACGTACTTCCTTTACGGGCTGCGTCAGGACCAGCTTGCCGCGTCGCGCTTCCCGCTCGGCGAGCTCACGAAGCCGGAGGTCCGCGAGGTCGCGCGCAGCCTCGGCCTTGCAACGGCGGAGAAGCCCGAGAGCCAGGGCATCTGCTTCGTTCCGGGCGGCGACTACCGCGAGGCGCTCCGTGAGCGCGCGGGCTGGAACCCGAAGCCGGGCGCGATCGTCGATGCGGACGGGACGCGGGTCGGAGACCACGCTGGGAGCGCGGGCTTCACGGTCGGCCAGCGCGGCGGCCTCGGGGTCGCCCTTGGAGCGCCGCGCTACGTCTCGCGGATCGATCCGATCTCGAACACGATCACGCTGGGCCGTCGCGAGGATCTGGAGACCACAACGATCGAGCTGTCAACCGTGAGCTTCGTCGACGGCGGTCCGCCCTCCGCCGACGAGTTCCGGGCGGAGGTTCGAATTCGCCATCGCGGCGAGCCGATCGCCGGCACCGTGAGGCCTGCCGAGTCCCGCGCGCGCCCGCGCCGCTGGATCGTCGAAACGGACTCGCCCGTGTGGGCCGCGGCGCCCGGCCAGGCGGCCGTCCTGTACGACGGCGAGCGATGCCTTGGCGGTGGCCGGATCGAGCCTGCGGCGACCGCCTCGGCGACCAGCTCCTCGACCAGCTCGGCGACCGCGGCGGTCGCGTGACGATCAGTCCGGCACCGATCCTGGCCTTCCTCGTCGCCGTCTTCCACACCGCACTGTTTGTGTTCATCCGCAACGACGCCGGCGGCCGCCGCCTGCCGATCTTCCTGATCGCCGCGTTCCTCGGGGCGTGGGTCGGTGACGCTCTCGGGGCGAGGCTCGAGCTCGAGTTCCTGACGCTCGGCGACTTCCACCTGCTGACCGCGTCGATCGTGGCGTGGCTGGCGATCGCGATCGTCGCGATCGTCGGCGTCCTCGGGCCCACGGGCTCGCCCTACGCCCGCCGATGATCGAACGCTTCATCCGCGGCCTCGCCCTCGGGACCTTCCTCGGAGCGATCTTCGCGGGCTGGGCGATCGCCCGCCGCCGCCGGCCGCCGACGGAGCACTAGGGCAGGTCGATCGCCGTCCACTCAGCGAGCTGGAGCGCAGTCTCGCGATCCAGGGCGATGATCGTCACCAAGAGCGGCGGCTCGACGAGATCCACGACCACCGAGTCACCCTGGTCGATGATCACGGCCTCGTAGCCCCCGATCGTTGTTCGGGACGATGACCAACCACTATCCGCGGCGCCCTCCTCGATCCCGCTGATGAATTCAGCGGAGTCCGGTAACGCGAGATCAGCCGCGATGAGTCTTCCGGCGTATTCGCCACCGACGAAGAGGTCTCGCAAGTAGAGCGCGCCAGTCGCCTTCAAAGGCTTCAAACGCTCCTCGAGATCGGAAACCTCACTGGGGGAGAGCGTCGCGAGAACAACGCTCTCGTCGAAGGTGATTGCCAACGCGGGATCGACGTGGAGCACGCTTCGTTGGAGACCGCTGGGCCCGAGCTGAGCTGTGGCGGTGACGAACGACCCCCCGGCTGCTAGGAGTGCAAGAACCAGACCAGCAGTCCGGGATAGGCGTCCGCCGCGAGCTCGCCGGACGAGGAGCCAGACAACAATTGCGACCACGAGGAATCCAATGGCCTCGCCCCATGCGCGTCCGACGGCGAACGCGGATCGGTCACTGCCGAGGCGCAGGTTTACGCTGACCACAAGGAGAATCGCGATCGCGGCGATCCCGAACACCCATGCCAAGACCGCGACGATTCGAGATCCACGACTGCGTGTCCCTGTCGAAGCTTCCGGCTGCTGCCAGTAGTTGACCGGTGTCGTTGGGTCAGGCGCCGCCGGCTCCTCGCTCACCCCTGAACCATACATCGGCGAACTACGCCGAACGCTCGCAACGGCTGATCGGAACGGCGGCTCCGTTACCATTCGCGGCGATGCCGCAGCCCCTCCCCGAGCACGATCCGCGGATCGTCAGTCTGCCCGCCGCCGAGGTCCGGCGCCGCTTTGTCGAGTACTTCGAGGAGCGGGGCCACACCATCGTTCCGAGCGCGAGCCTCGTCCCGGCCGGCGACCAGACCCTCCTGTTTACGAACTCCGGCATGGTCCAGTTCAAGGACGCGCTGACTGGGGCCGAGAAGCGGAGCTACAACCGCGCGGTCGACTATCAGCGCTGCCTCCGGGTCGCGGGCAAGCACAACGACTTCGAAGAGGTCGGCCGGACCCCGCGCCATCACACGTTCTTCGAGATGCTCGGCAACTTCAGCTTCGGCGACTACTTCAAGCGCGACGCGATTCGCTTCGCCTGGGACTTCCTGACGCGCGACCTCGGAATCCCCGGGGAGCGGCTCGCGGCGACCGTCTATTCGACCGACGACGAGGCCTACGACGTCTGGCAGACCGAAATTGGGCTGCCGATGGAGCGGATCGCGCGCTGGGGCGACTTCCCGAACGGCGACGAGAAGAACTGGTGGCGGATGGCCGACATCGGGCCATGCGGACCCTGTTCCGAGATCCACTTCGACCGTGGCCAGCAGTTCTCGGAAGGCGACTTCTGCATCCCTGACCACTCGGAGCACTGCCCGCGCTGGCTCGAGATCTGGAACCTCGTGTTCATGCAATACGAGCTGCACCCGGATCGCAGCCTGACGCCGCTCCCGGCGCCCGGCGTCGACACAGGGATGGGCCTCGAACGCCTGACCAGCGTCGTCCAGCAGGTGCCTTCGAACTACGACACGGACTTGTTCACGCCAATCCACGCTCGGATGCGCGAGCTGATCGGTCACGACCCGGATGCCTTCGAAGCCGAGCGGTTCAGCTACCAAGTGATCGCGGACCACATCCGGGCCGTCACGTTTCTGGCTGCCGACGATGTCATCCCCTCGAACGAAGGTCGCGGTTACGTCATGCGGCGGATCGCTCGCCGCGCGATTCGTCACGCGCGATTGCTCGACTACCGCAAGCCGTTCCTCGCGGAGCTTTCCTACGAAGTCATCAAGCTCATGGCAGATGCGTACCCGCATCTCCACGAGAAGCAGCGAACGATCCAGGACGTCCTTGGGAACGAGGAGCGGCAGTTCGCGCGGACCCTCGAGGCGGGCACGGACCTGCTCGAGGAGGCGCTGATCCCGCTGACGTCCGCCGAGCGCACCGTTGGACGCCGGTTCGAAGACCTGCCGCCGGATGCCCCGAGGCTACCGGGGGACGTGGCCTTCAGGCTCCACGACACGTTCGGCTTCCCGGTCGACCTGACCGTCGAGCTGGCGGCCGAATACGGCGTCGCCGTTGACCTGGTCGGCTTCCAGGCTGCCCTCGCCGAGCAGCGCGACCGGTCGCGGGCCGGCACCAAGGCGGCCCTCGCGCAACAAGCCGAGATGGGTCAGCTCTACGCGTCGATCGCCTCGACCGTCGGCGAGGTCTCGTTCCTGGGCTACGAGACGACGTCCGTGCCGGACGCGCGGGTCGTCGCGATCCTCCGCGACGGCCTCGAGTTCGACGAGCTGACCGCGAAGGGCGACGAAGAGGGCCGAACCGAAGCCGCTGCCGCGGCCGAGGTCGTGCTCGATCGAACGCCGTTCTACGCGGAAGGCGGCGGCCAGATCGGCGACCGAGGCGTCCTACGCGGCGCCGACGGAGAGGTCGCCTTCACGGTCGAAGACACGCAGCGACCGGTGCCGGGACTGATCGTCCATCGCGGCACGCTGCACGGCCGCATGAAGGTCGGCGAGCCGGTCCGCGCCGAGGTTGACGCCGAGCGGCGTGGCCACGCGATGCGCAACCACACGGGCACACATCTGCTGCACCGCGCACTTCGAAACACCGTTGGCGAGCGGGCGAAGCAGGCCGGCTCGCTGGTCACGCCTGACTACCTGCGGTTCGACTACCCGTTCGACCGCGCGCTGACGTCAGAAGAGAAGCGCCAGATCGAGGACGAGGTCCGGCGGATCGTCCGCGAGGACCGCCCGGTGACCGTGACGTACCTCTCGATGGCCGACGCGATCGCCCGTGGCGCCGACGCGTTCTTCGACGAGAAGTACGGCGAGACGGTTCGAACGGTCGCGGTGGAGGACTACTCGCTCGAGCTGTGCGGCGGGACGCACTGCCGCGCGACCGGCCAGGTCGGCGGGTTCGTCATCACGGGCGAGCGGAGCATCGGCTCCGGCATGCGCCGGATCGAAGCGCTGACGGGCGCCGGCGCGGACGCCTGGCAGCGCGCGCGCAACGACGCACTGGAGGCGGCCGCGGAAGCGACCGGAGCCATCAGCGCGGATGCGATCCCCGAACGCGTCCTCGCCCTCCAGACAGAGCTCCGGGAGACGAAGCGGCGACTCCGCGAGGGTGGGGGATCGGGGATCCCGAAGCCCGGCGAGCTCCGCGACAAGGTGGAGAACGTCGCCGATGGCCTGACGCTCGTCACATTGAGCGCGCCATTCGAGTCCATCGAGGCGATGAAGGGCTACGCGAAGGAGGTTCGCTCGGCGCTCCGTGCGGACGTCGTCGCCCTCGGGCTGGACGCGGACGAGCCGCAGATCTTCGTGACCGTCAGCGAAGAGGCTGTTGCGAAGGGCGTCTCGGCCGGTGACCTGGTGCGGATCGCCAGTGCACAAATTGACGGCAAGGGCGGCGGCCGGCCTCAAATGGCGCAAGGCAAGGGCGCGAAGCGCGAGGGCCTTTCAGCCGCGCTCGATCGCGTGCGCGAACAGGTCGCAACTCGGGTTCAATGACGACGCGGGACGACACATCCACAAGCGAGGATCCGACCCAGGCCGTTCGTGAGTGGGCAACCGCCACGATCGGCGCAGTCATCCTCGGCGGCGTGGCCTTCATCACCGCGATTGTGTTTCACATTGCTTGGCTGGTGACGGTCGCCAGCCTCATCGGTCCGATTTGTACCGCCGGCGTTGTCGTGGCGCTCTCTCGACTGGCGCGAGCCTCAGGCGCACGCCGCGCCGACGTGATTCGGCTGATTGGGATCACCGGTTCCCTCGGATCCTTTGCCGCGGTCCTTGGTGCCGCCTTTGATGTGTCGTTCGCATCAGTCGTGTCGTTTGTGTCGGGCCTGCTGCTCTCGATTTGGGCCGTCTCGATCGGTGAATCGAGCCGCCGAGACGCGTGGCTTCCGGCCCCGCTACCGCGGCGCGCCCTGATCGGTGGCCTTGGGGTTGGCGTGTCGAGCGTTGCTCTCGTCATCGACCCGTCGCCGTTGAGCCCGCTCGGTATTGTCGGCCTGGTCCTGACGCTTCCGTATCTCGGATTCATCTTCGGCCTAACGCGGCTTGGCGCCTCCGCCGAAGCCCCTGCCGAGGTTTCATGACCTTCCTGAAGCGCTTCTGGCAGGGCGATGCCGACGGCCACGTCCCCGCCGTCACGGCGCTCGATGTCGGGACGGAGTTCGCGAAGGCGCTCGTGCTCGAGGTCGGCGAGGACGGCAAGGGCACGGTCAAGGGCGTCGGCCGCAAACGCCAGGGCCTCTCGCACATGCAGTCGGGCACCGTCGCCGATATCGCCGCGGTTGTCGACAACTGCTCGATCGCGCTCCAGGAGGCCGAGGAGATGGCCGGCTTCCGGCCGACGCAGGTCGTCATCGGCATCGCCGGCGAGCTCGTCCGCGGGTTCACGACCGTTCGAACCCAGGAGCGCCCGAAGCCGGACACCCAGATCACGGACGCCGAGCTGTCGAAGCTCATCGAGGGCGTCGAGCGCGAGGCCCTGCGCGAGGCCGAGCGCTCGATCACGTGGGAAACGGGGCTGCCGAACGTCGACGTCCGCCTCGTCCACGCCGCCGTGACCTCGGCCTCGATCGACGGCTACGGCCTGACGAACCCCGTCGGCTTCCAGGGCCGCCATGTCTCGATCGGCATCTTCAACGCGTTCGCTCCGCTCGTTCACCTCGGAGCTCTTGAGTCCGTCGCCAGTCGCGTGGGCCTGAACCTCCTCGAGATCGTCGCGGAGCCGTATGCCGTGGCGCGCGTGCTCGACGGCAATGCGAATCGGAGCGCGGGCGCGCTGTTCATCGACGTCGGCGGCGGGACAACGGACGTCGCGCTCGTCCGCAAAGGAGGCATCGAAGGCACGCGGATGTTCGCGCTCGGCGGGCGCGCGTTCACGAAGTCGATCGCGGATCGGTTGGACCTGCCGTTCCCGCGCGCCGAAGCGCTCAAGGTCGACTACGCGCGGGGCATCGCCGGCGATCGAACGGATGAGGTCAAGGCGATCGTCGCCGACGACGTCGCCGTCTGGGCGGCGGGCGTCGAGCTCGTGCTCGAGGAGCTCGCCGGGGGCGACCTCCTGCCCGGCCGGATTCACCTCTGTGGCGGTGGCTCCCGGCTGCCCGAGATCCGCGACGCCCTCGCGGCCGAGGCATTCTGGAAGCGGCTGCCGTTCGGCCGGCCGCCCGAGGTGACGGTCATGACGCCGGAGCTCGTCGAGTCGATCGCGGACGCGACGAAGCTGCTCGTCGACCAGCAGGACGTGACGCCGCTGGGCCTTGCACACGAGGCGATCGCGCTCCAGGCGCCGCGCGATCCGGTCGAGACGGCCCTCCAGAAGGTGCTGCGGGCCATGAAGGCATGACCGAAGACGCTGACGTGACCGCGAAGGTCGCGTACCTGTACCTCGATGTCGACGACGAGATCACGTCGGCGGTGGCGCGCATCCGCGCGGCGACCGAGGCGAAGATCGTGCTCGTCCTGCCTTACGGCTCGCGCCTCGCAACGTCGCGGATCAACTTCCGGTTGCTGGCGCGAGAGGCCGAGGCGCGGGGTCGCGGTCTCGAGATCGTGGCGCCAGACGCCGCCGCTCGAGCGCTCGCTGCGGCCGCTGGACTGACCGTTCATCCGAGCATCGCCGCTCTTGAAGCCGCCGCGGCCGGCACGCCGCTTCCCGACGCCGGCGCCGTGGCTCCGGAGGATGCGCCGACCGTCTTGTTCCCGTCGCTGGAACCGGCGCCGGAGTTCGAGAAGCGCTCGGTTCGTCGCAGTCGCAAGGCTCGGGACGGCGGGTTCGCGCCGCCGCTGAGCGCCCAGCCGATTCCGCGGCTCGGCCCGACCGTGCCGGTGATCCCGCCGCGAACCCTCGCCATCGGCCTGGCCGTTCTGCTCGTCACGATCCTCGTGGGCGGCGTGGCCGCGTTCACGTTCCTGCCCACGGCGACGATCGCGATCACGCCGGATTCGGAGGTCGTCGGCCCGCTCGAGCTGACGATCACCGCGGACCCGAACGTCACCGAGCCGGACGTCGACGCGCTCGTCGTCCCGGCGCAGACCTTCACGTACGACCTCGCGGCGACGCAGACGTTCCCGGCCACCGGTCGTCGGATCGACGAGGCGACCGCCTCCGGAGCGGTGACGTTCCAGAACTGCGACACCGGCGGCAAGGTCCGAATCCCGTCCGGGTCGCTGGTGCGCACGAATGACAACGTCGTCTTCTCGACAACCGATACGATCACCGTCGAACGCGCGTCGATCTTCCCGTTCGCCTGCCGGACGAAGGACACCGGGGTCGTCGCGCTCGCCCCAGGTCCGGGCGGCAATGTCGCCGCCAATCGGATCACGACCATCCCGGAGGGATATGACCCCGTTGTGCTCAGCGTGACCAACCAGAACCCGACCGGCGGCGGCAAGCACGACGAGTTCCCGCGCATCGAGCAGGCGGACATCGATGCGGCGCTGCTCGCGCTCCAGGCGGCTCTGCTCGCGGACTTCGACACGAAGCTCACGGACACGTCACGGGTCCCCGAAGGCACGGAGCTCTTCCCGCCGACGAAGACCGTCGGCGCGACGACGCCGACCCTCGATCCGGCCACGCTCGTCGGCAAGGAGCAGGCCGAGTTCGAGCTCGGGCTGACCGCGCAGGGCACGGTCCTCGGCGTCGACTCGTCGCCGATCGACGACATCGCCGATACGCTCATCCGGGCCGAGGTCACGAGCGGCTTCACGCTCCTCGAGCCGTCGATCGAAGTCGAGCCGGGAACGCCTGTCGTCGACCTGGCGACCGTCCGCTACCCGGTGAAAGTCCGCGCACTGGAGTCGCGAGACGTCGACGTCGACGCGCTCCTCGCGGCGATCAAGGGCAAGCCGCTCCACGAGGCTCGCCTCGTCCTTGACGAGGTCGGCGCCTCGACGATCGAGGTCTGGCCCGATTGGGTGACGACGATCCCAACGGTCGACGGCCGCGTGACGATCAGCGTCGGCGGCGAGGCCGGGCCGATGCCAACCGGGAGTCCATCGCCATGACCGGCGCACGCGGCGGCACCCTCCTCGGAATCGATCTCGGCGGCCGACGCATCGGCGTCGCCATCGCGGAGCAGGGGATCGGCGCGCGCGCGCTGACGACGCTGCCGCGCGGCCGGACGATCGACCACGATGTCAGCGCGCTTCGCGAGCTCATCACGCGCCACGGCGCCACCGAGCTGGTCGTTGGCCTGCCGCTCGACATGCGCGGCACGGAGGGCGGCCAGGCGACGGAGACGCGGGCCTGGGCGGAGTCCATCGCGGCAGCCCTGGCGATCCCGCTCACCTTGCGTGACGAGCGCCTGACCAGCCACGTCGCCGAGTCGCGCGTCGGTGCCGCGAAGCGGGGCGCCTCCGGCGGGCCGCCGTCGAGAACGCGTCGCGATGCGCACCGCGCCCGAATCGACCGCGAGGCGGCCGCGATCATCCTCCAGGACGAGCTCGACGCACGCCAGGCGGCGGGCCGGTGAGCGTTCGCGACGGCCGTGGCCCGCGAGGCCCGGTGCGCTATGACCCGAACGCGCTTGACGAATCGCGCTACCCGGTCCAGCCGTCGTACCGCCGCCGCGGCCAGCGGCCGAGCCGGCGCGGAAGCAGCCTCGGCGGGGTCGTTCGGTTCATCGTCTTCGCGCTCGTCCTCGCCGGGATCGTCCTCGCGTCGCTCCTCACGATCCTGCGGCCGCTCGCCCGTTCGGTCGTCTACGACTGGGCCTGGGACAACCCCGGTTCGATGCGCATCGGGATCGTTGCCGACTTCGTCAGCGAGGAGCTCGGCGATGCGCTCACGGCGACCGCGTCCGCCGATGCCACCGAGGACGTTTTCGAGGTCGTCTCCGGCGACACCCCGAACAGCATCGCACCGCGGCTCCAGGACGAGGGCTACCTGCCAACGGGCGAGCCGAGCGAGCGCGCCTTTCTGTTCCGCGCGATCCGCGCGGACCTCGCTCCGAAGCTCCAGGCCGGCCTCGTCCTGCTCCGCCGGAACATGACGCCCGAGGAGCTCGTCCAGGGGCTCATCAGCGCGCGGCTCGTCCTCAAGACGGAGGACGTGACCTTCCGCGAGGGGCTCCGCCTCGAGCAGATCACCGCGAAGCTCCAGACGATCACCTCGAGCGTCGACCCGCAGGCGTTCTACGACCTCGCGAAGCACCCGACCGCCGCGCTGCTCGCGGATTACCCATGGGTCCAGATCCCGGAGGGCGGCAGCCTCGAGGGCTACCTCTATCCGGCGACGTACACGTTCGTCCTCGAAGCCTCCGGCGGCCCCTTCAAGGTCACGACCGCCGACGGCCTCGTCCGGATGATGCTCGACACGTTCCACGAGCGCGTCGGCGATGCGCGGATGGCCGTC
>Ga0114129_10009081_pt1 | contig 14167 bp, 11 predicted proteins | sample RhiMetdeltSRZDD1_FD_80071 | JGI IMG/M metagenome (GOLD analysis project Ga0114129, IMG submission 80071) | Populus rhizosphere microbial communities from Tennessee, USA - Rhizosphere MetaG P. deltoides SRZDD1 (version 2) (version 2) | ecosystem: Host-associated > Plants > Roots > Rhizosphere >... | reverse complement strand
CGGCCCGCACAGGTTGGAATTGCTTGGTGTGGCAGGTCAGTGCGCGATTGCGCAGCGAGATGCGCGCTTCGTCGAGGTTCCGTCGCAGGCCACTATTGCGATCACGTTCGAGGTCCACTGCCCCCCAGCCCCACCCGGAACTCCGGGGGCCTTCCGAATCACCGTTCGAACGACAGGCAGCGTATCGGAATCCACCCGTTACTCCGCCTGGTACACCCATTTTGGCGCCTGGGATTACGGTGGCGACTGGGCCTTGCTCGGTGCCGTCGCCCCGAACGGAGCCTTGATTGCCGAGATGGAACCGAGCAGCGAAGGTGGAGGGGATCCCTACTGGTATGACTTCGAGTTGAGGGATGTCCCCGGAAACTGCAGCGTGAATGACTCCACTCCGGATGGAGTAATCGGGTACGGTGGAGTGCTCGGCTTCTCAGTCTTGCCGGGCGACACAGTGGACGTGGAGTTCAGGGTCAGCTGCTCGCCTTGAGACTTGAGTTCCACGTCTCTAAGCGTGTTGCGACGAGTTAATACGCCCAAGGGTCGTAAACATTGGGGTAGAGCGGCGCCGTCGGAGGATCGAAGGCGAGCCCGATTGGCCCGGACGGCTCGAGGCCACCGAGGGCCACGACAGGGGTCGGCGCACCCGAGGCCCTGAGCTGAGTCGCCCCGAACTCGACAACTGACCTGCCGATGTCATTCGCGACCCAGAGATTGCCACCCGCATCGAAAGCCACAGCGCTGGGGCCGGCGAGCGAGCCGCCGCTCGCGCTCAGCGTCACTATGGGTGTAGGGCTTCCGCTGGCCGCGAGCTGAGTGCCTCCGAACTCGACGACCGTGTTGGCGTTGCGATTGGTGACCCAGAGATTGCCTTGCGCATCGAAGGCCAGACCGAACGGCCCATCGAGGGAGCCGCTGGCGGGGCTCAGCGTCACGATGGGTGCAGGGCTCCCGCTGGTCGCGAACTGGCTCGCCGCAAGCTCGACCACCGTGTTGCCGGTGTTGTTCGCAACCCAAAGGTTCCCGTTTCGATCGAACGCGATGCCCGCCGGCCCGTTGAGTGAGCCGTTGCTGGCGCTCAGCATCACGGCCGGCATCGAACCCCCGAACGGGAGCCCGGTGAACTCGACCATCGTGTTGGGGTCCGTGTTCGTAACCCAGAGATCGCCGCAGCAATCAAAGGCCAAGCTCCGCGGGGAACCGCCTGCTTCGTTCACGAAGAACGGGCCCGGGGCGTCGCTCGACCCGAGCTCCTGTACGGGGTAAAGGAAGGTCCGCAAAGACCCGTGGTCGCTCGACGCCGTCCACAAGTTGCCGAGGGAGTCGAAGGCGACCGCGATTGGCACGAAGTTTGGCAAAAAGAGATCAACCCTGGGCGTCGGAGTCCCGCCCGTCTCGAGCGCCGCGGCTGAGTAAGCGCGGATGTGTGGACCCCCACTCGTGACCCACAGTGCGCCGGTGCCCGGCCGCGCCGCGTAGCTTACGGTCGCCGTCACCGTCTGCGCGTTCCTCACTGAGGCCGAAACCCCGTTGCTCACCGGAGCCGTGCCCCCGGTGACCGTCGGTTTATACAGCGTACGCACGATAGGGTGGAACACTTCTTCCGGCACGCCCGTTACCGTGTAGCTCCCTGGTGCAAGGCTAAGGCTCTGTGAGGTGCCGAGGGTCCGGACATATCCCGCCGGGCCCTCCACCACGACCGCCGGCGTCACCTCGGCGGGGGCGATGATCGTTACGACCAGGGTGCCCCGCAGCGCAGGCTCGGTCGGGCCGCTCGTGGACGAATCGCAGCCGAGCACCGCCAGCGCCCAGGCGCTGAGAGCCAGGCCGACCAAGAAAGGCTGGCGCATGATGTCCTCCCGCGACGCCTAATTCCCCAGCAACTCTGCCGTGGACAGACCGGCGTACTTCTCGATCACTAGCTGAATCGGACTGCCCCACCGGGGCCGCACTGGTCCTGCCCAATAGCCCCGTCCCTGCTCATAGACCACGAGAAAGAACCGCAACCCGCGGGCGCATTCTGCCTGGCGCGCTGGAATCTCGAATGCCACCGATTGGTCCGGGGGCGCCACGCCCAGGCGGATGGGATCACTGTCTCCGCACGCCAGGTATACGTCCACATGGCTTCGGTTGTGGCTGCGAACCCTGACCGGCACCGGCGGAGGTGGGCCTTTGGGGACGATCCCGCACCCGAGGGACAGTGCAGCCGCGCAGGCGACTGTGATGGTAGTGCCGGACGCTATCAGGTGAGCCCTGGCATTCATAAGAGCCTCCGCTGCTGAGCATCTCCAGCAGATTCTGATCGTCGCCGCAGTCTGCCGCACGCCGCCGGCAGCCGCTCACTCACCTTTGCCCTTGTATCCCGAATACGACAAATCCTGCGTGATTAACTCATGAGCGGGGGCTGATCGAAGCCAGCACGATTTATCGTATTCAGGACGAGCGACGAACACTGCAACGAGGTGCCGTGATGACTTTCCATGAGTCCGACGATCCCGATGGGGAGCCGATCGTCAGGCACATCACCGGGACTCTGCTCTTGGCTGTCGGACTCACGCTGGCGGGATGTGGCGAGGAAGACCGCACTGGGCCTCCGCCGGTGGCGACCCCGGTCGTATCGCCTGAAACTCGGGGGACATTCCGAATCACCGCTCCAACAACCGGGAGCGTACCGGAATCGACCCATTACTCGCTCTGGTACGCCCACTTTGACTATTGGGGGGATTCCTGTTGCAAATTTGCCTTGCTGGGTACCCTCGAGCCGAACGGCACCTTCATTGTGAAGGTGGAACCGAGCCGCGACAGTGGGGCGGATCCGTACTGGTATCACTTCGCATTGGAGGACGTCCCCGAAAACTGCAGCGTGAAGGACCCCGCGCCGGTCGGGTTTCCGGTTCTGCCGGGGCGCACGGTGGACGTCAAGCTCGCGGTCACCTGCTCGCCATGAGGCTGGGTGGAAGGCGGCGAGGGGCCGAAGTGCCTTGCTAGCCGCCGCCGGCGCGCCCGGTGGCCAACTGCAGTCCCGCGCCATACTTTTGCCGGTATCCCCTAGGATATCGGTGGGCATGGGTAGCGCTGCCCAGCAGACTGTAACCCGTCTCCTGCACGAGTTGAGAGCGGGGAATCGCGAGGCGTTTTCCGAGCTGGTCCCGCTGGTCTATGGGGAGCTTCACCAGATCGCGGGAAGGCACCGGGAGCACTGGGACGGAGAGGAGACCCTCGATACTACCGCCCTGGTCCACGAAGCCTACTTGAGACTGGTGGACCAGTCCGCACCGCAGTGGCAAAGCCATCCGCACTTCCTGGCCGTCGCATCCACCGCCATGCGACAGATCCTGCTCGACTATGCCAAGCGAAAACACGCCGCGAAGCGTGGGGGCGGACACCAGCACGTACCCCTCCAGAAGATCGAGGACGCGCTGAAAGGAGCCGGCGACCTCTCGGAGGCACGGTCCGAGGCGCTCATCGCCCTGAATGATTCACTCCGCCGTCTCGAGCAGCACGATGCCAGGCTGAGCCGCATAGTCGAGTGCCGATTTTTCGGCGGCATGACGATTCAGGATACGGCCGAGGCTCTTGGCATAGCCCCGGCGACGGTGAGTCGAGGTTGGGCGATGGCCAAAGCGTGGCTATATCGAGACCTGAAAGCGACGCTCGACGATCCGCTATGAGCGAACAGGCGGAACGGCTCTTCGAGCAGGCGCTGGCCCTGGAACCCGAGCGCCGGACCACCTTTGTCGAAGACGCGTGTCGCGGGAATCCGGAACTCCGCCAGGAGCTGTTGTCGCTCCTCGGCGACGCCCGGGCCGCGGATGACTTCTTCGGTCTGCTGAATGATGCGGTCTTCTCGGCGTCCTACTCGGGTGTCGAGGACCACCAATCTTCCGCCGAGCCTCCCGACGCCGAGCTCCATCCCGCCGACGTAATCGGCCAGTATCGGATCCTGTCACTCATCGCTCGCGGCGGGATGGGCACAGTCTATCGGGCGCACGACATCGACCTCGACCGTGACGTCGCGCTCAAGTTCCTGCCCACGTACTTCGGTGCGCAGCCGGGGGCTGATGAGCAGCTGCTCAGCGAAGCGAGGGCCGCCGCCGCTCTCGAGCATCCCAACGTCTGCACCATCCACGAGATCGGGGAGACCGACGACGGCCGGCGGTTCATTGCCATGGCCTGCTACGAGGGCGAGACCCTGAAGGAGAGGCTCCTCCGAGGCCCCTTGCCAGTGGAGGAATCGCTCGCCATCGCCCTCCAGATCGCCCGTGCGCTGGCGGCCGCGCATGCGCGCGGCATCATCCACCGCGACGTGAAGCCGGGCAACGCCATGCTGGGATCGGACGGGACGGTGCGACTCCTCGACTTCGGCCTGGCGACGGTAACGACCGCGACGCTCGCCCCCTCGGCCCTCACTCCGGGCACGGTGGCGTACATGTCGCCCGAGCAGGCGCGAGGCGACCCGCTCGACGGGCGATCCGATCTCTGGTCTCTTGGGGTGGTGCTCTACGAGATGCTCGCCGGCAGCCGACCATTCCGGGGAGAAAGCGTCCGCAGCCTTCGTGAGGCCATTCTGCACCAGGACGTCGAGCCGATCTCGAGCCGGCGTCCCGAGCTTCCGGACGGGGTGTTACGCATCCTGGAGAGACTCCTCCAAAAAGACCCGGCCACCCGCTATGGAAGTGCCGCGGAGCTCCTAGCCGACCTGGCGCGCAGCCGGGGCACCGAGGAGACACCGTCGAGGCTCGGCCCCGAACCTTCGGCTACGGATGGGCCCGGCCCCGAGGTTACCGCTGCTCCACCAGTCAGGGTGGTGCGACCGGGCCTCCAGCTTCGCCGCGGCGTTGTCGCTCTCGCTCTCTCCATCGTGGGGCTCGCGCTGCTCGGCCTGATTGTGGTCCGGGGTCACAGCCCTCCTCGCATACCCGCCTCGCGCGTCGCCCTTGCCGTCCTGCCCTTCGCCTACCGAGGGAGCCCCAAATTCAGCTACCTGGGAGAGGGGATAGTGGATCTGCTGAGCGCGAAGCTCGAGGGCGCCCCCGCGCTCCAACCCGTCGACTCGCGGACGCTGCTCACCTTCGCGAGCCGGGAGGGCAGCATCACCGATCCCCAGCGCGGCGCGCAGGTCGCCGAGCACTTCGGCGCTAAGCTGTTCGTCCTCGGCAGCATTACCGAGGCGGGTGGCCGGCTCGGCGTCAGTGCCACGGTCTACGAGACCGGGGGGCGGCCGCGGAACTCTTTCGAAGCGATGGCGCGCGGGGAGGAGGAAATCTTCGACCTGGCCGATCACCTGGCCCGGCAGATTCTCGCGGAGGTGCAGGACGAGCCCCTCCAGTTCGCCCGGGTCGCCAGCCAGAGCACCACCTCGCTCCCGGCCTTGAAGGCGTACCTCGAAGGGGAGCGTGAGGGGCGGGCCGGGCGGGTGGAGACGGCGGCAGAGGCCTTTCGGCGAGCTGTCGAGCTCGACACGGGCTTCGCCCTCGCCAACTACCGGCTGGCCGAGTTCAGCGGGGATACGGAGATGGTGAATCGCGCGTTACGCCACAGTGGCCGGCTGGGCGAGTTCCATCGCGGGCTTCTCCTGGCCATGGCCGCCTGGGCTCGCGGCGATCACATGTCAGCCGACCAGCAATATCGTGAGGTCCTGGCGACGCACCCTGATGATGCCGAGGCGTGGATCATGCTCGGCCGCCTCACGCTCAACAAAGGCCATCTCTTGGGACGGGCCTGGGTAGACGCTCGTGAGCCGTTCGAACGGGCGCTCGCGTTGGATCCGGGAAGCGCGCAGTCGGTCTGGTGGCTTGCTGCGATTGCGGCCAGGGAGGGGCGGCTGACCGACCTTGATTCGTTAACCGATCGACTCCTTCGGCTCAACCCGCACCCCTTTTGGGCGGGTACCGCGCGCGGCGAACGCGCCATCGCCCTGGGAGATACGGCTGGCGAGGCCCGCTTCGTGGCGGACTTGCGGACCCGACCCGACGCATGGGCGCAGGAGGGCGGTGGACTCGTGACCTGGACGACGGGCAATCTCCCGGCTGGCCGGCGGCTGTGGCGTCTCCTCACGGAGCCCTCTCGCTCGGTGGGAATGAGGCTGCGCGCCCGCGTGGTCCTCGCCAAGATCGAGCTCAGCAACGGGCGCTGGCGCGCCACTCAGACGGAGCTGAAGGCCGCCGCGACCATGGACCCGGGGGCGGCACTGGAGCACCGCGCATTCTTCGCCCTGACCCGCTTCTTGAGCGTGCCAGTCTCCAAGCTGATCGTGTTGCGGGACTCGTTGCAGCGCTGGGATCCCACCAAGGCAGCGGAAGAAGGAGACGGGTTGTTCGCGGACCATCGCGGGCTGCACCGCTATCTGAGGCTGTACCTGCTGGGCATGCTGAGCGCCCGGTTGCGAGACGAACCCGCGGCGCTGCGCTATGTGGCCGAGCTGGAGCGGGTGGACCGATCGTCGCCCGCCGGCCGCTTCGCGGCGGACGAGGCCAAGATCATACGCAGCGAGCTCGCGTGGATCGGCGGGCGGCGGCAGGAGGCGTTGACGCTGCTGGAAGGGGCGCGATTCTGGTCCAACAGTTCCGCGGTGGAGGGAGGGGGTGACTCACCGTTCACCACCCACTTCCACGAACGGTTCGCCCGTCCCGAGCTTCTCTACCAGCTCGGCCGTGAGGACGAGGCGCTGCCGTGGTATCGGAGCCTGACGTACGATCTCCTGTACACCGGACCGGCCGAGCTGCGGCTGGCACAGATCTACGAGCACAAGGGCGACCGTCGGCGTGCGATCGAGCACTACTCCCGCTTCGTCGAGCTCTGGGCGGAGTGCGATGCGGAGCTCCAGCCGATGGTACGCCAAGCCCAGCAGGCGCTCGCGCGACTCCGCTGAATCGGGACCGCTGCTCCACCGCCGTGGACCTGAGAGGCGGCCCCAACACTCTCAAGGCCGACTCGGCGAGCGGCCTCCAAAATCATAAGTCACCGACAGCGTGAGGCGCCGGGGCAGGATAGGGCGGGCGAGAAACAAGGGCCCGCCACCTGCGGTCTCGAGCCGCGGGTTCCCTTCTTCCAGACCCTTACCCTGGAACGCATTCAAAAGATCCAATTGCATCCGCGTTCCACCATGAGGAAAAGTGTAGCCCACGCCGAAGTTGAAGTAGTTGTAGCCCGGCAACACTGAGCCCGGGCCAATGTCCGCCGGACGACTGGCGACCCAATGGAAATCGCCCTTCAGCTCCATGCTTCGAATGGAATAGATCGCCGCCAGATTGCCTATTGTCCTCGGCACGCCGATGATCCGCGTGCCGATGTCAGTGCCAGTGGAGAACTCTGCTTGTAGGATGGTGGCATTACCGAGGAGCTGAAGCTTTCTCAATGGGAATGCGACCGTTTCGAGTTCAGCCCCGTAAGAGCGAGCTTCAGGCTGCTTCTCAATGACCCAGCCCCCCTTTCCGGTCACTGAGTCAACCTCAAATCCCTGCGTGACGAGGTTCTTGAGGCCCGTATAGAAGCCATTGATTGTAAATGCCACTTCGCCAACCTGTGCCTTCATTCCGGCTTCCAGCGACTGCACCTCTTCAGCCTCAAAGAGATCAACCTGCTCCTGGGCCTGCGCGTTCACGAAAGCATCGAGGGCAGGCATCTTGTACCCGCGCGCGCCGGCTGCATAGAAGGCGAGATTATTCCGAAGGCTGTAGTTGACGCCCAATGACCCTGCCCAATCGGTAATCTCACGAGAGAAGTGCCTGAAGCTGGTATTCCCAAACATTTCATCGTCGAAGGTTGTCGCTGGATTGGCATCCAGGTCAAACTGAGAAGTGTTTTCTGCGCTTTGCACATAGGCATCGTACTCGAGCCGTACTCCGAGATCCGCCCGGAGCCGCTTCGTCAGTTGAATCTCACCTCCGACAACACCGGAGAAGATCGAGGTTTGTCCGGACCCATTCACATACCCAATCAGATAGTTGAGAAAGCCGTTGCGAGTAAGGGCTGTGGGAGTTCCGCCGGGAGCTGTTACCACGGCGTCGAGTAAGCGTGGGATGTCACGCACATCGGTGAGGATGTTGCTGAAGAACCAATGGTTGTCCTCTGTGTAATTCGCGACATACGCGCCTATGGCAAGTGCATGTGGCCCGAAGGTTCGCCGCAGTTGTAGTTGGTCCTGAACCGCCGAAATTGGTTTCTCAATGTGCCACTCACCTGCAGGGGTGATGAGGCCATTCGGGGTATCAAAGGGGAGCGGTTGGCCGAACGCATCGAAGTGGTTGGTGTAGGTCAGCTGGGTCGTGGTTCCTGGTGGCATCTGCAGCCCGCCGACACTGAACGGCGCGGTAGCGAATTGGTCCGCGGGAAATGCATTCAACGGCACGATGGCATTCCACTCTTGATTGTTGTGCATCACCTGGGCGGTGTTCTGAAATTGCCAACCTCCACCAAGGCCGAAGTTCGCGTCGATCGTGAACCACGTAGCGGAAGTCTTAAGTCCGTTCGCCAGGGGGAGCGTCAGGTCCCCCGTGGGGGTAGGCACCCGAAGGTCCAGGCCTTCAGGGGTGTTCATAGAGGCATAGTCGCTGAGGCCGGGGGCGTAGTCCGGATGTTCGGGATTCGTGAAGGGCAGCGGAAGAATGAACTGATTACGGTCGTCGAGATACTTGACCGACGCTCGCAGATAACCGTCGCCCAATCGGCGCGTCACACTTCCTTTGAGCTGCCCGCCCCGTATCCCGGGAAAGCCGGGGTCGCGCACACCGTGGTCATAACGGTAGAAGCCGCCGGCGTTAAAACGCCAGTCCTCTCCCATGGGACCACCGGCATTTAGGTCATAACGAGCCAGGCCCTGGGTGCCCGCCATCATCCGCATCGTCCCTGCGAAGCGGGTCCCGCCGGTCTTGTTGATCAAATTGACAATGGCACCTGGGGTATTAGACCCGAACAACGCAGAGGCCCCACCGCGCACCACCTCTATGCGTTCGACATTTTCGTCGAGGCGGAAGAGATTGTCGGCATTCATCCAGAAGGCCTGCATGGTCGGGAAGACTGGCAGCCCGTCTTCCATGAACATCACATAGTCTTGATTGAGAATCCCGCGAATGCTGATGTTCTCATTGACCTCGCCCCCGGAGCTCTCGACCCGGGTAAATCCCGGAACGTAGCGCAACATCTCCGTGGTGCTCCGCGGCGACGCCACCTCAATTTCACGAGGCGTGAGAGTCGTCACGGCTACGCTCGCATCGAGGTTTTGTCGGGGGACCTGAGTACCGGTGACGACCAAAGCCTGGAGTTGGAGCGCGTCCCGACGCAACGTGAAGTCGACAACAGCGCGCTGACCCGGCTTCACCGCGACCCTCGCCGAATCAGGCTGAAAGCCGAGGAGGCGGGCCAGAAGGGTGCGCTCTCCTTCTGGAACCCCGGTCAGAACGTAGCCTCCGTTCGGATGTGTCTCAGTGCTCATTGCCAGGGCGGCAAGATAGACCTGGGCTCCGCCGACAGGTGCCCCCCGCTCATCCAGCACTGTGCCGGAGATGCTCCCTGTCGGCACTGCTTGCGCCATCAGAGTTGTTGTCGGTGGGGTCCAGATAAAGAGCGGCCATGAGACGGCGAAAGCCGTCCGAGAGCAGAGCGACCAGCATTGAGCGGAGCACGACCTATGGATCATGACGCCATGGACCTGCCCTAGAGTTCAGAGCAGTAATGCTCTGACAAAGCGCCCAAGCTTGCGCGCCGAGCCACCCTTCGGCAGCTCGGCGATCCTAGGTCCTTCGTGGCGTCAGCTGCGGGCGTCGCGGAGGAGGCGAGGACGCCGTAGCGTTGCGACGGCTCCTGCCGGTTGGGCTATATGGGCGAGGGTAGTGGCCTTGAGATATCGTGAGGTACTTAGGGTGTCAAGAAGGGTTGTTGTCTGCAAGATTCGTAGGACCAGGCAGGAGACTCGGCCCACGCGGTCCCGAGAGTGAGCGGAACGACGCTCGTCGCCTGTGGATCCATGCGGTAGATATCTGGTCCTCCGTTCCGGTACGACATCCAGGCGATGCGTTGCAAGGTGCCGGCGCTGGCCAGCGGGTTATCAGGCGTCGGCGACGAGGCCTCGCTTACGGCATCGGTCGGGGCGTCGGTTCGGTGGTTGGGCCGCCAGCGTCGCCAGCACCGCTGCACCCGACGGCGATGAGCAGCGCAGGCCCCCGCCAGCTGCGAAAGGAAGGAGCGGCCGAATCGTCGCAAGAAATGCCTCGGGTTGAGTTTCTAGTCCTGCCTCGGACGCCGCGCCCAGTCTAGCGGAGGCACTCACAGCCGAGTCACGCGGGAATCACGTGGAGAAAGGCGCTATATAAGGAAGAAGTTGCAGGTGCCGGCAGGGCCTCCCCGCCCGACCTGAGAGGTGAATCGATGGCTCAGATGACCTTTGACGAAAAGACGGCAGCTCAGCTCGAGCTGGTCTATCAGAGGCCCGATGTGCTCCGCCGTCGCCGAATCGTCCGAGCCGCACTCGGCGCCAAACCCGGCGAGCGCATTCTCGATGTGGGGTGCGGCCCAGGCTTCTACCTGGCCGAGCTGCTGGAAGAGGTGGGACCCGAAGGCTCGCTCATGGGCTTAGACCAGAGCCCTCAGATGCTGGCCTTGGCCGCTCGTCGGTGCGAAGGTCACCCGAACGTCGTTCTCCGGCCGGCGGACGCAAACTCACTCCCCGTGGACGACGCGAGCTTCGACGCCGCGCTCTCGGTCCAGGTGCTCGAGTTCGTGCCCGAAGTGGACGGGGCGCTCGCCGAGTTGCATCGGGTGTTGCGGCCAGGCGGTCGGCTGGTGGTTTGGGACGTCGATTGGACCACGCTGTCTTGGCACACAGCAGAACCTGCCCGGATGGAACGAGTCCTCCGCGCGTGGGACGCGCATCTAGTCCACCCCGCGTTGCCTCGAACCCTCGCGGCACGCCTGCGCCATACGGGATTCCATCAGATCGGCATCGAGGGCCATGTCTTCTCGAGCACCAATCTCTCGACTGACACCTACGCCGGCTCGATGTTTCCTCTCATCCAGCAGTACGTCGCCGCGCGCGAAGAGATCTGTCCGGACGAGGCGAACGCCTGGGGTGCCGAGCAGCTCGAGCTGGACCGGCGAGGCGAGTTCTTCTTCGCCTGCATCCAGTTCTGCTTTACCGCGAGACGGGCGGGAGCAGGCTGAGCTGCCCTCTGAGAGTGGGCGGGTGCCGGCTCTAAGGGACGCGTCACAGCGTCTGGTCGCGAGTCCGCAGAGCGGGAGCCCCGAAGGGCGCGTCAGAGCGCGCGTCAACCAGCGCGAGCGCGAGTCGACAGGGCAGGAGCTCGGTGAGGGCGCGTTAGAGCACGCGTCGGAGACGGGGGCCCGACGTCGGCTTAGCAGGCCCGCTCTCAGCATCGGACGGCCCCGGGGTCACAAGGGCCTCCTTCCTCGTGACGCCTTCAGGGGCGGGGTAGGTTGGGCCTATCGAAATCGGTGTAGCGTATATCAGACCGTAGCGCCCGTACGGTATGCGATACGCTACACTGTGGAAAATAACGCAGGACGACAGTGCAGCGAGATCCCCCCACGGCGCGCTGACGCGAGCGGCCCGACCTCCCGTGGATTGCGAGAGTCTACCCCGTGGCTCTCGCTCGTACACGTAGTTCCCACAACGCCTTACCCCTTGGCACGCCGCTCGCCCTTTGGGCTCGGTCTTCCCATCTCCAGAGGCGAGTTCATGACAGTCAGAATCCCGGGCGCCGGGGTCGTAGTGTTGTTCCTCGGCTTCGCGCCGACGGCCCTTTTCGCCCAGACCACGGTCAGCGGCGGTGTGGTAGTCCAGAGCGGACCGGTTGCCGCCCACGTCGAGGTCAACGATCCCCCGCCCCCGGTCGTGGTGTACCACGAGCCGGTGCGCGAGGTGGTCGTGGTCGAGCGGATCCACGAGCCGAATGGCAACGCGTACGGTTGGTGGAAGAAGCACGGTTACCGCGAGGTGGTCGTCTACTACGACGGCGACGGCTACTACCGCCGCTGGTTCGAGCGGCGCGGCGGACTGCGCCGGGTGGTCGTCTACGAGCGCGGCGGACGGTACTATCGGCCGGTGGATCGGGAGCAGTGGAATGACCAGGGCGATGACGACGACCATGGCAAGGGCCACAAGCACCACGGTCACGGGCACGATTGAGCCGTGACTGATTGAGGGAAAAAGCGGTCGAGGAGGGCTGAAGATGCCACCCGCTACGTTGTAGTGGTATGCCCTCCCGCCGCAGCACACCTCTTACCCTCATTGGCACGTCCGGCTACGTCTACACCCACTGGCGCAAGGGCGTGTTCTATCCCCGCGACCTGCCCGCGCGTCTCGAGCTGCCGTATTACGCCGACCGCTTTCCCACCGTCGAGCTGAACAATCCCTTCTATCGGCTGCCCACGCCGAAGATGTTCCGCACCTGGCGCAAGCTGTCCCCGACGAGATTCGTATTCGCGGTGAAAGCGAGCCGATACATCACCCACATCAAACGCCTGCGCGACTGTGAAGCGCCGATCGCCCTCCTCCTCGAGCGCGCCGGTAAGCTCAAGTCCAAGCTCGGCCCGATCCTCTTTCAGCTCCCGCCGACCATGAAGATCGACCTGGATCGCCTGAGCGCATTTCTCACGATCCTCCCAGGGCGGCTGCGGTGGGTAATGGAGTTTCGCCATCCTAGCTGGTTCATCCCGGACACGTACGCGTTGCTCGAACAGCGCAGTGTCGCCCTCTGCATTCCGGTTGGAGGCGTCATCACAGTTGATCCGATCGCCACCGCGTCATTCGTGTACGTGCGAATGCACGCCGGCAAGGGGCGCGGCGGCGCTTTCACTCCCACGCAACTCCGCACCTGGGCAGACTGCATCCGCGCGTTCCGCCGAGAAGCCCGGGACGTCTACGTCTACTTCAACAACGACTGGCTGGGGATGGCAGTGAAGAATGCGGCGGAGCTCCGGCGGCTGATGCGGAGGTAGCGGGACCAGTCACGGCTGGTCAAGGGCGGGCGCCAACCGCCACGCGCATCAGGCTCCGATCGTTTTCACCCCGTAGCGCGCGAAGATCGGATCCCGACTTATCAGTGTGAGCCCTTCGAGCTCGGCCTGAGCGATCAGAAGACGGTCGAACGGGTCCCGATGATGAGCGGGGAGAACTACGATCCGCTCTGCATGGCGGAAGGTGACCGGCAGCTCGAGAAATCCCGACTCTTCGGCGGCCTGGGTCACCGTGCGAGTGGGGCGGAGCCGCCCCAAGGCGATCTTGATCGCAATCTCCCAGGCAGAGGCGGCGCTCACGTACACCGCATCCGCCTTCCTGATGGCGCGGCGGGCCCCTGCCGTAAGCTTGCGCCCCTCATCCCACCAGATGAGGACGTGCGTATCGAGCAGCAGGTTCACTTGCTGTCCTCGAATCCGCGGATTAGGTCATCGGGTAGCGGAGCGTCGAACGCTCTCCCCACGCGCCAACGCCCCTTTCCCTTCCCCGAAACTCTCAGCGCGCGGGTGTCCTCAAGCGGCATCAGACGAGCGCGGGGTCGGCCGGACTTGGCGATGACGATCTCCTCGCCCGCCGCCGCCCGTTCGACCAGGCTGGAAAGATTCGTTTTCGCGTCGTACAGACTCACCGTCTCGCGCACCACTCGCTTGCGGGTCATCTCATCCTCCCCTGAGCGGAATGATGCGTAGCCTTGACCAATTTGGTCAAGGACCTTAACTGCGCAGATGGCGTATTACTGCGCGCCCAGAGTCGTCGTGCGCGCCTGGTTGGCGGCGGGTTGGGCGCAGAAATCTTGGGGCAACGCGGGGCTATGGCTCGAATGGAGACACGTCGACACAGCGCGAGTCGCCAGGACGGGGGCTCCTTAGGGGCGCGTCGGAGCGCGCGTCGGAAAACGGGGCGACGTCGGGTCGAGCCCAAAGTGCCGGCAAGGACGGCCCCGGGTTCCGGCGGCCGCGCTCCGCAGCGCCCCGTGGGAGCCTCCGCCCTGGCGCGAGCGACCAACACCTGACTCGCTGGCGCCCCGCGCCGTAGCCAGCGCATCTTGCACCCATGAACCACGAAACCTTTATCGCCGCCGTTGCCCTGATCGGCATCGTTATCGTCGTGTCCTCGCTGCTGTCGGGCGCGGTCGAGCGAACTGGCCTGCCCCAGGTGGCGATCTTCCTCCTCGTCGGCGTGGTGCTGGGCCCAGTCGGG
>Ga0114129_10009080_pt1 | contig 14168 bp, 17 predicted proteins | sample RhiMetdeltSRZDD1_FD_80071 | JGI IMG/M metagenome (GOLD analysis project Ga0114129, IMG submission 80071) | Populus rhizosphere microbial communities from Tennessee, USA - Rhizosphere MetaG P. deltoides SRZDD1 (version 2) (version 2) | ecosystem: Host-associated > Plants > Roots > Rhizosphere >... | reverse complement strand
CGTTCAGCACCTCGGGACGGTTGATGGTGACGAGCACCACGCCGCGGTCCCGGCGCTCGAACGTGAGGTGCTGGTAGTCGCGGTAGTCCATGGACGCCTCCCGCGCCACATCCTACCGCGACGGTGCGAGCGACGCGTCGCGCCGCCGCGCTTCAGTCCCAGCGCGCGATAACGGCCCAGCGGTCGGCCCCGCCGCCGATCTCGCCGATGATCCACGGATCCACCTGACGCTCCTGATAGTAGGTCGGCGTCGCGACCCAGAACTTGTCGAACAGGCCGCTCTGAGCCGCGTCGTCGTACTTGAGCAGCGCCTGGTCCGGAATGGGCTGGCGATACGAGTCGATCGGCTCGAGCACCGCGCTGCGCACATACCCGAACCGGCGCGGCAGCGCTTCGCCGACACGTTGGCGGATCTCGGCCAGCGTGTACAGCGGCCCATAGGTGAGCTGCGCGTTCTCGATGCGCTGCTGCAGCATCTGGCCGGGCAGTCGGGCGCGTACGGCGCGGGCGCGGGTTTCCGGGGTCAGAGCAACGTCTTGCATGACGGGCTACCTCCTTCGCGCGCGTGTGCGCTGCAACGGCAAGGCCAGCGGCCCCGTTATCGGCACGGAGGGTGCACCCGGCCACCCTGCCATATGGCCTCCGAGTCCGGTGCCCACGGTCCTGCGCGAAGACTCGGCGGCGCTGCTGTCGATTATCGTGGCCGCGACGGGACTGGGCCTCGCGCGTGTCACCGGCGAGCCGCGCTGGGACGCAGCGGCCTCGGCGCTCATCGGGTGATTCTCGTCGCGGTGGCGTCGTTTCTCGCCTACGAGGACTATTCGCTGCTGATCGGCGAGTCGGCGACGCCGCAGCGAGAGCGCATAATCCGTGCGGCTTGCCGCCGATCCGGCCGTGCGCGACGTCATCTTGCTGCACACCATGCATCGCGGCCGAAGGCGGTGCTCGTGTCCGCGCGCGCCTGCTTCCGGCCCGAGCTGACTGCGGTGCAGATCGAGGGCGCGGGTGCGTCAGGCGCGGTCGTCGATCGGCGGGGCCGGCCCTTCGCCACCCCCGGTCCAGCTGAAGGCGCGCGTCGCGAGCGCCTCCGGGAGCGCGGAGTCGCCACCGTCGAGGAGCCGTCGCAGCCAGCCGAGCAAAATCTCGAACGGCTCAGCCGCGTTGATCCGGCGCAACCAGATCGGCCGTCCACCGAGATAGAGGAAGATCACGTTGGCCTCGCTGCACGGCCCGAGGCAATCGCTGAAGGCCAGGCGCGCACGGCCATCCAACCCCGCGTGGCGAAAGGCGCGGCGCATTTCACGTTTCAGGACGCGTGGCGGCGTCTTCGGGCCTCCGCGCTCGGCGTGGCCGCAGCAGCATCCGACACACGCGAGGATCAGCGCCGCGTCGGCGATGGTCGCCTCGGATAAATGCATTTGCCGTCTGCGCCGTCGTATTTGTCAGAGTGCATAAGGCAGCTCACCTTGGACAGGAGGATCGCATGAAGCATGTAAAACATACGATCGGTCTCGTGACCGCCGTCCTGGTGCTTGCCGTCACCGGCCTGGCGGCGCAGGCCCAGCCGCAGTTCAGCGGCACCTGGACGCTGGACCCGTCGCAGAGCCAGTTCCCGGCGCACGGCAACAAGGCGCCCGGCGAGGTGCAGGGCCAGACGCAGCAGCCGCCGGTCGTGAAGCTGCTCGTCGAGCAAAACGGCGCCAACTTCAAGGTCACCCGCTCGATGGCGCGTGACAATCGCGAGCGGACCTATACCCAGTCGTTCGTCGCCGACGGCTCGGAGAGCACGCGGCAGGGCCACCGCGGCTCGACCACCGTCAGCAAGGCCACCCTTGGCGGCGATCGCCTTATGACGATGTCCACCACCACGATGCCCGCAAAGGACGGCGGCGATGCCAAGTCCTTCTCGCGCGAGTCGACGTGGATGGTGTCGCCCGACGGTCGCACGCTCACCATCGACACAGTGATGCACGGTCCTCGTGGCGACAGGACGCTGAAGACGGTCTATCTGAAGAGCTAACCAGAATGGACAGGCGGGCGGCCCGGAGAAAGCCGGGTCGCCCCTCGTTCGTCGCTCGAGTCGGCCCGCCTTCTGGGCCGTCCCCCGTCCGGCTACCGGCTCCTCTTCCCCGTCGCCTCACCTCACTGTCTCGCCATCTTTGCGTCGATGCGAAGATGGTGCCCGGCACTCGGGGAGGTCCGCGCTCTCGATGAACGAAACGGTCGGCGCGCTCTGCGCGCTAGGATCGGCGCTGTCGTGGTCGGTGACGAGCTTGATGGTCAGCGCGCTCGCTCCCGCAATCGGAACGTTCACGATCAACGCCGCGCGCACGACGCTCACCGCGCTGATCGTGATCGGCTGGATGCTGGTCGCCGGTGGCCTCGAGACCGTGCTGACGCTGTCCATGGGTGGCTTCGCGCTGCTCGCCGTGTCGATCGTGCTCGCCATCGCGATCGGCGACACGATCTTCTTCGAGAGCGCGCAGCGGCTCGGCCTCGGCCGCGCGATGACGATCTCGATGAGCTATCCGGTGGTCGCGGCCTCGCTCGCGGCGCTGCTCCTTGGCGAGCGGCTCACCGCGGCGATCGTCGTGGGCGGCCTTCTCACGCTCGGCGGACTCGCACTGATCGTGATGGCGCGCACGGACGCGCCGGGTGAGCCACGGCCCTGGCGCGGTGTGGTGGAGGCGCTGCTGGCGGCGCTCGCATGGGGCGTGTCGGTCGTCGCGCTGCGCGTGCCGCTCGACGAGATCGATCCGGTGAGCGCACAGGCGATCCGCTTGCCCGTCGGCGCGCTCATTCTCTGGGTCACCCCCTGGGCGATGCGTGGCGTGCCCGCGCTGATGCGCGGCGGCTGGCCGCTCTTCGCCCGGCTCGTGGCGCTCGCTGCCGTGACCGCCGTCAGCTCGGTCCTGTACGGGGCGTCGGTCAAATACGCCGGTGTCGCGGTCGCCAGCATACTGTCATCCACGGCGCCGCTGTTCGCAGTACCGCTCGGCGTCGTGTTTCTCGGGGAGCGGCTGCCGCTGCTCGCGCTGGCCGGGACGGCGGTCACGATGATTGGGATCGTCGTGCTGCGACTTTGAGCGGCGCTGCGGGTTGGACCAGCGGGCCGACACCGGGCGGCAACGTCCTTGCACGGGAAGGCTCATATGCCGCGGCGCTATGCCGAGCCGATCTCGCTGCGCGGCGTGCACGTGCTGGTCGTGTGCGACGACCGCGAGCGGTGCACGCTGTTCGCGCACGCCTTGCGATACGCGGGCGCTCTCGTGACGACGTCGCATTCGGGGGACGACGTCGACGCCGTGATGGATCGTCTGCGCGTGAACGTCCTCGTCGTGGAGCTCCGCGACGCCGAGGCGCGTCTGCGTCTCATCGCGACCTTACGGGCGCTGCCGGAGGAACGCGGCGGCAAGAGTCCCGCGCTCGCGCTCACGCGCTCGCACGAGGATGCCGACGCGCTGCTGGAGTCGGGATTCCAGCTGCACGCGGCCATGCCGGTCCGGGCCGCGGAGCTGTGCGGCGCCGTGGCCGCGCTCGCGCGACAGTCCACTGCCTGGCCGCGCCTCTAGCCGCGACGCTCGGCCAGTGACACGACCACCTGAGAGAGCCCCCACACGTCCACCGGTCTTCGCACGTGCTCGTGATAGCCGGCGTCGAGCAGGCGTCGACGCGCGTCGCAACCCCCGTCCGCGGTCACGACGATCGACGGAATCTCCGCACATCCCGGCAGCGCATGCACCCGAGTGATGAGCGTCGCCGGCTGCTCGTCCGTGTCGCCCACGTCGGCGAGCAACGCGTCGGGCCGGACGGCCTCGAGCGCTGCGAGGGCGGAGTCGGCGGACGCCGGTACACTGACGAGCGCGCCCGCATGCTCGAGCGCCGCTCGCAGGAGCTCACGCGATTCGACATCATCCACGACGAGAAAGACGTGGAGGCCGCGAAGAGACGCCCACGGTCCGCAGCCCTTCCGGCATGCCCTCTCACCAGCCCGAAGGAATTACGCGGGGACTGTGTGCAAGGCCATTGCCACTGAAGCCGGACTGGCGTACACAGGAGACCGCGATGACACCCGCCGGGCGGTCCATCTCGCGGCGCTCGCTGATCAAAGGCGCCAGCCTGGGCCTCGGCGCCGTAGCCGCGGCGCCTGCGCTCGGACAGTCGGCCGCTCCGATCTGGAGTCAGGAGTACCGGGGGAAGAAAGGCGCCGTGTCACTCCGAAGAGGACCTTCTCGACTTCTATCGAAGACTGCCGAACGCGGATCGCCAGTTCGTCGTGCTGGCCGGCGCTTCGCACGCCGTCGCGCTCGGCTACACCCGCAACCAGCTCTGGCACGTCATGCGCGCGTTTCTCGAGATGCCCGAGCGCGCCACCCGCTCCTGAGGAGAACGCCATGGGACTGCTGAGTGACCGGGAGCTGGCCGGCCTGCTGCCGGCCGAGATGCATGCCTTCGCCGGCCCGATTCCCACGCAGAGCGTGTCCAGCGACGAGTTCATGCCCGTGTCGCAGACGCCGACGCAGCGTCGCGTCGAATCGCGCGTGAAGGAGCTGGGCGACACACTGGCCAGGCGGCAGGGGATGACGCGTCGGCGCTTCCTCGCGACGGCGTCGGGCATGGCGGCGGCGTTCCTCGCCATGAACGAGGTCTATGGGGCGCTCTACGACGTGAGCGCGGCCGAGGCCCAGACGCCGGAGATGGCACAGGCGCGAGCCGATGCGCTCGCCAAGCAGTTCGTGATGGACTGCCACACGCACTTCCTGCGCGACGACACGCGGATCATGGGGTTCGTCCGACAGCGCGAGGCCGTCGGCAAGGCCGGCTGGAATCCCGCGCTCCGCGGCAAGGAGCAGACGATCGAGGATCTGAAGCTCGCGAACTACTACAAGGAAGTGTTCCTCGATAGCGATACAAAGGTGGCGCTCCTGTCCGGCGCGCCGTCGGAAATCCCTCAGGATTGGTTTCTCACGAATGAGATGAAGGCGGAGGCGCGGGCGCGGGTCAACAAGGAGGCGGGCTCGCGGCGCATGCTCAGCCATGCGATCTTCACGCCCGGCTATCCCGGCTGGATGGAGCAGGTGGACCACGCCATTCGCGACCTGAAGCCTGACTCGTTCAAGGGCTACACGATCGGCGACAACACCAACAAGAACCTGAGCAAGCACCCGTGGCGGATGGACGACGAGAAGCTCGTCTATCCGTTCTACGACAAGCTCCTCAAGGCCGGTTACGACAAGGTCTGCGTGCACAAAGGCCTCTTCCCGCCGTCGGTGGAGCAGCAATTCCCGCATCTGCTCGCGCACTCCGACGTGCGCGACGTCGGAAAGGCGGCCAAGGACTGGCCGAAGATGACGTTCATCATCTATCACGGCGGCTATCGCTTCGCCGGCGGCGGCAAGCCGGAAGACGCGTGGGCGCAGTTCGAGAAGACGGGACGGATCGAGTGGGTGACCGACCTCGCCGAGATCCCGTCCAAGTACGGCGTCAGCAATGTCTACGCCGACGTCGGCCAGCTCTTCGCGCAGACGACGATCGCCGATCCGCGCGTGTCGGCGGCCATGATGGGCATGCTCGTGCGCGGCCTCGGCGCCGATCACGTGGTGTGGGGCACCGACGCGATCTGGACGGGCTCGCCTCAGTGGCAGATCGAAGCGCTGCGCCGGCTCGAGATTCCCGAGGACATGCAGAAGCAGCACGGCTTCAAGCCGCTCGGCGCCGCCGACGGACCGATCAAGACTGCGATTCTCGGCGAGACGAACGCACGGCTGTACAAGTACGAGCGCCGCGCGGCGCTGGCCACCGATCGCATCGCCACGCTCAAGGCAGAGTACGAGGCGGCAGGCGGCGAGCGGAGCAATCTCCGCTACGGTTACGTGGCGCGCGCCCGGGGCTGAGCGGCGCCTGGACTGACGCCGCGCGGCTGGACTGAAGCCGCGCTCAGAACCGCCGGCGGCCGCCCATGGCCCGCTTGCGCAGGCGCAGCGACCTCGGCGTGACCTCGAGCAATTCGTCCTCGCGAATCCATTCCAGGCACTGCTCGAGGTTCATGATTCGCGGCGGCGTGAGCTTGATGCCCTCGTCTGCCGTCGAGGCGCGCATGTTCGTGAGCTTCTTTTCCTTGGTGATGTTGACGTCGAGGTCGTTGTCGCGCGAGTTCTCGCCGACGATCTGGCCCTCGTAGACCGGCTCGCCGGGGGAGACGAACATCGTGCCGCGCGCCTGGAGGTTGTCGATCGCGTAGCCGGTCGTCTTGCCGGCCCGGTCGGCGACGAGGGCGCCGTTCTGACGGTGCGCGATGTCGCCCTGCCACTCGTCCCAGCCGTCGAAGAGGTGGTTCAGCAGGCCGGTGCCGCGCGTGTCGGTCAGAAACTCGGTGCGATAACCGATGAGACCGCGCGACGGCAGGCGGTACTCCAGGCGCACGCGCCCGGTGCCGTGGTTGACCATTTTGGTCATAACGCCACGCCGCGGCCCGATCTTCTGCGTGACCGCGCCGATGAATTCCTCCGGCACGTCGACCACGAGATGCTCCATCGGCTCGAGCGTGCGCCCGTTGTCCTGATGCGTGATGATCTCGGGCTTGCCGACCTCGAGCTCGTACCCCTCGCGACGCATCATCTCGATGAGGATCGCCAGCTGCAGCTCGCCGCGGCCCGAGACGCGGAACGTGTCGGGCGAGTCCGTCTCGTCGACGCGGATGCCGGGGTTGAGCTTCTTCTCCTTCATGAGCCGCTCGCGCAGCTGCGGCGAGGTGACGAAGCGGCCTTCCTTGCCGGCGAACGGCGAGACGTTGGAGGAGAAGAGCATCGAGACCGTCGGCTCGTCGATGGTGATCAGCGGCAGGGCAACCGGATGCTCGAGGTCGGTGACCGTCTCGCCGATGTCGATGGATTCGATGCCGGCGATGGCGACGATGTCACCCGCGCTCGCCTCCTGAATCTCGATCCGCTTGAGCCCCTCGTAACCATAGAGCACGGTGACCTTCGCGACCTCGACGCTCCCGTCGCGGTGCACGACGGCGATCCGCTCGGCCTGGCGCACGCGTCCGTTCACGATGCGGCCGATCACCAGGCGCCCCACGTAATCGTCCCAGTCGAGCATCGTCACGCGGAACTGCAGCCCGGCGGCGGGATCGAACTGCGGCGCCGGCACCGTGCCGACGATCGCCTCGAACAGGGGCTCGAGACTCTGGCCCTCGACCTTCAGGTCGGTTGCCGCCGTGCCCGTGCGGGCGTTGGTGTAGAGCACGGGAAAGTCGAGCTGGTCCTCGGTGGCGTCGAGATCGATGAAGAGGTCGTACACCTCGTCGAGGACCTCCGCCGGCCTCGCGTCGCTGCGATCGATCTTGTTGATCACCACGATCGGAGGCAATCCGGCCTCCAGCGCCTTCTTCAGCACGAAGCGTGTTTGCGGCAGTGGGCCCTCGGCGGCGTCGACGAGCAGCAGCACGCCGTCGACCAGCGTCAGGGTCCGCTCGACCTCGGAGCCGAAGTCGGCGTGCCCGGGGGTGTCGACGATGTTGATATGGACGCCCTTGTAGGTCACGGCCGTGTTCTTGGCCATGATCGTGATGCCCTTTTCGCGCTCGAGGTCGATGGAGTCCATGATCCGCTCGGGCACGGCCTCGTTGGCGCGGAACAGACCCGACTGCCAGAGCATGGCGTCCACGAGCGTCGTCTTGCCGTGGTCGACGTGGGCGATGATCGCCACGTTTCGAATGCTTTCGCGCTGTTGCATCAGTCCACTGTACCATGTCGTCGTGCGGTGTCCGCGCTGCGACAGCCCCAGTGTGCGGCGCAGCTCACGCGTCGGCGCGTACGAGCGGATCATCAGCGCCTTCTATCTCTACCCGTATCGCTGTCAGCGCTGCGCCCATCGCTTTCGCGCGCTTCATTGGGGGCGCTACCCGCATCCGGCCGGCGAGCGACGTGACTTCGACCGCATGGTCGTGCGCCTGCCGGCACGACTCACGGCGGGAACGGAGAGCGCGGACGGGGAGACGACCGATCTGTCGATCACCGGCTGCGCCGTGCGCACCCGCGGACGGTTTCTGCCGGGCACAGAGGTCCGCGTCACGCTGCAGCTGGGACCGGGCCGGACGGTGAACATCGCCGAGGCGGTGGTCCGCGCCGGCCACGAGGACCGCGTGAGCCTGCAATTCCTGAAAGTCGCCCTCGAGGAGCAGCGGCGTCTGTCCGAATACATCAACTCGATCGCGCTGCCCATCGACGTCGGGCGGCCGCGGCGCCGGCTCCGCGTCCCCATAGAGGTCGTCCTCGTCGCCGTCGCCGGCCTGGTCGTGATCTTCTTGATCCTGTCGATGATCACGCGCGCCGGCGCACCCGCCCGGTGAGCCGGCCGCGGCGGCTGTATAATGTCGGCACTTTGCGCCGCTCCCGACCCCTCCGACTCGTGAGCACCGTGTTCGCCCTCGCCGTCTTCGCGCTCGCCACCGGCGGCGCGGGAGCGCAAGACAAGGCCCGGACGCCGACCGCCGTCATCACGATGGAAAAGGGCGGTGAGATCGTGCTCGAGTTCTTCCCGAAGGACGCGCCCAAGCACGTCGAGAACTTCCTGACGCTCGCGAAGAAGAAGTTCTACGACGGGCAGCGCGTGCACCGCGTCGAGCCGGGCTTCGTCGTGCAGTTCGGCGATCCGCAGTCCAAGACGAAGCCGATGGACGATCCGTCGATGGGCAGCGGCGGACCGGGCTACACGATCAAGGCGGAGTTCAACAGCCGGAAGTTCGAGCGCGGCGTGCTGGGCATGGCGCGCACGAACGATCCCGATTCGGCGGGCAGCCAGGTCTACATGATGCTGGGCCCGGCGCCGTTCCTGAACGGCAAGTACACGGCGTTCGGCCAGGTCACCAAGGGCATGGACGTCGTCGACAAGATCCGCGTCGGGGATCGAATCACGTCCATCAAGGTGGTCGAGAAATGAAGCAGACGGCAACCATCACGCTCGACAACGGCCACGAGATCCGCCTCGAGTTCTTCCCGCAGGACGCTCCGAAGACCGTCGAGAACTTCGTGACGCTCGCGAAGAAGGGCTTCTACAACGGACTCACCTTCCACCGCGTCGTTCCCGGCTTCGTCGTGCAGGGCGGCTGTCCGAAGGGCAATGGCACCGGTGGTCCCGGCTACACCATCCCCGCCGAGTTCAACCGCAACAAGCACGTGCGTGGCTCGCTGGCGATGGCGCGCAGCCAGCACCCGGATTCCGCCGGCAGTCAGTTCTACATCACGTACGGCGCCCAGCCGCACCTCGACAACAACTACACGGTGTTCGGCAAGGTGACGAGCGGCATGGAGCACGTCGACGCCATCCGGCAGGGCGATCGGATGAAGTCGATCACGATCGCCGAGGAATAGCCATGCCCTGGTCGCTCCTGCTGCGCGGCGGCACTGTCGTCGACGGCACCGGCGCGCCGGGGCGTGCCGCGGACGTCGCGGTGGAGGGTGATCGCATCGTCGCGGTCGCGCCGGCGCTGACCGGCGCCGCCGACCGCGTGGTCGACGTCACCGGGCGTGTCGTGGCGCCGGGCTTCATCGACATGCATTCGCACTCGGACCTGTTCTACTTCGCGTGTCCGTCCGCCGAGTCGAAGATCCGTCAGGGCGTCACGACGGAAGTCGTCGGCATGTGCTCGTTCTCGCACGCTCCCGTTCGGCCCGACCAGCAGGGGCTGGTGAAGGGCTGGGTCGGCGGCATCGGGCTCACGCCGGACCTTCCCTGGGAGACGTTCGGGCAATACCTCGATAGGCTGCGCTCGATCCGGCCTTCGGTGAATGTGATCCATTTCGTCGGCCACGGGGCCCTGCGGATCGCCGCCATGGGATTCGAGGCACGGCCGGCGGGCGCCGACGATCTGCGTCGAATGGAGCGCGGCCTGGGCGACGCGATGGACGCCGGCGCCTGGGGCTTTTCCACGGGTCTTGTCTATCCGCCGAGCGCCTATGCGCAGACCGACGAGCTGATCGCGCTCGCGAAGTCGATGCAGGGGCGCCACGGTTATTACTTCTCGCACGTCCGCGGTGAGTCGGCGATGCTGCTCGACTCCATCGCCGAGGCGATTCGCATCGGCGACGCCGGCGGCGTCCCCGTCCAGATCGCGCACGTGAAGGCTTCGGGCCGCGAGAACTGGTCCAAGCTCGACGGAGCACTCACCATGATCGACGACGCGCGCCGGCGCGGCGTCGACGTCGCGGGCGACGTCTATCCGTACAACGCGGGTAGCACGAAGATGGACAACCTGATGCCGGCGTGGGCGCACGAGGGCGGGGTGACGAAGCTGCTCGAGCGCCTGGCCGACCGCGCCGCGCGCAAGCGCATCACCGACGAGTGCCTCGCCGATGGCGAGCGCTGGGGCACCGTCTCTCAGGGTCGCATCGGCTTCGATCAGATCTTCATCGCCGCCTGTCGCCGGCGCGAGCTCGAAGGATTGAACCTGGCGCAACTCGCGTCGCAGACCGGCAAGGCACCCGCCGAAGCGCTGCTCGACCTGCTGCTCGACGAGAAGTGCACGGTCGGTATGGTGTCGTTCTCGCAGTCGCTCGACAACGTCGCGAAGGTGATGGCACACCCGTCGCTGATGATCGGCTCCGACTCGATTCCGCTCTTCGAGGGCGAGGGCGATCGGCCCGGCAAGCCGCATCCGCGGACGTACGGGACGTTTCCGCGCGTGCTCGGCGAATATGCGCGCGAGCGGCGGCTGTTCTCGCTGGAGACCGCGGTACACAAGATGACCGGCATGCCGGCCGCGCGTCTCGGCCTTGGCGACAGGGGCGTCGTGCGTGCGGGCGCCGTCGCGGATCTCGTCGTCTTCGATCCCACGACCGTGAAGGACGAGTCGACGTATCCCGATCCTCACCGCTATCCCAGCGGCATTCCGTACGTCGTCGTCAACGGCCACGTCGCCGTCGACGGCGGCCGTTTGACCGGTCCTGGCGCCGGACGCGTGCTGACGCCGCCGCGCTGACGCCGGCTACATACCTCCGCCGCCGCCGCCAGCGCCGCCCGCGCCACGTCCCGTCCACTCGAACGACTCCACGCTGACGCGCGCCGATGCCGTGCCGGCCGGCGCCGGCACCTGGAAGAACGACCGGCCGCGCGGAGGCACGTCGAACGGCACGTAGGCACGGCGCGTCTCGATGAGCCCGCCCGAAGCGTTGAGCGCGTCGATGCTCAGCAGCACGCGTGTGGCGTGGGCGTCGTAGAGGTTGTAGACGTAGCCTTCGACCTGCGGGCCACGGCGCCCGGCCGAGACCGCCGGCTCGGCGCGAAAGTAGCGGGTTTCGGGCGTGCCCGCGCCGAAGTTCGACTGGGCTCGTGCGCCCGTGACCACGGTCAGCGTGAGCGCGATCGCTGCCACCGTCCGACGGTAATGGGTCATCGTCGCTCCTCCACGGCCGTTAGACTCGGAGCCACCGCCGGCGGTTCCCCGCGTGTACACTTGCGGGCACTCGAGGCACCCAACGGAGGCGTTCATGCTGGATCTCGGCCTGACGGGCAAAGTGGCCATCGTGACGGGCGGCAGCGCGGGACTGGGTCGCGCGGCGGCGATGCGGCTGGCGCGCGAGGGCGCGCGCGTGACCATCTGCGCGCGCCGCAAGGAGGTTCTCGAGCGCGCGGCCGGCGAAATCCGACACGCGGGCGGCGACGTGCTGGCCATTCCCGCGGACGTCACGCGCGCCGAGGACGTCGAGGCGGTGGTGAGCGCCACGACCGAGCGCTTCGGCGGTGTCGATATCTTGCTGAACAACGCCGGGACTTCGGCGGCCGCCGCGTTCATGGACGTGGATGACCGCACGTGGCAGACCGACATCGACCTCAAGCTCATGGCCGCCATCCGGTTTTGCCGCCTGACCATTCCGATCATGCAGAAGCGCGGCGGCGGAGTGATCGTCAACGTCACCACGGTGGGTGGCAAGGCGCCCGCGCCCCGCGCCGTGCCGACGGCAGTGACGCGCGCGGCCGGCATCAATCTCACCAAGGGCCTCGCGAACGAGTACGCGTCGTCCGGCATCCGCGTCAACACGATCTGCCTCGGTCTCGTGAAGAGCGAGCAGTGGGAGCGCCGTGCCAAGAGCGGCGACGTCGAGACGGTCTATCGTGAGGCCGCCAAGCGGGTGCCGCTCGGGCGTGTGGGTGAGGCCGAAGAGTTCGGTGACCTGGTGGCCTTCCTGGTCTCGGCCCGCGCGGCCTTCATCACGGGCACCGCGATCAACTTCGACGGGGGGATGGGCGCCGTCGTGTAACGATCGTGTGTCGCCGCGACCCTCGGCCGCCGCGACGCATCCAAGGCGTATGGACACCCTCAGCCTGGCGCGGTTCGACCGCACCCTCACGCTGGCAAGCGGTGAGCGCGTACGCATTCGGCCGATTCGCCCCGACGACGAGCCTCGGCTCTCCGAGCTCTACGACCGCTCCAGCCACACCACGCGCTACCAGCGCTTCTTCACCGTGCACCGCCGTCTGCCGCCGGATTGGGCGCACTTTCTCGCCAACGTCGACTACGAGCGTCGCTTCGCGCTCGTGGTCGAAGATCTCGCCGCGCCGGCCACATCGGTGATCGGGGTCGCGCGTTATGAGCCAACCGACGACGGCGTGCCGGAGATCGCGGTCGTCGTCGAGGACCGCTGGCAGGGCAAGGGCCTCGGCACCCTGCTGATGACCGAGCTGTTCCGCGCCGCCGCCGAGAACGGCATCACACACGTCCGCGCCTGGGTCCTCGCCGACAACCGGCGGATGCTCGGCATGCTCGCCCGCCACGCCGAGGTGCTGGAGCGCCGGACCGAGCAGGGCGTCGTCGAGCTTCGGCTCGCGCCCGTCTACCGTCCGCGCACGGTCAGCACGGGGCAGTGAGCGGTGGCCACCACACGGCCGGCGACCGACCCGAGAAAAAATCGCGCGACGCCGGTGCGGCCGTGGGTGCCGACGACGATCATGCCGGCGTGCCGTGCGCGCGACGTTCGCACGATCTGGTCCGCGGGCACGCCATCGACGAGCAGTCCCCGCGCCCGCACGCGGGCACGCCGAGCCTTCTCCACGAGCGCATCCAGCTGCCGCTGGGCGGAGGCCCGCTGTGAGTTCAGCAGCGTCGTCCATACCGCCGGGGTGACATAGGCGTCGGCGACGAGCGGCGCCGGCGGGCTCAGCACGTGCAGCAGCAGCAGCTCAGCACGATCGCGCTGCGCCATCTCGACCGCGGCCTTGAACGCCGCACCCGACGCGGCCGAAAAGTCCGTGGCGTGCAGAAGGCGCTTCACACCGTCAGAGCGTACTCCCTCCCGGACACGCCCAATATGTTTTTTGAGGCATAATGCGCCCCATGACACGCATAGCTGCCGCGCTGCTCGTTTGCGCTGTTTCGTGGGCTTCGGCCAGCGCCCAGACGCCGGGTCCGACCGTCGTGCTCTCGACCACGACCAGCACGCAGGATTCGGGGCTGCTGGACGTGCTGATTCCGCTCTTCGAGAAACAGAGCGGTCTGACCGTGAAGCCCGTGTCGGTCGGCACCGGGCAGGCGCTGGCACTCGCCGCCCGCGGCGAGGCCGACGTCACGCTGGTCCACGCGCCGGCGCTGGAGAAAAAGTACGTCGCGGACGGCAAGCTGCTGAACCGGCGCCTCGTCATGTACAACGACTTCATCGTCGTCGGTCCGGAGGCCGATCCCGCGAAGATCCGCGGCGGGCCGCGTGCCGCCGCCGCGCTCGCAAAGATCGCCGCCGCCGGCGCGCGCTTCGTCTCGCGTGGCGACAAGTCCGGCACGCACATCCTCGAGCAGGCGCTCTGGAAGGAAGCCGGCGTGACGCCCGCGGCGCCCTGGTACATCGAGTCGGGGCAGGGCATGGGCGCCACGCTGGGCATCGCGGACGACCGCCGCGCGTACACGCTGACCGATCGCGGGACCTATCTCGCGTTCAGCAAGCGCATCGCGCTCAAGACGCTCGTCGAAGGCGACCGGGCGCTCTTCAACATTTACTCCGTGATGGAGGTCAACCCCGCCAACGGACCGCACGTCAACGCGGCCGGCGGCAAGGCCTTCGCGGACTTCATGGTCGCGCCCGCGACACAGGCGGTGATCAAGACCTTCGGCGTGGAGAAGTTCGGCCAGGCGCTGTTCGTGCCGATCGCGGGCAAGAAGGACGAGGATCTGTAGGCGG
>Ga0114129_10009079_pt1 | contig 14169 bp, 15 predicted proteins | sample RhiMetdeltSRZDD1_FD_80071 | JGI IMG/M metagenome (GOLD analysis project Ga0114129, IMG submission 80071) | Populus rhizosphere microbial communities from Tennessee, USA - Rhizosphere MetaG P. deltoides SRZDD1 (version 2) (version 2) | ecosystem: Host-associated > Plants > Roots > Rhizosphere >... | reverse complement strand
CCGGCCGCCGCCGGTACACCCGGCGGCTCTCAGGATTGCGCGAGCCGCGCCAGCAGCCGCCCGTGCACCTGCTCCGGCACCAGCGACGTCACGTCCCCGCCGTACTTGGCGATCTCCTTGACCAGGCTGGACCGCAGGAAGGAATAGAGCGGGTTGGCGGTCATGAACAGCGTCTCGACCTCGGCGAGACGGTAGTTCATCTGCGCCATCTCCATCTCGTACTCGAAGTCACTCACCGCGCGCAGGCCCTTCACGATCGCGGAGACGCCACGAGCGCGGCAGAAATCAACCAGCAGCCCGGTGAACTTGTCCACGCTGACGTTGGGCAAGTCGGCCGTCACTTCCCGCAGCATCGCGAGCCGCTCCTCGACGGTGAACAGCCCTTCCTTCGCCAGGTTCGCGCCGACCACCACAAGTACCTCGTCGTGGAGCCGGGCTGCCCGGCGGATGATGTCAAGATGCCCGTTGGTCACGGGGTCGAACGAGCCTGGGCAGACGACACGGCGCACGCGGTCACGCCCTTCCCTTACGACGCTTCAGCTGCGGCGAGACCGTACCAGAAGGTCGCCTCGCCGTATCGGCGGGACCTGTCCGGGATATACCCTCCCGGCCATGCCACGGCCCCGGAGCGCGTGGCACGCTCGACCGCCACCAGCGCGCCCGGCTTCAGCCACCCCCGGGCGGCCAGCGCGGCCAGCATCCCAGTGACCTCGGCGCCGGCTGCCCCGTAGGGGGGATCGGCCACCACCAGGTCAACGGCGGGCTCATCCCCCGGGCCGCGGCGCAGGAACCGCTCCACCCGGTCGCAGACGACTTGCCCGCCGGGGAGCGCGACCACCGCCACATTGGCCCTGATGACCCGGGCTACCCGCGCGTCCGACTCGACGAACACCACCCGGGCGGCGCCGCGCGAAAGCGCCTCCAGGCCCACCGCCCCTGAGCCGGCGAACAGGTCCAGCACCCGTGCTCCGTGCAGCGGGCCATGGATCGCAGCCACGGTTGCGAACAGTCCCTCTCTGGCGCGGTCACTTGTTGGCCGGGTCACCGTCCCCTTCGGCACCGCCAATCGCCGCCCCCGCGCGGCTCCCGCGATGATCCGCGTCACCGCCACTCCCGGCCGCTCACGGCGCCCCGCCCATGCTTCCCCGGGAACCCGGTGTCACGCCTTTTCAAGGAACTCGGCCTGCTCTTCGTCGAGCAGCGAGCCGATCGCCGCCGCGAGCACCGGGTGGGCGGCCAGTTCCGGGTCGGCGTCCACCAGGGCGGTTGCCTCCTCCCGCGCCTGCCCGATCAGTGTCTCGTCGCTGAGCAGCGTGAGCAGTTTGAGGCTCCGCTTCCGGCCCGCCTGCGCCGCGCCGAGCACGTCGCCCTCCCGGCGCTGCTCCAGATCCAGCCGCGACAGCCGGAACCCGTCCAGGGTGCTGGCCACGGCGTCAAGCCTGTCCCGTGCCTTGGTTCCCTCGACCGCCTCGGTGACGAGCAGGCACAGTCCCGGCTCACTGCCGCGGCCGACGCGGCCACGCAGCTGGTGCAGCTGGGACACGCCGAATCTGTCCGCGTCCATGACGACCATCGCGGTGGCGTTGGGCACATCCACGCCGACCTCGACCACCGTCGTCGCCACCAGCACGTCGGCGAGCCCGTCGGCGAAGGCGCGCATCGCCGCCTCCTTCTCCTCCGTCGGCAGCCGCCCGTGCAGCACCCGCAGCCGCAGGCCTGCCAGCGGGCCTTCGGCCAGCGCAGGCGCCAGGTCAAGCACGGCCAGCGGTGGCCTGCGCGGGCTCCAGTCCTCCTCGTCCTCCCCCAGGCCCATTTCAGGGTCGTCGGTATCCGCGTGCGCGGAGCCATCCGTTTTGCCGGCTGGTCTTGAGGGGTCGTCCCCGCCGATCCGGGGGCAGACGACATAAGCCTGGCGCCCCTCGCCTACCTCTTCCCGGACGCGCTCCCACACCCGGGCCAGGTAGTGGGGTTTGGCGGCCGCCGGCACCACATGGGTGGCGATCGGCGAGCGGCCGGCCGGCAGTTCGGTCAGCGTCGAGGTATCCAGGTCGCCGTAGACGGTCATGGCGACCGTCCGCGGGATCGGGGTCGCGGTCATCACCAGCACGTGCGGGGGCGCCCCCTGGGCCTTCTCCCGCAGTGCGTCCCGTTGCTCCACCCCGAACCGGTGCTGCTCGTCGATCACGACCATGCCCAGGTCGGCGAACTGCACATGCTCGGTGAGCAGCGCATGGGTGCCGATCACGATCCCCGCCGCACCGGACGCCGCGTCCAGCAGCGCCTCGCGGCGGGCTGCCGCTCCCTGCGAGCCGGTCAGCAGCGCGACCCGGGTCGCCTGGTCCGCGCCGTCCAGCCGCCCTGCCTGCCCGAACGGGCCGAGCAGCTCGGTGACCGACCGGTAGTGCTGCTGCGCGAGGACCTCGGTAGGGGCGAGCAGCGCGGCCTGGCCGCCGGCGTCGATCACCTGCAGCATCGCCCGCACGGCGATCACTGTCTTGCCGGAGCCAACCTCGCCCTGCAGCAGCCGGTGCATGGGATGCGCGCGGGCCAGGTCGCCGGCGATCGTCCCGCCCGCGTCCCGCTGGCCCTTGGTGAGGCTAAACGGAAGCCGCGCGTCGAACGCGTCGAGAAGACCGCCCGCCCGCCCCGGGCGGGCGGTGGCCGGCAGGGCCGCCGCGGCCCGCCGGCGCTGGGCCAGCACGGCCTGCAGGACGAAGGCCTCGTCCCACTTGAGCCGGACCCGGGCGCGGTCGGCTTCGGCCATGTCGGCCGGGCGGTGAATGCCCCGCAGCGCGGTCGCGAGCCCGTCCAGCCGGTGGCGCTGGCGCAGTGCCTCCGGGAGCGGATCGTCGACCTCGCCCAGGGTGTCGAGCACGACCCGCACGCACTTCTCGATGTCCCAGGAGGAGAACTCCCTGGTCGCCGGATACACCGGGATCAACTCGGCGGCGTATTCCGCGGCCTTACCGACGTCGTCGGCGCCGAGGAGCTTGAACTCCGGATGGGCGAGCTGCCGTTTACCGGCGAAGGTGGACACCTTTCCGGCGAACATGCCATGGCGGCCCGGGCTCAGCTGGCGTTCCCAGAACTCGACCTTGTTGAAGAAGGTCAGCGCCAGCCTGGCGCTGCCGTCGGTCACCGTCACCTCGAGCAGCCTGCCGCGGCGCGATTGCATCCGGCGGGATGTGACTTTCGCGACCTGGGCGAAGACCGTCACCTGCTCGCCGTCTTGCAGCGACGCCAGATCGGTCAGGTCACCGCGGCGGACATAGCGGCGCGGGTAGTGGCGCAGCAGGTCGCCCGTGGTGCGCAGCCCGAACGCCTTCTCCGCCCTGGTGGCAGCCTTGCCCCCCACCACGCCGCGCAGCGGTTCTTCCAGGCTCGCCATGGCCTCCCAGGATAGGCGGCCGGGCGGGCAGAAATGCGTACGGCGTGCGGCCGGCCATCCGCGTGGCGTGCTCCGGTTCGCGCCGGGGGCGGGGAATCGGATATCCTTCGACGGCTGGCCCTGGCGGGCGCCCGGGCGGCAACCAGCCTCCCCAACCACACCAACGGAGCGAACCCGTGGCTGCTGTCTGCGACATCTGCGGCAAGGGGCCGGGCTTTGGCAACAGGGTCTCCCACTCGCACCGCCGCACCCCCCGCCGCTGGAATCCCAACATCCAGGTGGTGCACGCCACGGTCAACGGGACGCCCAAGCGCCTGCACGTGTGCACGTCCTGCATCAAGGCCGGGAAGGTCACCCGCTGAGGCCACGGCACCGCCAGCCGTGATCCGCCGACGCGGTCTGCCGCGCCGTCCGTCAGCCCGGCCCGGAGGGATCACGCTCACCGGCCCGGCCCGGAAGGACCACGCTCACCGGCCCGGAAGGACCACGCTCACCCGCCTGGGAAGCCTGCGCCACCTGGCCCGAAAGTCCACGTTCATGAAGCCCGGCCTCTGGCCGGTTCTCCGGCTCACCCCTCAGGCCGACTCGCTCTCCGGCTCACCCGCCTCAGTCCTGCTCTCTCTGGCTTAACGGTTTCTCCAGCTCGGGCTATCTTCCCGCTGCTGTGGTTCAAGGACCCTGCTGGTCTGGCACGCCTGGCCGTCGAAGGCACACCCGGAGGGCGGCCCGGGCGGCCCGGAGACCGCGAGGACGACCCGGATGCTGCCGCCCCCACTGCCGGTCTGCCCGGGCTCGGAGTCCGGCGTCACGAGGACCGCATGATCGCCGCTGGGGGTCCACCGGCCGCCCCAGACGCCGATGATGTGGGCCGAGTTGTAGCTGAGGCGCAACTGCCAGTTCGCTGGTGCCCGCCCCCCAGGGCCGGTGATCGTGATTTGCCCGATGAACCCGCTCTGCCATTCACGCATCGTCTGGTACTGCATGACCGGCCGCTGCCCGCTCGCGGGCGCCCCGCTCGCGCCCGGAGCGGATGAGGCCGGCAGATCCGGGTCCTTCAGGGCGGGCGACGGCGTCGCCAGCTGCCGGCCGGGACTGGCCGTCGCCAGGCCCCCGTCTCCCGGAGAACCGCTCACGCAGCCCTTGACCCGGCAGGGTTGCCCACCTGCCGGCGGCGTCCCGCCGTAGCTGATGACGGTCCTGGTCATGGGGTAGGCCAGCACGGCCGCGAGGACGATACCCAGGCCGGCCGCGAACGTCGGGGTCACCAGGACGCGGCGCACGGCAGGGCCGAAGTAACTAGCCCTCGCCCGGGTGGCCTCGGACCGCCTGCGGCGGCTTGGCGCCTGGTGCCGAGGCGCCGGCCTCTTACGGTGTCGTGACATGAGGGGGAGTCGTTGCCGTGCGTTCCGCTTGAGTTAAAAAGCCTTGAGTTAGGAAGCTCAATGTAATCCATCCCACAGTTGATGAGATAGAGATGGGAATCTCAGATGAAGTGATCCCAGCCGGGCCGACCCCGGAAGGGCCGGCCATTCACGCTGACTCCCTGCCCTTCGGTCACACGCCCGATCACCTGCCAGCCCGCCGGGAGCGTGGCACCAGGCGGGAACGTGGCGGCCAGCGCGTGATCCTCGCCGCCGGTCAGCATCCACACCAGCGCGCGGGCCGGCCCGCCGCCCTGCCCGGCTGACTCGGCTCGCTCGGCCGGCCCGGATCGCCCGGCTGACTCGGCTCGCTCGGCTGGCCCGGATCGCTCGGCTGGCCCGGCGGGACCGGACGCGCCGAGCTGTGCCGCGGCGGCGAGCAGGTCGTCGCCGGGCTCCAGGCGGGCCGTGTCGATGTCGATGAGCACGCCGCTGGCCTGCGCCACATGGCCCGCGTCGGCCACCAGCCCGTCGCTGACGTCGATCATCGACGTGGCCCCGAGCGCGGCAGCCTCCGGCCCGGCGTGGTACGGCGGGCGTGGCCACCGGTAGGCCGTCACCAGCGCCGCCGGCTCGGCCAGGCCGGCGCCGAGCAGCGCCAGGCCGGCCGCCGCGTGCCCCAGCACGCCCGCGACGGCCAGCAGGTCACCCGGCCGGGCGCCGGCCCGCGTCACCGGCTCGCGGCCCGCCAGATCCCCCAGAGCGGTGACCGCTAGCATGATCGCGTCCGCGCTGGAGACGTCCCCGCCGACCACGGTCGCGCCGGTGCGTGCGCACTCGGCTGCCATTCCGGAGACAAAGTCCTGCGCCCAGGCGACCGGAAGGTCCCCCGGCGCCGCCAGCCCGACCAGCAGGGCGACCGCTGTGGCGCCCATCGCCGCCACGTCAGCCAGGTTGCGCGCCGCCGCCTTCCCGCCGATGTCGGCCGGCGCCGACCAGTCGCGGCGGAAATGCCGCGTTTCCACCAGGAGATCCATGGTGGCCACCACGCGGCCATCCGGGGTGGCCAGCACCGCCGCGTCGTCGCCAACCCCGACGACCGTTCTCCCGCCCCGCTGGAGCTGGGCCGTAATGGCCGCGATAAGCCCGAACTCACCCAGGTCCCCGACGGTCACCGCACCTCCCGCGGTGGCATGTGGCGCCGCTCGGCCGCCGGCCGCTTCCCAGAGACCCGGCAACAGGACTGCCGGGCTCGCGCGTCCCGCATCCGCGGCTGACTCGCTCCCTGATCCGGCACCCTGCCGCCGGCGCCTCTAGGGTAGCGTTGCCTTTCCGGATCTACCCGGGAGGACCGCATGGTGCAGGCGTACATCCTCGTTCAGACAGAGGTCGGGAAGGCCGCTGAAGTCGCCGTTCGCATCGGCGAAATCTCCGGGGTGACCCAGGCGGAGGACGTCACCGGTCCCTACGACGTTATCGTCCGCGCCGAGGCCGAGAATGTTGACGATCTCGGGCGTCTGGTGGTGGCGCAGATCCAGGCCGTCTCCGGCATCACCAGAACCCTGACCTGCCCCATCGTGCACATTTAAGGCCGGGCCGACGCTGGCCCGGATTGATAAGGCTTGCCCGCCAGCCCGCCGCCTTCTTGCCTGCCCGCCAGCCCGCCGCCTTCTTGCCTGCCCGCCAGCCCGCCGCCTTCTTGCCTGCCCGCCTGGACCCACCTTCTCGGTGATCATGACTTTGGTGGCGCTCCGGGCCCCCCAAGCTCATGGGCACGGCTCGGGGCCGCCAGCCGCGCGGCGAGCGCGGCAGTGCGGGTCCCCAGCCCCAGCTCGCCGGCCCCGCGCAGGTCCGCGGGCTCGTCGACGTCCCGCCGGAGGCCGCGCAACCCGGGCTGGGCCAGTTCTACCGCGCCAGCGGCCCGGTGACGGGCGGCGGACCGGGGGCCGAACCTCGGCCGGAACACGGTTCCCGGGCGCGCGGTGTACAGGGTGGTTCCGGATCCGGCGGAGTCCGGCACGAACGCCTGCGGCCATCGCGCCGCGGCGCGCAGGGCGCTGCTCAGCTCGGCGGGGCGCAGGGCGGGAAGGTCGGCGGCGAGGCCGCCGATCCCGGACCGCGGCCAGCGGGACGTGGCGAGCGCGGCCCCGTGGCGCAGAGCCTGGTTGAGCCCTCGCCCGGGCTCGTCCGGAACGATCACGGCGCCGAGCCCGGCCAGCACCGCCGCCGTCCGCGGATCGTCGGTTACCACGACCACCCTGCCCACCTGGGGTGACTCCAGAGCGGCGGCTACCGTGTCCGCCGCCATCGCGAGCGCGAGCGCGGGCCGGTCCGGCCCGGCGAGCGCGGCCAGGCGCGTCTTGGCATGGGCAAGTACCTTGACGGGGACGACCAGGGACCACGGGAACGGATTCGCGGCGGGCGGCGCGGGCATACCGTGATCCTGCCTCGACACCGGGGCGCGTCAACCAGGAGACTGGCCAGATGACGATGGGGAGACGGCGCGGATGAGCGAGCGGGCGGACCTGGGATACTCACCGGCCTGGCGCCGCGGCACGGAGATTGTCCTGCCATCGCTCATCCGGGCAGCGATGAAACGCGACTGGCACGGCCAGGAGCACATCCCACGCGAGGGCGGCGTGATCATCGCTCCGAACCACCTGTCCTACGCCGACTGGGCCGCCGTTGCCCTGTTCGCCTACCAGGCGGGCCGCTACCCGGCGTTCCTCATCAAGTCGCCGGTGTTCGACGTGAAGCTCATCGGGCCGTTCCTGCGCTCCGTCGGCCAGCTGCCGGTGAGCCGCGGCCAGATCGACGCGGCGCTGGTGCTCAAGGACGCGGAGCGGAGCCTGCGCGCGGGGGAATGCCTCATCGTCTACCCGGAGGGGACCGCGACCCGGGACCCGGCGCTGTGGCCGATGGTGGCCAGGACCGGCGTGGCCAGGCTCGCGCTGGTCACCGGCGTCCCGGTGATTCCGGTCGCCCACTGGGGCGCGCAGGTCATCCTGCCGTACGGGAGCAAGAAGCCCCATCTGGTACCGCGCCACCTGGTGAAGATGCTGGCCGGCCCGGCCGTCGACCTGTCCGGCTATGCGGGCCGGCCGCTGGACAGGGAGGTGCTGCGGGCCGCCACTGCAGCGGTCATGGCCGACATCACCGGCCTGCTCGCGCAGCTGCGCGGAGAGCCGGCGCCGGCCGTGCCCTTCGATCCCGCCGCCGCCCGCCGCGCCAGGGCAAAGCCGGGCGGCCAAACGGAGCCACCCGGCGACGGCCAGTCCCGGAAGGCGGCGCCGGCGTGAGCGCCGCCGTCATGGGCGCTGGCATGTGGGGCACGACCTTTGCGCAGGTGCTCTGCGACGCGGGGACTCCTGCGGTGCTCTGGGGCCGCAGGCCTGAGCTGACCGAGGCGATCAACCAGCGTCATGAGAACCCCGACTACCTGCCGGGGATCACGCTGACCAGCGCGCTCTGGGCGACCTGCGACCCGGCTGCCGCGCTGCACGGTACGGACCTGGTCGTGCTGGCGGTGCCGGCCCAGACGCTGCGCCAGAACCTGGACAGCTGGGCCGAGCTGCTGCCGCCCGGCGCGCTGCTCGTCAGCCTGATGAAAGGCATCGAGAACGGCACCCACCTGCGGATGAGCGAGGTGATCGCCGAGGTCACCGGGGCCGGACCGGACCGGATCGCGGTGATCAGCGGCCCGAACCTCGCCAGGGAGATCGCCGCCCGCCAGTTCGCGGCGACCGTGGTGGCCTGCACCGACGACGCCATGGCCAAGCACCTGCAGCAGGCCTGCCACACGCCGTACTTCCGGCCCTACACCAACCCGGATGTGATCGGCTGCGAGCTCGGCGGCGCCGTCAAGAACGTGATCGCGCTCGCGGTGGGCATCTCGATCGGCATGGGCCTCGGGGACAACACCCGGTCCCTGCTCATCACCCGCGGCCTGGCCGAGATCGCCAGGCTGGGCGCGGCGCTGGGCGCCGACCAGCTCACGCTCGCCGGCCTGGCCGGGATGGGCGACCTGGTCGCCACCTGCAGCTCGCCGCTGTCGCGCAACCGCACCTTCGGCGAGAACCTGGGCCGCGGCATGAAGCTCGCGGACGCCGCCGCGAGCGCGTCGCAGGTGACCGAGGGCGTGAAATCGGCCGGGCCGGTACTGGAACTCGCCCGCGCCCACGGCGTGGAAATGCCGATCACCGAGGTCGTCGCCGCGGTCACCCAGGGCCGGATGGGGGTAGCCGAGGCCGTTACGCTGCTGGCCTCGCGCTCGGCCAAGCCAGAGCGCTACGGAGTCTGACGCAGCCGCCGACGTCGCGCCCCGAGAGGAGAACGACACTGAACCAGCAACGGAAGATCAGGGTGGCGGTCGTGTTCGGCGGGCGGAGCTCGGAGCACGCGGTGTCGTGCCTGGGCGCCGGGCATGTGCTCGCGGCGCTCGACCGTGACCGTTATGAGGTCGTGCCGGTGGGCATCGCCCGAGACGGCCGCTGGATCCTGGCCCCGGATGACCCGGGCCGGCTGGCGATCACGGGGGGCGAGCTGCCGTCCGTGGAGGCCATGGCCGCCCCCGGCACCGAGATCGCCGCCCGCCTCGACCCGGCGACGCGCGGCCTCGTGGTCACGGCCCCGGGCGATGTGCCGCACAGCCTCGGCGAGGTCGACGTGGTGCTGCCCCTGCTGCATGGCGCATACGGCGAGGACGGCACGCTCCAGGGCCTGCTGGAGATGGCGGGCGCCAGGTACGCGGGCGCCGGGGTGTTCGCCAGCGCGGCCGGCATGGACAAGGAGTACATGAAGCTGATCTTCGCCGCGCGCGGCCTGCCCGTCGGGCGTTACGTGGTCGTCCGCGACCGTGACTGGCGCCAGCACGAAACGGATGGCGTGCCCCGGGCTGCGGCCACACCCGAGCGCAAACGGGTGCTGGACGAGATCGGCGAGCTTGGCTGGCCGGTCTTCGTCAAGCCCGCGCGCGGCGGGTCCAGCATCGGCACGACCCGCGTGCCCGATCCAGCCGGGCTGGAGGAGGCGATCGAGATCGCGCGCGAGCACGACCCGAAGGTGCTCGTGGAGGCGGCGGTGCCGGGCATGGAGATCGAGTGCGCCGTGCTCGAGGGCGCCTCGGGCGGTCCGCCGGATGCGAGCATCCCGGCCCAGGTGCTGATCGGCGGGGACGCCGAGTTCTACGACTTCCAGGCGAAATACCTGGAGGCGGACACCGCGATGGCCATCCCGCCGCCGATCGGCAGCGACGCCATCGATGAGGTCAGGCGGCTGGCGTGCGCGGCCTTCGAGGCGCTCTCCTGCGAGGGCCTGGCCCGCGTCGACTTCTTCTACACCCCGCAGGGCCGGATCGTCCTCAACGAGATCAACACGATGCCCGGCATGACCTCGGCGTCGGCGTTCCCGCTCATGTGGGAGGCGACCGGGCTGACGCTCCCGCAGCTGTGGGACCGGATCATCCAGACCGCGCTGCGCAAGCGGCCAGGATTGCGCTGAGAGCCGGGCGGCTCCGAGAGCCGGGCCGTGCCGAGGGTCAGCGTCACGCGCGCCAGCCACCCGGAAGAGACCCGATCATGCAGGCCACAGTCCGCAGCTTCGACCCCGCGACGCGGTCGGGAAGCGTGTTCCTCGACGACGGGACTGTCACCGCGTTCGGCCCCGCGGCCTTCGCCGGCTCGGGCCTGCGGCTGCTGCGCCCGGGCCAGCGGGTGGCCATCGGATGTGACTCCGGCGGCGCGATCGTCAGCCTGACGCTGGCCACGCTCCCCGCCGGGGATGCGGCGGAGGGCGCCGACTAAACGGTCATCCGGCAGCCGGGAGCCAGGCCGACCGCTCACGCTCGTAACGCGAGATGTCGTCGGCGTGCCGGAGCGTCAGCGAAATGTCGTCGAGGCCCTCCATCAGCCGCCAGCGCGCGTAATCGTCGATCTCAAAGGGCACGGCGAGCAGCGGCTCCCCGGAGGCGCTCTCGGCCCTGACCTCGCGCCCAGCCAGGTCCACCGTGATCCGCATCGCTGGGTCGGCCTCGATCGCGTCATGAAGAGAGACGACGGCCTCGGCCGACAGGCGCACCGGGAGCAGTCCCTCCTGCAGCGCGTTGTTGTAGAAGATGTCGCCGAACCGGGCCGAGATGACGGCGCGGAACCCGTAGTCGGCGAGCGCCCAGACGGCATGCTGCCGGGACGACCCGATCCCGAAATCGGGGCCGGCGACGAGGACGGTCACGCCCTCCGACTCGGGCCGGTTGAGCACGAACCCGGGATCCGTCCGCCAGGCGGCGAACAGGCCGTCCCCGAATCCGGCACGGCTGACCCGCTTCAGGTACTCCGAGGGGATGATCTGGTCGGTGTCAACGTGGCTGTGCCGCAGCGATGCGCCGCGGCCGGTGTGGGTGGTGAAGGGTTCCATCTGAGTTCTCTCCGGTTCTGGGCGGGCCGGTATCGGTGCTGGCCGTTACAGGTCGGCCGGGGCGGTCAGCCTTCCGGTCACCGCGGTGGCGGCTGCGACCTGTGGTGACACCAGATGCGTGCGGGCGCCATCGCCCTGCCTGCCCTCGAAGTTGCGGTTGGAGGTCGACGCGCTGCGCTGGCCCGGCGCCATCGTGTCTGGGTTCATGCCCAGGCACATCGAGCAGCCCGCGGCCCGCCACTGCGCCCCGGCGCCGGTGAACACCTCGGCGAGGCCCTCCTGCTCGGCCGCGGCCTTGACCGCCATGGAGCCCGGGACGACCAGCATCTGGACCCTGCTGGCCACCTTCCTGCCGCGCAGCACCTCGGCCGCGGCCCGCAGGTCCTCCAGCCGACCGTTCGTACACGACCCCACGAACACCGTGTCCACCGCGACGTCGGTGAGGGCAGTGCCGGGGGCCAGATCCATGTAGGCGAGAGCGCGCTGTGCGGAGGCCCGCGCGGCCGGGTCGGGCATCGTGGCCGGATCGGGCACGGCCGATCCCAGCGGACCGGCCTGGGCCGGATTGGTGCCCCAGGTCACGAACGGGGTGAGGGCGCCCGCGTCCAGCGTCACCTCGCGGTCGAAGACCGCATCGCGATCGGTCGGCAGCGACCGCCAGTATTCGGCCGCCTCGTCCCAGGCCGCCCCTTGCGGGGCGTGCGGCCGGCCCGCCAAGTAGCTGAAGGTCGTCTCGTCGGGCGCGATCAGGCCGGCCCGCGCGCCTGCCTCGATCGACATGTTGCAGACCGTCATCCGGCCCTCCATGGACAGCCCGGCGATCGCCGGCCCGCGGTACTCGATGACGTGGCCGGTGCCGCCGCCGGTGCCAATCTGGGCGATGACCGCCAGGATCAGGTCTTTCGCGGTGACCCCGTACGGCAGCTCGCCGGTCACGTTCACGGCCATGTCCTTCGGCCTGGCCTGCGGCAGCGTCTGGGTGGCGAGCACATGCCCGACTTCGCTGGTGCCGATCCCGAAGGCGAGCGCGCCGAAGGCGCCGTGGGTGCTGGTATGCGAGTCGCCGCAGACAATCGTCATGCCCGGCTGGGTCAGCCCCTGCTGGGGGCTGATGACGTGGACGATCCCCTGGCCCGCGTCACCCATCGGGTACAGCCGGATGCCGAAATCGGCGCAGTTCTTGCGCAGCGCCTCGACCTGGATCCGCGACACCGGGTCGGTCACGGGGCTGCCCGGGCCGCGCAGCGGCAGGCCCGGCCCGGTGATCCCGGTGGTAGGCACGTTGTGGTCCTCGGTCGCAACCGTCAGGTCCGGACGGCGGACGGCGCGGCCTGAAAGCCTCAGCACGTCGAACGCCTGTGGGCTGGTCACCTCGTGCACCAGGTGGAGATCGATGTAGAGCAGGTCAGGCTCGCCCTCGGCGCTCCGCACCACGTGGGCGTCCCAGATCTTGCGTGCCAGTGTGCGCCCCATCGGCGTTCACCTCTCACGGATCGCGTCTGGCCATCTTGCGTCTCGCATACCGAGACGGCAATATCGGACCATGGACAACTCTAGCGGAGTCGGGGTACTGGACAAGACGGTGGCGGTACTTGCCACCCTCGAATCCGGTCCCGCCTCGCTCGCCCAGCTGGTGACCGCCACCGGCCTCGCCCGCCCGACCGCGCACCGAATCGCCGTCGCGCTGGAGCGGCACCGCATTGTCGCCCGCGATTCCCAGGGGCGCTTCGTGCTGGGCCCCAGGATCGCCGAGCTCGCCACCGCCGCCGGGGAGGACAGGCTCCTCGCCATCGCCCAGCCCATCCTGGTCCAGCTGCGAGATCTGACCGGGGAGAGCGCGCAGCTGTACCGGCGCCAGGGCAGCTCGCGGATCTGCGTCGCGGCGGCGGAACGCGCGACCGGGCTCCGCGACACCGTCCCGGTCGGATCCGTGCTGCCCATGAGCGCCGGCTCGGCCGCGCAGGTCCTGCTGGCGTGGGAGGAACCGGAACGGGTGAACCAGGGCCTGAAAGGGGCCCGGTTCACGGCCACCTCCCTGGCCCAGGTCCGGCGCCGCGGCTGGGCGGCGAGCGTTGCCGAGCGTGAGGCCGGGGTGGCGTCGGTGTCCGCACCGGTCCGCGGCCAGGGCGGCAAGATTATCGCCGCCATCTCGGTCTCCGGGCCCATTGAGCGCCTGACGCGGTCACCGGGCAGGCTGCACTCCGCCGCGGTCGTCTCCGCCGGGGAAAAGATCAGCGCCCTCCTCTGGCGCAGCTCCTTATCATCAGCCTCGGCATCGCCTGCCTCGGCCCGAGCCGGATCCCACCGGCCTCGTCAGCCTCATACATCTCACGCGCCTCACACGTCTTAGCCCTCTGATCGTGATCATGACTTAGGGGGTGCCAGAGCGCCACCAATGTCATGATCACGAAGCTGGAACGTCAGGTCCCGGAAACGCGATCATGGCTTGGGCAGTCCGGTGTGCGCCAAAAGTCATGATCACGTTTGGTGCGGCCGTCGGGCAGGCCCAGACCATGACGGCCGTCCCCCGGGGGTGCCTCGGTGACGGCCCGTTTCGGCGTGTGCACACTGAAGCTGTGCCTATCATGACCGCACGCCCCGCTAATGACGGGACGTCCGGCTGCTCATCTCGTTGCCTGGCTGTGACGCTTCCCTCCAGGCGACGCCCGCGGAATACATAGAGGTCGCGCCAATGAAAGTCGCTGTCGTGAAGGAGACCGCGCCCGGCGAACGCCGGGTCGCCCTTGTTCCCGAGATGATCAGCCGGCTGCGAGGCGCCGGTCTCGACGTGCTGGTGGAGTCCGGCGCGGGCGACAGCGCCTGGTTCGACGACGCGGCCTACGCGCAGGCCGACGCCACTATCGTCACCTGGCAGGAGCTGGTCTCCGCCGCGGACATCATCCTGACGGTCACCAAGCCCGACGACGCCCTGCTAGCCGGGCTGAGATCCGGGCAGGCGGTGATCGGGATGCTCAACCCCCTCGCCGACCCCGCGCTCGCGGCCGGCCT
>Ga0114129_10009078_pt1 | contig 14169 bp, 14 predicted proteins | sample RhiMetdeltSRZDD1_FD_80071 | JGI IMG/M metagenome (GOLD analysis project Ga0114129, IMG submission 80071) | Populus rhizosphere microbial communities from Tennessee, USA - Rhizosphere MetaG P. deltoides SRZDD1 (version 2) (version 2) | ecosystem: Host-associated > Plants > Roots > Rhizosphere >... | reverse complement strand
CTCGACTACAAAGAGGGATGTCATGACGACCACACAATTGGATCCGGCAGTGGCTTTGGCCGATCTTCAAGCTTCAAAAACTGACAAGGTCACGATCGTCTTGCTGAGCGGTGATCTGGACCGAGCCATGGCGGCATTTATTATCGCCACAGGTGCCGCGGCGATGGGAATGCAGGTGACGATGTTTTTCACGTTTTGGGGATTGAACACGATCCGGCGAAAAGGTGCCACCAGTTCCGCTAAAGATTGGCTCCGCCGCATGTTCGGTGTCTTAAACAGGGGAGGTGCCGACAACTTGCCGCTTTCCCGATTCCATTTCGGCGGCCTCGGGACCAAGATGATGCAGAAGGTCATGAAGCAGAACCGGATGCCGGGTGTGCCGGAACTCATGCAGACCGCCCTGGACCTCGGCGTCCGTTTCATTGCCTGCACGACGACGATGGGCATGATGGGGATTTCGAAAGACACCTTGATCGACGGTATCGACCAATTCGCCGGCGTGACCACCTATCTCGCAGCAGCCAAGCAAGGCAATGTGAATCTGTTTATTTAGCCACGGGACCGAGGAGTAGCCAACGATGCAAGCCGATGTGAAACTCGATACGCTCGGATATTTCTGTCCGATGCCGATCATCATGACGTCAAAAAAGATCAAAGAATTGACGCTGGGTCAGGTGCTCGAAGTGGTCTCGGATGACGAAGGCATCAAGAAAGATATGCCCGCTTGGTGCGAAACAACCGGACACCAGATGGTGGGCCTGGAAGAAGAGCAAGCCAAGTCGGGACCGATTTATAAAGCGTTCGTCAAAAAGACCAAATAGCACTGCACAGCGAACTACGACGGAGAGCACAGCGAAGCCGGAGGGATGACGAAACAGACCTCCGGCTTTTGTATTTTGGAAGAAGGGCGTGTGTATGGATCGCATTGTCGAATGTGTGCCCAACTTCAGCGAAGGCCGGAATCAGGCCACTAGACAGGCGCTGATCGATGCCGTGGCTTCCGTCACGGGGGTCCGGCTGTTGGATCACACCATGGATTATGATCACCATCGATCCGTGCTGACTATCGCCGGCGAGCCCGAGGCCATGGTCGAAGCGGCCTTTCGCACGATTCGCGTTGCGACAGACCTCATCGATTTGCAGAAGCATAGCGGCGGGCATCCCCGTGTTGGAGCCACCGATGTCGTGCCGTTCGTCCCGGTTCGAGGCACCACGATGCAGGACTGCGTGCAATTGGCCAAGCGTCTCGGAAAACGTGTCGGACAGGAGCTCGAGATTCCGGTGTTCCTGTACGAGCGTGCTGCATTGCATCCCGACCACGCTCCGCTCGAATCGGTGCGTCGCGGCGGATTGGAAGGCTTGGCGTTTCGCATGCAGTCCGATCCTGATTGGACGCCGGATTTCGGGCCTTCTCACCTGCATAAAACCGCAGGTGCGATCGTCATCGGGGCGCGGCCACCGCTGATTGCATTCAACGTCAATCTGAAATCAACCAATCTTGAACTTGCTCAAACTATCGCCAAAGGTATTCGACAATCCAATGGCGGCTTGTCGCATCTGAAGGCGATCGGAGTGGACCTGGCAAGTCGTCGTATGGTCCAGGTGGCGATGAATCTGACCGACTATGAGATCACACCGCTTCGCGCCGCATTCGAAGCTGTCCAGGCTCAAGCAGCCTTGCACGGTGTGGCGATCGCCGGCAGTGAAATTGTCGGGCTGGTTCCCGAGGCGGCGTTCGTCGAGACAGCGATACATGCGCTGCGACTGGATCGATTCAACCCCACACAGATTCTTGAAACGAAGATAGACGCGGCACTATCGTCGGCAGGAGCGGCAGAGCCAGAAGAGGGTCGGGAAGGATCAGAGGATCCGCGTCGGCTTTCCTTGTCGCAATTCATCGAAGAAGTGGCTGCTGCCACACCAATTCCGGCCGGAGGTGCGGTGGCTGCAGTGGTTGGGGCGCTGGCCTCGGCATTGGGCATCATGGGAGCAAGGCTCAGCCAGCAGACTGTCACAGGACATCGGCTGGACGCCATCGCCTCGCGGTTGAGCGACCTCTTGCTAGCTGACGGTGAAGCCTACCGCACCTTTGTCGAGGCAACCAAGTTGCCGAAAACCGATTCGAGCCGCCCGATGGTGCTCTCGTCCGCTCTCCATGTCGCGACGGAAATCCCGCTCGAGATCGCCGAACAGTCGGCAGAGGCCGCCGCTCTCCTGCATGCCTGTTCGAGCGGGGTAAAACGACGGGTTCAATCCGATCTGAGAGTTGGGCTGATTATGGCCATCGCGTCAGGAGAGGCCGGCCTCCATACAGTGAAAGAGAACTTGGAAATTCAGCCAAATCAGCAACTTAAGCACGCGTTGCAGGAACGGGTTCAACAAGTCTCTGAAAACCTTGAGGAACTGAAGGCCCTATGCTACACTCCGCCCCCTGGTCGGTCGGGTGCGGCAAAAAATTTAGCACAGGCATTGCCTGGGAAAGTGCGAAAGCGAGACGAATGGAAATCAAAGTCTTCAATAACAACGTCGAAAAGGCGCTCAAGGTTGCAAAGAAGAAACTCGCGGGGGAAGGGCTCTTCCGGGAGCTGAAGCGGCGGCGGTACTATGAAAAGCCGAGTGTTCGGAAGAAGGCCAAGCAGCGGGAAGCGCAGCGGCGTCGTCAAAAGTGGTTGTCGAAGCGCAAGCCTGAGTAGGTGTTCGTTCCTCGGCCCTGTTCGTTCGAATCACTGTCTCTCCACTATCAGTTCTGTTGGCTTCTAGTCCATGCGCCAGGACGAGATCCATGCGGCGATCAGAATCGTCAGGCGTGAGATCCGTCAGTGGGAGGAGCCGGTCGTCGGCGTCGTGGCCCGCCTGTCGGCACGCGACCCCTTCCGCATTCTCATCTCATGCCTGCTGAGCCTCCGAACCAAAGATAAAACGACTGGCGAAGCCAGCGCCCGTCTGTTTGCCCTCGCGCATACACCGGCGGGGCTGCTCCGGCTCTCTCTCAACAAAATTGAACGGGCCATCTACCCCGTGGGCTTCTATCGCATGAAAGCAAAATCGATCCATGCGATTTGCCGCCGGTTGCTGGATGTGTATGGTGGGACGGTTCCGGATTCGATCGATGAATTGGTCACCCTGTCTGGGGTCGGGCGGAAGACGGCGAACCTGGTCGTGACGGTGGGTTACCGGAAGCCCGGCATCTGCGTGGATATCCATGTCCATCGCATCAGCAATCGTTGGGGCTATGTGAAGACCAAGACGCCGGAGAAGACGGAAGAGGCCCTGCGCCAGAAACTGCCGAAGCCCTATTGGATCACGTTCAACGATCTGCTCGTGCCGTACGGGCAGCATGTCTGTCTGCCGGTATCGCCATTTTGCAGTCGCTGTAAGCTGATCGAGTATTGCGATCGGGTGGGGGTCACGAGGTCACGGTAGGAACCTCGAAAGAAAATCGCTTCCTGGTTTAGATGAAGAGCTTGGTTTCTGCGTCCGCCGTCAGCGCAAGGATCGCCGGGAGTCCCATCACTTCATCGACTTTCTTGGCGACGACCTCTCCGTCGACACCCATGTATTCCAGCCCGGCACTACAGGCGATAATGCGGACCTTTCCGACCAACTTCGCTTCTTCGAGCATCTCCGAGATCTTCGGGACTTTCTTCTCCTTCAAGAGTCTGGCCACTTCTTCGGTTGAGCCCGCATATTCTGGCGGAAAGTCGATCTGATCGAATTTGCCTTCGGCAAGCTTCTTAATCGTCCAAAACAGCAAAATCACGATGACGTCCTTTCCCATCGCGGCGGCGGTCAAGCCGAGGGTGGCGACCTGATGAAGCTTGTCATACGTGGCGTTGTGAGCGAAGAGGACGAACTTTGGTTTGGGCTGGCTCATGCTATTTTTTGGGGACGCGCGCCTTTACGCTGTTGATGTAATCATTAATGACGGAATCGACCTCGATCGGGGCCAATGGCCGGTCGTGAGTTTCGCTTTCGTCCACGAGATAGTGATCGCGCTCTTTTTCCTGTCGGACGATGACCGTATTTTCCGGCGTGACCTCGACCAACATGAACCACTCACGTGGCCCCTGTGTGATGAGGACTTCCTTGCCCAACCCCTTCTTGCTGATCGCGATCTCCAGTTCGTCGCCAGCTGCCAGGAGCCGAGAGGGTCCGCCGACCAGAAATGCCATCCAAAGAAAAAGGAGCAGAGGCAGGCTCCGAAGTAGGGCAGCGAGCATAAGCGGATTATAGCTTCCGGTAGAAGTGCAGTAAACCCGCGTTCGCACCCGTCTGCAAACGTGGAAGAGCACTGCCGGCTCACCAACTCGCCGGCGCGCACAGACGTGGTGCTCTTTATTCATCGCACCGTGCGCCTCAGTATTCTTCACGTCGCGGACATCGTCGCAGCCTTGCTGGTCGATCTTTTTGAACACCTGGTTTAGGTTTTCGACAGTCCGCTAGGTCGCATGTTAGGATTGCCGACCCCATGGACTGGCTTCTGGCGACCGTTCAACAGTATGTTTCCACAGAGATGTTGATTTGGCTCACCGCGCTGTCCATGGTTTTTTTTGTCGGTACGCTCATTGCGATTCCGTTCATCCTGGTTCGTCTGCCCGCAGATTATTTTGATGTCCGGGTTCCGCGAACGTGGATGGAAGATCATCATCCGGTCCTGCGACTCTTTGGCCACATCGTGAAAAATGTCGTCGGCGCCATTTTTGTTTTCGCCGGATTCCTCATGCTGTTTCTGCCGGGACAGGGTATCCTCACCATGTTGATTGGCATCTCGATGCTGGATTTTCCCGGCAAGCGGAAAATCGAGGCAACGCTGATCGGTCAGCCGACGGTATTGAGTGTGATCAATGGCATGCGCCAAAAGTTCAACAAACCACCGTTGCGCCTGGCGCCGGACTTGTGATTCCCTATGCCGTCCCCTACAGCTTCCAGCCGACCAAGTCTGTACCTGATCGATGGGAGTGCCTATATCTATCGTGCCTTCTTTGCTCTGCCTCCGCTGAATAATTCTAAAGGTCTCCAGACCAATGCGGTGTATGGGTTTACGACCACATTGCTGAAGATCATCCGGGAGCATCAGCCCCAGGGCCTCGCGGTGGCCTTCGATGAAAAAGGCCCTACGCTTCGACACGAGGAGTACAAGGCCTACAAAGCGCAGCGCCCGCCGATGCCGGAAGGCATGAGCGTGCAGCTGCCCTATATCCATCGTGTGGTCGAAGCCCTGAACATTCCCGCGCTCAGGCAGGCGGGTTATGAGGCCGACGATCTGATCGGCACCTTGGCCTGCCAGGCGGAGCGGGCGGGCTATGATGTCGTCATCGTGACCGGCGATAAGGACATGTTTCAGCTCCTCTCGCCGCACGTCCGGATTTACGATCCAGTCAAAAACAAATGGTTCGGGGAAGCGGAATGCCGCGAGCGGTTCGGGGTCGAGCCGGGGCGTGTTGTGGAGGTCATGGGTCTGATGGGTGACAGCACCGATAATATTCCCGGCGTAAGAGGCATCGGCGAGAAAACGGCGATAAAGCTCATCGCACAATTCGGCACAATCGATGAGATATTGCAGCGTATCGAAGAAGTCACGCCGGTTAGGATCAAGACACTGCTACTGGAACAGGCGGACAACGCGCGCCTCAGCAAAAAACTCGCCACGATCGAGACGCAGAGTCCGGTGGAGTTTCACCCCGAGCGCTATCAGGTCAAACCCCCGCATCAGGATCAGCTATCCGATCTCCTGCACGAACTTGAATTCACCACACTTCTCAAGACCCTTCAGCCGTCTGTAAAGCTCGAGCGAAAGGCCCAGGAGACGACAATTATTGAAGATGAAGCAGCGGCGCAGCGCTTCGTCAGCGGCTTGCCGGACGCCAGACCGCTCGGTGTCCAGTGCCTTCTGGCCGCACCAGGCACGGACACACAACTGCTCGGCCTGGCTCTCTCAGCAGGAGGGAAAACCGCATTCGTGCCGATTGACGTCGGCACGTTCATGCGCCCTATCACGGCGCTCTTGCATGATGCTAACCGACCCAAGGTCATCCATGATTTGAAAGGGACGTTGCTGGCTTTTCATCGCGTCGGATTGACCCTCACCGGTCCATACATCGATACGATGATTGCAGACTATCTCCTCAATCCCAACAGGCGGGACCATCAACTGGAGACGATTGCGCTGGAAATGTTGGGCGAACGACTCGGATCCGGGAATCAGGCGGCGGTTGAAGCGCAATCGCTCTTCGAAGTGGATCATGGATCTCGGAATCAGGCGGCGGAGGCGGCCGCCGCGTTAGCCCAGCTCGGGCCGGCGCTGACCGAGCGTCTGATTGCGCAGGGCAGTGAGAAACTCTTTACCGAGGTTGAAATGCCACTCGTGCCGGTTTTGGTGGAAATCGAGCGGAATGGATTCTTGCTGGATGTGGAGGGACTGCATGCGCTGAGTAAGGAGCTCGAACGAGAGCTCGATCGCATCACGGAGAGGATCGCCGGATTGGCGGGCGGGGAGTTTAATATCAATTCCCCGAAACAACTCGCGACGGTGTTATTCGAGAAGCTTGGACTCAAGCCAGTCCGCAAGACCAAGACGGGCTATTCCACGGATGAAGACACGCTGACTCAACTAGCGGCTCAGCACGAGATGCCGTCGCAGATCTTGAACTGCCGTAGTCTCAGCAAGCTCAAGTCCACCTATGTCGATGCGCTGCCGGAATTGATCAGACCGGAGACAAAGCGCCTGCATACATCGCTCAATCAAACCGTCGCAGCGACGGGACGACTCTCTTCGACCGATCCGAATCTCCAGAACATCCCGGTTAAAGGCGAGTATGGCTTACGCATTCGCGAAGCCTTCATCGCGCCGAAGGGGCACGAATTGCTCTGTGCCGACTATAGCCAGATCGAGCCGCGCATTCTCGCGCACCTTTCGCAGGACCCTCGGCTGCTCGAGGTCTTTGCCAAAGGGGAGGATATTCACATGGCGACGGCGATGGAAATCTTCAGCCTGCCGTCGAGTCAGATCACCAAGGATATGCGGCGTGCTGCCAAGACCGTCGTCTTCGGAATCGTCTATGGCATCAGCCCATTCGGCCTCTCGCAGAATCTCGGTATCCCTCAGGCCGAGGCCAAAAAGTATATCGAAACGTTTTTTGAGCGGTTCCCTGCAGTCAAAGCGCTCATGGAACGGAACATCTCTGAAGGAAAGGAGAAAGGATACACCACAACCCTGCTCGGCCGCCGTCGGCCGATCCCAGAGTTGCAAAGCAACGATCCCGTGCAACGTGGATTCGGCGAGCGTATGGCCGTGAACAGTCCCATTCAAGGCACCGCCGCTGACCTAATCAAAATCGCCATGATCAATGTTCATAAGAGGCTGCACGAGGAGCTGCCGCATACGAAAATGATCCTCCAGGTGCATGACGAACTGATCTTCGAAGTCCCTGAGAAGGAATTGGATGAGGCGAAACGACTGGTGAGGCAGGAAATGGAAGCGGTGGGGAAGCAGCTCGACCTATCGGTGCCGCTCAAGGTCGATATCGGCGTGGGCAAGAATTGGCGGGTGGCGCATCCGTGAGCAGGCGACTAGCCAGGTAGAGAAGGATGAGTGCCCTAGTCGACCCCACCCGCAAAGGTTAAACGACCATAGGAGGTCAGCCATGAATGAACGACGCGCGATCGTGATCTCATTGGGCATCAGTCTGGTAGTGTCCGGGATGATGGTGATCTTAGGACAGCCGTTCTCGGTGAAGGCTCAAGAAATGAAAAGATATCAATACCGCATCGTCGAAGTGCTGCATGACACAGATACGATGCAGCGAACGCTGAATGAATTCGGAGGCAGCGGTTGGGAACTGGTGGCTGTCAGTGCCGGAGATCTCACGTCTCCCCGGATGATTTTTAAGAAGTAGGGTAACGGCATGCTCCCGACACAAGGCGGAAACTTTCCGGACTCAGTGCCAGCGCTCGAAGTCACGCGGCGTGGGTTTGTGATGTCGACACTGGCGATGGGGTTTGCTCTGGCTGTGCGCCCCATTTGGGCTGAGACGATCGTGACGGATGCGGCAGGCTTGACGGCTGGTGAAATTCGAATTCCGGTCCCCGGTGGCGACATTCCAGCCTACCGGGCCATGCCGTCACAGGGACGTTCGTTCCCAGTGGTTCTGATCGTCCAGGAAATCTTCGGAGTCCACGAACACATTAAGGACGTGTGTCGCCGATTTGCCAAGCTGGGGTATCTGGCTGTGGCGCCGGAGCTCTACGCACGACAAGGGGATGTCTCAAGGCTGTCTGATATCGATGAGATCCGCAAAGTCGTGTCGAAGGTGCCTGATGCACAGGTTCTAGCCGATCTTGATGCGGCCGTGGCATGGGCGAAGGCTACAAAGCAAGGGGATGTTGAGAAACTTGGTATCACGGGATTTTGCTGGGGCGGGCGGATTGTATGGCTGTATGCGGCGCACAGTGTTCAACTTAAAGCCGGGGTAGCCTGGTATGGAAGGCTGGTTGGTAAGGCAAGCGACCTTCAACCCAAGTACCCGATAGACGTTGCTGCGAGCCTGAAAGCTCCCGTGCTCGGTCTGTATGGTGGAAACGATCAAGGCATCCCGCTTGAGACCATTGACCAAATGCGGACGGCGTTAGAGGCCGCAAAAAGCTCGTCCAATATCATCGTGTATCCGGAGACGCCGCACGCCTTCTATGCCGACTATCGGGCGAGCTATCGCAAGGAAGCGGCGGAGGATGGATGGAAACGATTGCAGGCGTGGTTCAAAGAGCACGGCGTGGCATAGGGCAATGATTTTCTCGATAACCCATTTCCTAGTTCCCCCCTCAAAAAAATGGAATCGTCTACCTGTCACATGAGTGAGACAGCTATTCCCTGTTCAAACCTGTGCTTCTGGTTGGTACATTCCTTCAGCTGACCCCTGTCCAGTTCCGGTTGGCGCGGGGTTAGCGTTGGCACTCCTCTTGCGGTACTCCCCCCGGTTTTTCCCTCTGGACATCTTGGACCACATAAGAAAGGAACACGGTCATGATCCCTACTGCGGAACTCGACAAACAGACGGCTTCCTTCGTGCGGCAGTTGGAAGAGCAGCGGAGAATCGAAAAGAATCTTATGGTCGAACGGGTGCGGGGCACAAAGGAAGGTCTGGACTCGGTGTTCCAGGATATCAAGGAACGGGTGGATGCATTGGAGCGGATGACGGGCTCTGTAAGCAGCAGCTACCTTGCGCCGACCGGATGGAGCCAACTGATCTTCACAGGCGCGGATAGTGTATCGTCACCCAATACGATCGGCTTCGTTGATCGGGACACCGCGCTCTGCAAACATGAGCAGATCCGCTATCTCGAAGACACGACGTATCTACGATTGAGTGCGAATCCGCATTATGTCGAATGTGTGCTGCCCAATAAGTCCGCCCATGCCCGTGCGGCGGCGAATCCTTCCACCTGGGACAACCTGGGTTATGTGCATGTCGGCTATTCAACCGTGCTCACACTACCTGCTTCGTTGGAGACGACGACAGTCTCGATCATGTCGCGGCTGAACACCTTGTTCAACTGGGTCGAAGTCAATGCCGTGGCTGACGATTGGTATGCGCACGTGGCTGCGACCGCTCGGCTGTGGGTGACGTTTGATGGTGAATTCCTCCAAACGCCTCCTGCACAGTTTGTGAACTTGATGGCAAGCCCAAAACAGATAATGACCCATCAAAACATCGAGTCTCTCGCTCCCAGCGCGACCATGGCGTTGCAAGTATCTGTGTCGGCCGGGAGCGGTACCACGCTCAACATCTATGAGGCGATCGAATTGGTCGCCACTACCCCGAATGGCCACGCCTACATTGATGGCGCTTTTTCTTGGGAGCCATTGGTTGTTCAGATCGCTTGAAGGAACAGTTCGACGAGAAGCGGCTCCCCTCCAACAAGCAGAACGGAGCGGTTTACATAGTGTGGTACAGACGTTCGACGATGTGAGAGATATTGAACAACATGGCGCCACGCCTCGTATAGGCGGCATGGCCGTAATAGTGATCACGCGGGTTCGTGGACCCGGTCGAGTCCTTGTAGTCGACCAAGAGACAATCGCCCTCACCGGGGAAGCGCACGGCCCGCCTCGCACATTCCAACCAGCGTTCGAACCCATCGAACGGCTCGACCATTTCCCAGAGGGCTTTGTTGGTCGCCTTGGCCTGTTCGGTCGTCGGCACGGCATCGCTGCCCGCGACTGCGAGCTCCTGCACATAGTCTCCGCCCCAAGCGATCGGCATCTCCATCGTGATTTGTGGCAACTCCATTTTCGCAAGCCATGTTTTCCCATCAGTCCTTAGATTCCGGTGATTCACGATGTGTAAAAGCTTTCCGATGCCTGAAGGGTCCCAACCGTAGCGCACGGGGGTGCCAAACGTGACCACATCCACGGAGGCTCCGTTCAACAACGAAGCTGTGCCCAGCAGGGATTCGACTCGCGAGATGGCAGCAACGAGATCGGGTTGAGGATTCTGTTCGGCGTAGGACCTGAGGAGGGACAGCAACTTTGGTCTGCCCGTAATCTGGCTGGGGCAGAGCAAATTGGAGGTGAGCGCCAGCACCAGCCCTGCCTGCCCATATGCCTGGACGAGGATGCGATCTCCCGCAGACAGATTGTGTGATTCACATAACATCCGGAGGTCACTCAGCAAGCTAACAGCCGCCATCGCGCGCCCGAGGTGATGATGTTCGGAGGACCAGACGGTTCGGACGCAGACAATTGGCCTTGTGGCGGACTGGTTCACAGCTTGTTGAAACAGGCTAAGGCAGGCGTTGGTGAAATTGCCTGCGTCGCCGATTTGTTCATCGAGCAGCTTTTTCGTCGCGTCGTCGTTGCGCAGCGGTGGCTTTAAGCCGCTAGGCAAGAGCGGGATCCCATTCGTTCCCTGACGCATCGCCGCGAGCAGGGCATCCAGCCCGGATACGCCGCGTGAATAGCCGCGTTTGAGGCCGCCCACCTCATCCAACCGCTGCATGCCGAATACGTCGGTGCCGTGAATCGCGCCATGCAGGAACACAATCACTCGAACCCTTGTCTGCGAGAGCTTCGAGCCACATTGAGCCATCGCGTCAACCCAGGCAGGCGAGTCGGGCGACGGGCTTGTCGTCAACTCGGCTGTGCCCAAGCGGTCTCCTGGGTTCTTACGCGAGAGCTCGTCATGTTGGAAATTATTTTCAGTGGGCATGGCGGGATTACATAACCGATATCCAGGTTAGACTGCAACGGAAGCAAGTTCGGTAAAGTCCGAAACGGTCGGGCCGTTGAGTTTTCGTCAGCGGGTCATAGTGGGCGTGACTTCCAGATGATCAGGTGCCGGCGCGGATTGGATCTGGTACTTGGGCATGACGGCCGTGGCAGAACAGGTCTTTTTCTCGTCGTCGATCTGGTGATCGACGATTTTCACACCCTGCAGGTACTCCTGGACGATCTCTTCACGCGTAAGTTCGATATCCTGATCGGCGTCTTTGCCGGAGCGTTCTCGAATACGGTCGACCATGTGTTCCTTCACGAGAATACGAATCTGCTTGGCCAGATCGGTCCGCGCTGACAATTCTGACACTCGCTGGCAGACATTCGGGCCTTTCGCCATATCGCCCTGTCCCTTGCCGATCAGATAGGAATCTGATGAATAACTGTTTCGATCGTCGAGGCGCTGGCGTGAACCTGCATCCGATGTCGTGAGACCCTTATGATCAGTTTGTTGCTTCAATTGCTCGAACGATTGTTCGGCATGAGTTCGGACCTCGCCTGACTCGGCTGCCGCTGCTGGAATCACCCATACAATACGGGCTCCAAAAGCGAGCGCGACGATGATCCAATACACGCGGCTTGTCATACCTTATCTCCCTCTTCCACCGCCACCGCCGCGACCTCCTCCTCCACCGCGCCCGCCACCCATACCTCCACGGCCGCCTCCACCATAATAGCCTCCCCCGCCAAAGCTTCGAGGGGCGAAACGATAAGGCGCACGTGGCACCTGGTGCGGAAGGGCCTGGTGAATGGTCGGCGGCTGTCGCTGCGCAACGGGCGGCTGTCCCGGCATAGAAGGCACGGTTGCCGGCGGCTGCAAAAACTGGTGCAGCGACTGTAACGATCGGGAGCCAGGGATCGTCTGTTGTCCCGGCGGAGCAGTCAAGAAAGGATTTCTTTGTCGAATGTCAGCTCGTGATCCTGTTGAAACCGGTGACGATGGAGCGGTCCCGGCTGGCTGATTGCCCAAGTGTATGGACGATGTGGTCTGGTGTGATATCTCATTCAACGTCGGAGGCACTTGTCGGGGACCATGTGGCAGAAGCGGTTGCATCACCGAGGGTGGAATCGGCTGTTGTGCAGTCGGAAGTTGGTTTGTCACGATCACCCGCTCTGCCTTCGGCACATACGGGCTTGCCGGATACAGCCCACGCGCGCCGTTCAACAACACTTGAGTCTGCGCCACACCGACTCCGAGGTAGGGATAGACCACTGGCCCAGCAACGACCCAATCCGTCCAAGCCTGCGACACCATGGCGTTTGACTGAACTCGATTCAAAATATCTTGTCGTTGCAGGCTGGCTTGTTGTATCTGGTCGGCCGTCGTGGCATTGGCCAGTGCAAGATTGGCTGATTCCAACTCCCTGTGTAAATCATCAATCTCGGTTTTCAGTGCGACGAGTTGATTGCGTGCATCTTCATTTTCCCGGAGAGCAACGATGGCGTGCGTAACCTCTTCCGTATCGACCTGGGCCGTCAAATCCACTCTCACGACGACGGTGTCTACTTCGAGCATCAGGCTGACTTGCTGGTCCAGCACGAGCACCAGCCCTGCCGTGTAGGTTCGGATTTCATCCTTCGTGATGTCGACGCCATCGACAATTGTCACACTTTCCAAATACGTCGCTACTTGTTCCAGCGCATTGCGTTTGGCGGCTTCAGTCGCGAGACGCACAGCATCTTCCTTGGTGTCGCGGTCCCCCATTCGATATTCGCCTTGGGAACTCACCACGCGGATCTCGGCTGAGGCAGGAGCGAACGATGAGAACATCATGACGAGGAGGAGTACGAACAGGAAGGAGATCCGGTAGTATGCCGGGAGCGGTCGCACGGCCAATTTCTGAAAGAGCTCAGGCATCGTCGTCAACCTCTGCCTGAAGACCGACGCACTAGCCGCCTCTTCGGTTGACAGCGGTACACCGAAGATAGGCTCAGCATAGCACCCGCGAACCCCTTTCGCCAGCCGGCTACCGACGGGTCTGGGCCAGCTTGCCTTCCTGAAAATTCGCGTGCTAAGGTACCAAATTCCCTTGGTGGCTGCGCCCGTGAGAGGAGTCTCCATGACGATTGGATTTGGACGAGTTGCGACATTTGTATTTGGCATCTCCATGGGTGTGCTGGTTGGCTCGTCCGGAGCCTCGATGCAGCCTACCCCTCCGGTTGGCAACAGCGCCCCTTCTGTTCCCCTGACCGAGCATGTAATTCTCTTTGTTCTTGAAGGGTTCGGACAGGACTCTCTCAAAGGCGGCGCGATGCCCACGATGTCGAAATTGATCAAAGATGGATCGGTTACCTGGTCGGCGACGGGCGTCAAGCCTGCGCTGCGCTTACCGACAATGGCTTCGATCATTACGGGCGTTCCTGTCGAAAAACATGGCATCAATTGGAACAGCTTCGAATTCAGCCGCGGCTACCCTCGGGCGCCCAGCGTGTTCGACTATTTGGATCTGAGCGGGGGACGGGATAGCGCCATCTTCTTCATGGACGAATCGCTGTATCAGCTGGCGAGGCCGGAACCCTACACGGATTATCAAATGTGCGGTCCACTGAAGCCAGAATGTAGCCCGGACCGAATCGTGTCGTACATCCAGCAATATTTCAAAAAAGCGACGAGCGGACATGGCTACGGGCATGCCATTCTCTCTCTACCTCATTTCCTCGTCGTGCATCTTCCCGAGGCAGGGCGAGTCGGCGCGTCCCGCGGATGGACCTCGAAGGAGTATCGCGAGGCGCTGCGCACAGTCGATAAGGCCATGAATTCGGTGCTGGACATCTACAAAGCGGAAGGACTGATCAAGCGGACGACCATATTCGTGACTTCCTTGAGTGCCGAAGGGGTCGATGCGAGTGGTGTCCAGACAGTGAACGCGTCACCGATCCTCCCCTGGATCGCATCCGGT
>Ga0114129_10009077_pt1 | contig 14170 bp, 9 predicted proteins | sample RhiMetdeltSRZDD1_FD_80071 | JGI IMG/M metagenome (GOLD analysis project Ga0114129, IMG submission 80071) | Populus rhizosphere microbial communities from Tennessee, USA - Rhizosphere MetaG P. deltoides SRZDD1 (version 2) (version 2) | ecosystem: Host-associated > Plants > Roots > Rhizosphere >... | reverse complement strand
TCCGCGGCATCGACTACTTTCGCCGGATGATGGCGGGCGAGCTGCCGCCGCCGGCGATGCTCGAGCTCATGGGCATCCGTCTGGTGGACGTCGAAGAGGGGCGCGTCGTTTTTTCAGCGACGGCCGACGAGCGGTTCTACAACGGCACGGGCGTCGCACACGGCGGCTTCGCCGCGACGTTGCTCGACACGGCGCTCGGCTGCGCCATCAACTCGATGATGCCGGTCGGCCGGCGCTTCACGACGCTGGAGCTGAAGGTGAATCTGACGCGGCCGCTGACGAAGGAAGTCGGACCGCTGCGTTGCGAAGCGAAGGTCGTCCACGTCGGCGGCCGCACGGCGACCTCGGAAGGCCGCATCGTCGACGCCCGCGGCAAGCTCTACGCGCATGGCACCACGACGTGCATCATCGTCGAACCGCCCCGCGGGGCGCTCGAACCGTAATCCCGCGGAACTTAGAACTTAGAACTCAGAACTTAGAACTCGAACTGTAGAACTTCAGAACTATGGCAGAACTGGTTCATTACGAAATCAAAGATGGTGTTGCCGTCGTGACGATCGACAACCCGCCGGTCAACGCGCTGAGTCCGGCGGTCTGGGACGGGATCGATCGCGCCGTGGCGCGCGCGTCGGCGGATCAGGCGGCCGAGGCGATCGTGCTGATCGGCGCCGGCACGACGTTCATCGCCGGCGCGGACATCAAGATCTTCGACACGTTGAAGACGCGCGAGGATTCGATGACGCGATCCGCCGGCACGCATGCGCTGCTGAAGCGGATGGAGGACGCGCCCAAGCCGCTCGTCGCGGCGATTCACGGCAACGCGCTCGGCGGCGGACTCGAAGTGGCGCAGGCGTGTCACTTCCGCGTCGCCACGAAGGATGCGAAAGTCGGTCAGCCCGAAGTGCTGCTCGGCATCATCCCGGGCGCCGGCGGGACGCAGCGCCTGCCGCGCCTCGCCGGCGCGAAGATGGCGCTCGAGATGTGCACGGACGGCAAGCCGGTGTCCGCGCCGAAGGCGCAGGCCGCCGGCATCATCGATCAAATAGTCGACGGCGATCTGCTGACCGGAGCGATCGCGTTCGCGAAATCGAAAACCGCGCGTCGCGAGATCCGCAAGACGCGCGAAATGTCGCTCCACGACGAACAGAAACGATCCGGGATCGAAGCGGTGGAGGCGACGCGGGCCGCGCTGCAGAAAACCGCAAAAGGGATGCGTGCACCGTTTGCAGCCGCGGATGCGATCGACGCCGGACTCAGGCGGCCGTTCGACGAAGGATCGGTGCGCGAGCGCGAGCTGTTCGCAGAGTGCGTCGTGTCGACCGAATCGAAAGCGCTCCGCCATCTCTTCTTCGCCGAGCGCGAGGTCGCGAAGGTGCCGGACATTCCGAAGGACACGCCGAGCAAGGACATCCGGCGCGCGGCCGTCGTCGGCGCCGGCACGATGGGCGGCGGCATCGCGATGACGTACGCGAACGCCGGCATTCCGGTGCTGCTCAAGGAAATCGATCAGGCGGCGCTCGATCGCGGCCTCGCGACGATTCGCAAGAACTACGACGTCACGATGTCGAAAGGCAAGATGACCGCCGAGCAGGTCGAGAAGACGATGGCGCTCATCACGCCGACGACGAGCTACGATGGCTTCGATCAGGTCGACATCGTCGTCGAAGCGGTGTTCGAGCACATGGACTTGAAGAAGGCGACGTTCGCCGAGCTCGCGAAGGTGACGCGGCCCGACGCCGTGCTCGCCTCGAACTCGTCGACGCTCGACATCGACGAGTTCGCGCGCGCGGCGGGCCGGCCCCGCCAGGTGCTCGGGCATCATTTCTTCAGTCCCGCAAACGTGATGAAGCTGCTCGAGATCGTGCGCGGGCGCGAGACGAGCAAGGACACGATCGCGACGTCGCTGAAGCTCGCGAAGCGCCTCGGCAAAGTCGGCGTCGTCGTCGGCAACTGCTTTGGCTTCGTCGCGAACCGGATGCTCGCGTACTACATGCGCGAGGCCTACCTGCTGCTCGAGGAGGGCGCGAGCGTCGAGCAGATCGATCGCGTGCTCACGGAGTTCGGGTTGCCGGTGGGTCCGTACGGCATGCAGGACATCGCCGGCATCGACGTCGGCGCGCGCATCCGCCACTACTTGAAATCAATCGGCAAGACGCGCGCCGAAGGTCCGCAGTCGGAGATTCCGGATCAACTGTTCGAGATGGGACGATACGGGCAGAAGACCGGCGCGGGCTGGTACCAGTACGATGCGCCGGGCAGCCGCAACCGCACGCCCGATCCGCTCATCGAGCAGCTCGCCGAACAGGCGGCGGCGAAACGGGGCATCACGCGCCGGCCGGTCGCGGACGAAGAGATCGTCGCGCGGATCACGACGGCGCTCGCCAACGAAGGGGCGCGCGTGCTCGAGGAGGGTTACGCCGCCCGCGCGAGCGACATCGACATCATCTACGTCTACGGCTTTGGCTTCCCGCGCCATCGCGGCGGACCGATGTTCTACGCCGACACGGTCGGTCTCGACACCGTTCTGCGGCGCGTGAAGGAGTACCGCGCGCGGTTCGGCGATTACTGGGAGCCGGCGCCGCTGCTCGAAAAGCTCGTCGCCGAGGGGCGCGGGTTCTACAGCGACCCGGTGGTCCAGGCGTGAGGCAGCCCTAACGGGCTGCGCTACGCTCGTCACGCCGCGCGCCTTGGCATGCGTAGCGCAGGCCTTTAGGCCTGCCATGGATCATGATCGACATCGACGTCGCGACACTGCGCGATCGCATCGGCCAGGAGATCGCGGTCGGGGACTGGTTCGAGATCACGCAGGATCGCATCCAGCAATTCGCCGACGCGACCGGCGATCATCAGTGGATTCACGTCGACGCGGCGCGCGCCGCCGGCGAGTCGCCGTTCAAGACGACGATCGCGCACGGGTTCCTCACACTCTCCCTCATCAGCACGCTGATGCGCGACGCCATCCGCATCGGCGGTCTGCGGATGGCGATCAACTACGGGTTGAATCGCGTCCGGTTCGTGTCGCCGGTTCCGGCGCACACGCGCATCCGCATGCGCATCGTGCCCGCGGATGTCACCGACAAAACTGACAGCGTTCAAGTCACATGGAGGGTCACGATTGAAGCGGAGCACGGCGACAAACCATGTCTCGCCGCGGAGTGGCTCGTTCGGTACTATCGGCACGATTCGGAACGGCCTGCGAATGAGCCGTCATGAGGGCGGGGCGCGGGCGCCCGTGCCGACGGCCCGACATACTCAGCGTGGAGGACGCGGCGTCATGCCGCCGCACGCCGGTGGCGCCGCGGACAGCGACAGCGCGAGAGCGCTGAAACGCGCGATGCATCCATCATCCGGCGCCCGCGGGTTTCTGCCTCGCTCCGACGAAAAGCGGAACGCCGTGACGCCGGGCAGCGCACGCGTCAGCACCGGATCGGCTGGGGTGTCCTTCACGTAGCGATTCATGAAGGCCAGGCTATAGGTGACGATCTCGTCGTGCGCAACCCGGCTGAGATCCGTCCATGCGAAGTGGCCGGCGTTGCGAAATTCGACGTAATACTTCGGAGAAGGAGACTGATCGAACGCGCCTTGCCGCCTGCGCAGCGCCGGCGTGATTCCATAGTCTCGCGAGCCGCCCTGGTACATCACCGGTGCCGCGAGCGCGCCAAGCGCGTCCCGTCGGAGAAACGGCTCGGTATACGGTGACAACGCCAGCACCGCTTTGACGTCGCCGATCTTCCAGCTTTGCCACGCTCCTGTCGACCCCAACACGGTGTACCCGCCCAACGAATGTCCGGCGAGCGCGACGCGGGACCAATCTCCCTGCGTCCGAAAACGATCGTCGAGCCGAATCGCCTCCAGCAGGCGCCGAATGTCGTCCGCGCGATCACGATACGTCGCGTCGCTCCAGCTCTCCGGACGCCGAAACGGCAGCGTCGGGCGACTCATCCACCGTGCGCGATCCTCGCCACACGTCGCGTCGCGATGATTAGGGGCGAGGATCAGATACCCGGCCGCGGCAAATGCTTGCATCAGAAAGCGCGACTGTGTCGAACAGCCATGAAAACCATGGGAGAACACGATGACGGGCCGAGCGGTCGCAGGAGCCGAGGTATCCGACGACCACACCGTCACCGTGAGGCGCGCGATGGTGACCGATCGCTCTTCGCCCCGCGACGAGACCGCGGTCATCAGAGAAAGACCGAGAATCGCCGCGACGTTTCTCAAACCCGACTCCGTTTTCCGGCGTGGTGGCCCTCGCTCGGCCCAGCCTTGAAAGCGCCGGGCGTCATACCCATCTGCTCTTTGAAGTGCCGGTAGAAGTTTTTCTTACTGAGATAGCCGACCAACAGGATAACCGGCTCGATCTTGTACCCCTGCCGGAGCAAGTCCGCTGCGCGGCGGATCCGCACGCGCGTCAGATAATCATGCACCGTGATCCCTGTCTCCGATCGAAACTCCGTCGCCAGGTTCACACGGTGACGGCCGACGACCGCAGCCAGGCGTTCGAGTGTCAGCGGTTCGTGGAGGTGTTGTTCGATGAACTCTGTGACGCGCCGGACGCGAACTGCGCGACCATTGGGGCGATCCGATACGCTGTCCAGCAACAGCACGTCGTGATCGAACCGCTCGAGCATTTCGTCGATCCGCTCCGTCGCAAAGAAGGACGGTATGCGTGTTCCGCGGTGCTGCTGCATCTCCTCGTCGACGATCGAGAGGAGCGCTCCCATGACGGTGACGTCACGCAGGCCGGACGCTTTCAGGGAGCAGACGAAGTCGTGCAGGTGACTCGCCCAATTCGCTGGGGCTGTCGCATGCATGTTTTCGATGAGACGAACCGTAAGGCGGATGGCCGAACGTAGAGCACTCAGATCGGGCGCAGCAGTCATCGGCGTTGCGCTTACGCGCAGAGCATACTCGATCGACAACGCAACATACTCCACCGACAGACGATCGTTATTTGCGACGGTCGTTACACGTTGTGACGCGCCGTCGGCCAAGATCTTGACGCACGAGGTCAACTCTTTGGCCGTAGACGCCGACATGTAGTGCGTTCGTTCACGTCTGAACGTTTCGAAACCCGAATCTGACCGAACGAAACCCGATTTCGATTGTTTATCGTGAGGCGCGCGACGTAGAGTCAATTTTTTCGCACGAACAAAATGCGACTCTTGATCGTCGGCTTGGACTGTGCGGCTCCAGAGCTGCTGTTCGGGAATCCGAGGCTCCCGACCATCGCGCGGTTGATGGCGACTGGCTGCTACGGGCGACTCACGAGCATCATTCCGCCGATCACCGTACCGGCGTGGATGTGCCTCTCGACCGGACAGGATCCCGGATCGCTCGGCGTCTACGGGTTTCGCAATCGCCGTGATTATTCTTATGATTCTCTCGCAATCGCAAATGCGCGCTCGTTTGATGCCGACACAATTTGGGATCATCTACCGGGCGGCCGCCAGACCGTCGCCATCGTCGGCGTGCCTCCGTCGTACCCGCCCAGCCGCGTGAACGGCGTTCGCATCGGCTGCTTTCTCACGCCAGATACGCGACAGGTCTTCACCTATCCCTCCGAAGTCGGCGACGAGATCCGCGCTCTCGTCGGCGAGTATCCGGTCGATGTCGAAGGGTTTCGAACCGACGACAAACGCCGGCTCCTCGACGAGATCTACGCGATGAGCCGGAAGCATTTCCAGGTGATTCGCCACCTGCTGCGAAAGCAGCGCTGGGACTACTTCCATTTCGTGGAAATCGGGTTGGACCGGATCCAGCACGGGTTCTGGCAATACCACGATTCGTTGCACCGGCACTACGAAGGTCGCGACAGCGAGTACGCCAACGTCGTCCGCGACTACTACGTGTACCTCGACGAGGAAATTGCGAGCGTCCTTGCGCTCGTTCCCGACGACACGGCCGTACTCGTCGTGTCGGATCACGGCGCGCAGCGGCTCGACGGCGGATTCTGCGTCAACGAGTGGTTGGTCCGCGAAGGATTGCTGGCGCTGTCGTCGCGGCCGTCCGTGCCGACGCCGTTCAACCGGCTCGATATCGACTGGGACCGGACCACTGCGTGGAGCGAGGGCGGCTACTACGCGCGCATCTTCTTGAATGTGAAGGGACGAGAACCGCGCGGGCGCATTGCGAGGGACGACTACGCGCGCGTGCGTGACGACATTCAGCAGCGGTTGGAAGCCACCGTCGACGATGACGGACGCCGCATGGGCACGCTGGTGTTCAGACCGGAAGCGATTTACCGCCGCGTCCGCAACATCGCGCCGGATCTCATCGTGCACTTCGGCGGCCTCTACTGGCGATCAATCGGCGGCGTCGGGTATGACGCAATTCACGTCCAGGAGAACGACACAGGCCCTGACGCCTGCAACCACGCGCAGGACGGCGCTTTCGTCCTGAGCGCGCCGGAACTGGCCGGCAGAGGTGAAATCGAGGGAGCGCATCTGTTGGACATCGCTCCGACGCTGCTCGATCTGATCGGCGGCGAGCCGACGCGTTCGATGGAGGGACGCGTCCTGACGCGGCTTGGCACCGCGATGGTCGGATGACGCGCTCGATCTCGAATGATGAAGCAGATGGCCGATCAATCTGTGCTGAAGGAGATTCTGGCGCTGTAGCGACGCGGGGAACTGCCATGCCGAGGCACTGCTTTTTGCCACCGCACATCCACGAGCGCGCGCTGAAGGCCGCCGGCGCCACGACAACGCGAAGAGGTCTGGCGGTGGACTCGCTCGGTGTCGATCACGCGATTCGATCCATTCGCTTGGGGTTCGGCGAATTCCATCGGCCGGCGCTTGCCTTCGCGCGAGCGCAGCGTTCGACGTTCGGCAGAGCGTGGTGGGGCACGTTTGCTGCGGCCGGTCCACAACGCTCGATCTATGTGGCAACCGGCGCCAACCGTCAACGGATTCCCGGCGACCTCGCCCGCGCCGAAGGCGACCCAGCGTACGGCGATAAGGAGGTCGACGAGGCATATGACGGCCTCGGCGCCACGTTCAATCTCTATTCGGAGGTGTTTCAGCGCAACTCGATTGATGGCCGAGGCCTACCGCTCGTAGGGAGCGTACATTTCGGCAAGAAGTACGAGAACGCCTTTTGGGACGGCCAGCAGATGAATTTCGGCGACGGCGACAACATTTACAATCCAACGACCCAGACGCTCACACCGATACCGAACGCCATCTTCAATCGATTCACCGTCTCCGTCGACATCATGGGCCACGAGCTGACGCACGGCGTCACTCAATATGAATCGAACCTGGTCTACATCGGACAACCGGGCGCTTTGAACGAATCGCTGTCCGATGTGTTCGGCTCGCTGGTCAAACAGTACATGCTCCGTCAAACAGTCGACAAGGCCGACTGGCTCATCGGCGCGGGCTTGATGACGTCGGCCGTCTCCGGTTTTCCTGGATACCCAGTGGCGATTCGATCGCTCAGAGCTCCGGGAAAGGCGTACAACGATCCCGCGCTCGGCGGTGCCGATCCGCAACCGTCGAAGATGCAGGACTATGTGCGTGGGTTCGACGACAACTTCGGCGTCCACATCAACTCGGGCATTCCGAACTTCGCGTTTTACAACTGTGCGAAAGCACTCGGCGGATACGCGTGGGAACGGGCCGGCTTGATTTGGTATCGGGCCTGCACGGGTCCCTTCATGCGACCGATGATGAGATTCCAGGATTTCGCGAACCTTACGCTGACGACCGCGCAGCAGATCTATGGGTTCGGGAGTCACGAAGCCGACGCCGTGCAGACCGGTTGGTCCGCGGCCGGCATCACGGTGTGACCGCGCGACACAGGCATGCCATCGTGACCGAGGAAGCGCTGCGCATCCGATTCACACGGCACGGCGGTTTCACCGGGATTCCGCTGAACGTGACCGTCGACACCGACTCGCTGTCGACCGAGCAGATCGCCACGCTCCGGCGTCTGCTCGAGGACGCGAAGTTTTTCGAGCTGCCAGCCACGGCCGGCTCGCGTGGCGCAGACCAATTTCAATATCGCATCGCCGTCGAAGCGGGATCTCGACGGCATCAGATCGAGGTCGGCGACCAATCGATGCCGGATTCGCTCGAGCCTTTGATCGAGTTCCTGACCGACCTGGGGCGGCCGTCGCGCTCCGCCTGATTTAACACGACCGAGGACATCAACGATCGATGAAGGAGGCCGACGATGTGGCGTTTATTCCGGCTTAGGCTGTTGGGCATTCGGGGACTGCAGCGAGGACTGGGCGCGATGCAGTCGCGAAGGCGAGCGCGTCTCGCAGGTCTTCACGCGATCAGGAGCAACATGTTGAATAGACAGGGGCGCGCACTCACGCGATTGGCGAATCGCGCGAACGCGGTCGCGAACGGGCGCCAGGCGCGGGCCAACGGCCATCAGCGCATCGGCGCGCGCCACGCTCGACTGTCGCAGCTGCGGGCTCTGTTCCGGTAACGCGACCGGCAGGTCTCGTTCCCCGGCATCACCGGCGGCCGGACGGTCGCCGCGGCCGTGAGGGCGTTGTGTCTCGCGGACGCCCCGTCTCTGTCGACAGGGACGCTTTTCAAAGAGGAATTTATGGCTACCCGATGGAGCGGCAGGACGCAGTGGGCCCAGGGCGTCCGACAGCGGCGGATGCAGCGCCTCAGGCAACTTCAGCAGTTGCGATCGCACGCCGGATCTGCGGCGGCGGTCGCGCCCGGCAATATCGTGTTCGACTTCTGGCGAAGCGCGCTCCGCCAAGTCGTCGGCCGGCGATTGCAGTGGACCCAGTTGCGCTTGAACCAGCTCAAAGCCGCGGACCAGGCCCTGTCCGCGCCGCTGTCGCAATTCCGGCTTGGCGCGTTCCGCCCGGGAGCCTTCGGAGCGGGTTTGTGGAGCCCCGGATTGTGGCCGACCGCGGCCTACAGCACACTCGACGCGTCGGCGGACGTTCCTCCGACGACGTCCACGAGTGAGACGTCACCCTCGACCGACGTCACGGAGCCCTCCGAGGAGCCATTGCCACCGGAACATGAAGGCCCGGCGCCCACTGTGAACGTCGCCGGCTCGCGCGAGCTCTTCAGAGTGTTCAGGAAGCTCGATGAGCATCGTTACGACCAGCGTTATTTCAACGAGGATCACACGTTCCGATACCGTGCCGTCGTCAACGAGCTGAAACGAATGGGCCTCGCAGCCCCGAGCGACGATGTGGTTGACGAGGCGTCCGTGCGTTATCTCCGCGACGAAGCGGTGGAAGAAGCCACCGGCGGCGAGGAAGAAGGCGAAGGCCACCAAGCCAAACGAGGCGATTTGTTCGACGTCTTCAATGAACTGCTGAAGACCAAAAAACATCTCACGACGGACGGAGTGCCGTACGACAAGGATGTCGACGCCGTGCTCGCCAAAGGAAATTTCAATCCGGTGCACGCGCCGGTCTGGCAGCGCGCGTTTCGTGTCTGGATGAAAGACAACGCGGAGGCTGCGAAGTGGGTCGCATCTGAGAAGAAGAGACAACAAAAGAAATCGTCGCGCTCGCGGACCAGTACCACGCGCTGACGCTGGAAGGCCGATGAGTTCAGGATGGATGAGTGATGGCCCGCGACTTCAGTGTTATCGCGTCGACATTGCCTGGTTGTCTCGATCCCTCGGTAGCGATTGCCGCCGCGCGGGCCGGCGGCATCGGTGTGCTCGATCTCGAGCACGCCACGATCGACTCTGAGTCTCTCGCCGCGATCGCGACGATCGCCCGCCGTCCGCGCGGGCGCGTCGGCGTGAAGCTCGATGGATCCGACGCCGACGTCCTGGCGGGCTGTCTCAGTGCGGTGTCGGCGAATATCGACGTCGTCATCCTCACGCGTCCCCATCCGGCCGCGGGCGCGTTCGTCCACGAGTTGAAACGCCGCGGCGTGACGGTCCTCATCGAGGTGACGTGCGGCGTCCATGCCGACATCGCCGAGGGCAGCGGCGCCGATGGCGTGATCGCCAAGGGTCATGAAGCGGGCGGATGGGTCGGCGATGAAACGACCTTCATCCTCGTGCAGCGGCTGATCGCGCGGCGGTTATCGGTCTGGGCGCACGGCGGCATCGGCCGACACAGTGCCGCCGCGTGCTTCGCGGCCGGAGCCGCCGGCATCGTGATCGACTGCCAGCTGGCCTTGACAAGTGAATCGCCGCTGGACGAAACGGCGCGAGCGATCCTTGGACGCCTGGACGGCAGCGAAACGATCTGCATCGGCGCCGAGCTCGGTGCGCCGTGCCGTGTGTTGTTCCGGCCGGGGTGCGCCGCCGTCACGGAGCTCCGCCGGTCCGCAGCCGATCTCGCGTCGGGCGACGAGGCGGCGCTGAACACGTGGCGGCGACACGTGCGCGCGCGCATCGGCTGGCAAAGTCTCGAGCACAACCTGTGGCTCGTGGGCCAGGACGTTGCGTTTGCCGATCGGTTCGCCAAGGACTGCGGCACGGTCGCCGGCGTCGTTGCCGCACTGCACCACGCGATCGATTCGCACGTGGCCGCGGCGTGTGCGACACGCCCGCTCGCCGAGCATTCGCCATTGGCGCGGTCGCATGCCACGCGGTTTCCGATCGTCCAGGGTCCGATGACGCGCGTCAGCGACTGCGCACCGTTTGCTGCCGCGGTTGCCGAACAGGGTGCGCTGCCGTTTCTCGCGCTCGCGCTCATGCGCGCCCCGGAAGTACGTCGGTTGCTGGAGGGAACGCGGGCACGGCTCGGCGATCGTCCGTGGGGCGTTGGCATTCTCGGATTCGTGCCGCCGGACCTTCGCGAACAGCAGCTCACGATCATCCGTGATGTTCGGCCGCCCTTCGCGCTCATCGCCGGTGGGCGTCCGGATCAGGCGCGCGGACTCGAAGCCGAGGGCATCGCAACATATCTTCACGTTCCGTCGCCGTCGCTGCTGCGCATGTTTGTCGATGGCGGCGCGCGCCGCTTCGTGTTCGAGGGCCGCGAGTGTGGCGGTCACGTCGGACCGCGATCCAGCTTCGTGCTGTGGGACACGATGGTCGACGTCCTACTTGATTCGCTGGCCAACGACAGCATGTCCCAGTGCCACGTGCTCTTTGCCGGCGGCATTCATGACGGGCTGTCGGGCGCGATGGTCGCCGCGATGGCGGCACCGCTCGCCGAGCGCGGCGCTCGCATCGGTGTGTTGCTTGGGACGGCGTACCTGTTCACGAACGAGGCGGTGGAGACGGGCGCCGTCGTCGAGCTGTTTCAGCAGGAGGCGCTGCGGTGCGATCGGACCGTGCTCCTCGAAACAGGTCCCGGTCACGCGATCCGCTGCGTTCGCACGCCGTACCGCGATTTTTTCGAGGACGAAAAGCAGCGGCTCATTGCCGCCGGGCGGACGCCGGAAGAGGTACGTGTCGCGCTCGAGGACCTCAACGTCGGCCGGTTGCGGATCGCGTCGAAGGGCGTCACGCGCAACGTGGCACACACCAGCGACGAGCGCGCGCCGACCTTGATTCCGGTGCCAATCGACGAGCAATACCGCGACGGGATGTACATGATCGGTCAGCTCGCGGCATTGCGCAGCGAGCCGTGCACGATCGCGTCGCTGCACCATGCGGTGTCCGTCGAGAGCTCGGAACGGCTCGGGGCGCTCGATCGGCCGCGCGGGCGGCGATCGACCGCCGTTTCCGAGCGCGTCGCCGACGTGGCCATCATCGGCATGAGCTGTCTCCTGCCGAAAGCGCCGAGCCTCCGCAAGTATTGGGACAACATTCTCGGCAAGGTCGACGCGATCGCCGAAGTTCCTGGGACGCGTTGGGATTGGCAGCGCTATTTCGACGCCGATCCCAAAGCGGCGGACAAGATCATCTCGCGATGGGGCGGATTCCTCGACGACGTGCCGTTCGATCCGATTCGGTACGGGATGCCGCCGAGCTCTCTCCGATCGATCGAGCCGCTGCAGCTCCTCACGCTCGAAGCGGTGCGCGCGGCGCTGGAGGACGCAGGGTACGACGAGCGACCGTTCCCGCGAGACCGCACCGCGGTCATCGTCGGCGCCGGCGGCGGGATCGCTGATCTCGGGCAGCAGTACGCCTTCCGATCGGCGCTGCCGCTGTTCTTCGACGATCCTCCGGCGGAGCTGCTCGCACGGTTGCCCGACTGGACGGAAGATTCCTTTCCCGGCCTGCTCGTCAACGTCGCCGCCGGCCGCGTCGCCAACCGATTCGATCTCGGCGGCCCGAATTTCACGGTGGACGCAGCATGCGCCTCGTCGCTCGCGGCGGTCTATCTCGGCGTTCGAGAGCTGAGCGCCGGCACGAGCGATGTCGCGATCGTCGGAGGCGCAGATACGGTTCAGAACCCGTTTGCGTATACCTGCTTCAGCAAAACCCAGGCGCTCTCTCCCCATGGACGGTGCCGACCTTTCGATGCGTCGGCTGATGGGATCTCGATCAGCGAAGGTGTCGCGATCGTCATTCTGAAGCGGCTCGAAGACGCCGAACGGGACGGCGATCGCATTTACGCCGTACTGAAAGGCATCGCGGGCGCCAGCGACGGGCGTGGCAAGGGCCTCACGGCGCCGCGCGCCGAAGGACAGGTGCGCGCGCTCGAGCGCGCGTACGCAGCGGCAGCCGTACCACCGTCGAGCGTCCGCCTCGTCGAAGCGCACGGTACCGGCACGGTCGTCGGCGACCAGGCCGAGATTCAGGCGCTCACGACGGTGTTCGGAGCGAGCGGCGAGCGGCAGGCGTGCGCGATCGGCTCCGTCAAATCGATGATCGGCCACACGAAATGTACAGCCGGTCTCGCGAGCCTCATCAAGGTGGCGCTCGCGCTGCATCATCGAATACTGCCGCCCACGATCGGCGTCGAGCGACCGAATCCGAAGGCACGATTCCCGGAGAGTCCGTTTTTCGTCAACACCGACGCGACACCCTGGTGGAGTGCCGCGGCGGCGCATCCCCGGCGTGCCGGCGTCAGCGCGTTCGGATTCGGCGGGACGAACTTTCACGCGGTGCTCGAGGAATACACCGGTGACGATCCAGCGCAGGACCGTCGGTCGCCGCTCGACCGCTGGCCGGCCGAAACGTTCGTGTTCAGCGGCGCGTCGCGTGCGGCGATTCTCGAGCGGGCCGCGGGCGTCGCGCGCGCCCTCGAGCAGGGCGCACAGCCCGCGCTGCACGATCTCGCGTTTTCTCTGTGGGAGGAGGCGTGCGGTCACAGAGAGGACCCGACGCAATCTACGTTGGCGATCGTTGCCGAATCACTGAACGATCTCGGTCAGAAGCTCTCGGCCGTGCGGCACCAGATGGCGGCGGCTGCCGAGATTCGCGATCCGCGCGGCGCGTACTTCAGCGAACGGCCCATCGGCCGCTCGGCCAAGCTGGCGATCCTGTTTCCAGGTCAAGGCTCCCAGTATCCGACCATGCTCCGCGATTTGTTCATCGCGTTCCCGGAGCTGCGGGCGCATGTCGAGCAGGCCGATCGCGCGCTCCTCGGCCGATTCGAACGGCCACTGAGCGCGTTCATGTTTCCGCGGCCGTGGTTCAACGACGCGGAGGAGAAGATCGCAAGACAGGAGCTGACGCGGACGAATGTTGCGCAACCGGCACTCGCGGCAACCGAGATGGCGATGTTCGATCTCGTCCAGTCGGTCGGGATTACGCCGGATTTCATGGGCGGCCACAGTTTCGGCGAGTACGTCGCGTTGTGCGCCGCAGGCGCGCTCACCGAAGAGGCGCTGCTCCGAGTGTCGGAAGCCAGAGCGCGCGTGATCCTCGATGCTGCCGGCGACGAGCTCGGATCGATGGCCGCGATTGATACCGATGAAGCGGCGAGCAGGCGCGCGCTCGAGGGCGTGGGCGGCGTGTGGATTTCGAATATCAATTCGCCGACGCAGACGATCATTTCCGGAACTCGCGCCGGAATCGATCGCGCCCTCGAGCGAGTGCGCGCCGCCGGCCTCCGAGCGAGCCCGGTTGCAGCCGGCTGTGCGTTCCACTCGCCGGTCGTTGCGGGTGCCCGCGCGCCGCTCGGCGCGTTGCTCCGCGGCGTCGAATGGTCGCCGGCGCGCGTGCCGGTCTTCTCGAACACGCTCGCAGGTCCCTATCCCGCGGCGTTTCCTGACGTCGTCGAACTTCTGTGCGATCACCTCGAACGACGAGTGGACTTTCAAGGCGAGATCGAAGCCATGTACCGCGCCGGTGCGCGGGTGTTCCTCGAAGTCGGCCC
>Ga0114129_10009076_pt1 | contig 14171 bp, 14 predicted proteins | sample RhiMetdeltSRZDD1_FD_80071 | JGI IMG/M metagenome (GOLD analysis project Ga0114129, IMG submission 80071) | Populus rhizosphere microbial communities from Tennessee, USA - Rhizosphere MetaG P. deltoides SRZDD1 (version 2) (version 2) | ecosystem: Host-associated > Plants > Roots > Rhizosphere >... | reverse complement strand
GTACCGCATCTTCTCCGTTTCTTCCGCGAGGTTGTTCGCGTAGCCGTAGCGGATCTGCGCCCAGCCTGTGACTCCCGGGCGAACGGAGCAGCGGAGGCCGTAGTAGGGGATGTATTCGGTGAAGAGCTCGACGTTGGAGAGCGGGTGGGGCCGGGGCCCCACCAGGTTCATGTCACCACGGAGGATGTTCACGAACTGAGGGAGCTCATCGATGCGGAACCGGCGCAGCCACCGGCCGACGCGCGTGGTGCGGTGGTCGTTGTCGGCCGCCCATTCGGAGAGCGCGCCGCCCAGATTCATGGTGCGGAACTTGATGAGCTTGAAGGGGCGCCCGCCGAGACCGACGCGTTCGTGCAGGAAGAAGACGGGCCCGTCCGAGTCGAGCTTGATGAGGAGAGCGATCGGGAGGACGAGCGGGGAGAGGAGCACGATACCGGCGATCGCCGCCACGACGCTCAGCGCGCGCGCGAGCGCCAGGGTGATCCACGATGCCTGGTCGTTCGAGAACAGAACCGCCCGCGGGGCGGCGTACTCGATGGCGATCTTGCCGGTGAGGCGCTCGTAGACGGCGAGGCCGTCTTCCACCGGGACACGCCGCGCGCGGGACGCCGCGAGCTCCCGCACCACCGCCGGGTCTTGTGAGTCGGGAAGGGCGTACACGATCAGGTCCGGCTCGAAGCCTTCGATGATCGTGCCGAGCTTCTCCATCGCGCCCAGGCGCAGGCACGGGAGCACCGGCTTGAACGCCGCCGAGCCATCGTCGACCACGCCCACGACGACGTCGCGGAGGTCGGGCTCGTCCAGCATCTCGCGCACGATCTTGCCGGCGAGCGCGGTCGTGCCCAGCACCAGCACGCGCCGGCTGAAGGGATGAGTCCCGACGAGGTGGTGCACCGCCGCGCGCAGCGGCAGCAGCAGCGCGAGGGCGAAGGCGAGGATCATCCCCGACTGCCAGCCGATCCTGAGAGCGGGTACGAAGACGTGAACGAGGCCGACGAGCACGCCCATGAACAGCAGCACCTGCGGAAGCCGCGCGGCGAACTGGCCGAAGCGCCGCACGCGCCGCAGGTCATAGAGGTCGCTGAAATGGAACGCGCAGAGCCCGCAGAAGGTGAACGTCAGGGCCTGGGCCAAGGTGGCGAGGAGGGTGCGTCCCTCCAGGAACCCTTCCGCGCCGGCGGCGACGAAGAGGACGGCCGCTTCCACGAACGCCAATGTGAGGGACAAGGTCTACCTCCTTCGCAAGCTCACGGGCCGGCCCTGGACCCCAGGATCGACGCCCAGAAGCCCGGCTTCGCGGCCGGTACGGCCCCGTAGTCGTAGTAGTAGCGGTAACGCCGCGAGAGAGGCTGGTCGTCGCCATTGAAGACGATCCCCACGACCTTCTCGGGATCCATGGCGGAGAGCGCCTCGTCCATGAGCTCGCGCGGCGTGTAGTGGGCGGTGACGACCAGGAAGATGCCGTCCACCCACTGGCTGAGAGCGCGCACGTCCGCCACGGGCACGACCGGCGGCGTGTCGACGAGCACGTAGTCGTAGCGCTCCCGCGCTTCGCGGAGCAGCTCTCCGATGCGCGGCGAGCGCAACGCCTCGTAGGGCATCGGCGGACACGGGCCGGCGGGCAGCACGGAGAGGTTCATGGCCGGGAAGCGCCTCACGACCGCGTCGAGGCCGCAGGCCGAATCGGCGATGGCGCCGGCCAGGCCGCGGCTCGTGGCTCGTCCGATGCCGAGCTGGGCCCCGACCGAGCCGCGGCGCAGGTCGGCGTCCACCAGGAGGATGCGCGCGCCCGGTGCCTGCGCCAGCGTCCGCGCGAGGTTGACGCTGGTCGTGGTCTTGCCATCGCCGCCGACCGGACTCGAGATGGCGATCGCGGTGCGGCCCGATTTCCCGAGCTGCTCGACGACGTGTCCGAGCACGCGGTACTGCTCCGCCTGGAACGTCTGCGGCCCCGCGCCTCCGCGGATCGCGAGCGCCTTCAGGGGCCGGGGTTCGAGGCCCGGCGAACGAGGACGGGTATCGAAGGTCGTGGTCATGATCGGCCTCGGGGGGCGAAGAGCGCGACCACTCCCTCGTTGTCGCGGGCCATGACCTGGGACGCCTTCATCGCGAGGGCGCTGCCGAGGACGAGACCCAGGCTCAGGAGCGCCGCGCGCGAGCGACGCCGGCGCCGGTTCAGGGCGGACTCGTCGGCCGACTTCGGAATCCTCACCAGTATCGGCACTCGCGTGTGGCGCCGGAGCGCGTCCGCGGAGTGGAAGGACGTATCGAGCTTCTCCGCCGCCGCCACCGCCACGATGGCCAACGCGAGGGCCGCGATCAGCCCGAAGACGGCGAGGCGGAAGCGGTTCGGAGCCAGGGGTTCCCAGGCGGCGACGGCGGCATCGAGCAGCCGCAGCCGCTGATCCCGCGGCCGGCCCTCGTGCGTCTCCGCCAACTGGGCCTCCTCGTGCCGCTTGAGCAGCGACTCGTAGAAATCCCGGGTGGCGGCGTAGTCGCGAGAAAGACCCTGGAACTCCTGCTCGTGCCAGGGCGCGCCCTCGACGCGCTGCTGATAGGAGGCGGCCTCGCCCTTGAGCCGGGCCTCCTGCGCCTGCAGCGTGCGGATCTCACGGTTCAGCTGCTCGAGCTGCGGGAGGCTACGATCGACGGCCGGCTTGCTCGCCACGACAGCCGCCAGGCTGGCGACCTCCGCCCTCTTGTGTACGACGTCCGGGTGCTTCTCACTGAACCGCGTACGCAGCTCGACGAGCTCCTGGCTGAATCGTTCCAGACGGGCCCGGTCGGGATCGGCGTCCCCCACCGACTCGTGATCGCTCCCGTCCTTGAGCAGGGCGGCGCGGCGCTCCATCGCCGCCGCTCGCGTCTCGTGAACCTTCTCCATCTGGGCGCTCGTCCGCTCCAGGATCGACAGGTTCGCCTCCGTCTGCTGGGGAAGGGCACCCGCATGCGTTTTCTTGAACTCCGCGATACGTGTTTCCTGCAGGGCGAGGCGCTTCTTGACGTCCTCGAGCTGGCTGAGCAGCACGCTGGCGGCTCCGCTCGTCTGCCGCTCCCGCACGCGTTGGTCTTCCTCGATGTACGACGTCGCGAGAGCGTTCGCGACCTCGGCCACCTTGCGCGGATCCCGGCCGCGATAGGCGAGCGCGAACGCGATGGTGCCGCCGCCGCCCGAAGCGGCGTCGGCACTCGAAGCGTCGATCCGAACGTCGTGGCGGATGAGGGCGACGATAGCCTCCTCGGAGACGCGTCCCCGGAGCTTCGGGTACAGGTCGAAGCGGGCGGCGAGCGCCGCGAGCCGCGTCCGGCTGAGGATTTCCTTGCGGAGGCTCTGCAGCCGCGACTCGGTATCGTCGGCCCCGTCGCGCCCGGCGGGCCGCTCCACGAGGACGGTCGCCGTGGATTGATAGAGGCTCGGCAGCGACTTCGCGAAGCTCAGTGCCCCCGAGAGGACCACGCAGAATACCGCCGCCGCGATCCAACGGCGGCGGAGGACGGAGGCGAGGAGCGCGTCGAGACCGGCTCTTCCCGTGGATGCCATGTCAGTCAGACTCCTCTGGTGGCGCCTGGTCGGCGGTCTTCGGCTCGGGGCGCCTCTGCGGCGGCGAGGCAATCAGCCTCATCTGGAGCGCGCCTCGGCGGATGTGTCCGGCCGCGCCGAAGTCGGGCTGCTGCATGTCGAACGCGTAGGCCGCTCCGAGATGGAACAAGTCCGAGAAGTGCCAAAGGCCTTCCACGTTCATGCGATAGGCCATGAGGTGGAGACCGCGCAGGGAGTTGCGGTAGACCCCGGGGCCGGAGGAGATCTCCAGCTTCCTGGCTACGCGGAGCGTGTACAAGGCCACCACGGACTCGGTGTCGAGCGCGCCGTTCTTCCCCAGGGTCGTCGCCTGGTTCCTCGAGTACGTCAGGGAGACGCGGCCACCCTTGACGCGCCGCTTGAGGAACGCCAGCACCTCGGGGTTGACCTTGCCCTTGGCGAACCTCGGTCCCGCCCGGAGCAGCAGCACCGTCCGCTTGTCGAAGTCCTTGATCCACCCGATCGTGAACACGTCGGCCGTGGACTTCTCCCCGCCGGTGAAGGCGAACCGCCGATGCTCGTACCGCAGGCTCAGCGTGTCGCGTCCCGTCATCCGGCGATCGAAGCCGAGGCCGCCGGTTCGCGTCCCGGCGTAGCGGCCGTCCAGGGTATCGTCCGCCAGCGCGAAGAGGCCGAGCGCCGTCGAGAACTGGCCGAGCCTGAGCTCTACGGTCGGAGCGACTGTGACGCGTCGTGCCTCCGACCGGCCGAGCGCGAGGCCGGAGATGATGTTGAGCTCGCTCGGAGTGCGCGTCTCGAAGTAACAGGCGGTCGCCGCGAACGTCAGCGACCGGCTCGGCAGGTACGCGAGATTCATCTGCCCCAGCGTCCTCGCGTCGGTGTTGTTGAAATCCGGATGCCGCGCGAAGTTGTCGCCGGCGCGCGAAGCCTGCAGGTCGAGGGTGAACGGTGTCGACCGGTAGCCCATCTCGACGCCGAGGCTCACGCGGGTGATGACATCGTCCTCGGGGAACTGGGTGAAGAACAGGTTGTCGTCGAAGGTTTCGGACACCGTGAGCATCGGGACCAGGAATGCGCCGCGCTGCTTGGGCGGCGGAGGGGACAGCTCCTGGGCCCGCACCCCGGTGGCACCGAGGCCCGCTGCGAGTACGACGAGACAGGCCGCCGACACCCTGTGCGTGCGAAGACGGGAATGAAATGGCACTGGCAACAGTAGGCGCCCTTACCCATCGCCGAACAATCGTGGCGGTCCCGCATTTCACTGCCGGGAAACCCTGCAATACCGTGCGGGCGCCGCCCGTCTGCCGATCCTGTTTTGCGCGCGTGAGCCCCATTGCACAGACGTCCACGCGCGCCCCGCCTATCCTTTTCACATGGGACCGGCCACACGCCTTCGCCCGTCGCGCTCTCTCGATCCCATGCCTTTCCTGGCCAAGATCCGGGCGGGCCGAACAGGCCGCAATTACCTCCGCAACGAGGCCGTCTTTGCCCAGGGAGACGCCGCCGACGCCGTTTTCTACATCCAGACCGGCAAGGTGACGCTGACTGTCGTGTCCGCACGGGGCAAGACGGCGATGGTCGGCACCCTGGGCCGCGGCAGCTTCTTCGGCGAGGGATGCCTGGCCGGGCAGCCCACACGGATGTCGGCGGCCCGCACGACGCTGCCGTGCCGGATTTTTCGCGTCGGAAAAGCGAGGATGATTCGCCTCCTCCACCAAGAGCCGGAGTTCGCCGCTCGGTTCACCGCCTACCTGCTTTCGCGGAACGCCAACATCGAAGGGGACCTCGTCATCCAGCTCTTCAACTCCAGCGAGAAGCGGCTCGCGCGCCTGCTCTTGCGGTTGGCACGATTCGGCCAGGCGTCGAAGCCGCGGACCGTGATCCCGAAACTGAGCCGGGCCACCCTGGCGTCCGCAATCGGGAGCACTCCACGGAAGGTGGGCTACTTCATGAACCGCTTCCAGCAGATGGGCTTCATCGACGAGCGAAGCTCCCGTCTCGAGGTGCACGACGCCCTGCTCGCCGTGGTCCTCCGCGATCGGGTCTAGGGAACCATGACGATGTCACCGGGACGCAGGGGGAAGTTCTCTTGTGGACGGCTGGCCGCGCTGATCTTGTCGTAGTCGAACGCCAGGCGCTTCCGCGTCGCTCCCTCCGCCCGGATCACCACGATGCGAGAGCGGGAGGCGAACTCCTTGAAGCCTCCGGCCATGGCCAGCGCGTCCACGACGGTGACCGCGCTCCGGAGGTCGTATCGGCCGGGTTTCATCACCTCGCCGATGACGGAAATCCTGAAGCTCCGGACCTCGGTGACGATGACCGCGATCTCGGGCGACGCCACGAACTCGGAAAGTTTCTTCAGGAGGATGTCGCGCAGCTCCATCGGCGTCAGGCCCGCCGCCTTGACGTCGTTGAGCAGCGGGAGGGTGATCATCCCGTCGGGACGCACGGGTACCGTGCGGCTGAGCGCCTCGTTGCTGAAGACCGAGATCTGCAGTACGTCCTCGGGACCGATGCGGTAGTCGGACAGGCCGGCGCTATCGCCGGCCTTGACCTTCAGCGGCTCGGCCGCCCACGCCGCTCCCCACGAGACGACCACCACCAGAACGGCCCACGGCCATCGATACTTCATGTGATTTCTCCTGCGTTTTCTTCACCCGGCGCGTGGTTCCGTCCAGGAACGCACGGCACCACAGCTCGAACGAGATGAGCGTCCACAAGTGCAGCCCGAGGTCCTGCCCGCGCTCGTGGCGCTCGATGAGCTTCTGCACGTAGCGCGGGTCGAACAGCCCGCGGCCCTTTGCGGGGCCCGAAAGGAGCAGGTCGCGGAGGAACCCGGAGAGCTGCCCGCGGAACCAGAGACCGAGAGGCACGCCGAACCCCTGCTTCCGTCGATCGATCACCGCATCCGGCAACCGCCCGCGCATGGCCTGCTTGAGGACGGCCTTCCCTGACCCGTTCTTGAGGTGCAGCTCGGGCGGGATCGTGGCCGCGAACTCCAGCAGCTTGTGATCGAGGAGCGGCTCCCGTGCCTCCAAGGAGTGCGCCATGCTCATGCGATCCACCTTGGTCAGGATGTCGAGCGGAAGCGATCGTTCGATGTCCAGGCGCTGCAGCGCGGACAGCCAATGACCGCCGCCCGCGAGCATGGCGAGGATCTCTTGCCGCGCGGGATCGCCCTCGACCAGCCGCGCGTAAGCGTCCGGCCGGAACAGCCGGCGCTTCTGACCCTCGCGAAACAGCGTCGAGGCGTCGAGGTACCGCTCGGCGGCCATGAGGCCGTGGTGGTTGACGAAGTTGCGGCCACGCATGCCGTCCGGCATCAGCCGGCCCACCGCGCGCAGGGCGGCGCGCAGGCCGCCGGGCCAGGCGCCGCGCTCGCGGCCCTCGATCCGATACTTGTCGTAGCCCCCGAACAGCTCGTCGCCCCCGTCGCCGGAGAGCACCACCGTGACGTGCTCCGCCGCCATCTTGGAGACGAGGTACGTGGGGATGGCGGAGGAATCGCCGAAGGGCTCGTCCAGGTGCCAGGTGATGTCCTCCACGATCTCCACGGCGCTCGGCTCCACCACCAGCTCGTGATGGTCGGTGCCAAACCGCTCGGCCACCGCCCGTGCGTGGTGCAGCTCGTTGAAGTCGGCCTCGGCGAAACCGATGGAGAACGTCTGCACCGGCTCGCTCATCAGACCGGCCATGGTCGCCACCACGGCCGCGCTGTCGATACCACCGGACAGGAACGCCCCCAGGGGCACGTCGCTCACCAGGCGCAGCTTCACCGATTCCTCGAGCAGCCCGCGCACGCCGTCCACGAAGTACGCCTCCGGCTTGTCGTGGTCGGGCTCGAACCGCGGCGCCCAGTAGCGGCTCACGCGAATGCCGGCGTCGGCGCTCGCGATCAATACGTGGCCGGGCTCGAGCTTGTGAACGCCCTCGATGATGCTCTCGCGCGAGGGCGTGGTGAGGAAGGTGAACAGGTGATCGAGCGAGCCGTAGTTGAGGCGCCGATCGACCTCCGGCAGTTGCAGGATCGCCTTCAGCTCCGAGGCGAAGACGAGCCGCCCGCCGGCCTCCGTCCAGTAGAGGGGCTTGACGCCCAGCCGGTCGCGGGCGAGGAGCAACTGCCGCCGGCGCTGGTCCCAGAGCGCGAAGGCGAACATGCCGCGCATGTGGTCGACGCAGGCCGATCCGTAGTCCTCGTAGAGATGGGCGATGACCTCGGTGTCGGTGCGGGTATAGAAAACGTGTCCGGACGCGGTCAGCTCGCGGCGCAGGTCGCGGAAGTTGTAGATCTCCCCGTTGAACACGACCCAGACCGTGCCGTCCTCGTTGCGCACGGGCTGGGCCCCCCCGGCGAGGTCGATGACACGCAGCCGCCGCATGCCGAGCCCCAGGGCCGGCGCCAGATGGACGCCACCCTCGTCCGGCCCGCGGTGGACCATCGCGTCGCACATGCTCCGGAGGTCGGGCTCCCCCACCGGCCCGCCACGAAGGTCGAAGATCCCGGCAATGCCGCACATGCTCTTCTACTCCGCCCCGCTCGCGGCGAGCCGCCCCGCATCCGCCGGGCGCCACCAGCGCGTGACCATCGCACGCTCCCCGGGCTCCAGGAGTCCGGCCGCGAACAGCAGCACCAGATACGTGAGGGCGTACGCGGCGCTCTCCGCCACGAGGAGCGGGACCGGGGGCAGAGTCAGCGCCGCCCGCACCGCGAAGACGGGCACGGCGCTCACCGCGCTCACCGCGAGGGTGCCCGCGAGGGCCCGCCACGGCAGGAGATCGCGAACGGGAAGGCTCATCAGCCGCTTCATGCGCCGAAGGTGCAGGGCCTTGGCGACTGTCATCGCCAGCAGTGTCACGAGCACCGGCCCCAGGAGGCCGAAGGCGGCCATGAGGGGTTGGATGAGGGCCACGATCAGGGCCAGGCGCACGAGGTTGACGAGGAACAGGAACGGGACCTGGGCGTGAACGCGCATGACCCCGTCGGTCTGCAGCACCGACAGCGCGATGCCCGTCACCCACAGGGCGAAGATGGGGGCGCTGGCCGCGTAGCGCTCGGTGAAGAGGGTCGTCATGACCTCGCGGGAGGTGGCCATGAGCAACGCCACCATCGGAAAGAAGCAGAGCGCCAGCTTCCGCGTGATGTCGAGCCAGATGCCGAGGGCCTGGTCCGGCCGCTTCTCGCGCAGCTCCTCGGTCATGCGAACCATCATCACGCTGGACGCCGGGCTCGCCAGGAAGTCGACGAGCGGAATCTGAAAGCAGCCCACGGAATAGAGGGCGAAGGTCGCGGCGTCGAAGCTCCAGCTCACCGCGTACTGGTGGTATGTCGCCTGGACGATTTCCACGAGGACGTACAGGGCGAACGGCATGGCATAAGCCATCTGCGCGGGCACGAGGTCCAGGTCCAGCCGCAGCTCGGCGCCGAGCTCGCGCCGGAGGAGATGGAGCGCGACCACGAGCCTCAGCGCGGAGAACACCACCGCCCCGAGCATCAAACCGTGGAGGCCCGGCCAGAGCAGCACCGGCAACACGAGAAAGCCGGCACGGGCCACGTCCGACACTACGTAGGCGGACGAAGCCCGTGCGTAGCGCTTGCGCGCGATGAGGACGATCTCGAGCACGGTCGCGGCCAGCGTGAACAACAGGAAGGCGCCGATCGCGCCCAGATGGCCGGCAAGAGCGGGATTCTGCATCCCGTCCGCCACCGCCTGCCGCGCGGCGTAGAGCCCCGCCAGACAGGCCGTCCCCGCCAGCGCCAGACCGGCGAGCGCGTTCGCCACATAACGCCCGCACTTCGCCGGGTCACGTGGAATGAAGTAGTAGAGGCTGTCCGACAGCCCGAGCAGCGCCACGGAGTGCAGAGTCATGGCGATCAGGAACAACTGCTTGTAGGTGCCGTACTCCGTCTGGTCGAACACCCGCACGAGGGTGACGGGAATCAGAAGGGTCGCGGCCGAGGCCAGGGCACGGCCCGCCATCAGCAACAGGGCCGGGCGAAACGTCGACTCGCCACCGATCGGCGGGCTGGGCAGGGGTGTCTCGTCCATCGGTCATTCCAGGCTAGGCGCTGGCACGCCGACCGTCTGTTCAATTGCGCTCAAGGCGCGGCCCGGTGAGCGCTACTGAGCAGACTCGCCCCCGCCGGCGTGGGACCTTTACGTTCCCCGTCACGGAGGTAATGATGTCGATAGATCGCGTGCTCATCGGCCTGCTCCTCGCCGCCCCGATCACCGCCGGCGCTGCGGACATCACGATCCCCACCGGCACGATGCTGGACGTCCGCATGGACGGAGCGCTCCACTCGGACAAGACGCGCGAAGGAGACGCCTTCAAGGCCACGCTCCTCGAGCCCGTGTACGCCGACGCGCGGGTGATCCTGTCGTCGGGCGGCACCGTCGACGGTGTCGTGACGAGCGTGAAGTCCCGACGTGACGGAAACGCGTCGAGCGTCCTCGGCTTGAGGCTCACGAAGCTGCACACGCTGCAGGGTCAGACGTACGACATCCACGGCGCCATGGTCGGCTTTCGAAAGCACCTGACGGCGGCCGAACCGGTGACGCTGACCAAGGACGAGGGCAAGAAGGCGGTGATCGTGATCGGCAAGGAGGGCGAAGGAGCGGGCGACCGCTCCTCGAGCGTCGTCGGCCTCTCCGGCGAGACCGAAAAAGACCTCGCCGCGCGGTGGGCGCTCTCCGGCCTGAGCCACGACTTCGTCACCATCGACGTCGGCTCCGAGATCACGTTCGAGCTGAGGGACGACATCAAGGTGCAGGCGATCCCCGCGCCGTGATCGTCGACGTCGTCGCCGGCGCGCGTCCGAACTTCATGAAGGTCGCACCGATGGCCGAGGTCCTCGTTCGAGCGTGAGCGGAATGGAACAGATCGGCCCGGGCTGGGCCTGCTACTTTCCTTTCGGCTTTCACGTTCGAAGCACATCAGTCTGTCAAGGAGGTATCACATGGCGGTAGCCAAGGTTTCCGAGATCAGCGCGACCTCGAGCAAGAGCTTCGAGGATGCGCTCCAGCAAGGGATTGCCCGGGCGTCCAAGACGCTGCGCAACGTGCGAAGCGCGTGGGTCAAGGAACAGCAGGTGCGCGTGACCAACGGCGCCATCACCGAGTATCAGATCAACATCATGGTCACCTTCGTCATCGACGACTAGCGCGCGGCGGGGTGGCTCGATGACTCTCACGGTGGACCCGTCGACGCTTCATACCGCGAAGGACTACGGCCGTCTCGTCGCCCTCTGCCGCGGCTTCCTGTCGGAAGCTCAGCTTCAGGCCCACTTAGAGCTGTACCACGGTTACGTGAAGAAGCTGAACGAGATCGAGACGCTGCTCGCGAGCACCTCGCGGGAAGGCGCCAGCTACAGCTTCTCGGCCTATTCCGAGCTGCGGCGCCGCGAACCGGTCGCGTACAACGGGACCCTCCTCCACGAGCTCTACTTCGACAACCTCGGTCCGCCGAAGAGCGAGGTGCCGGCCGCGTTCCGGCGGGCCGAGGAGAAGGCCTTCGGGTCCTGGACCAACGCGGTGGCCGACCTCAAGGCCATGACCCAATCGACTCACGGCTGGGTCCTGGTGACGTGCGAGATCGGCTCCGACCGGCTGCGGCACAATCTCGTGCATTCCGAGCACGACGGTGGCCTTTACGCGAACCACGCGGTCCTATTGGCGATCGACTGCTGGGAGCACGCCTACTTCCTCGACTATTCGCTCCGGAAGAACGACTACGTCGACGGCGTGCTGGCCCATCTCGATTGGGGCGTGGTGCAAGACCGGCTCGACCGCGCCCTGCGGCCCTAGCTAAACGGGTACGGGGTGTTGCCGGCCACGCTCCGGCTCGCGACACCCCGTCCCACACCTCCTAGGTGACCTTGAAGTCCCGGGTCCCCGCGGAGGTGCCATTCAAGAGAACCTCGACCTTGTATCCGCCGGCCGGCCACCCGTTCGGCTTCGACAGGTGGAACTCGGTGACGGTCGCGTTGCCGGTGGCGACGACGTCCTGCCTGGACTCGTCGACCACTTGCCCGTCCTCGTACGTCCAGCGCGCCACGAGGGTCGCGGTCGCGCTGGAGCCGCCGGTCTTGACCGACACGTAGAAGGTATCGGCCGGTCGAAAGGCATCTGTCGCTTCGGCGATGGTCTTGCCGGCGGTGAGACTCCGGCCGACGTCGATGTCGGTGACCTTCACGCCGCCTTCTGCCGCCGGCTTGAGCGCGGAGCAACCCGAAAGAGCCACCGCCAACAGAAGGCCCACGGCAACTGGCGCGTGTCGATGCAATCTCATTGTCTTCTCCTCAGGCTTCTGGGATTCGCAACTGCTGTCCCGGGTAGATGAGGTCCGGATCCTTGATGAGCGTCCGGTTCGCCTCGTAGATCCTGGGCCACTGCTGGGCGTCGCCGTACTCGCGCTTCGCGATCTTGGAGAGGCTGTCGCCGCTCACGACGAGATAGGTCCGCCCGGTCGTCACGGAAGGTGCGCTTGTCGCCGGTCCGCTGGCCGGTCCGCTGGCCACGGGGGCAGGGGCCGTGCTGGAACCGCCGCTCCGAACGTTGGAGAAGTCCGCCGGCGGTTTTTCCTTCTTGGCAAAGAAATCAAGGATTCCCATGTGTCCTCCTCACTCGGTCCGCCGCGGTCCGAGCTCGAGCTCGTCCGCGTCGCGCGGTGCGCCGCGTCATCGTCGATGCTCAGGGTCCGAAGCATCTGGGTGAAAGTGCGCGCCATCGAGTCGTAGCCCCGGCTGGGGACGATGCACAGGGCGTAGATCACGTGGCCATCGGACAGGCCCCGCGTCACGACCGTCACCTTCTCCTCCTGGTCCGTCACCGGCGAGCGGCCGAAGAGCACCACCGAGAAGGACGCCGCTCCGTCGATCTGCTCTCGTCGCGCCTGACCGTCCTCGGCCCTCAGGTACGAGTTCGATCGGATGATCTGGCGAACGAGATCGTCGGTGGCGTCTTCCAGGCTCCCGCGCCACCGATCCGTCTCCTCGAACGGTGCGTAGGGGCGCTCCCGGCTCCGCTGCTGGCGGTCCGTGTACCCCTCGAAGGGCGCGTAGTGGTTGACGATGACCCCGTAGACCATCGCCTGCTGGCCGTTGCGGGTATCGATGACGCCACCGTCGGGCGCGAAGGACACGGCGTCTCCGGAGCCGGAGGCGTAGGCCCGCCAGTTGTCGGGGTGCTCGATGCTGAAGAACGCGCTGCGCGGCTCGAACCTCTGGAACCGCGACGACGGCTGCTCCACCCGCACGTCGAACGGACCGCGGTCCTGGTTGCGGCGGTCCTGCTTCCGAACCTCCTCACGCCGCTGCGCCACTGCCGTGGAAACGGGAGAGCGTCTCCGCGCGTCGGCCCTGATCCCGTCGAAGCCACCCACGTCCTGTGACCGCACGGGCATCAGGTGCTCGGCCTGATCGCGGATGCGCGCTTCACGATCGGCCGACGGGGGATGGTCGCTGAAGAACTGCTCCACCTTTCCGGGATCGCGGCCCTGCTCGGTGCGCAGGAACGCGAAGAAGTCCGCCATGGCCAGCGGGCTGTACCCGGCTCCGGCCATGATCTGCGCCCCGAGCTGGTCGGCCTGATATTCGGCGTCGCGGCCGAACTTGAGGAAGGCCACGTTCATCCCCAGACCGCCGACCGCATTCACGATGTTCGAGGTGTTGCCGCCGCTCTTCCCCAGCAACCCGCCCAGTATTCCGAGGCCGGCCTGGCCGAGGTAGGCCTTCGAGGCCTGGTGCGTCCCGTGACGCAAGGCCACGTGCGCCATCTCGTGGGCCAGCACGCCGGCCAGCTCCGCCTCGCTGCGCGCCGCCTCGAGGAGGCCGCGGTTCACATACATCGGACCACCGGGAAGCGAAAAGGCGTTGATCGCGGGGTCGTTCACGGCCTTGACCGTGTAGGGATACCGCCCGCCCGGGGCCTGCGCCGCCAGCTTGGCGATGATCCTGTTGAGATAGCGGTCGACGTTCCGATCCTTCAGCAACGAAAGCTGCCGCTCGGCCTGCACGGCCGACTGGCGTCCGATCTCGATGTCCTGGTCCACGGTGAACAGGTTGAAGCCGGGCGCGGTGGGGCTGTCGGCCGCCCGCACCACGAGCGGCGCACAGAGTACGAGAGCGCTCGCCAACAGGACCGCGCGCGCCCGAGTCGTCGTCTTCATCATCTTTCCATCTCCTTGCCAGGAGCCCCGTCGGCCATGCTCAGACGGGCTCCTGATCTCAAGCTCGGCATGTGGAACGGCATCCTCTCCCGGGCTCCTAGCGCACGGCCGCCAGCCTCGAGAAGACGCCCAGCGCCCGGAGAAGCGCGATGAGCAGACCCGCGCCCAACACGGCGACGATCCAGCTCTCGGCCCCGCTGTGAACGCGCATCCCCGCGGCCTGCGCAACCGCGCCGCCGAGGAATGACCCGATGATCCCCACGACCACGTTGGCCAGGATTCCCATTTGCGCGTTCACCTTCATCAGGATGCTGGCCAGCCACCCGATGATTCCGCCGATGATGATCGTCATGAGTAGACTCATATGTCCTCCAAGCAACGACCGTAACAGTCCCGTCGCCGGTACTCTGTCTAGAAATGCTCATCCGCGCGGCCGCGGGACGGGCTACTCGGACGCGAACGC
>Ga0114129_10009075_pt1 | contig 14172 bp, 19 predicted proteins | sample RhiMetdeltSRZDD1_FD_80071 | JGI IMG/M metagenome (GOLD analysis project Ga0114129, IMG submission 80071) | Populus rhizosphere microbial communities from Tennessee, USA - Rhizosphere MetaG P. deltoides SRZDD1 (version 2) (version 2) | ecosystem: Host-associated > Plants > Roots > Rhizosphere >... | reverse complement strand
GGACCTTCACGGTCCGCCGTCGTGTCCGCCTTCCGGCGGACCATCCCTTTCCAATAATCCAACGAGAAGCGGTCAGCGCTCGCCGGCGACAGCAATACGACCAGCAAGAGCGCCGAGCGCGTCATGATGAACGGGATAATCGACGTCGCATCCTGCACCAGCAGATGCCCGAATGTGACGAGGACGAGCACTCCCGCGAGCGCGAAGAGCGACGGACGGGTCCAATAGCCAACGAGGACGAGCGCGCCCGCAATCAGTTCGACAACAGGTACGACCGCCCCCGTTGTCCATAACGCCCAGACTGGAAGGAATGTGTCCGCATAGGGTCCAACGAAGAGCACTCGCGCGTGCTCCAGCGGACCCCACATGAATGTCTTGTAGATACCGGCTGTGCAGAAGACGACGCCGAGAATACTCCTGGCTGTGAAGATCGCCCATGCGCGGTCAGATTCCGAGCGCATAACCGCAGCCACTATAGGTCACGTGGCAGCCCGCGCCCAAGCGAGTCGTCTTTCCAGACCCACCAACCCGGAGAGCCACCCTCTGTTGTTTTTCACGAGGACAATGAGGCCTCGCGACGCGCGTTTGCGCCGATGTTTGTAGGGTCGATCGAGGCCTGCTCACCCCGTCAAAAATGAGGTGTGAAAGGAGGGGTGAAGTGGTGGAGGCGGGAGTCGAACCAGAAAACGGCGATTTCCGAACTAACTGACGGCGTGCGAGTTGTGGTCATAAGCCGTTGTTGCTCCGTCGCTTACCACCGCGTTGCTCGTCCTCGCGAATCCTCAGGAGACCGCTGAAATCGTCCCGATTCGTGGAGACATAGTGGAGGCGCCGGGAACGACGATTCGGTGAACCCGACGCTTCCATCGCCTCCCCTTCACGAAAAGGCGGCGGCTATCCGCAAGGCCGCCGAGAGGATTGAGTCCGATGCCGGCCATTTATGAGACGACTTCTAGTCTTAGTCTAAGGCTAGGTTCCGCCCAGTTCTCGATACCGTGCTGTGGCTTGCTCCAACGCCTCGCCGGTTCTTGCTATCTGAGAATTCATCCAGTGGATGGACATGTCGTAGAAGGTCTCCACGGCGACGCTGCCGTTCGCGGGCCTGCCCATCTTCGCCAAAACGAGATTCGGCCAAACCGGGTCAGCGCAGAGCACCCGACCGTGAGCGAGGGTGTCGCGCAGCGTGACTAGCGACCGGTCGATGGGAACCGGCGCGGTCTTGTTGTATGCGTCTATCAATTCGCCCAACGAAGCAAACGAAGTCAGTGCGTTGATGGGGAACGTGTCCCCTACGTTCGCTGTGAACAGAGGCTTGGACTGTCCCATCGACGTGTGCGGGGGATGCTCCAGACGATAGAGAACGTTCCGTAGCATCCACTCAAGCGACCAGAGGTTTCCGATTAGCCGACCGAGGGCGCACGGAAAGAGGTCAAGGTAGCTCTGGTCCATATCGAGGATTATCGGCGGTGTCCGCCAAACGAGCAGACTCTTCCCGCTGGTTGTTACGCCGCTCGAGAAGACACTCCCCTTAAGGCGACCCGTCTTCGCAGTCCGCTTCGGTATTCGAACCCATGTCCGTCTCGTTCAACGCAGCAAAACGAAATGAAAAGTCGCCAAGGACCCCCTAAGCGGTCGATCGACAGCGCCTGCGGGATCAATCGTTACTAACGCTGCAGTTCACCGGCGCGCGTACGCACCGGCACGAAGCGACGCTGCTTGCGCACCGGTCCAACCGATAGTTGGGCGGCCTCGGCCATGTGAAGGAGAGACTAAGCGCACTCTACTGGCCTCGACTGTTCAAGCCCATCAGACTATCCATTCGCTCGCGTAGCGCTGCTTTAAGACGTGTTTGATTGCGGAATAATGTGGTGGGAATGTCTCGGGTATCAAACGGCAGCGTGGTATCCTCCTTCGCGACCACAATAATTGGCTTGCCCAGCGCCTCCGCATACCCGAGTTCGTAATAGACGTTTAGGGTAGGAACGGTAACGTCGGCGATAACCCAGGCGGCACGTCGAATCCCGCTGACAATACGTTGGTAAATACGATTCGTTGTCGGCTCCTGATCTGTCCGAGCCCATTTCACCCCCCGCTCTTCGCACACTTCCCTTATCGCACTGAAGGTGTCCTCGCAGAACGCCATTACGATGAACACTGAACTCCCACTGGCCAGCTGCGCGGCCAACAGCACCGCCTCTCGTGCAATTGCGGCGAAGTCGCCGCGATTCTGCGTATCGAGTAGAGAGTATTGGTCTCTTGAAATGCGCCCTTCGTAAAATTCGGAGAAGCGACGCAGTTCGGTTTCGAAGACTTCAACAGCTGCCCCTCCTAGCGCTGAAATGGGTACGAGCGGCTTCTGGGCAAGTCGACACAGATTAGCTGCACGCAGAGTCTTCGGTCCCCCACCCATGACGATGGCAACATCACAAGATTGGACCGGCTCCGGCACACTCCAACGCTCCTCACCAGGATCCCAGTCGCGGATTGGTAGCTTTCGGACTAGCCACGGCGCATGTTCGGGCGGGTCTTCGTCTTTCGTGATGAAACTCTGAACGGCCAGCCGAGGATCGGGGAAGTGTCCGCTATCTTTGGCAGTTTCGAAGGCAGCTTCCGCAATAGTACGATCGAAAGTGTTGTAATACCCTTGAAGCAGACAATGCCCAGCCGATGCGATAGTCCTGCCAAGAACACGCACTAAAGCTTCGTCGTCGGGTCTCTTCGTTGACAGTCCTCCCGTGACGAAAATCTTCATAAGTGATTCTCCTAACTCAATTACCCAACGTTCTATGGGTGGATGATTTCAATTTCTGGTTCTTTCGACAAAGGAATGCTCCGACGGCGCCCCCGCTCCATAAGTCGCGCGCGATTTTCCTTAGGGATCAGGCAGTCGTCAAGCCCTTCGAGAAGGCCCCCCTTTGCGAGATGCCAGAGAACCGCGACGTGTAGATCAATGCCAGGGACGTAAACGCGGAATTCCGAATAGCCAGGGAGCGCTTGCAGCACGTTACATGATGTTGCGATTCTGCGCGATTTCATTGCGCGGATTTTGAGTCCCGTTAAGCAGCACTGATCAACCAATTGCGGAAATCGTTCCTCACAGCCAGCCACCGACAACATCCTTCGATCCGCACACTCCGCATCCTTGACAATGATTAACCGATCGGTTAATTATCTGCGCGCTCTCGATCGTCGAGAGCTGTGGAGGAGCAACCACAATGCGGATCACTCCAAAGCGCCTCTCCTGTGTCGCCGCGGCCGGCATCCTGTTGGCCGGTGCAGCGTCGTTCGCAATGCCGGATCAATCGTCGGCGGACCCTCAGCAACGCATCGTCCTCAGCCCTCCCGCCGGGATGCCCTGGAAACCAGGTGCGACACCTGGCATTGAGCAGGCATTGCTATGGGGCGATCGTGATCACGGGGCCAACGCGACGATGACGCGCTACCCGAGCGGCTTCGAACTCAAGCCTCACTATCACACGAACAATATGCAGGGCGTCATCGTGTCCGGCGAATGGCTGTTGGGCATCGTCGGTGGCCGGACCGAACGATTGCCCGCGGGCTCGTACTTCTTTCTACCCGGCCACACCGCTCATACGGATCGCTGTGACGGTCCGACGCCGTGCGTCATGTTCATCGCGCAGGACGACCTGCGTGACACCGTTTATCTGCAGCCGCAGGAGCGCTGATCCATGTCGCGAGCGCGCCCAAAAGGAGTCCGATCATGATGAATCCCGAAGCACCGTTGTACGAGCGACTCGGCGGCTATGACGCGATCGCCGCATTCGTGGACGATCTCCTCCCGCGGCTGCTGAACGACACGCGTATCGCCGTGTACTGGAAAGGCAAGTGCAAGGACAGCTTGAGAAGGGATCGGCAGCTGATCGTCGACTTTCTCTGTTCCGCATTCGGCGGGCCGGTCCAGTATCTGGGCCGAGACATGAAGACATCGCACGACGGGCTGAACATCTCCGAAGCGGATTGGATGGCGTTCGAGGAGCACGTCGTCGCGACCCTGCGGAACCTGGGTGTGTCGGGGCGCGAGTACGACGAAGTGATGGCAGCCACGCTGAGCCTGAAAGGTGACGTGGTCGCACGCGCGAACGTCGTCGCCGTATGAGATCATCCCGAAAGCATGGCAGCAGCCGAATCTCTCGACCTGGTGTTCGCAGCGCTGGCGGATCCGACAAGGCGCGCGATGATCGAGCGGCTTTCATCGGGCGTCTGTTCGGTGAGCGATCTCGGCGAACCGTTCGATGTGTCGGCGCCGGCGATCTCGAAGCACTTGAAAGTGCTCGAGAAGGCCGGCCTCATCGTGCGCGTGAAGGAAGGGCGCGTGACGTACTGCCGCCTGACGCAGGCGCCGTTCAGCGCCGCGACTCGGTGGCTGGATAAGCATCGAGCGTTCTGGGAGCAGCAGTTCGACGCACTACACGCGTTTGTTGAGCAGGAGCATCCACGATGGGTATCGCCTACACCGAGACGTCAAGCATCGTCCTCCGCCTCGAACGCGTCTTTGCCGCGCCGCGCGAGCGGGTCTTCGAAGCGTGGACAACTCCGGAGGCGCTGAGACGCTGGTGGTGTCCGCCGGGCTGGGAGGTCGAGCGGATTGACGTCGATCTGCGTGTCAGCGGAGTCTTTCATCTTGGCATGCGGCGCACGACGGACGGATCGATAGCCGCCGCGGTGCACGGGCGCTTTCTCGAGGTACAGCGGCCCGAGCGCGTTGCGTATACCTGGCGATGGACAGGTGCGCTCGAGGACATGGCAGAGTCGCGTGTCACGGTCGAATTTCACGACGAACACGGCGCTACGCGTCTGATCCTCACCCACGATCGTCTGCCAGATATTCCGTTGTGGCACCGTCATCGCGCTGGCTGGATTGCCGCGTGCGATCGGATGGAACAGGTCCTGTAGGCTCGATCAAGAACCACGCAAGGACGCTCGGCAATCACGCCGCACGGATAAGCCAGTTGCGGAAATCGTCCCTGACACCCAACCACTTAATCCCTTCTCGCCGTTCAACTCGCGGTTTGCGGTTTCCGTCCTCTACAACATTTCTCCATGCGTTGAAGGCTGGGGTCCATCAGCCTGATCCTGGTGGAGGCCGAAAGAACGGAGCCCGCCGCCACGCCCTGTTGATGCTCCCGATAAACCGTGATGTCGTCCTTGCCCTTTACGACCACCCGCACTGTTCCATCCCATCCTGTTGCATAAACCGCCTTCGACACAGTGGTGGAGTGGAAGTGTTTGGAGGACTCTCCCGCCATCACACTCTTTGGCTGCGAACGCTTCCGACTGATGCTCCCTTGCAGGAGATCGAGCGTGCTTTGCCTCGGATGGCCATAGAGGAACGTGGTGAAGGGTTGGTTCGGCATTCCGTAGTTCCACCTCCCTACATTGATCACCGCCACATTGGGCGTGACCGCATCGAGCAACGCTTGCGTCGTGGCGTTGTTAGATCCGTGGTGCCCGACCTGGAGAACATCCACGTCGCGAAAGACTGCGGTCACACGGCGTCCAGTACGTTGTGCTCGATTGTTTGCGACCCGTCCTCGACGCTCTCGGTCTCGACGAACATCGGGATGCAGGTCGGTATCTCGTGGCATTCGACGCGCTGTTGCGCGACGGGCAGATTTCCGAGGCATGCATCGTTCATCACATGGGCCACGCTGGTGAACGGTCCCGCGGCGACTCTCGCCTTCGCGACTGGCCCGACGCCGAGTGGCGCATGATGCGGGAATCAGATGATCCAGCCAGCGCCCGCTACATCACGGCGTACGGACGTGACGTGAACATTCCTGAATCTCGTCTCTCCTTCGATGCGGAGACGCGCCGGCTGATGATCGCGGGCGGTTCGCGACAGGACAACAAGCTAGAGCGGCCGCTCGCCAAAGTGCTCGATGTGCTGCGAACTGGCGTAGGAGACGGGCAGTCGCAACGTGCGATAGTGGATGCGTGCATCGGACGAGTACGGCAGACCAATCATCGAGGGCGCAATTCAGTACGGCATCCGTGTCGGAAAAATTTCAACGTGTCAGGGCCCACGACGAGCACGTCTTCATCGACTGACGGAACCAGTGCGCAGTGTGCAGCCACTGCGCAATTTCAATTCTGCACAGTCGGCAAATGATGTGGGCAGTGCGCAGCAGCCCTATAGGGGCTGCGCGCTGCACACCGTCCTGCTCTTCGTAAGAATTGAGTTCAGCGGCCACATTGCGGAGATTCGTCAGAAACCCGCGCGCAAGTGTCTTGTCCCTATGCTGCTCCGGACTGGCGCCGTCATTCAGCACTCGGCGCCTACCCGTTCTATGCCCCGCTGAATGGACATGCGTTGAACATCATTGTGCTGATGACGGTTGCCGCGTTGGCGGGCGCATTCGTCAACGGGACGTTTGCGTTCGTGACCGCCGATCTATTTCCGACGCGGATCCGGTTCAGCGGCGTCGCCGTTGTGCAGAACATCAGCCAGACGGCGTTTGGCGGAACCGCGCCGCTTGTCGCCACCGCGCTCGTACGGAGCCTGCAGTCTCCGGTTACACCCGCACTGATTGTAGCGGTCTGCGGAATCCTGACCTTTGCGGGGACGTTCGCGGTGGCGGCGCCGACACTGGTTATTGAGCGCCGCGGTCAGCGCGGCTCTGCACAGACCTAGTTGCCGTGATCGTCGTCGTCAGCGTCAACGACGTTGACGAAGCCGAACATGTGGTCGTTCAAGTAGTGACTTCGGTTCATGCAGATGACCAGGTAACGTCCGGTTTTCAAGAAGCGATATTGGATGCGGTTGCCTGCCGTAAAACCAGTGGCCGGAGCCACGGCGGGCGCTGTACCTGTCAGGAACGCGCCTGCGGGGTTCGCCGTTCCGTCGCCCGGGATTCCTCCAGAAGTGGCGATGAGCCTGTTGGTCATGTCGTCCACACGCGGATTGGGAGCAGCGGCGGTGTTGGTCGGCACAAGCACGACGACGTCGTTCGTTCCATCCGTGACGATATACGCCAAATTCTGAGTTCCAACTATTCCTGAGGTCGTCACCACCGTGCCGTTGCAAACCAGCGATCGGCCGAGCCGATCCGCGTCGTTGGTGCCACCCTGACAAAGGTCTGCAGCTATGTCTTCCCGAGTGGTCTTCTTGGCTACCGGATAGATTGCGACACCGTGACCGCCCCCGTTCACGACAAAGGTAACAGTGCCACCCTTGTTGATAGTGACATCATCGGGATCCAGGAGATGGGTCACCGGTGCGGGAGTCGGCTGTGGCTGCCCGTGGCCGAACTGGACGACGGCGTCCTGTACGGCGGCCGCGTGATCGCTGTCTTTGGCACTTCCTCTCATTGGGGACACGCCGACGATGCACAAAACAGTAAGAGCGAGGATCGCTTTGCGGTTCATGTCGTTGCTCCTTCCAAGGCAACAAACTGCTACGTTGCGTGAATGAACGACCAGGTCGGAACCAGGCGAGTTGAACCGCACCCTTATATTAGCGGCACGATCACGTGTCAATGTGACTTTCGTCCCGGCGTGAACCGCACCAAAGACTTGACGGGAAACGTAAGCCTTACGGATCGCGGATCGCTTGGTTGCGAACCGGCAGAAATCCGGATGCCGAATTAGAAGCGAAGCGGCCGCGTTGCCTTGATCGCGACGCCGCGATTCATCAGCGCCGCCGTTCGAGGGCCAAACGTGTCGCGCCCGTCCGTGCAGACGACGTAGAGATCGCTGCCCGGCTGATATTCCCACCGCCAGCGTCGTAAACGTGTATACGCGCACCGCGCTTGGAGCGCTCGAACGCGAACTGCCGCAGATACATCTGAGAGACGTAATGTTGGTTTTTCGTTCGGTCAGCCATCCAGGTCCGCTGAAACCAGTCTACGCCCGGGAGTTCGACGATCAACCGCCGTTCTGACTGAAGGATGTCCGCACGCTACCGCAAGAGGAGTTCCGGCGTCCGCCACTTCGTCCCATCCCAGACCGGACGCCTTTTCTCAAATAACTCTGCCCTGCCCACCGCGTGGGAATAGGTCGGATTCTTAATTTTCAACCATGATGTGCGGCGCGGGTCGGTGCTGTAAACGCCATACTTTCGCCACGTGCGCCGCCCGGCCGAAGCGCGCCGCGTCATCCAGCGCAGCGACATACGCGCTGGCGGTAATCGGACCGATGCCCGGCAGCGTCGTCAGGCGGCGGACGACAGGGTCCTCGACCACGTGTGTGGCAAATGTCTCATCCGCCCTGGCGAGCTCCGCATTCAGCAGCTCGATCACGCTCCGTAATGGCGAGAGGTTCTCGGTCATCGACGGGGGAAGGTCGAGTGCGGCCACTCGCGTGAGGAAGCTGCCGGTGCTGCCGCTCCGAATCCGAAAGCCAGCGCCGCGAACGATGGCCCGGGTCAGCGAGATCGCCCGCGTCCGCGCCTCCGTCAGTTCGCGACGGATGTTCAACTGCGCCTGGATGGTCCGCCGCGGCGCCGATCGCCGATGGGCGACGCGATAGCAGCCCCGTTGGCATGCCTCTGCCAAGGCCGCCACGTCCCGTCGATCGGTCTTCACGCGCCGGCTGGTACGCTGCTGCCGCACCGCCTCGGTCGGTCTGTTAGGTGATTAACAGGTACGTCTGCGGGTCGGAAAGCGTGGGCCCACGATTGTGCCTGACGCTGATCACGCGACAGCAATTCCCGTCCAACGGTCAACGGCCGCCTCGATCGTCACGCCGATTCGCTACGCGGACGGGTAAGTTGGGTCCGCCGTTACGCCGCGAGGCGCACAACTCCTCTGAACGGCACGATGACGGAGACGGGCATCCGCAAGGGCGCGAATCCCCGTACCGATTCGACGCCTTGAGGATTCGATGTCCATCGCCGGCGACGAGCCGTGACATCCCGCCCGTACAATGTTGCCGAGGATGGGGACGAATGCCATTGGCCACGTGCGCCGATGCTCCGCGCACAGCACCCGAACGAAGCAGCGTTGCCGGAAGTACGCGATCCGGGGCGCGCGCACATGCCGCAGTCACGGGTCGGCGGCAGGTCACGTGCGGCGTGCCGCGCGCGTCCGCATGGCGGCCCTTGTCGATCCGTCACTCGATGTCCTGCTGAAAACGCTGAAACCGGGACGCCGGTATGTGAAGCCAGAGATCCAGCTTCGTGCCGCGTGTGACGTTCTCGACCGCAACGGGTTGACCGCTCTTGACGAACGCGTCGCTGCACAGCACATGGAGCGAACGTCGTTCAGCAAACTCTCCGATGAAGAGATCGACACGCTCGTGGCGTTGCTGCGGAAGGCGGGATTGCAGTTGGACGCGTAAGTCTATCTGACCGAGCCTGGTCGCCCATGAACCTTGCCCAGTACGGCACCCCTACACACACGTACACTGGATCGGGCACTCTCCGACACGATGACGGCAGCCGCACGCCGGTGCGAGTTCGAGGCTGGGCAATTGCCACATGGCGACGTGATCATCCTGACGAGCACATCTGCCGTGCAAGTCGCTATTGCTCCCGCTGTTCAATTCGTGGGCACGACGTCAGGCGGCGACGTGGTGGATGCACGGTTGGACCCGTTGGGTATCAACATCTTGCCACGTCCCGGCCGTCGACAGACCGGCTCTGAGTTCGCGCACCGCGCATCGAAACTCCGCGTCAGCCGCCCGCAGACTTCTCCGAGCCACACGTTGCGATACGGACTCGTGAATTTCCGCTTCTCAGGAACGAACCAGTTCATCCAGCATGAAGCAGGCACGCCGATTCGTGGCGATCGACAGTTGAGTCTGCAGCTCCAGCGGCGCCGAGGTTCAATCGATGTCGTGGTGGAACCGATTCCCGACTATCACTCCGTCGCTCTCCGGCTGACGACGCTTCGGGATGTCGCCCTCACCTGCGAAACGGTGCTTGATTCGTCGACGCCGCCCCCAGCGGTGAAGGCGGACGACGTGATGTCGGACCTCTGTCTTGTGATGTCGCTGGCGCGCGGCACACTCGTACAGTGGGTGTACAGGCGCGAACTCGACGCAACGGGGCACCAATGCGCCATCACGCACGTGAACCACATTACGCGCCCGTTCAATAGCCTCGCCGCCCTCGATCATCGACTCCCCGCGCGAGCCGACACGAAACGATTTATTGAAGGTGCCTACGCAAGCCTGCCGCAAGTCTCCATCAAGTACGCGATCCGCCGAGGATTGATTTCAGCGTATGTCGACAGTCGCGGCGAAGACGATTTCCTCGAATTTCGTGGCCTGAAGGTCGCGGCGCTCGCGGAGATGGTCAAAACCCAGGGTTCCACGAGAAAAGACGGCCGTTCATTCCATGATCGTCTCGCCGTGTGTTGTCGCCGCGCCGGCTTTCATCCAACTGATGCCGATCTGTCGGACTTCGTCGAGAGTCGCAATCGCCTCGTTCATGCCGGGCGATTTCGATCCGACCCGAAGTCTCGTCACACGACCGTGCGTTTCCAGCGGCCAGTCGACGAGTATTTTTTCATGATCAGCTTTCTAGATCGCTTTTTTCTGAAGCTGTTTGGGTACTCGGGACTGTTCGTCGAGTGGGCGCAGTTCCCGAATCACGAGAATGGTCACCTGCCGTAGTTCCTCGTGTCGTTGACAGCAACGCCGTCAACGCGGGCTGCGGGTGACGACACGGATCGCCGACGATTACCGCGATCGACGGCTTCGTCGCGAAACGCCGCAGGGAGCCAAAACCGAAATTTCGGATGCGGAGCGCACTTGCGAACGGATGAAATGAAGTGCGCCGTATACTGGGCCTGATGGGGACGAACGCCATCGGGCACCTTCGGCAATGCGCCGGGCACAGCAGCAGGTCGAAGGAGGGTGGCGGCAATGATCGCGATAAACACATCAGTGAACATCAGGACGCACAGGCTACACCTGCTGTGGACCCGCTTGCAGCAAACCACGTCGCGCCGGCCGCCGTCCTAATTCGTCGGGGGATTATGCGATGCGTCAGTGGGTTCGTGTATTGATCGCCGTGGTGATCGTGAGCTTCACAATCGGTGCGGCCCGATGGGTGTTTGCACAAATCGTGGCGGTGAATCCTGTTACTCCAACCGTGCTCACGGGCGGGGACTTTGGGTTCCGCGTTGAGGGTGATCGTGCCGGAACGCCGGTTGGCGAATTGGTGGTGAAGGTCAACGGCCAGTGGGTTGTTGCCGACTTGAACGCGACTGGACTGCCGAAGCGGATCACCGCGAAATAGCCGGAAGCGCCAGATCAACGTCGGATCAACGTCGGGATTGATCCGCTGCCCGATCACCCGTCGAGAGCGGCGTCCGTTGATATGCTCGGGCCACACTTGCGTGATGTCCCTCGTGGTCGCTCGTGCAAGAATGCCTCATGACAGAGCGGGGCGGATCGCCTGCGATCTCGGACGTGCTGAGATGTCCTGATTGTCAGGGAGAGCTGACCTTCATCGCGTCGTGGACGGTTCGCGATCTGTGGAGTTACAAAGAAGTCCGCACATACGAGTGTCTTTCGCATGGACCGATGTTTGTCAGCCCGCAGATAGCAGTCGGGCACGATCCCGACAAACGGTCAGATAAGGGTCCAGGCAACGGTGACCGCGATTCGGTGGTCCCGGTGCCCCGCAAACCGACGCCTACACTCAACACCGAACACCAACCAGCATGGACGAAAAGTACCCCGCATTTGACGATGCTGTGTTGAAGTTTCAAAAGTTCTTGACGACGCAGGATTGGCCTCAGCAGGTGTCATGGATTTAGGCCAGCGGATGCTCGGCTCCGACGCGGGCGAGTCGGTATTCGCCCGTTGTCGCGACCTGTCGGTGACGCGCACGCGCGAAGCGTTTATTCGAGGGCTGTGTTCGCGCGTCTCGGTGTGACAGCATCTCGGTGAGTGCCGCGTCGTTGTGCGCGGCGATCACCGCGGCGGCCACGCTTGGCGCGCCCGCCAGGGCTTCGGCGGCCGCGTTGCCGCTGACGTAGACAGGCAACGTCGCGAGCGCGATGAGGAAGATCACCTCGAAGCTCACCTTCCGCAGGTGATCGTTCTGCCGCGCGAAGGACAGAAGAGCAGTCCGAGGCCGAGAATCGTCCCGATGGTGGGGAAGTGATTCAGCAGCAGGTGGAGGTGCGCGAGGTCTGCGCCGTTGGCCAGCAGTCGATGGATCGGCTGTTCCGCGTCGTGTGGAGCGCGTTCGCGCTCAACGCGGTCACTGGCACGATGCTGTTCATCGCTGATGCGGGCAAGCGCGCCCCGCAGCCGATCTTCTGGATCAAGCTCACATGCGTGGCTATCGGTCTCACCACCGCCGTGCTGATCCGGCGCGCGCACTTCGACGGCTGCCCGGAGCCCGGTGTCATCGGCCGGCAGGCCCGTCGGCTGGCCGTCATTTCGCTTGGGGCGTGGTGCGCCGCCATTACCGCGGGTCGGCTGCTTGCCTACGTCGGCGGCTGACATGCAGCGGAATCGCGCGGCCGAAGCCCAGCAGCCGCAGGTCGATCATCAGCGCCGCGCCGGCCAGCACCATCATGCCGAAGGTGTGGAGCGTGAGCACAGTCCGATACGCCAAATCGAATTGGAGCCGAGCAGCCACGTTGAAAACGCGCTGTTCTCGAGCGACTTCAGCATCGGGATCGGGACCCTCTTTCATCGACGCCGAAAGGTCGCGTCGCGGGAGAACGCTCATGGCAAAACTCTCCGGCCCCACGCGCATTCGTCGAGGTCTCGGCGTGAGGAATACCGTCGAGTCACATCAATTGACGACTTCGTTCGGAAGGTGTCCCCAGCTGAAACTGTCTCTTGGTCGAAACAGGCTGACCATGCGCACCCGATGATCATCGGGGTTGCGCCCTGGCGCGCCCGAGATGATCAGATGGTCCCCGGGCTTGAAGGTATCCCGCGTGACACCCTGTCCACCGAGTTGTCCGATACCGCCCCACCCCACGGCGTAGCGAACCATGGTTCCGTCCTTTTCCGTCACCATCAGCTGCACGAAGGAATGGGGATTGCGAAACAGAAACTCGACCAGCTCGCCTTCGATGGTCACACTCTGCGTTTCGAGATACGTGGCAGCAAAGGAGTGGTGAGCGTAGGCTCGTCTGGCGGCGCCGTCCGTCGCCAACGTGGCCATGAGCAACAAGACAGGGAGGCAACGCTTCATACAACTCCTCCTGAAGAGACGTCATGTCGGTTCGCTGCCCACTGCTACCGACAGTCGACAGCGACACCATGGTCTGGAGATTGCGCTGGGTGCTCGATCATGGTTGCGGCCTGCCGCTACCGTCGACGATGCAGTTGAGGCCGTCGGCATTTGGACCGCAGCAGTAGCGCACACAGAAGGGCGGAGGCACGTAGTCCGTCAGCTTCTTGCGAAACTCCGGGTAGCGCGTCTCCGGCCCGCCGAGAACGGCACTGAGCGGCAGGTTGTACATCTGTGTCAGTTCGTTCACGAACGGGTTCTGGCCCGGCAAGTAATGCGGTACGATTCCTGGCTTATCCAAGCGCGGCAGCTCGGCGATTGGTTCGCATGGTGTCGGCACTGCTGGCATGGCGAGCGTCGGATCCAGCTTCCACGTGTGACTGAGCACATACGGCTCGGCCAGGTAGACCGGGTCCTCCACGAGCGCCGTCATCGTCAACAGGTCTCCATGACGCGTGATGTGCATCGTCATCGTCGCCTGATCGCTGCTCGATACTGCATTTCGACGAAGGAAGCCGTCCTTCATGTGGGTCGTGTATGTGGTGAGCGTGTCGCCCTGCCACTCACCCGTCGTGAAACCCGAGTAAGAGTGAAAGGCGTCTTTCGACGGGTGCGGCCGGCCATCCATCCAGATCGCCACCATGTCCTTGTCGAGCCACGCGCCGATCTTGTAGGCGATGATCTTTCCCGTGACAGGGTCGAACTCCGTCCAGATGTTGTTGCCGAAGGGATCGAGAAATCCGTAGAACGGGGTATTGAGACCGCACTGGTGCTCGGGCTGCGCCAGCAGCGAGTAGTTGTAGCTCAACGCGCGCTCGCGTCCGTCGTCGTTGAGGGGGATCCCGAGATAGTCGACCGGATCCGATCCTCCACCGCGTTCCATCCAGTCCTCGTGGTTGTAGTTCCTCCAGATCCCGGTCAGGTCGACTTGGGCAAAGGCGGGCGTACCCACGAAGGTGATCGCCAGCACAAGCAGCGCCCTACGAGAAAAGATCGCGACGAAGGGT
>Ga0114129_10009074_pt1 | contig 14173 bp, 11 predicted proteins | sample RhiMetdeltSRZDD1_FD_80071 | JGI IMG/M metagenome (GOLD analysis project Ga0114129, IMG submission 80071) | Populus rhizosphere microbial communities from Tennessee, USA - Rhizosphere MetaG P. deltoides SRZDD1 (version 2) (version 2) | ecosystem: Host-associated > Plants > Roots > Rhizosphere >... | reverse complement strand
CGTCGTTCTGACAAATTACCTGAATATTCGCTTGTTTCCTAAAAACATTGATTCCTGCGCATGTTGACCCAGTCTCTTATATTTGTAGGTATATTAAAGTTGATATGGAAATTTTCAGATTTATTTTGCTGCTAAGCAAACAAAGAAAGGGGGATCTTTCGTACTTAAGATCCCCCTTTTTTCAACACTTAAAATGATGCTGCATAAAAAGGCTTCTATTATTAGAAATGTTCAAATAACTGAAGCCGTGATTTTATACGTTGCAACATCTAGTTTCAATTAAGGTTCAGTGGTTGTTAAAGTTATTGTATTTGAACATTGCGCATTGCAATTTGTAACTTTTTGATATCCACGATAGCTAACTCCATTTGTGTTATCCTCTTTACCTGTGAAGACCGCAGCAGCACAAGCACCTGCTCCAGATGAATGAGTTCTAGTGCAAAAATCAGTTGTAAATTTTTTTGCTTTAAATGCAAATGCTCCACCTACCGCAGAAATTACAGTAATTGCTACCAGCATGACTTTTATTTTTTTCATAATAATCGGTGCTTTTTTAATAAAAAGCTAAATATTTAAATTAAAAATGCGCGCCTACTCGTTTATAATGGTTTTCGGCTTCCCCATTTGGTAACCAATGTCATTCTGGTACGATCAGAAATACGTCGCAGAGAATGACTATTTCTGGCAATGCTTGCAAGTTCAAAGCCAGATTTATTGCGCAATAATTTATTCTAATATAATTTTCATAATCTGTTTGCTATATAGTTTTCCAACAAATGCTTTCTTTAATCGCTTGTCTTTCCCATATATAGCCATATATGGAACTGCATAAGCTTCGAAATATTCTCCAAAGAAATTTGTATAATCAATACCCACATACATGTTTGAATATTTATTCAATTTGTAATCGGAATAAAATTTCCGCATGTCCATAAATGGCCAAGTTGTGAAAACGAGAAATCTGATATCTTTTAAATTCTCCATACCATCAATAATTTCCTCAATTTGAGCTCTTGAGTAAGGACAATGAGGTCCAAAATATAATAAAATTACAGGCTTTCCGATTGGTATATCTTTCGTGTCAATATAAGTAATACTATCTTCAAGTAGTATCTTAAAGGATGGCATTGGCTTTCCTTTCAATTTAGTGATTTCTGGTTTTTTTTCAGAGCAGCAACTAAAATATATAGCAATGACAAATATCAACGTGTGTTTATAATTAACCATAACACTAGTATTTAAGTCGTACATTTCCTCTAAATGGTTCGTCAATATGATTAGGATGACTATAATTGGAAGTTGTGTTTGTGCTTTGGCTTTGGATTGTTTTCATAACTTGGACCATCCAATCAACAAGAAGCAACGAAAAAGTAATTGTAAGCTGAATGGGAAATGATTGAAATCGCAATGCCGCTGAAGAAGCTCCCGTACTAAATAATGCATTCAATAACCAGAAACATCCACCCAACAATACTCCTTTGGTAAATTCTCTATTGTTACGCCATCCTTTAAGCAGTGTGAAACAAACAATTGTGCATAACATTAATACATTAAAGAAACCCGACAGAATGGGATAAAGATCGAGCACCCAAGTGTTGTTATCCTTAAAACGCGTTCTCACTTTGAGATTTTTATACCTGAACCAGTTTTTAGCCAATTCCGGCACTTCATTTTTCCCTGAATTATACATTCCGAGAAACTCTACTGGAGGCGCATAATATCTATTAAGATTTGGCCATAAAAAATAACGAATGAAGTGAACTGGATATTTTTTGATAATATAAAGACCGTACTCCTGGTAAAATGGCCCCATGGATGCCCATTTTTTAAAGTCATTGACACTCGTATCATTTTTAAAAATATTATCTCTATATTTCATCAGAGGTAATCCTCGCGACCACATATAGAAGGTACTCGCCATAATTCCCTCTATCGGATATTTCGAAACATCGCGGGTGCTATCAAAGTATTTCCTTACCATATTATCCAACTGTTTAAAGTTTAGCGGAACTTCTTTCCGATTTCCCTGTTCTACATAACGATAAACATATAAAGCATTATTAGCTAATTGCCATCCACTAAAGGGAGAGTATTGCCAATACCCTGTTAGCTCTTTGTATTTATGTGAGGTGTAAACCACAAAGGATCCACAAAGCAAAAGGCATGCGCCAATCCCTACTATTTTTTTACCTAACGGTAGTTTAGTAAACAACAATATGCCTACGCTTATGAATGGATAAATCAAAGCGTTATAGCGAACGGTAAAGGCTAAGAACAGAACAACTGCATGCCATAAGATTATTTTTACAGAATGCCGATTAATAATCCATATTAATAGACTAAACCAAATCAAACTTAATGAGGCAAAAAGACAGTCACTACTTATTAAATTAGCCAAATGCAAAAACAAGGGATTTAGAACCATTGCAAACAATAATATAATCTGTACTATTTTACCTGGATTATAGAAGTAGAATATTGTGAATACGAAAAACAAGGCGCTACATTGGATGCCCAAAAATTGAAAGGCTACAAGAATTGTGTCAGAATTAGAGAGCGCGCTAAACATTCGCAAAAAACGTCCATAACCAATCATGTAAAAGTTTACATCTAAATTTTCATTGGCAGTAGCTAAGTATTCAAAAGAATCATCATGTATAAAACTAGCATAAGGGTAGAAGTATTTAAATACTGAAAATTGAATGACAATTAATCCAAGCGATATCCATAGAATAGTTCTATGTTTTTGCTCTTTGAAGAGAAAATTTTTAAATGGAATTGAATTCGATAATGTCTTTGACAGCTCCATCGGTTATTGTTTATGTGTTACTTTTTAGGCTTTTAAAACCACTGGATTTTAAGAAGCGTTTTTCAACATGGTCAGTATCATCTGTTTCGCCTTTCGCTCAGATATAATTGAGGATGACTATCCAGTAATAGTACTGGATTCAATAATGGGGACTACGAATATTTCAATATACAGTATATAGCTTTCACCCCATCTCTCCACCCAATCTTCTTCCCCTCCGCAAACGTTCTCCCATAATAACTAATCCCTACCTCATAAATCCGTATACCAGGCACCAATCCAATTTTCGCCGTCACCTCTGGCTCAAACCCAAATCGTTTCTCTTCCAGATAAATCCTCTGTATTATATCTGTCCTAAACAATTTATACCCCGTCTCCATATCGGTTAAATTCAGGTTGGTAAACATGTTGCTCAAAAAAGTCAAAAACCGGTTCCCGATCGAATGCCAGAAGAAAAGAATGCGGTGGGGATTGCCTCCCATAAACCGGGAGCCGTAAACCACATCGGCATGTCCGTTAATAACCGGCTTCAACAAGGTGTTGTATTCACCCGGATCATACTCCAGATCTGCATCCTGAACCAACAGGTATTCCCCCGTGGCCTCTGCAATGCCCGTATGTATGGCCGCACCTTTCCCCTGGTTTTTCTCATGTTTGATGTACTTGAAATAATTAATGGATAACTCTGTATGTGTTGATATATATTCCTGCACTACCTGCTCTGTATTATCTTTCGAGCAGTCGTTCACAACGATCACTTCTTTTTCGATATTACCAATCAGCTTTACTTCATTGATCTTGTTTAATATAGCAATGATTGTTTTTTCTTCATTATAAGCAGGAATGATAATGGATAACCTGCTAATGCCAACCCGTGGCTTGCTGTTGCTGCCCGCTTCCAGCTTTGGAGTCCTGGTAGTTTTTTGCTCTATAATGACTTCCATAAAATAGGTTTTATCAATTCGCTGGATTGAGTTTACTCATATCTTTCTTTATTGATTGCCGTATCTTCTTTTCCAATAAAATACCGGTAAAAGCAAGCACAATGAATGCACTATTAAATACAAGATGACCCCGCCATGATAACAACTCTATTATTCCGCCACAGCTGCAGGGCAACTCCTTGTTGAAGGTCATAATAGCTATAATGTATAAAGTAAATGCTACCATTAAAACCAGGGAGGCATACAATCCTTTCAATCGCAAACGGGGAATAAATAATAACAGGGAAACTAAAAATTCTGTTATCGGCAGGGCCCAGGCTATGAACGGAGCTACTGGTTGTAATACAGGGGACTCTGCCATCTGTTCTTTAAATACAGCGTATTCCATCAATTTGCTGATGCCTGTATATAAGAACAGTATTACAAACAACAGGGCAATGATCTCAACAATCGCTTCTTTCTTTAACCAGGAGAACGAAATAATTCTCACCAATACATTTCGTTTCTGTACAACTGTGCTTTCCATTGTTGAATAGTTATAATGTTTAATGGTCTCATTGTAAGGTCATACCCGGAAACAGCGCTGGTGCAGGATGGGAACGACTCATCCTTATCAACGACAACTTTTTATCGGTATCGCATTCATTGACCCTCGATTTGGTTTTAATAAAAATTGCCTCACCAGCTTGTTGGCCGGGCTATCTTGTTTACGCTACTGGTTAGTTTGGGGTAGTCGCCATTATCTCGCTACAAATGGCGCTTATAGCTGTTTCTTACTGAAGTAAACTTCTGTTGTATTATTCATTCGTTTCACTGGGTTGCCGTTTAAGCCCCGGCTCGATAACCGGGGCGGACCGGCCATTAAACCTTATCCTATATATTAGGAACAAGAAAGAATTGGGTTTGTGGTTTCGTTTGAATAGGGTGGGGTACAATTAATCTGTTCTCAACGGGCAACACAATTCCCCGTCTCCAATATTTCATGGTGAGTAAAGCAGCGGTAAAACCGCCTCCATTTCTATTACTAATTACGTACTTCTCTTCCCGGTTATGGGCCGAAAATCAGTCATTATGATACCTGCTGAAATAGTTTGTCTGTTTTGTGCGAGGGGATGAGCTACTATCAAAATAAAGGCCTGGTTGCTTTGGGTTTTATCTTCCGGCGACAAGTACCGGAGCTTCTTTCATTTCTATATGCAAGTTAACAACACCTTTTATAGATTTTTGCACAACCTTTTTCGATTTTTGCATGATTGTTGTCGATTATTGCACATCCGTTACTGTTACTAATGTAAATTCTGCCATTCGGTGGGCGTCATATTGAATGCTTTCTTAAAAGCTGCTGAAAAGGAGCTCTGTGACCGGTAACAACATTTGGCCGCTACCTGCTTCTTGGGCATACCCTCCTCCAAAAAAGTTTTGGATGCTTCAAGGCGTTGCCTTACCTGGTATTCCTTGATACCGGCGCCGTATACGTCTTTAAACGCCTTTTCAATATAATTTCTATTGGGGATGTTCTGCTGATCTAATAAATCAGCAGCTGATTTGCACTGAAGCGGGTTATCATCTATGCATTGTTTTAACTTTTCTATGGCCACCAGCACATATTTTGAATAAGGCTTGTTTATTTTAAATACCATTATAGGTAGGTTTTTTCAGGTTACTTAATCAAGGAATGGTAGCAAACGGATCAATGCCTGTTTTACAAAGCCGGAATAATTACTGCCTGCAACAAACGCGTTGTTGCAAAAAACGGAAACATAAGGAGGAGAAGGTTACCCGGGAACGGAAGCACAATGAAGTAGTAATAGTAAATGATAGAATATACAAAATTACCGGGACTATTTCAACTTATTAAATTTATTTTTTACGCTTATGTAGGGGAGTGATTGTCATAACCAACTAACTATCACGTTAGGCCGTAGTACCCTGAAAGTGCCGAAAGCCCTGCTACTGCTGCATTTTAGTACAGTTTATACGAGTTTATGTTTTGCCCTTTTTGTTAAAATATTTAACCGGTTTGCAACGCCGCCTTCGGGCGTTTTGTTGAAAGCAGAAGGTGAAGTGGCTGTTCCTGCCAGGTAATTTCTTAGCTTCATTCTTATCATGGGGTTTAAACATACTTAAAAGTTTGTTACCCGTGAAAAGCGCCGGGCAACAAATTGTCGTGATCTGATGAATTAAGTATCATATATTCATTTGTTAACAAGTGTGCAGCAGCTGCCGGCCTTCATGCAGCTCCCTGCCATGATCATGTTCGCACGCAAACCACTATTGTTCAAACACAACAATGCATTGTAGTGCACAAAACAAAATTGTAGAAAATATCAGGAGCCATGTAACACACAAAAGCACTTATGCAGGTACGAAAACCAGCATTGTTTGAACGCAGCATACATGGCCGGGATGCAAACTAAAAATACAGCGCCCCGGACTAAAAAAACAGTGGTGAATTTACTCATTGTTCAACTACAAACTATATATGTTTGAACTCAAACCTGCTTTGTTGTTAATCGGTTCTGTATTATAGCGCACAACGGTTTCAAAATAGGCAAACATGCCGGCCATGTTGTAAAAAAAAGCAACAAAGATGACATACAAGGTATAAAAACAGCGTATAAATAAGGCGTTGTGCGCTATAACGGTAACGTTGTTCACTATTTCACTTGTCGATTTATCTGTTTGGCCGGCGTTGTTCGCTATTTCGCTGCTCATGCTATGTATTTGCATGGTCATGTTCGCTATTTCATACGCGTTGTGCGCTATATCGTAAACGTTGTGCACTATATGAATTAGGGGCCATTAACTTCCATGCTACGAGGCTTCTTTTCCATAAGATCTGGTCCTTAACTGCTGGGGAATAACCCAAATTCCCGCCAATTCCGCCAATTCCGCCAGAAATTTGGATTTCGCTTCAAGGTCATATTATATTTGTTTCAGATAACAGCAACTGATATGGAAAACCGAAAGTATACAAGGATCCTGATACGGAGGCTGTACATAAAAGAAGCTGTTATCATCAACAACATTGGCCAATGGGTTGAAAAGAACGGTAATTATTTTTTAACCTTTTAAATGTTTGTTTATGAACAAGATCCGCAATCAGTTTTTCAGGGTGCCGGATGGCGACCTGATCAACGAAACATACTGCATCGTGGAGAAAACAAAAAACAATCCTTTTTTTCCTGATGGCAGTTATGTGCAGGCAACCGAAAAGGCGCTGGATGAATTTCATACAGCTTTTATCAATGCCGCTGGCGGCGATACCATGATGGTTGCTATTAAAAACGAAAAGAAAGCCAGCCTGGATAAAACCTTAAAAGCACAGGCTGATTATGTAACCCGTACAAGCAATGGCGACAGGCTGATGCTGATGAGCAGCGGTTTTGACCTTGCAGAAGCAAGAACACAAAAAAAGCTGTCTCCCATCACCGGTCTGCTGGTTGAAACAGGCGCCACCGGTCAGGCAACCACCCGTGTAAACCGGGTAGTTGGGGCCAAAGCCTACATACACCAGTACACCACTTCGCAGCCAACGAACGAAACCAGGTGGATAAACAAAACCACTACGGAACGGGAGCACACATATACCGGTCTTGTGCCGGGTGTGAAATACTGGTTCCAGGTTATCGCTATCGGTCTGAAAGGGCAGGAGGTGTATTCGCCGGTAGTTGCACGATTTATTCAGTAAATCAGGTGAAAACAAAGCTTCATAAGAACCGGCAGGGTGTACAACTGCCGGTTCTTTTATTATTTTGAAGTTATCACCACCTGTGCCGGCATCAATCCCTCAGCTATTGCCGTTACCGTTATAGCCCCTGGCGATCCTGCTTTTGCGCGCACAATAACCAGCGCAAGACCGCTAAAGGCATTCCTTTCTTTGGATGGAAATACGGTAAGATCAGCCGCATCGCCGTTATCTGTACCCACTATTTCACCTGGGCCCGAAATAGAAAATGTTATATGATTATTAGCTTGTGGCACAGGTATGCCTTTGTTGTCAACAATTCGAAGTGTTATAAAAGAAAGATCACTGCCGTTGGCGCTGATAACATTTCTGTCGGCCTTTCGCTCAAGCTCAAGCTCAAGCTTTGCTGCATCGCCTGCTGTTTGCATCGTGTCGCTTGCCCATACTTTACCATTTTTATAGGTTACTACACGCAGCACGCCGGGTTGATACACTACGCTATCCCAACGGAAGCGGTATTCGTATTGTCCTTTCTTTTTGCGGCCTAACGACCGGTTATTTAAAAACAACTCTGCTTCATCGCCTGATGTAAACACATGCACGGGTGTAATTTTTCCGGTGCGGTCGGGCCATGTCCAGTGTGGGAGTATATGCGCCATGCGAAGTTCGGGGCGCCAGCGCGACTGATACAGGTAAAAGCGGTCTTTCTTAAATCCGGCCAGATCAATAATGCCTGAATAGGAACTGCGTGCGGTGTAGTAGGGTGTAGGTTCACCAATATAATCCCAGCCCGACCATACAAATTCGCCGGCCACATAGGGATGCTTATCCTGCGAAGCGAACACTTTATCGGGCGATGCGCCAAACGCAGCCGTATACAGTTCGTAAGCGCTTACGTATTTATGTTGGGGGTCGCCGCCGGTGCTGTCGCTCACAGGAGCGCTGATGCCTTCATGTACCGGGAATATATAAGTGCCGCGTGAGCTGAGGGCTGATGCCGTTTCGCTGCTTACGATCATTTTGTTGGGGAACTTACTATGAAATGCGGGATATAAAGGCGATGTTCTGATTCCTTTCAGGTGCGCATAAGCGGGATCGTCGCGTATGCCTTCGCCCTGGTAATTTAAACTTAAAATATCCAGTGCTGCGGGAAATGGCATATCGGGTTTGGCAAAGTTCATCGATGCGGTGGAAGGGCGGGTGCTGTCTTCTTCCCAAACAATATCGTGTAATTCCTTTGCCCGCACGGCGCCTGCTTCTCCGGTGTATTGTTCGCCTACTTCATTGCCAAAGCTCCAGGCTATGATAGAAGGATGGTTCCTGTCTCTTCGTACAAATGCCCTTGTGTCGGGCTCATGCCAGTCGGGAAAAATTAAATGAAAATCATGTGGCGTTTTTTTCCGGTCCCAGCAATCGAATATTTCATCGATCACCAGAAAGCCCATTTTATCGGTCAGGTCGAGCAATTCGGGAGCGGGTGGGTTGTGTGATAAACGAATGGCATTGCATCCGAGCTCGCGCAATAGCTCCAATTGCCGTTCTGCCGCGCGAACATTGAAGGCAGCGCCCAGGGCGCCCAGATCATGATGCTGGTTCACTCCCTGAAATCGTATGGGCTTTCCGTTTACCAGCAATCCTTTTTCGGCATCAAATTGCAGGGAGCGGATGCCAAATTGGGTTTCATATTCATCTACAGGTTTGTTGTTTACATACAAACGGGTAATGGCTACATAGCCATTGGGTTTTTGCGCAGGAAGTGGTCCCCATAGTAACGGATCTTTGATAGTGACCGAATTGTTGAGCGTTGACTTTTCTCCTGCGGGTATAGTGATCGTTGAACGGGGAAAGGTGGCTACTTTATTGCCGGTTCTTTCAAATTTATTATTCAGTGCATATACTTCTGTAACCGCTACAATATTTTGACCGGTGTTTGATTTGTTATCGATGGTAAGCGTACAATCAACGGTGGCCGATGAAGCAGATATGTTTCGTGTACGAATAAACGTTCCCCATTGCGCCACCTGCACGGGGTTTACTTTGGTAAGCCATACATTACGATAGAGGCCGCCGCCGGGATACCAGCGTGCTGAATTACCGGGGTTATCGAGCCGTATGGCCAACTGGTTATCACCACCGGGTTGCAGGTAAGGTGTAAGATCGATGCGAAATGAATTATATCCATAAGGCCAGCCGCCTGCAAGATGTCCGTTGATCCAAACCATGGCATACGACATAGCGCCATCTATATCCAGATAAATAAATTTGCCTTTATCAGCTGCGGGGATGTTCAGTTTTCTGCGATACCACGCCACACCCGGACTGGGCAACCTTCCCATACCGCCGCCTACTTCGGCCGGATCGCCTGCATAAAACGGTCCTTTAATGGCCCAGTCGTGCGGCAGGTTCACCGACTCCCAGCCCGCATCATTGAAATTATGTTGCACAAAAGGAAAGTCACTGCCGGGGTTACCAGCTACCCGCTGATGATGTTTGCTTTTATCTTTTATAAAATCGTTGGCGGTGGGCAGTATATAATTTTTCAACACATTGACCGATGCAGTTACTGATACGGCTTCGGTGGGTTTGCTGTCGGCTACTACATTATCATTGCGGTCGCTAACCTCGGGACGAATATCATACACCAGTTTATCGGCCGTTGCCGCCGATGCATACTTCATAAATTTCCAGTTGTCATTAATGAGTATGCGCTGCCTGAGTGATGATGCGGCCTGTTTGGCGCGTTGCGAATTGGATAGCGGTTGCGAATGAGTGTAATTGGGTCGCAGAAACAAACTTATAAAAGCGAAAGCGGTAATAGCTGTTGAAATAAAACGCATGAAAAAATATTAAAAAAGAGAAAAAGAACTGTTGATTCTATCTGTAATTGCTTACTAAAGATAGGAATTCCGAAAATCAACATTGCTCTTTTTCTCTTATACTTAAAACTTATTACTTACGACTCAATTAATACCCATCATTCTGTGTAAGCACCGCTTTATTATTCCTTTCAATTTCTGAGAATGGTATCGGCCACAGTTTGTAATGGTCCTTCATCTGAACGCCATAGAACGGATTACACTTTCTAACCCTGTCGACCCATTTTCCCAAACGCATCAGCGTAAGCATTCTTCTTTCTTCAACACCTAATTCCCTGAGCCTTTCGTCCAGTATATAATCGATATTCACATTGCCGGCAGCTACCGCTGAAGCGCTTGACCTTGACCGTACTACGTTGAGGTCTGCTGCTGCTAACGCCGGGTTGTTCAATCCCAGGTAAGCCTCGGCCCTGAGTAAATAGGTTTCGGCTAACCGCATCAGGTATTGATCTACATACAAACCGCCGGCGCCTGCTTTAAGAGCGAACTTTTGCACGGGGTCGGTTAAATTGGGATTTGTATATAACGATGCCGGGTGATTATAGGGTTGGGTGGCTTTTGACTGGTATGGATAAAATGCCCTGTCCATTTTACCGGCAACAATATTTCCGTTCACACCGGTTGCACCGGCCGGCGGATTTTTGATAGAAATTGTCTGGTTATAATAAGGACTGGCAGGGTTGGTGCCAATAAACTCTCTTACAAAATTGTGATTGGCATTTCTGATATCATTATTGAAATCGCTTTGCCATACCGTATCGCTGAACCAGTAGGATGGAGCCAGAAATCCAACGCCTCTGCCGCCGGTATAGTCGCCCATCGGCCAGTTGAATACGGCAACGCCATTTACGCGAAAATCGCGCAACAACGGTGCATGCACGCGTTCCAACGAATAAACACCGAACTGCGATCCGCCGGTGGTGCTGCCGCCGCCGCCGGGTACATCCGTTTCTATTTGTATTACCCAGATGGCTTCTTTGTTGCCGGCCGACTTTCTGTTTTGATTACCTCTCTGAAACATATCCCAATACACATCGCCGGGAGTAACCGATTTACGCGTACCGAACCGTGCCGTCATCATGCCCATCGCAGGATTGTTGATGGCCAATGTAGCTGCATCCACCGCATTCTGGTACTGACCGTCGGCATTGTACACTTCGGCCAGCAAATGGTTCGCTGCCACGTTTGAAATTTCTCCGTCTTTTACATTGTTAATGTCGGGCAGGTTAGCGGCTGCAAACTTCAGGTCATTAATTGCCTGGGTATATACTTCTTTTCGGGATGCTCTTGTAAAATCAGCTTTAGGCGTTTCAATTTCTTCTAATACCAGCGGTACGCCTCCATATAAATAGGCGAGGGCCCGGTAAGCGAAAGCTCTGAAAAATTTTGCTTTTGCTTCAAACGCGGTTTGCCGGGCGCTGGTTAATGTAGAAGTTGGCAAACGGCTTATGATGGTGTTGGCTTCGGCAACGATCTTGTAATGCGGTTGCCAGGCAAAGTTAGTGATGCCGGTGGGACTTATATCGCCGGGCAAATTGGGTGTACTAACCGTAATTTCCCAAAAGCCGTCGGTTCGGTAATTATACCAGAAAGGATTGAAGTCATTCACTGTATAATAATGACTTCTTACCAAACTGTATAAATTGTTCACCGATGCATTGAAGTCGGCTTCGGTTTTAAATGCATTGCCCGTACTTAAGAACGATTCGGGCGATTCATCCAGAAAATTTTTCTTACACGACAAGCCTCCCGCGGTAAGCATTGCCAATAGTAAATATATATGTAGTCTTTTCATATAATTATTTTTAACCGTAATAGATATTGCTGCTAATAGGTAATATTTAAACCAACCGTAAATGCCCGCATCACCGGTCTTCCGCCAATTAACAAACCTCCTACTGCATTATCAGTAGCAGCGTCAAATGGTTCAGGGTCCCATCCTTCCCAATCGGTCCATGTAATTAAATTCTTGCCGCTTACATACACGTTAAACGCCTCGAACTTTATGCCTTTTATCAAACTGGCTAAATTGTAGGATAGAGATGCATCCTGCAGTCGCACAAAACTTCTCTTTTCCCACATGTTAGGTTCAATTTTGGCGCGTGCCCCTGAAATATTACGGGGATACTTGCCTCCGGGATTAGCAGGCGACCAGTAATTGATCTTTACCAGGTCGTTATTACGAATAGCATTATCATCGCGGAAGTAACTCGGGTTGTTGTTACCGAGGTAACCATCTTTACCACCCTGAATAGAGTTGATGAAAAAGCTGAATGAAAATCCTTTATAGGTGAAGGAGTTGAATACGCTGAATTTATAAGCCGGTTCCCTGCGCCCGAGGAACATCCTGTCGCGATCAGGTGTTATATTGCCATCTTTGTTCTGGTCTACAAGGCGTACAGTACCTGCAAAAAAGCCGGGAAGCGGCTGGTCGGCCAACTGGTAAATGCCATCGGGCTTATAATCGTATATGGCCCCTTTTGATTTATTGATATATAAATTGCTCGATATAAGATCGTCTTCTACGCCGTCTTTATCGGCATCGATGCCGGTAATAGTAACGACCTTATTTCTGTTTGCCCAGAAATTAACGGTAGTCGACCAGTTGAAATCTTTATTTTCTATTATTTTATAGGTGATCGCTGCTTCAAATCCGTAATTATTCATTTGACCTACGTTGGTCTGTATGGTGTTGAAGCCTGTAACATCAGGAATAGAAATGCTGTATATCAGGTCGGTGGTTTTGTTCCGGTACCAATCAAGGCTACCGGTTAAGCGGTTGTTCAGCATCGTGAAATCAGCACCAATATTCAATCCTGTGGTACGCTCCCATTTCAGATCGGGGTTGCCCAGGGCGGCTACCTGCTGGCCAACGACTGTACTGCCGCCATCGCCAAATACGTAGCCGGGGCCGGCAGTTACTCTTGCAATGGAGGAATACCTCGGTGTTTGGTTTCCGCTTACACCAAAACCTGCTCTGAATTTGAGGAAATTTACCAGCGATACATTTTGCATAAAGTCTTCCTGTGTCAATATCCAGCCTACAGCGGCAGTAGGGAACAAGGCCGATTTGAAATTTTCGGCAAATCCCGAAAATCCGTCGCGGCGGATGGTCGCCGTTAGCAGATACCTGTTGTTGAACTTATAGTTTATCCGCGCCATCTGGTAATTCAACGCTTCTTTCCAGGCATCGGATGTGCTGAACTGGTTGGTGCCTAATCCTAAATTATTATAACCGAGTGTCAGCCGGTCGAACCCGGTAGCTCTTGCCTGAACATAGGAGCTCTTTCTTTCTATAGCTCCATATAACAGGGTGGCAGAGATATCGTGCTGTCCGAATGTTTTCGAATAGGTAAGAATGTTATCGAAGGTGTAATCGTAATAATCATTATAGTTCTTATACGCTTCACCGGTTTGACCGGCACCATAGATGCTTGCAAAATAATGCTCGTCGGTTATATAATTATTACCAAAGTTCATGCGGTAATTGAGCCCTTTTAAAAAAGGAAAATCAATGTCGCTATAAATATTGGCGAAATAATAATGATGCCTTTCATAATCGTTTACGTAATAGGTCATAAATGGATTTCCTTCCAATGTATTGGTGGGGAAGGGGATCAGTTTGCCGGCACTATCAAAAGGTTTTTGTAAAGGCGACCAGTGTTGCAAACTGGCAAGGGCCGGTTCGGCGCCATCCTGGTTTACAAATGCACCCGATGCCAGTATGCCCACTTTCCACCAGGTTAATGGCTTTGTTTCGATATTGGCGCGAATTGATTTTCTTTTAAAGATGTCGTTTATAATAAATCCCTTTTGGTCTACCAAACCACCCGACAAATGGTACGTAACTCTTTCG
>Ga0114129_10009070_pt1 | contig 14178 bp, 9 predicted proteins | sample RhiMetdeltSRZDD1_FD_80071 | JGI IMG/M metagenome (GOLD analysis project Ga0114129, IMG submission 80071) | Populus rhizosphere microbial communities from Tennessee, USA - Rhizosphere MetaG P. deltoides SRZDD1 (version 2) (version 2) | ecosystem: Host-associated > Plants > Roots > Rhizosphere >... | reverse complement strand
TCGGACGACAGCGAGGCGGCCGCATTCTATGCGCTCGCGCTGGCGGCCAGCGCGGATCCGGCGGACAAGACATATGCCGCACAGCTCAAGGCGGGAGCCATCCTCGAGAAACTGTGGCAGGCGCAGCCGGAGCACCCTGGGCTGGCACACTACATCATTCACACCTACGACGTGCCGGCGCTCGCCGGGAGAGCGATCGATGCCGCCGGCCGCTACTCGAATATCGCGCCGTCGGCGCCGCACGCGCTCCACATGCCGTCGCATACGTTCACGCGCGTCGGCCGGTGGCAGCAGTCGATCGACGCGAACATCGCGTCGGCCGCGGCGGCGCGGCGCGCCGGCTGCACGTCCGAGGAGCTTCACGCGAGCGACTACCAGGCGTATGCGTACCTGCAGACCGGTCAGGACGCAGCCGTCGCGCGGCTTCTCCAGACGCTGCCCGAGATGGCGGCGCGCTTCGATCCGGATGCGATATGCGGCGCCGCGCCGGGCAGCGGCGGCGCGTTCGCGCTCGCGGCGATGCCGGCGCGCTACGCGCTCGAGCGCGGCGCGTGGGCCGACGCCGCGCGCCTCGAAGCGAAGCCGAGCCGGTTCGGCTATCCCGAGGCGATGACGTACTTCGCGCGCGCGCTCGGAGGCGCACGGATCAGCGACGCGGCGACCGTCCGCGATGCGATCGAGCATCTCGGGCAGATTCGCGATCGGCTGACGCAGGCCGGAGAAGAGTACTGGGCCGAGCAGGTGGAGATTCAACGGGTCGGAGCGAGCGCGTGGCTCGCGTTCGCCGAAATGCGGCACGCCCAGGCGCTCGATCAGATGCGAGCGGCCGCCGACCGCGAGGACCGGACCGAGAAGAACGCCGTCTCGCCCGGACCGCTGGCGCCCGCGCGCGAGCTCGTCGGCGAGATGCTGCTGGAGCTGAAAAAGCCGGCCGACGCGCTGGCGGAATTCGAGGCGACGCTCAAGAGAGAACCCAATCGCTTCCGCGCCGTCGCCGGCGCGGCGCGCGCGGCAGCCCTCGCGGGCGATCGCGCGACCGCCCGCAAGTACTACGACCAGCTGCTGCAGACCTGCGAGCGTGCGGATCAGTCGGGCCGGCCCGAGCTCGCCGAGGCCCGGCGCAGGTAGGCGTTACGGGAAGCGCCGCGTCGCGCGGCCGAGTCCGAAAATCACCGGCTGCACGATCAGCGCGATTGCGCGCCGTATCCATTTCTTCATGATGACGGCGATGCCAGTATCATCCACGCGGCCGTCGCCGCGGCTTTCTCCTCGCCGCGCCACGGGGCGCCCAGCGCTCGACCCACGGTTCCGATCGTCGTCTTGAGCCTGGCGTCGGACTGACCGATCGCCTTCGCGGCCGCCGCGCCCATCGCCTTCTCGACGACGATGCGGACGTCGATCCCGTGCGCGCGCAGCGCCTCCTCGACGACGGTTCGAAACAGCCGGCCCTCGCTCGCGTGCGCGCGGATATGCGGGTTGCCGACCCTCGCCGGATCGATCACGCTGCCGACGACGAGCGCGGCGCCCCGGCAGCGGCGGCCGGCCAGACGCTCGTCCTTCAAGAGCGCCTCGATCGATGCCGCCGCGCAGCGCGCGACGATCGTCGTCAGACGCCGGATGACGCGCGCGTCCTCCTGCGCCGTCCCGAATCCATTGTGAAACGGCTGCTTCGTCTCGTCGACCTTCGGATCGCTGAGCGCGATCACGAACCGGCCAAGCGGCCGCGGCGAGTCGGCGGGCGGTTCGAGCGCGACGGCAATCGCGTGGCCGGACTTGATCCGAAAGCCGAGTGAGTAGGATGTCGCGCTCATGGGCGCTCGGCCAAAACCTCGCGCTACGTGTGTCCACGCGCACTGCGCGCCATCAGCGCGTTCACGTCGGCGTACGGCAGCGCATCGCCGGTGAACTTCTCGTAAGTGCCCGCGCTCGCGAGCTCGCGCGCGATCTCGAGCACCAGCGCGAGCGTCGCCCGCATCGGACCGGAGCCGAGCGTGACGCGCGCGACGCCAAGCCGCTCGAGCTCGGGCACCGGCGGCGTGCCGGCGACCGCGAGGATGTTGACCGGACCGCCGATGCCCTCGACCAGGGCGCGGATCGCCGACCGATCGGCGACGCCGGGCACGAACACGCAGTCGGCGCCCGCCGCGCGGTACGCGGCGCCCCGCTCGACCGCCATCGCCACGCGCTGCGACGGTTCGCCGACCTGCCGCAGGAAGACGTCGGTTCGCGCGTTCACCACGGCACGCACGCCGGCTTTCGACGTCGCGCGCACCACCGCCTTGATCTTGTCCGCCTGCAACTCCACCGGCTCGAGCTCGACAGAGCCCGGCACGTGATCCTCGAGGTTCACGCCGACCGCGCCGGCCGCGATCGCGCGGAGCACCATGTCGGCGACCGCATCGGGGCCCGTCCCGTACCCGTGCTCGATATCGGCCGTCACGGGCACCTGGACGGCGTGCGCAATGCGCCCGACGGCCTCGAACATCTCGTGCGGCGGCACGACGCCGCCGTCAGGGTACCCGAGCGCCGCGGCCACGCCTGCGCTCGTCGTCGCGACCGCCTTGAAGCCGGCCTGTTCGAACACGCGGGCCGTCGCCGCGTCCCACGCATTCGGCAGGACGAGGATCGGCGGGGCCGCATGCAGCGATCGAAAGTACTCGGCCTTGTCCACGCGACCAGTGTATTCTGGTTGTTTGCGCCGAGGAGGATTTTCGTGACCGATGCCGAACTGATCGCGGCGTTCGAGGCGGGGCGCGCGCCGGACTCAGGGTTCCACCACGCGGACCACGTGCGCGTGGCGTGGATTTACCTCGGACGGATGCCGCTGCTCGACGCGGCCGCCGTGTTCGTCGCGAACCTGAAAAGGTTCGCGGCCGCGCAGGGCAAGCCGGGGCTGTACCACGAGACGATCACGCTGGCGTTTCTCCTGCTGATCCACGATCGCATCGCGGCGCGTGGACGCGGCGTCAGCTGGGACGCGTTTGCCGCCGCGAATCCGGATCTGCTCGCGTGGCGCCCGTCGATTCTGGACCGCTACTACCGGGCGGAAACGCTGGAGTCGCCCCGCGCGCGCGAGACGTTTCTGTGGCCGGACGGATTCTGATGCAGCGCTACTCGTATCTCAGTGCCGTCACCGGATCAATCTCAGTCGCGCGCCGCGCCGGCACGTAGCACGCCGCGATGCCAATCATCGTCAGGCCGATCGCCGTGGTTACGTACGTCCACGGATCCGCCGCGGTGACGCCGAACAACAGGCCGGTCATCAGCCGCGACAACGCGGCGGCGGCGCCGAGGCCGACGACAAGGCCCAGAACGACCGGGCGCATGCCCTGCGACACCACGAGCCGCAGCAGCCGTCCGCGGGTCGCGCCGAGCGCCAGGCGGACGCCGAGCTCCGCGGTCCGCGTCGACACGGCATACGCGAGCACGCTGTAGATGCCGCTCGCGGCGAGGAGCATCGCAAGAACGGCGAGCGAGGCGAGCAGCACCACGGTGAACCGCCGCGGTGCCACCGATCGCGAGATCACCTCGTCGAGCGTCGCGACGTTCGACACCGGCACGTTGGGATCGAGCCGCGCGAGCGTGCTGCGCAGATTGGTGACGAGGGCCTGCGGCTCGCCGATCGTGTGCGCGATGACCTGCGGCGGCGACCACCCGCTGCCGTACATCGGAAAGTAGACGGCGAGCGTCGGGTCGCTTTCGAGCCCGCGCTCGCGCATGTTGCCGACGACGCCGACGACCTCGCCGGGCAGATTGGTCTGCCCTTTCCACAGGATGATCGTCTGACCAATGGGATCGCGTGCCGGCCACAGCAGGTCGGCGACGCGCTGGCTGACGATCGCGCGCCACGGCTTGCCGAGCGTGTCGCGCTCGGTGAACGTCCGCCCGCGCAGCAGCGGCACACCGATCGTCCTGAAGTAGTCGGTCGTCACGAGCCGCCAGCTCGCCCAGGGAACCGGCGTCTTCGCATCGGCCTTCTGGTCCGGCGTCGCGATGCCGAGCCCGGTGCTCCCACGGCCGAGCGGTCGGCCGCTGACCGCCGCCACCGAGATGACATCGGGCATCGTCCGCACCTGCGACAACAGATCGCTCATGAGCTGCGAGACGCGCGCCTGGTCGTAGTTGTCGGGGATGTTGACGGTCGCGACGAATCGATTCGCTGTTTGAAAGCCGCGATCGACGCCGAGCACCTGGCCCAGGCTGCGCACGAGGAGGCCGGCGCCGACGAGCAGGACGAGCGAAAGGGCGACCTCCACCGCCACCAGCGCGCCGCGAACGCGCGTGTGGCGGCGGTGACCCTTCGCGCCGCGATCGCCCTCGCGCAGGGCCGGAAGGACGTCGGTGCCGGCGCTCTGCAGCGCCGGGATGAGACCGGTCGCGACGCAGGTGACCGCGGCCATGGCGATGGTGAACGCGAGCACCCAGGCGTTCAGATCGGTCTCAGAGAGGCGCGGAATGCCGCCCGGGCTGAGCCACTTGAATAGACGCAGCAACGCGTGCGCCAGCGCGAGCCCGATGGCGCTTGCGGCGATCGCATAGAGCAGCGACTCGAGCAGCACCTGGCGGACGAGATCGGCGCGCTGCGCCCCAATCGCGAGCCGCACCGCGCTTTCGCGCGCGCGGCCGGCCGCGCGCGCCAGCAGCAGATTGGCGACGTTGACGCACGCGATCAGCAGGAGAAAGCCGACCGCGCCGAGCAGAATCAGGAGCGCGCGGCGGAGGGCATCGCCGCCGAGCCACGCCGTCGACGGCTGGACGTCCGCCTCCAGTCCGGTGTTGGCGTCGGGATAACGCTCGGCGAGCTGCCGCGCGACCGCCTTCAGATCGGCGCGCGCCGCGTCGACGGCGACGCCCGGCCTGAGCCGGCCGATCGTCGTCAGCTCGAAGCTCGAACGTCCCGCGTCGGGCCGGCGCACGAGGGGCACGAAGACGTCCGCGGCGTTGAGCCACGGCGTGCCGGCCGGCAGCACGCCGACAACGGTGTACGGCTGGTTGTTGAACGTCAGCGACCGGCCGACGAGCGACGGATCGCCGCCGAAGCGCCGCGTCCAGTAGTCGTGCGACAGCACCGCCACCGGCGGGCGACCGGGCTGGTCTTCATCGGCGGTGAACACGCGGCCCTTCACGCCGCCGACGCGCAGGGCGTTGAAGAATCCGGCCGTCACCTCCGCGCCGTCGACACGCTCGGGAAAGCCGACGCCGACGAGGTTCAGGGTGCGCCCTCGCAGCGCCCCCATCTCTTCGAACGTCCGATTCAGATCGCGAAAGTCCCAGAAGTTGGCTTCCGAGAGCGACGCCCGATTCCAGCCTCGCGCGGGCATCGCGCCCCACACCTCCACGAGACGCCCGGACTCGGGAAACGGCAGCGGCTTGAGGAGCACCGAGTACACGACACTGAAGATCGCGGTGTTCGCGCCGATCGCGAGCGCCAGCGTGAGCACGACCATCGCGGTGAAGCGCAGGTTCTTGTGCAGCATGCGGAAGCCGTAGCGCACGTCGTGCACGAGCGGAGCGGGCATGCGGATCCTCCTGGCGGTGCGGCGCGGCCGCTCGTCGTCGAGCTCGGCCAGCGCCAGCGCGCGCGCGTCGGCGTCGTGCGCGCCGGCACGGCGCAACTCGTCGTAGCGATCTCCCACGTGCTGCGCGATCTCGGCGCCGTCAAGGCGCTGGTCGCGTCGCGGCCGTCGAGCATCCCTCGTATCGAGCTCGTCACGGTCGATCTCCGCGTGCTCGCGTTCACGGCCGCCGTCTCGATCGTCACCGGTCTGCTGTTCGGTCTCGCGCCTGCGCTGCGCAGCGCGTCGCCGGATCTGCTGTCGGCGCTCAAGGACGCGGGACGCACCGCCGGCGCCGGCGCGAGCCGCCGCCTGCGGTCGGTGCTGGTCGTCGTCGAAGTGGCGCTGGCGCTCATGCTGCTCATCGGCGCGGCTGGGCATCCGGCCAACCGCATCGTCTTCGAGCTCGGCGAGCGCAGCCGCTGTCGCGTCGTCGTGCGTCGCTCCGGCGCGGCGGCGCTCGTCGTAGCGATCCTGCAGATGCTGCGCGAGCTCCTCGACGATCTCGTCGTCGCGATGCCCGTCGACATCGATTCGTTCGAGCCGCCGCCGTACGACAGGCTTCCAGTCCATTCCCGCCCTTCTACGCCTGCTCGAAGCCCGCGATCCGGTTGATGGCGCGCACGAACTCGCGCCAGCCGCTGCGCTGCTCGGCGAGGACCTGGGCGCCGGCCGGCGTCAGGCGGTAGTAGCGGCGCCGCCGCTGGCCGGCTTTCTCCACCCAGCGGCCCTGGATCCAGCCGCGTTTCTCGAGCCGGTAGAGCAACGGATACAGCGACGCGACGCGGAACGTGAGCACGCCGCCCGATCGGGCTTCGATCAGCTTGCTCAGCTCGTAGCCATGGCGGGGCTGCGCCTGGACGAGCGAGAGAATGAGCAGCTCCGCGCTGCCTTTCTTGAGCTCGCGGTCGAGGATCCGCTTGATATATTGCATTGCGACATATTTCTATACGCGATATCCGGGTGTCAAGCGGCGACGCGCACCGCCGCTTTCGTGTTTCGACGCCTCGGGCTGTTAACATCCACCCCAGCTTCGCCGTCCATCGGATCGAGCGCACAATGGAGCACGCGCTTGAGCTGCTTTCGATCGTGCCTCTGCTGACGAGCCGCGACACGGCCGGCGCGAGCGCCGCCGGCCCGGCGACCCCGGTCGTGCTCGACGTCGCCCGCCGCCAGGCGGCCACCGTCCGCGCCGCCGCGGCCGGCGATCGCGACGCGTTCGGCCGGCTGTACGCCGACTACTACCGCCTGGTGCACGCGATTCTGCTCGGCCGGGTCCCGCGCCGGGACGTGGACGATCTCGCGCAGGACGTCTTCATCACCGCCTTCACCCGGCTTTCGAGCCTGCGCGAGCCGGCGGCGTTCGGCGGCTGGCTGGCCGCCATCGCGCGCAACCGCGCCACCGATCACATGCGCCAGGCGCCGGCCGAAGTCGAGCTGCCGGAGGAGCTGCCCGGCGGCACGCCGATCGAATCCGACACGATGGCGGTGCTGCAGATCGTGCGGACGCTGCCCGAGGCGTATCGCGAGACACTGCTCATGCGGCTCGTGGAAGGCATGAGCGGCATCGAGATCGCGGATCGGACCGGGTTGACCCACGGATCGGTGCGCGTGAACCTGCACCGCGGCATGGCGATGCTGCGCGAGAAACTGAGCGAGGGTCCGGCCTCCCCTGAGCCCGTCGAAGGGCCTGGCGCCGGACGCGATGTATGACGACCGAACGCGATTACCTCTGGGATGGATCCGGCACGCCCGATCCGGACGTGCAGCGGCTCGAGCGGCTGCTCGGGCCGCTCAGGGCGACGCCGCCGCCGCTGCGGCTGCCGGGCGCGGCGCCGCGGTGGACGCTGCGCTCGATGCTGCCGATGCTCGCGACCGCCGCGGCCATCGTGCTGATGGTGGGCTTCGCGTGGCGCACGCGCCAGGCCACGCGCTGGGATGTCGAGCGCCTCGCGGGTACTCCGCGCATCGGATCGAGCGTCGTCGCCGAGACCGGCCGCCTTGCCGCCGGCGACACGCTGACGACCGATGCGGCCTCGCGCGCGCGCATCACCATCAGCGACGTCGGCGGCCTCGTCATCGACACGAACACCAATCTGCGGCTGGTCGAGACGCGCCGCGGCAGCCATCGCCTCGCCCTCGATCGCGGCACGCTCCACGCCGCGATCTACGCGAAGCCGGGCCAGTTCGTCGTCGACACGCCGTCGGCGCGGGCGACCGACCTGGGCTGCGTTTACGACCTGACGGTCGACGACTCGGGCGGCGGACTGCTCTCGGTGACGTTCGGCTGGGTCGCCTTCGACGCGAACGGCCGCGAGTCGTTCGTGCCGGCGGGCGCCTCGTGCCGCACGACGCCTGAGGCTGGGCCCGGCACGCCGCGCTACGACGATGCGGCGCCCGAGCTGCAGGAGGCGCTGCAGCGCTTCGACTTCGGTCCACGCGCGGGACGCGCCGAGGCGCTGCGCGCCGTGCTCGCGCACACGCGCCGGCGCGACGCCGTGACGCTGTGGCACCTGCTGTCCCGCGTCGACGCCGCCGATCGGCCCGCTGTCTTCGCCGCGCTCGCGGCGCGGGTGCCGCCGCCTGCAGGCGTCACGCGCGAGAAGGCGCTCGCGCTCGACAAGGCGGCGCTCGACGCGTGGTGGAACGCGCTCGGCCTGGGCGACATCAACTTCTGGCGCGGCTGGAAGCGCCCGCTGCCGTCGGTGCAATAGGCGCTCGGCTTTGGCCGAGCGTTACATTGTTCGCGTGCGCGTCCTCGTCATCGGCGGCAGCGGGTTCATCGGCACGCACGTCGTGCGGCTGCTCGCCGAACACGGTCATCAGGTCGCCGTGCTCGACCGGGGCCGCTCGCCTCTTCCCGATCCGCGCGTCCACCACCTCGTCGGCGACCGCGTCCACCTCGCGCAGTCCGCGGCGCTCGTGCGCGCCTTCGCGCCCGACGTCGTCGTCGACGCCATCCTGAGCTCCGGTCGTCAGGCGGAAGAATTGCTCGGCGTCGTGCGCGGCGCCGCGCCGCGCGTCGTGGCGCTGAGCAGCATGGACGTGTATCGATCGTGCGGCGTCCTGCACGGCCTCGAGCCGGGCGATCTCGAGCCGCTGCCGCTCACCGAATCGTCCGCGCTTCGCACGCGGCTGCAGACGTACCCGCCCGCGCAGATCGCGATGCTGCAGCAGGTGTTCGGCTGGCTCGACGACGAGTACGACAAGATCCCCGTCGAGCGCGCGCTCGGTCGGTCGGCGGATCCGCGCGCGACGATCCTGCGGCTCCCGATGGTCTACGGGCCCGGCGACAAGCTGCACCGGTTCCATCCGATCGTGAAGCGCGTCGACGATCGGCGGCCGGCGATCGTGTTCGACGAAGGCGCGGCGGCGTGGCGCGCGACGAAAGGCTACGTCGAGAACGTCGCGGCGGCGATCGCGGCGGCGGTCGTGGACGAGCGCGCCGCGGGCCGCGTCTACAACGTCGGCGAGCCAGATACGTTGACGGAGATGGAGTGGGCCCGCGCGATCGCGCGCGCCGCCGGGTGGACCGGCCGCTTCGTGACCGTGCTGCACGAGCGCACGCCCGAGCATCTGCGTGCGCGCGGCAACGTCGCGCAGCACTGGGTCGCCGACACGACGCGGATCCGCGAGGAGCTCGGCTTCCGCGAGCCGATCGACCGCGACGAGGCAATCCGCCGGACGATCGCGTGGGAGCGCGCGCACCCACCGGACCCGATCGACCCGCGGCAGTTCGATTACGCAGCCGAAGACGCGGCGGTTACTTGACCTCCGCCTTGATCGCCGCCAGCTCCCTGGTCAGCTCGGTCAGCCGCTCGTACGCGCTCGCGGGCACTTTCTGATCGCTCTGGCCGATCTCCCGCGCGAGGTTCGAGAGCTGATCGACGAGCATCTGATCTTCGTACGGACCGGTCTTCGTCACGAGCCGCGTCCGGATCTCCTGCAGCTTCGCCTGGTCGCCGGTCTTCGCGTCGATCGCGCTGCGCACGCGCTGCGCCAGCGCCCGGGCGTCGGCAAGCGTATCGCGCACCTTGAGCTGGAACTTCGTCAGCTCCGCGAGATCGGCTGTCGTGATCCCATCTTTCGCCACGCGAGGATCGATCTTGATCGTAACGGCCTCGGTCTTCGTGACGCCGGCCGCGGTGAGACGGACCTTGTAGACGCCGGGCGGCGCCATCGGCCCCGCGCCCGCGAAGCCGCCGCCCTCGCCATCGGACGGTCCGGCCGCGCCGCCGGGATAGCGCAGATCCCACACGAAGCGATTCATTCCGGCCTTCTTCGGCAGCGTCGACGGCAGGCTGCCGCGTCCGCGTCCGCCGCCGCGTCCCGTCGCGACCGGCGCGGCGCTCGCCTCGCTCGTGTACGCGCGCACGACCTTGCCGGCGGCATCGAGGATCTCCAGCTTGACCTCTCCTGAAGGCGGCGCTGCGAAGTAGTAGTCAATCCGCGCGCCGGCCGGTGGATACTCGGGCCAGTCGGGTCGACCGGTCACGGGCGTGTAGCGGACGCGATACGCGAGCGCCGGCGTGAAGAGAAAGACGTTTGCGCGCGGCTCGAACGGCCTGACTGCCGGCGCGCGCGGCGCCGCCGCGGGTTTGGCTTGCGCCGCGAGGACGACGTCGGGTTGCGATGTCGTCGGCCGCGCGGCCGGACGCGTGACGCTCGCCGCAATCTGACGCAGCGGCGCGATGTCGTCCATGATCCAGAACGATCGCCCCATCGTCGAGACGACGAGATCGCCGTGGTGGACCTTGATGTCGGTCACCGGCGTCGCCGGCAGATTCTGCTGCAGCGACTGCCAGTGCTTGCCCTGATCGAACGACACGAACGCGCCGTACCACGTGCCCGCATAGAGCAGTCCCGGCTGCTCGGGATCCTCGCGAACGACGTGCATCGGGTGGTCGTCGCGGATGCCGTTGGTGCCGTCGGCGAGCCGCGTCCAGTGCTCGCCGTAGTCGTTCGTCATGTAGAGATACGGCTGGAAGTCGTTCAGATAGATCCGGTAGACGGACACGTACGCCGACCCGCGGCGATGTGGCGAGTCCTCGATGGTGTGCACGCGGCCGCCCGGCGGCAGCCCGCGCGGCGTGACGTCCTTCCACGTGCGGCCGCCGTCGCGCGTCACGTGCACCGGACCGTCGTTCGATCCCGTCCAGATGACGCCGGGCTCGAGCCGCGACGCGCGGATGGCGTAGAGCGCGGCATAGACTTCCTCGCCCGTCATGTCGCGCGTGATCGGCTCGCCGGACGTGACCTGACTCTCTTTGCCGTTCGCCGTCAGGTCGGGGCTGATCCGCGTCCAGTGCACGCCGCCGTCGATCGTTTTGTGCAGGAACTGCGAGCCGTGATAGACCACGCTCGGATTGTGCGGGTCGACTTCGATCGGCGACTGGCGGACGAATCGGAACTTCATGTCCTTCGGGTTCTTGCCGTACCGCTGCTGAGGATTGATCCAGTACGCCTGCTCCTGGCCGGTCTCGACGTTCATCCGCCCGAACTCGCCCTTGCAGTCGCCGTACACGATCCGGCCCGACGGAATCGGCCGCACCTGGCCGCTCTCGCAGCCGGGCGCCGGCAGCCAGATCTGGCTCGGGTCGTCGGGGCCCCACGCCGTCGGCGGCATGCTGGGCACCGTCAGGTTCTTGCCCGTGTCCTGCTGCGGCCCGTAAATCAGATACGGAAACTGCTCGTCCGCGTCGACCATGTACATCTCCGCCGTCGGCTGATTGAGCAGGGTCGACCAGCTCCGTCCGCCGTCCTGCGTCACGTTCGCCCCGCCGTCGTTGCTCTCGATGAAGATCTTCGGATTGTCGGGATTGAACCAGACGACGTGGTTGTCGCCGTGGGGCGTGGGGACGGTCGTCCACGTCCGGCCGCCGTCGGTGGAGCGATGGAACGCGAGCTCCGTCACGTACACCTCGTTCTCGTCCTTCGGATTCACGAAGACCTTGTTGAAGTAGAACGGGCGCGCGCGAAGCGGCTGCGTGTCGTTCTGCAGCGTCCAGCTCGCGCCGCCGTCGACCGATCGATACAGTCCGCCCTTCGCCCCCGGCGCCTCGACCTGCGCGTACACGACCTTCGGATTCGACTGCGCGACGTCGACCCAGACCTTTCCAATCAGCTCGTCGGGCATACCGTTGCCGACGCGCGACCAGCGATCGCCGCCGTCGGTCGTCTTGTAGACGCCGCCTTCGGCCGCCGGGCCGCCGCTGATGATGGTCCACGGCTTGCGCTGCGCGCGCCACGCGCCGGCGTACACCTCGTTGGGATTCGACCAGTTGATCGCGACCGACACGACGCCGGTCTGATCGTTGATGAAGAGCACCTTCTGCCACGTTCGGCCGCCGTCCTTCGTGCGAAACACGCCGCGCTCGGGCCCCCAGCCGAAGGGGTTGCCGACGACGGCGGCGAAGACGACGTCCGGATTTCGTGGATGGATTTTGATCTGGCCGATCTGGCCGACGTCGCGCAATCCGACGAACTGCCACGTTCGGCCCGCGTCCGTCGATTTGTAGACGCCGCGGCCCAAGATCACGTTCGATCGAATCGCTTCGCTGCCCGTGCCCACGTATACGACGTTCGGGTTCGAGTCGGCGACGTCGATCGCGCCGATCGATCCGGTGGCGATCTGGCCGTCCGACACCGGCATCCAGGTGATGCCGTAGTTCTCCGTCTTCCACACGCCGCCGCCCGTCGCGCCCATGTAAAAGACGTTGGGCTGCGACCGCACGCCGGCGACCGCGGTCGACCGGCCGCCGCGATGCGGCCCGACCGATCGCCACCGCAGATCCTGGTAGCTCGCCGCATCGACAATCGCGTTCGACGTCGATTGCGCCGACACCCGGCCGCGGGAGAACCGCGGCGGATCCGTGATGAGTTGACCGAAGAACAGGACGGCGACGCCCGTGACCAGCGGATACGTGCGCTTCATGGCGCCGATGATAGCAGGCTGTCGACCGCTCGCCTAAGGCTCGCGCTACACCCGTTCGCATCCGACGCGACACCCTTCGTATCGATGTAGCGCGAGGCTTTAGCCGAGCGTTAACAATCGACCGCAACGCTCGTCTATCCTGTGGCGGGGATGCGGGAGCTTTCACGCGATCTGCGCTACGCCGCACGGACCCTGGTCGGCATGCGCGGCACGGCCGTGGTGGCCGTGCTCACGCTCGCGCTGGGCATCGGCGCCACGACCACGATCTTCAGCGTCGTCTACGCGGCGCTCTTTCGGCCGCTGCCGTTCCGCGACGCCGACCGCCTCGTCATGCTGTTCACGACGCAGGCGACCGCTCGGTACGGCACGCAGCGGATGCGCTGGTCGTACAGGGAAATCGGATTGCTCCGGTCGCAGACGACGGCGTTCGAGCGGATCTGCTGGTATACGGGATCGCAGCTCGCCATCGACAGCCGTCAATGGGCGGGCGAGCCGCCGAACCCGGAACAGACTCAGGGCGAGATCGTGTCGCCTGGCTATTTCGAGCTGCTCGGCATCGCGCCGCAGCTCGGCCGCGGGCTCGTCGATGCCGACGATGCGTCCGGCAGCCCGCAGCCGGTCGCGGTGATCAGCTCGGGGTTGTGGCGCAGGCGATACGCCTCGGATCCGCACGTGCTCGGGCGGACGCTGACGGTGAGCGGCCAGCCGCTCACGATCGTCGGCGTGACGCCGGACGGCTTCAACGGCCTCACCGGGCGCGCCGACTTCTGGTTCACGACCGCGTGGGCGCCGGCGCTCAATTACAGGGATTACCTGACGACGTCGCAGCACTTCATCACCGTCGTCGCGAAGCTGCGGCCCGACGTATCCGTCGAGCGCGCGCGCGCCGAGATCGTCCGGCTCGCGCCCACGTCCGTCGTCGACGACCGCAAGACGGCCGGCGAGCAGACGTGGAGCGCAGACGTGTGGCCGCTGTCGCGCGCGCGCATCGACACGACCGCCGAGCGGTCGGTGCTGCTGCTCATGGCGGCCGTCGGCTGCGTGCTGCTGATCGCGTGCGTCAACGTCGCGAGCGTGCTGCTGGCGCGCGCCGGCGGACGACGGCGCGAGGTCGCGATCCGGATGGCGATCGGATCGACGCGCGCGCGGCTGGTGCGGCAGCTGCTCACCGAAAGCCTCCTGCTCGCGGCGATTGCCGGCGCAGTCGGGACGCTCGTCGCCGCGTGGGGCATCGGCGTGCTGGCGTTGCCGGCCGTCAACCCTTCGGGGCGCAACCTGTACGGCGCGCTGTCGACCTTCAGCGCGCCCGCGCTCGACGCGTCCGCCCTGCTGTTCACGATCGCCGTCACGGCCGCGACCGCGGTCGCGTTCGGCGTCGTCCCGGCGCTCGACGCGTCGCGAACCGATCTGGTGACGGCGCTGAAGGACGGCGGCCCGACCGGCGATCGCCGCCGCGGCCGGATGCTGTCCACGCTCGTGACCGGCGAGGTCGCGCTGGCCGTGCTGCTGTTGGCCGGCGCCGGCCTCCTGCTGAAGGGATTCGTGCAGCTGCAATCGCGGCGCGTCGGCTACGACGGCGACCGCGTCGTGTCGTTCTGGGTGAGCCCGCCGGTCTCGCGCTATCCCGTGGAGCAGGGACCCGCGACCGTCGAGCGCGTGCTGTCGCGCATCCAGCGGGTGCCGGGCGTC
>Ga0114129_10009069_pt1 | contig 14179 bp, 8 predicted proteins | sample RhiMetdeltSRZDD1_FD_80071 | JGI IMG/M metagenome (GOLD analysis project Ga0114129, IMG submission 80071) | Populus rhizosphere microbial communities from Tennessee, USA - Rhizosphere MetaG P. deltoides SRZDD1 (version 2) (version 2) | ecosystem: Host-associated > Plants > Roots > Rhizosphere >... | reverse complement strand
CGGCCTATAGGATAAGCGATCAGTGTGGTGAACACAATGCCCATCAGAATAGCGCCCTTTACTTTCCTGATCACCAGAACGGCCGTGAATAACAACCCCGCCAAAAAAGTAAGCAAGGCAGGGTTTAAATGGCCAATGCCAACAATGGTGGCAGGGTTTTTTACTATAAAACCAGCGTTTACAAAACCAATGAGCGTAATAAACAAACCAATGCCGGCGGCAATAGCATATCGCAATGGCCGCGGAATAGCTTTAACAATATAAGTTCGTATGTTGAATACAGATAGCAGCAGGAAAAGAATACCACTCCAGAAAACGGCTCCCAAAGCAACCGGCCAGGGCACTTTCATGCCAATAACAGCCGAAAAGGTGAAGAAGGCGTTCAATCCCATGCCCGGCGCCACCAGTATAGGGTTGCGGGCATATAAACCCATCATCAGACTGCTGAAGAACGAAACCAGCACTGTGGCTGTAAGCACGCCGCTGAACGGCATGCCTGCCTGGCTGAGCACCGACGGATTGACCACAATAATATAGGAGGTAGCCAGGAACGAAGAAACACCGGCAATAATTTCGGTAGAAAGTGTGGTGTTGTTTTTCGACAATTCAAAGTTCGACAGCATGCTTGGTTTGGTTAAAGGCTGAAGATAAGTATAAAAAGCACAAGGCACAAGGTTCAAGGCTCAAGGTACAGCACGCTTATGGTGTTAAACAGCACAGTTTTGGGCCAAAACAACACGGTTGTCAATATTAACAACGTTGTATAGTTGCTGTTTTTATCTTTATTATTGTAAGCCACATTCCTTAAACCGGTTTCTGATGAACGAATTATCGAAAAACAAATTAACTGCGCTGTTCTTTCTTTTTTTATTAAGCTGCCTCGCTGCCTGTTCGCAAAGCAGTACCGATGTACAAAAATTCCCTGAACAGGTAGGCGATATTACTTTCGACGCCGCTATTGACGATCCTGCTTTTACCGTGTGTAATCCCAAAGTGGTGTTTCAATATTATAATACAGGATCCTGGTATAAAGACCATAAAAAAGAAATTGCTCAACATTTTACCAGCCGGTATGTGCGGCCGGCCGATACGCTGCACCAGACCGGTTATTTAACCATACGTTTTATAATTAATTGTAAAGGTGAAACGGGCTGGTTCAGAATGTACGAACTGGATGGCCATTACCAGCCTTTTCATTTTAACGAAAAAATTGGGGAACAGTTAATGGCCCTTGCCAAACAATTAAAGGGATGGCAGCCCGCGCTGTATAAAGAAAAAATATACGACAGCTATCAATACATCACATTTCGCCTTAGGAACGGAAACATTATAAGCATAACTCCATGAAGCTATTTATTACATACCTTTTCGGGTGTTGCTTTTGTTTGAAAAGCATGGCACAAACCAATTGCACCCTGTTTACCGATAGCAATTGCGCCCGCGCCTGCCGCTTATATAACGAAACGGATAAATTTCCGCAGGGCACCCGCATCTGCCAGCAGTACCTCGACAGCGCTATTCAATTGTGCCCCGCTTATGCTGAAGCCTGGCACGAATTAAGCGTTCCTTATTTAAAGCGCGGTGATTTTTTTAACTGGCGTAAGTATATGGATGAAGCAGTACGCTTAAGACCGCGTGATTATTTAGGCACCCGCGGCTGGTGCCGGTTTAAATTCCTGCGCGATTACGAAGGGGCGCTGGACGACCTGAAAAGATATGATACCATTACCCAATTTTATCCCGGTCAAAGCGGGGATGGCATTTATAATTTATACGTGATCATGGCGCTTTGCGAGCGGGAGCTGGGTCATTATACTGAAGCTTTTTACTGGTTTGCGAAAGGTATCGACAGTATGTATAATTCAAAAGGATTGTACTGGGTGGGTTATTTCGATTATATACATCGCGCCGTAACCAAAATGCAGGTAAAAGATTTTGCGGGTGCACTAAACGATCTTGAAAAACAAATGACCAAATACGATAAGTATGCCGAAGCCTGGTATTACAAAGGAATGATACTTCGCCTAACCGGTCATGAACAGGAAGCCATAACCTGCTTTAAAAAAGCAAAGCGGTTGTTTATAACAGATGGATATCATTTCACGGATACGTATTGCGAGTTGCCTGATACCGTTTATTTGTCGGATATAGAAGAGGCGCTGAAATAAAAAAAGTGCCACGGCTTTAGGGCCATGGCACCGTTTAAATTTTTCAATCAACCAGGTTGTTATTAGTATCCGGGATTCGGTGTGAGGTTCGTATTTAATTTTAATTCCGAAGCCGGTATGGGGAATATTCTTCTTCTGAGATCTTTATTCATACCCGGTGTGTAACCGGAAGTAGCCACATCGCCGGGAATGGGGTATTCAATCTCGTATTTACCAAAACGGATCAGGTCGTTCCGGCGCCAGTTTTCCCAATACAGTTCGCGGGCGCGTTCGTCTAATAATTCATCAGATGTTACAGAACTTACCAGTGGCGCTTTGGCACGGGCGCGTACTTTGTTAACCAGTACCACTTCATTCTGTAATTCGCCGTTTACCGTAGTTGGCGATGCGCCATTTAAAATAGCTTCGGCTTTCATTAAGTAAATATCTGCCAGTCTGAAGATCGGCATATCGTTACCACTCATACGGGTAGCTGCTGTGGTAGCTTTGTCGGGATAGTACTTAATAGAACGCACGCCCATGCAACGGGCAAGATAATCGTTACCCACATCAAATGGCTTGGCGCCGGTCATTACGATATTTTTGGTGATCTCTAACTGCCATGTTGTATCGGTATTGGCGCCGGTAAATTTAGCGTCGAGGTCTTTCTTTTTGATGGTTATCGTAAATGGCGTTCCATCCCAGTTATATTGCTTTCCTATGAGCCAGGTATCGTTTCTTTCGTCGCCCGGTAAATTAAAGCGGTCGTAAAATTCGGGTGTAGCGCTCATTGAAATACTGAGGTTATTGGGCACACCGTATTTGGGCCACAGATAAGCCATAAAAGCATGCCGGGTAAACTGGTTGCCATCGAGCAACAGGGCATCGTAAGGAATAGCAAAAATAGTTTCCTGTGTAGCCGGACCGTTGTCGGGAGCAAATACATCGGCATAATTGGCATCGAGGTTATAGAATTTATTCGCCAGCACGCTGTCGCACATGGCAACAACTTCTGTTTTTCTGTCTTCACCGGTATATACCATCGCATTCAGGTACATTTTTGCCAGTAATGCATAGGCCATGGCTTTTGTAGGATGGCCATAGGTTTGCTGTGCATTGGTAAGCGTTTTTGAAGGCAGGTTTTTGATAACGCTTTTGATATCTTTTTCAATAAACTGAAATACTTCTTTACGTGATTTGGTAGAAGGCAATGTTAAAACAGGGAATGTATCAACAATAGGTACATTTCCATAAATATCCATCATAAAGAAATAGAACAACGACCGCATGGCTGTTACCTCTGCCACAGAGGATACGCGAATAGGATCGGTTTCTTTTAGGGTTGATTTAACCGTGCCCAAAATGCGGTTGCACATGTTGATGCCTCCAAAACCCCATTCCCACACATCTTTTACATTCGCGTGGTCTTTTGTGTAGGTGTGGTGGTGGTGCTGGCGGTATTGACCACCATCGTCGTAGTTGCCATCGCGGCCGGGGATGATTAATTCATCGGTGGTAAGCTCCTGCATTCTGAAATACTCGATGGCATATTTTGATGCCAGCTGCGTATAAATGGGGCCTATCAATGCCTGGTAGTCGGCTGCTGTTTTTGGAAAAATATTATCGATGTATTGTGACTCGGGATTTACATCCAGTTTTGTGCATGAACCGGCTACAACTACTATAGCGGTTAATGCGAATATTATTTTCTTCATATAATTTCTTTTAATAGTTATTGGCTGTTGATGGTTCGATTAGAATACGATGTTCGCACCGATAATGATCGACCTTGTTTTTGGATAAAAGTTCTTGGCATCGATACCAGGCGTTATGCCGCCGATGTTTAATTCAGGATCGATACCGCGGTAGCCGGTAATGGTAAACAGGTTATTGCCCGAAACATAAAAACGCAGTTTGCTGATAGCCGCAATTTTTGTTTTGAGTGAATAACCCAGCGTAGCATTATCAAGACGAACATAAGAACCATCTTCAAGGAACCTGTCGGAAGTGAGGTAAGCTATATTATCTTTATAAGCTTCACCAAGCGTGAATTTGGGAACGTTATTGTTTTTTGAATCGGCCGGGCTGTTTAATTGTGCCAGGGTGTTGTTCAGGATCTTATTGCCTGTTACACCTCTGAGGAAGAAATTAAGATCGAAGTTTTTATACGTAAAGGTGTTGTTCCAGCCAAAGGTCATTTTCGGTTGTGCATTGCCTGCTATGAAATAATCTGAAGTCAATGGCTGGCTGGCGATAACACTATGATCGGCTTTTTCAAAAGTGCTGGTGCCGGCATCGTTCTTTCCCATATAGTGCCAAAGGCTGAAAGTGCCGATGGGCTGGCCTTCCATGATCACCTGGCTCCAGTTGCCGGTTTGTCCTTTACCACCCAGGTAGGCGGTGGGTATTGAAGACAAGGCAGGAAATTTGTCGTTACCTAAAGAAACCACTTCGTTTTTATTGTGGGCTATGTTGGCAGCTGTTGTCCATGTAAAGCCTTTTGTTGAAACCGGTGTTGCGCTTAACGTTACTTCAATACCGGTATTTCTTACTTCACCCACATTGGCCGTTAAGGTGTTTACAAAATATTGGGTGGTTGAAACAGGATAAGCCCAGATCAGATCGGAGGTGTTTTTGATGTAATAGTCGATAGAACCGCTTACCTTGTTTTTTAAAATAGAAAAGTCAACACCGATATTGGTCATAGAAGTGCTTTCCCATTTCAGATCGGGGTTTTCGTTTTGTACGGGAAGCAGGCCGGTAGGATAGTTGCCGTTTAAATAGTATCTTCCACCTGAGCTAAATCTTACTATTGAGGTAAAGGCATCGAAGCCCAATGAATTACCCGATACTCCATAACCCGCTCTCAGTTTTAACTCATCAAATATTTTCTGATTGTCCATGAACGCTTCCTGTGTAATGCGCCATCCGGCCGAAACTGCCGGAAAATATCCCCAGCGGTTATTTTTACCAAAGGCCGACGAACCATCGTTACGTAAAGAAACCTGTAATAAATATTTATCCTTATACTGGTAGTTGATACGTCCGTAGTAAGATATTAAACGAAGGGTAGAGATGATGGGATTGTCAAATTTCACATTGCCAACAAGGAACGGGTTACTTACATACATATTATAGAATGTAAGCATGTCGTTGGTATAGCCTTGAGTTGAAACGCCAAAACCGTCGCCGATCCTGTCTTGCTGCCACGAATAACCACCCAGTAATTTTATAGTATGCACACCGAATGATTTTTCATAGTTGAAAAATGATTCTATTACCTGCTTGGTGTTCTCATAATCTCCGCGGTAAGCCCTGCCATTAGCGCCAACTGCCAAACCTGAAAATACGTTGTTGTATACATTTCGGACGGTTGCCTCTTTTTGTCCTGATATGCTTAAGGTATACACCAGTCCTTTCAGGATCTTTACTTCGGCAAGACCGGTTAATAAAGTCTTTTCTTCCTTGCTTTCGATTTTATTGTTGGCAATAATACCTACGGGGTTTAAATAGCCGCCGCGGCTGAAATCCTCCGTGAACGATCCGTCGGGCCGGCGCACTTTCACAGTAGGCATGTAGGTGAGCATGTTGTTGAATAACGAGCTTTGGTCAACATCCACATGTTTGGTAGTGCTGTTGGTTAAAGAAATACCCAGCTTTAAACGATCGTTAAAGAATTTTTGTTCCAGCATTCCTCTGGCCGTTACGCGCTTGAGGCTGGTGGTTTTAATAATACCCTGGTTGTCGAAGTAGTTAATGCTGGCGCCAAAAGTGGTATTGGCCTGCGAACCGGTATATGCCAGGTTATGGTTGTGCGAAATGCCGGTGCGGGTTACCTCATCCTGCCAATTGGTATTGGCGCCTGAGTCGTTGTACTGAGATAATAACGTTTGTCCGTTTTTGCCCAGGTAATCGCGCAATTCATTCCCGCTTAACATATCAATTTTATTAGATATGGTTTCGATACCTACATAGGGATTGTATGATAAAATGGTTTGTCCTGATTTCGCTCTGCGGGTAGTGATCATAATAACCCCGTTGGCAGCGCGTGAACCATAAATGGCGGCGGAAGAAGCATCTTTCAATACGTCCATCGATACAATGTCCGACGGAGCAATCAGTTCAATGGAAGCGCCGGGCACGCCATCTATTACATAAAATGGTTCGTTGGCGCCATCGCGCAGGGTGCTGGGGCCGCGAAGAATAACAGTAGGTTTTACATTCGGGTCGCCGCTGCGCGCTATGTTTAAACCCGCCACTTTACCCTGTAATAACTGGGCAGGCGAACCGGTTACTATCTGGTTAAAGTTTTCACTGGTTACGCTGGTAATAGAGCCGGTAATATTTTTTTTGCTCGATTTGCCATAACCGGTAACTACCACATCGCTTAACTGTTTCGATTGCAGTACAAGCACTACATTGATAGTGGTTTGATTGCCTACGGATATTTGCTGTGCAACATACCCTATGGATGTAAACTGTAATGAAACTTTCGAAGCATTGGTGGTGATCTCGAATTTTCCCTCACCATCTGTCATTACCAACTTGTGGCTACCCTGCACAGTAACGCTTACGCCTGCAAGCGGTGCATTGGTTTCGTCGGTTACTCTTCCTTTAATGGTGCGTTCCTGTTGCTGAAAGGCCAGGAGTGGTGCAGTTAATAACAACAGCCATGCTGTTAAAAATAAGGTTGTTTTTTGGGCAAGCGGGAAACAAAAAAAACGCATGAGTTTCTTTCTCATAAAATAATGTTTGGTGTTAATGAAGTAGGATAAAGTAATCCGTTACTACATGGCTCATTGAGTGGCATCATGGAAAGCCTTTACGGATAAGGGAGCGCAAGCTTTTTGTTGCCTGAGATGCGTAGTAGTTACTATAAATTTAACTTATTAAAAGGGCGAGCTTCGTTAGTGATGGAATGATATGAGCCATTTTTTTCTGACGTGCAAAGGGAATGTTTCGATGTTACCAGAATGTAACCCCTATATTAATTTATTGCGTTTTTTATTTGCGGGTGCTACTGAACTACATAAAGTGGCTAAATGTTTAGCTCATGCGTAACTGTTATATTTTTTGAAGCAAAAGGATGATCGTAATTTTTTGCGTTTTCTTTCCTGACCGGTGGTGCGTTCTTTTGGTGTATTGCTGCCGGGCCTGCAAAGAACCGCAAAAAGGCAGCCTGTTTTAAAACGCATTCCTTAACTTTCGCTTAATTCTGTAGTTATATCTTGCCACTATTTTTTAAAAATTCACTGATATGAAATTCATTGCCGGTATTTTGGTGATAGCTTTTCCCGTATTACTGTTTAAAAAAGCGGATGATGTGCCCATTAACCACATTCAGGTAATCGGCTCGCATAATAGTTATAAACAGCAAATAGATCCGGCGTTGTTTCAGTTGATTAAGCAGGCCGATTCATCGCTGGCCCGGCATATCGATTACAGTCATATCTCTTTAACCGATCAGCTTTCCCTGGGTTTGCTAAACCTTGAAATAGATATTTATGCCGATGCACAGGGCGGTAAATATGCACATCCCAAAGGATTAGATTGGGCAGCGGGCAAAGGCGAAACCAAACCTTATGACCCTGATGGATTGATGAAAGAACCCGGCTTTAAAGTTTTTCATATACAGGATATCGATTTTAGAAGCAATTGCGTAACGTTTAAAAAGTGTTTGCAGGAATTAAAAAGCTGGTCAACCGCACATGCCGGCCACAATCCCGTATTTATAACAATGAATGCCAGGGATGATGAAATCAAAAAGCCGGGATTTACGGTACCCGAAAAATTCAACAGTGCATTATTCGATCAGCTTGATAGCTTAATTGCAGCAACCCTCGGCAGGGAAAAAGTGATAACGCCCGATGATGTAAGAGGTAAAGATGCAACCCTGGAAACTGCTGTATTAAAAGGCCGGTGGCCTTCGGTGAAAGCTGCCAAAGGAAAATTTATTTTTATACTCGACGAAACCGGTGAAAAACGTTCGGCTTATATTCAGGGGCATCCATCGTTGCAGGGCCGTATGTTATTTGCCAATGCCGAACCAGGAACACCCGAAGCGGCTATTTTGATAATGAATGATCCTGTAAAGGATTTGAATAAAATTCAGGAGCTGGTTAAAAAAGGATATATAGTTCGTACGCGGGCAGATGCCGATACCGAAGAAGCCCGTAAAAATGATAAAACAAAATTTGAAGCCGCATGCCGGTCGGGCGCTCAGATCATTACCACCGATTATTATCAAAAGAGCACCCATTTTGCATCTGATTATTCTATTAGTTTTGACGGAGGTACTTATTTCAGGTTGAATCCGTTATTTAAGTAATATGAACAGGATTCCTTTGCTATTAATTTATTCAAGACTTTTTATCGGCCTTTGTATTCTGTTGCTGAGCTGTATACAGGTAAACCATTATAATATCATTGCCATTGTATTGTAGGCCCGGCCTGGTGCCAGACGGAAATCCCGGGTATTTTTCCGGGATTCCGTTTGGTCTTGTAATGTATGCGTCAGGTGCAAACTTATAGGTAAAAAATAACAGATGCTTACGAGTGTGGGAAAACAAATTATTAATTCGGAAATGTTCTTACCTCTTTTTCCCGGAAATTATTAGTCATACATTTGAGTCAGGTTGTGCTCCATCCCATCTGTTAACAAAAAATTGAATGCATAAACTTGAATCCCATATCAGGCGTATCATTTCTGTACAGGAAAATGAACTGGAGGATATGGTGCATTCATTTCAGCCAATAACCATTGAAAAAAACGGGCACCTGATCAAAACAGGGCAATATTGTGAAAATTATTACTTTGTTGAAACCGGTTCGCTTCGTATTTATACCGAAACTAACGGTAAGGAATTTACCAGCTGGTTTGCTTTTGAAGGATATTTCTTCACCGAGCTGGAGAGTTATACTTATCAGTGTCAAAGTAAATATAATATACAAGCCATTGAAAATACTACCATATTATATATCTCCAGAAAAAATATGAATGCGTTGCTGGAGAAGTATCCTGCCTGGGGCGAACTGCTGCGCAAAACCTGGGAAATGGCATTTCTTAAACTGTCGCAGGTAGTGCTTTCGTTCCAAACTCTTACTGCCAAAGAACGTTACGAGCATTTATTCGACAATCCTGAGTTCATTCAAAAGACAAAGCAAAAAGACCTGGCCTCTATGCTGGGCATTACAGAAACTTCACTAAGCAGGCTGCGTAACCCCGATCGTGAATAGTAAATCTTACCAAATGACAATTTTACCAGTGGCATAATTTCCCAGTTTTGTAGTGGTAATACATTTATGAACTACAAACCTGTTTTATTATGCGATGGGTATATCTTTTGAGTGCTGTTTTATTGGAGGTAACAGCTACTACGTTATTGAAAGTTAGTAATGGAAATACGAAATGGTTGTTTACAGTATTGTCGATGGCATTGTATACCATTTGCTTTTGGCTGATGGGGTACGCTATGAAATTATTTGCGTTGAATGTTGTTTACCCCGTGTGGGCTTCTTTGGGAATGGTTGCAACAGCAGTAATTGGTTTTCTTCTTTTTAAAGAACCGGTGACTGGTTTAAAAATTGTTTCGATGATGGTGATATTGATCGGAATTGTTGGGTTAACGTGGGCATCGGGCTTTCAGGAATAAATATTGATATCGTTGTCGGTTTTATTATTCTTTCTGTTCAGGTAAGACGATATAAATAAACCTATCAGAACAATGCCGGAGATTATTGGAAACGCTATGGTATTCATAAGACACTTTAATGGGTTAGACGGCTAATTGAACAACATATTGTACGATCCGAAAAAAATATAAAGAAAAAAATAAAAGGTGAGCCTCCGGGGAGGCCCACCTTCACTCACTCTTGTAAACTGTTCGCTTAACGCTTGATCAACTTCTTCGTTATTGTTTCTTTTCCTGTATTTATTTTAATGAAATATAAACCTGTTTTCAAACTGGCGATATTTATCTGTTGCCCGTTTTGAATATGGTTTGCAGTATATGCTACTTTACCATTAATATCTGTAATGGTAACGTCAAAGGAACTGCCGGGTTCACCAAATTGCAACATTACCCTATCCGAAGCAGGGTTGGGTGTAAGCGCCAAAGTAGTAGTATTCTTTGCCAATGGGGTGGCTGTGTTATTGGTACTTAACGTTGCCATAGCGGTAGCCGTTGTTTGACGTACAACTACAGAGCTTGTCCAGTCGTTGAGATTTACCGCTGAACCGGTTGATAACGCAACTGAAACGAGGCAGTCGAAATTACCCCTGAACAGATAAGCTGATCCGAGGAAATTGTCGTTCTGATACAGGATCAGTTCGTAGCCGCTGTTTACTTTTAACGACGAAATATCATCATTCAATACACCGGCCACCATTAACTGGTTCAGGTTGTATGAACCAACGGGTAAATTAATCGCATATCCGCCATAACTGCAATCCTTATATACAATAGCGCCTGCAGGGTTGGTAACTGTAACATTGGTTGTTGCTGCAGTTTGTCCGCCGCGATCATCGGTTGCTACTGCTTTGATGGTATAGGAAGCTGCACCCATGCCCGACCATGTGAAAGTATATGGTGCCGACTGGTCTTCGCCCAGTTTAGTGCTTCCATTGAAGAATTCAACTTTACTGATGGCGCCATCAACATCTGCTGCATTTACTGCAATAGCAATGCTGGCCGGTGTTGTAAAGCCTGTACCGGTAGCAGGTGATGTAATGCTTACAGATGGCAACTGGTTTGTTACCGAACGAATGCGAAGCGAGGTGGCAGAATCATTCCAGCCGCTGCTTACCAGGCAGGCAACATCTGCTGTATAACCCGCAAAGGTGCCGGCAAAGTTGTCGCCTTTATATAATACTACTTCGTAGCCCGAAGTAATTTTAATCGAGGATACATCTTTGTTAAGAATTCCTTTTGCATTCAGCTGCGCCAGTGTGTAATTGCCAACGGGTAATCCTATTGCATAGGCTCCGGTGTAATTACAATCTTTATAAAAAATAGCTATACCGGTTGGCGTAGTACCGCCTGTTATAGTACCGGAAATAGAATAGGTGCCCAGTGATGCATAATTTGAATACCCGGTAGTTGAAGGCGTTCCTGAACCTGTACCGGTTACCGCCACATAATAAGTGCCGGCTGTTAACGTAGTGCTGATAGTAGCATTTAATGCTGTTGGATTGGCTGAAGTAACAGCAGTACCCGAACTGTTATATATAGTTGCCAGAATATCCAGATCGGGGAACGTTGCATTGGGATTGAAATTTAAACTAACGGTACCGCCGTTGGTGGTAAATGAAAACATGTCAATATCGCCGGTGCGTTCAATAACACCATTGTTGCTTACATTGCCAGAACCATCAACGGTAAGCGAAGCTGAAGCCGCTGTGGTATTGCCATAATCGTCGGCCCGGTATCCTACGCCATATGTTGAGCTGGATATTTTAGCCAGGTCATCTTCGGTAGTGCTTGGATTGGCATATTCGCCTTTGCTCCATTGTACAAGCGATTTATAATAACCTACACCCATAATCGGCGCCCAGGTTCCCTGTCCCTGATAATAATCTTCGACAGGGCTTGTTCTTCCGTCGTGACTTAAACCAAATGTATGACCAACTTCATGGGAACCGGCTTCGCCGGCAGCTTTACCACCGCTGTTAAATACCCAGCAGGGCGTTTCATCGTTCCAGTTAAACGAACCTAAATAGGCTACCCCGCCGGCTCCCGGGGCAGCTGTATTGGTAGGTGTAAAAATGCATCGCATTCTTCTGTTTTTTGGGTACGTATTAAAAACGGCTTCACTTGTTGTGATATTTAAATGAAAAGGCCGGTAATCTTCGCTGATCAGTTCCCATACCTGTTGCTTTTCGGCATCGTTTAAATTGGCTGGTGCGGCATTAATAAGAACTCCATTGTTCCAGGGAGTGCCGGAAACACTTTGTCCGTCGAAGTCGAGCAACACACAACCATTACCACCGGGATAGCTTTGCAGGTCGGTAATGGCGGCGGCGGCATTCGCTGAAACCGCTTCATCAGTTGAAGCAGGTAAATTTGCTGGCGCTGTTTCGTAATCGATACAAACTACTTTGTTTATATCTGTTTCCTGTACAAATACGGCTCCGGTATTGTCGGAATAATACTCATAAGCCTTTTTGCTGTCGCGCAACAAAATATGCCCGTGTACCGATTTGTTTTCAATCATCAGGTAAAATGATGAGTTGGGTACATTTACAATGCTACCCATCAGTTGTTCAGACGTAGTACCAACAGACTTTCTGAAATTAATGGCTGCCGGTAAATTAAGTGTGGACGAAAGTTGCAATTGCAATTGGCGTACGCCGTTTGGCCGTTCAGTGGCCAGTTGCCGGCGAAACGTATTCAGCACGCTTGTGCTGTTACCGATAGGATAGCGTTTTTCCTGTCCATAGGAAACGGTGCATACTACGCTCAGGCATAGCAGCAGAATGGTGTTTAATTTATGCATAGTTTCTGGATTGAGTGCGGATGTTTTGAAGTCTGAAGTCAGAAGAGTCCGAAAGTCAGGCACATTTCCTGACTTTCGGTCTTCCTATCTTTACCAACTTATTTCACAAACTTCTTCGTGATCTTCGTTTGGTTCTTAGTGAATACTAAAGTGTAAACGCCTGATGACAGTGATGAAACGTCAATACGGTTGGTTGCTGCACGGGCATCAATAACCAGTTTACCGTTTACATCGTAGATCCTGATGGAGCCACCTGCTAATGATTCGCCGCTAACAATGTTCAATTGTTGTTTCACCGGATTGGGATAGATGGTGAACGCTTTGCCGGCATCAATTGAATTTTCTATCAGTGCATTTACCATTTCGGTGCTTGCAGCGCGTGCGCCACTTAATGGTGTGATGCGAACCCAGTTCAAATTCCAGCCACCTGCCTGTGCATACACGCCGAAATTATAAGTGCCGGCAGTAACGGAAACATTATGCGAAACGGTGGTCCAGTTTTGCCAGCCGCCGGTTGAAGGAATATCAACCTGGCCGAGTTGAATGCTGCCTGCATTCAGGTCGCATGAAACCCTACCGCCTCCGCTTAAGCTGGCTACGCGGTATTCAACTTTATACGTTCCTGAAACGGGGAAGTTGATGTTGTAATAAGCCATCCAGTCGGTGACATCGATGTAGCCTACGTTAAGTCCACCGCCTTCATCGGTACAGGCTTCGGTTTGAATGCCCGCCATGTTGCTGTAGTTTTCGGCCTGTATCAAAATACCCGAGCTGCTGGTGTTGGTGCCAATTACCAGTGAGGTAACTTTGTCGTTCCAGCTATCATCTACCAAACAGGCGTCATCGGCAGTTTTAACAAGCGTGGTACCGGTGAAGTTATCATCCCAATACAACGTTACCTTATAACCGCTTTGCACTTTCAAAGAAGAAATATAGTCGTCAGCTAAGCCTTTGGCTTGCATTTGTGCCATTGTATAGCTTCCTGCAGGAAGCGAAACCGCTGTGCCGCCGTAATTGCAATCCTGGTAAAATGTAGCAACACCCGTTGTGCCACCGCCGCCTCTGTTCAACACCACTTCATGAATGGCTGATAATAACGAGTTGGCTCCGGTGGCATCTCCCGACAATTCCCATATCATAATACCGTTTCCCTGATCAAAAGCCAGATTGGTTTTGCTTTTAATGGTAGTAATTCCATTATAACCAACATTCCCAAAAACATCTGCATATGGATCAGCGCCACGAGCTACCAGAGCTGCGAACGTTTCCCAGCTGGGGCGTCCGTAAAAAGGAACACCGAGTACCGTTTTGCTTGCCGGTAATCCGCGCCCTTTCCAGTAACTGATGCTCTGACTGGCATAATCATAGGTAGAATGCTGAAAGTCATTATAGTCATATGCCATCAGGTTTAAAAAATCTACCACATTGAATACGCTGCTTAATATGCTGCTGCCGCCGGTACCTACTACCGCAGCGGTGAGTAATTTGCCGCGGTTATGCATTTCAGTACTAAGTTGCGTCATCAGTGTAAAATAATT
>Ga0114129_10009068_pt1 | contig 14179 bp, 10 predicted proteins | sample RhiMetdeltSRZDD1_FD_80071 | JGI IMG/M metagenome (GOLD analysis project Ga0114129, IMG submission 80071) | Populus rhizosphere microbial communities from Tennessee, USA - Rhizosphere MetaG P. deltoides SRZDD1 (version 2) (version 2) | ecosystem: Host-associated > Plants > Roots > Rhizosphere >... | reverse complement strand
CGTAGATCCGCTTCAGGAGGGCGTCCTTGTCGTCGGTCCGGAACCCCTCGACGTCGACGACGTAGCCGGGGGCGACCTTCTGGATCTCCTGGCGGACGTCGGGGGGATACGTGTACGCCACGTCGGTGGACGGGGTCAGGAAGCAGCCGACCTGCACGCCGTTCAGCGGCTTCGGCGGAAACGACGGCGGCACGCCCAGGACGATGGACTGCTTCCCGGCCTGCCCGAGCAGGTCCCACACGGCGTCGCTCTTCAGGACCGAGGCGTTGGCCATCGACAGGCCGTCGTAGGAGTGGTCCTTGCGGTTCCTGAACCCGTAGATGCCGAGCTGCCCGGGGTCCTGGCTGCGCATCATGCAGGCCCAGGCGGGGACCGTGATCGGCGGATGGGTGCTCAGGAGAGGGCCGTGGGAACCGGCCTCCATCAAGCCCCTCAGGTTGGGAAGGTCGTCGCGGAACCGATCGAAGACCAGGCGCGGGGCGGCGCAATCGAGCCCCAGGACGGCGACTTTCATGACGGGGGAATTCCTTCCGGCACCCGGCCCGTTACGCTTCCGATCCGGTCTGGATCGGCGCCAGACGCTCGGTCGGCGCGAGCTCCTTCAGCGTGGAGATCGTGACGTATCCCAGCGACTGCAGGCAGAAGAGGATCCCCCGGGCGCTGTCGAGCGGGGCCTCGCGGTCCGTCTCGACCACCAGCTCGGGCATGAGCGGCGGCTCGTAGGGGTCGGACACGCCGGTGAAATGGTCCAGCGTCCCGGCCAGGGCCTTCTTGTAGAGCCCCTTGACGTCGCGGCGGATGCACTCCTCGAGGGAGCAGCTGACGTGGATCTCGGCGAAGCGGCCGATCTCGGCCCGCGCCGCGTCGCGCGCGTCGCGGTACGGCGAGATCGCCGCCACGATCACGGCGGAGCCCGCCTCGGTCAGGAGGCGCGCCACGTAGGCGATGCGCCGGATGTTTTCGTCGCGGTCCTCCTTGGAGAAGCCGAGCCCCTTGTTCAGCCGCTCGCGCACCTCGTCGCCGTCGAGGACCGTGACGCGGTGCCCCTCGTCCTTCAAAAGCGTGGCGAGTTTCCTGGCGATGGTGCTCTTGCCGGCGCTCGGCAGGCCCGTGAGCCAGATGGTCAGACCCTTCTTCTCCGCAGACGAATGCATCCCCCAGCCTCCGTTCCGAATCCCACCCGGATTTTAGATTTCGTATTTATACCGCGGAATCGCGCAAAATCAACGGCTTTAATGGCTTGAAGGTCGTCCGGGGGGGCTTTATTCCGCCGGATGCATGATTTTTCGCGCCGGTTTCGTGGCGCGCGTCAGGCGACCGACGAATCGGGGGCCGCAGGGGCCACAGGGCGGGCGGTGACGGCCTGCCGGACCCCCAGCGTCGGGTCGGAGGCCCGCCACAGGCGGCGTCCCCAGGCGGCGACCGCCTCGACCCCCAGGTTGATGTAGGGCAGGACGATGAGGGTCAGGACGGTGGACGAGGCGAGGCCGCCGATGACCGTCCGGGCCAGCGGGTAATAGTAGGCATCGCCGACGCTGGAGCGGCCGAGCGCCAGGGGGATCAGCCCGACAATGGCGGTCAGGGCGGTCATCAGGACGGCGCGCAGCCGGTCGCGCCCGGCCTGCAGGATTGCCTCGTCGCGCGGCAACCCGGCCTGCCTCAGCTGGTTCATGTGGTCGAGCAGGACGATGCCGTTCTTCACCACGATGCCGATCAGCATCAACAGGCCGATCTGCGCCATCAGATTGAACGGTGTCCTGGTCGCCGCCAGGAGCCAGGCGGCGCCCGGCAGGGCGAATGGGATCGAAAACAGGATGGCGAACGGCTGTGCCATCGACTCGAACAGGGACGCCATCGCCAGGTAGACCAGGGCCAGCGCCAGGAGGAAGTTGATCAGCATCTGCTGGTTCTCCTCCCCCTGCTCCAGGATGCGGTCGTCCCAGGACCAGGTGTAGCCGGGGGGCAGGTCGAAGGAGCCCATCATCGATTCGATCTCCTTGCGCGACTTCTGCCACTCCTTCCCCTCGTAGGTGGCGTTGACGGCCACCCGGACCTTCCGGTTCTCGCGGGCGATCTGGTCGGCGCGGCGCACCACCTGGAACGCGGCGATGTCCCCCAGCAGGACCGGGCGGGAGGGGGGGCCGATCTGGATCGACTTGAGGTCCTCGAGGTTCTGCCGATCGATCTGGCGGAGCTCGAGCCAGGTCTCCACCTCGCGATCGCCGGCGTTGAAGCGCTGCAGCCGCATGCCGCCGAGCGTGAACTGGAAGATCTGCGACACGTCCTCGGCCGTCAGGCCGGCGCGCAGGGCCTTGTCCCGGTCGATCACGACCTGGATCTCGTTGCGCCCCTTGTTGAGCGACGAGGTGATGTCCTGCACGCCGTCGACGAACGCCAGCCGGCGGGCCGCCTCGTCGGCGAGCTTCTTCAGGATGGCGCTGTCGTGCCCGAAGAACTTGACCGCGAAGTAGGTGCTGTTCCCCCCCTCGTTCGATTCCTCGGCGAAGAAGACGCGCGCCCCGGGCACCTGCGGCAGGTCGGCGCGTATCTTCTTGCGCAGGTCCTTGATCACCTGGTCCCCGAGGTCCTCGCGCGCCAGGACCATCACGGTGCGCGCCTCGTTCTCGCCGAAGACGCTGTAGATCGACCCGATGGAGTAGTCGTCCTTGCGGGCGCGCAGGTGTGCCTCGATCGTGTTGACGGCCTTCTCCGAGTCGGACTTGTAGGAGAAATCCGCGAACTCGTACTGCAGGAACAGCCTCTTGTTGGTGGTCGCCGCGAACTGCGCCGTGTCCACCAGTCCCGCCATGAACGGCACGATGCCGACCCCGAGGCCGAGGATGACGATGAGCAGCGTCCAGGCCTTGTGCCTCAGTGTCCACGCGAGGATGCCGACGTACCGCTCCTCCAGCCAGGCGAGGCTCCTCGGCTGCTCCGCCGGCTTGCGCTTCAGCCACTGCGCCGACATCAGGGGGATGAGGGTCAGGGACGAGAACAGCGAGCAGGCGAGCGAGATCGAGATCGACAGCCCGACCTCCTTCAGCCAGATGGTCAGCTGCGTGCTGGCGCCGACCACCAGGGGCAGGAAGACGATGATCGTCGTGAGGGTCGAGCAGACGACCGCCATGGTGACTTCGCGCGCGCCGATCAGGGCCGCTTCGTGCGGGTCGGCGACGGTGCGGCGCTTCCGGTCGATCGCCTCCAGGACGACGATCGCGTCGTCCACCAGCATGCCGATGCCGAGCATCAGGCCGCACATCGACAGGACGTTGAGGGTCTTGCCCATGAAGTACATCAGCCCGCAGGCGGCGATGACCGAGAACGGGATCGAGAACGACACGATGAGCGTCGAATCGAAGCGGCGCAGGAAGTAGTAGAGGACGATCACGGCGAACAGCGCCCCCAGGAGCCCCGCGTGCTTCAGGGAATCGATGCCGGTCGTGATCTGCTTCGCCTGGTCGTCCCAGGTGAACAGCCGGATGCCGGCCAGCAGGGGATCGGTGCCGATGTCCTGGGTGATCACCTTCATGACCGACCCCACGACCTCCACCGTGTTGGCGGTCGATTCCTTGAACACCTCCAGGGCGACGGCCGGGCCGCCGTCGAGGTGGCGGCCGAAGCCGATCGGCGGCTCCTCGTAGCGGATCTCGGCGATGTCCTTCAGCTTCAGCCCGCGGTCGTTGACCGTCAGGTCCTCGATCGCCTCGAGGGAATCGAACGCCCCGAGGGCCCGGGCGGTGTAGCGCAGGCCGTCGTGGCTGACCTGGCCGAGGACCAGGTTCGCGGAGGCCCCCTGGAGCCGCGTCAGGAGGGTGCCGATGTCGACGGCATGCTCCTTGATCCGGTCGAGGACGAGGTCGATGTAGATCTCGCGCGGGGCCACGCCGTCGAGCTGGACGCGCGCCACGCCCGGAACCCTCCGGATGCGGTTCGCCACCCGCGTCTCGAGCAGGTCGTAGTTCTTCGACAGGTCGACGCCCTGCGCCGAGATGCGCGCCTGCACCACCGGGATGTCGCTGGTGTTGAACGAGAAGATGAAGATCTGGCCGATGCCGGGCGGCAGGGAGGCCTTCACCTGGTCCATCTTCTCGCTGACCTGCATGCGCACGATGTCGAGGTTCTGGCCCCACTTGAACTCGAGCTGGAACTCGGCGCTGTCGGCGGTCGAGGTCGACCCGAGCCGGTTCACGCCCGGAATCGTCGCGAGGACCTCCTCGACCGGCTTGGTGATCTGCTTCTCGATCTGCGTCGGGTTCGAGTTGGGATACGGGATGTTGATCCCGATGAACGGGATGTCCACGTTCGGCAGGAACGCCAGGGGCAGCCGCGCCATGGCGATGCCGCCGACCACCATGATGCTGAGCAGGATCATCAGCGTGGTGACCGGCCTGCGGATCGACAGCGAGGGAAGGTTCATAGCTCCGGACGGGCCTGGACCGCCGGGCCGGCGGACCCCGGCTCGATCTCCTCCGCGGAGAAGCGCGCGGGACCGGCGCTTCCGAGGGCCGGCTGCGGCAGGAAGCCGGGCCCGAACTGCGACGTCCCCGGCCCGTCCTCCCGGACCGGCGCGGCGCCGGTGGCGCCGCCGGGCGCCGTGGCGTGTCCCGCCGCGGCGACGAGGACCTTGCGATCGAGAAGCGTGTAGATGACCGGGATGACGAACAGGGTCAGGATGGTCGCGACCGACAGGCCGCCGATGACGGTGACCGCGAGGGGCGCGCGCAGCTCGGCCCCCTCCCCCAGGCCGACGGCCATCGGCAGGAGGCCGAGAATCGTCGTCGCGGTGGTCATCAGGATGGGGCGCATCCGGCGGAGCCCGGCCTCGATGAGCGCGTCCTCCCTGGACATCCCCTCGCCGCGCAGCATGTTGACCGCGTCGATCAGCACGATGGCGTTCTTGACCACGATCCCGGCGAGCATCACCGCGCCGATCATGGCCACGACGTTCACCGTGTGGCCGGTCACGACCAGGGCCAGGACCGCGCCGATGATCCCGAGCGGCACGGTGAACATGACGACGAACGGGTGCAGGAGCGACTCGAACTCGCAGGCCATGACCAGGTAGACCAGGAAGATGGCGAGCGCCAGCGCCAGCTGCAGCGAGCGGAAGGAGCGCCCCATCTCCTCCTCCTGGCCGCTCAGCCCGGCCATCACGCCCGCCGGGAAGGTCTGCCGCGCGATGACCGCGCGCACGTCCGCGGCCACGGCCCCCATGTCGCGCCGGGAGATGTCGCCCGCGATCACCGCCGCCCGCTTCTGGGAGACGCGGCGGATCTCGCTCGGCCCCTCGGTCAGCTTCACGTCGGCGACGCTCTTCAGGAAGATCGGCACTCCGTCGCGCTGCCCGACGATCAGGTTGGAGACGTCCGCGACCGAGGCCGTGCCGACCTCCACCGAGCGGACCAGGATGTTGATCTCGCGATCCCCCTCGAGGAACCGCGTCGCCACCTCTCCCTGCACCTTGTTGCGCACCGTGCCGGCCACCTGGAAGAGATCGAGGCCGAGGTGCGACAGCTGCTCGCGGTTGAAGGTCAGCTGCAGCTCGGGACTCCCCGCCTCCATGGACGATTTCACGTCCACCAGCCCCGGGACCTTCTCCAGGTCCTTCTTGAGGGCGGCGGCGGACGCTTGTAGATCTGCCAGGTTGTCGCCGTAGACCTCGACCTCGATGGGCGTCCGAAAGGTGAAATAGGACGGACGCTCGAACTTGTAGCGCGCCTGCTGCGAGGCCTCGAGGCGGGCGCGCAGGATCGCCGCCACCGATTCCTCCTCCTTGCGCCCCGAGCCCTTCTTCAGGCGGACCTGGATGCGGGCGGCGTTCTCCCCCTCGGAGCCGGTCTGCGTCAGAGACAGGCCGGCCCCGCCGATGATGCTCGAGACCGCGTCGACCCGCGGATCGTTCTTGATGGACGACTGCACCCCCTGCACGAAGCGGTCGGTCGCCTCGAGAGGTGTTCCCTCCGGCAGCTGGATCAGGAAGCTGAACTCACCCTGCGAGAGGGAGGGGACCAGGTCGACCCCGAGCGTGCGCGCCATGAACAGAGACGCGACGAACGCCAGGAGCGCCCCCGCCAGCACCGTCCCGGGGGCGCGCAGGGCCGCGCGCAGCAGGACCGGGTAGGCCTTCATTCCGGCATCGAAGGTCCGGTCGAAGGTCGCGGTGATCGGCCGCGTCAGCCGGGCGAGCCAGGCGCCGGTCCATCCGAAGCCGACGCGGATCGCCCGCAGGACGGCCGGCGGGCCGGCGACGAAGGTGACGTGCGACATCCGGCGCACGCGCCCGCTCCCCGGGGACGCCGGGGCCGTCAGGGTCGAGGACGCCGCGACGCGCGCCAGACCCATCATCGCCGCGACCATCGGGATGATGGTCAGCGACACGACGAGCGAGGCCAGAAGCGAGAACGACACGGTCATCGCCTGGTCGCGGAACAGCTGCGCCGCCATCCCCTCGATGAACACCACCGGGACGAAGACCGCGATCGTCGTCAGGGTCGAGGCGACCACCGCCCGGCCGACCTCCGACGCCCCGCGCTCCGCCGCCACCTCCCCCGTCTCGCCGCGCTCCCGCCGCTTGAAGATCGCCTCGAGGACGACGATCGAGTCGTCCACCAGCATGCCGACGCCCAGCGCCAGCCCGCCGAGCGACATGACGTTGATGGTCGTCCCGGTCTGGTACATCAGGAAGAAGGTCGCGATGATCGAGATCGGGATCGAGATGCTGATGATCAACGTGCTCCAGACGTCCTTCAGGAAGAGCAGGATGATCAGGATCGACAGGGCGCCGCCCTCGAGCGCGTTGACGATGACCTCGTGGATCGAGTCCTGGATGAAGCGCGACTGGTCCACGCCGGTCGTCACCTCGACTCCGGCCGGCAGCTCCTTGCGGGAGCGCTCGAGCCGCTTCTGCACGGCCCGCGCCACGCCGACCGTGTTGGCGTCCCCTTCCTTGTAGATCGCCAGCTCGACCGCCTCGGCGCCTCCGAAGCGGGTGATCGCCTCGCGCTGCTTGTGCCCGCGCTCGACCACCGCCACGTCCGACATCAGGACGTTGCGCCCGTCCTTCGTGACCAGGACGGTCTTCATGATGTCGTCCAGGTCCTTGAACTCGTTGCGCGCGCGGACGAGGTAGCGGGCCTCCTGCTCGTACAGGCTCCCTCCCGCCTGGTTGACGTTCTCGCGCAGGAGCTTCTGGTTGACGTCCTGGATGCTGACGCCCATGAGCGACAGCTTTCCCTGGTCCACCTTGACCTGGATCTCCTCCTCGTAGCCGCCGTTCACCTTGATGGCGGCGACCCCCTCGGTCGATTCGAGGTCCTTCTTCAGGACCTCGTCCGCGACGTAGCGCAGCTGGTAGAGGCTCGTCCCGCCCGTGAGGTAGAGCCGCAGGACCGGGTCGTTGTTGGGATCGAGCCGCAGCACCACCGGCTTCTCGGCCTCGCGCGGCAGCCGGACCAGGTCCAGCTTCTCGCGCACGTCGAGGGCGGCGAAGTCCATGTTGCGGCCCCAGCCGAACTCGAGCGTCACCTGCGACAGTCCCGGCCGGGACGCCGAGGTGAGGCGCTGCACGCCGGCCACCACCCCGACCGCCTCCTCGAGCGGGCGGCTGATGAGCGATTCGATCTCGCCGGGCGCGGCCCCCGGGTAGCGGGTCTCGACCGTCAGGCTGGGATAGGAGATGTTGGGGAGCAGGTTGATCGGCAGGCGGGTGTACGCGACGCAACCGAAGATCACCAGGGCGACGGCGCACATCGAGACCGTCACCCGCCGCTTGAGGGAGAATCCGATGAGGCTCATCGCCGGCGCCCGCCCGGGGGATTCAAGGGAGGACTCCTAGCCGCGGACCGGACGATCGTCCAGGTTGCCGAGGTCGGACGCTTCGGGGGCGGGGATGACCTTGATGGCCGAACCCTGCTTCAGGCCCCCCTGGCCGGCCACGATGACCTGCTCGCCGGCCTTCACGCCCGACAGGGCCTCGATCCGGCCCCCTTCCTCGAGTCCCAGCGAGATGGTGCGCTTCTCGGCCACCCCGCCGTTGGCGACGAACACGTAGGCGTCCTGCAGCTCGCGGACCACCGCCTCGCGCGGCACCAGGATCGCCTGCGGGCGGGTCTCGCGCACGATGTCGATGGTGACGAAGGCGCCCGGCCGCACCTCGGCCGGAGGGGCGGAGGCCTCGATCGTCAGCTTGACCGTTCCGGTCCCCGTGTCGACGACCGGGCTGATCTGGCGGATGCGCCCGCGGAAGCGGGTCGTGTCGTTCGCCTTCAGGGTGATGCGCACGTCGCGTCCTTCCTTGAGACCGAAGACGTCCTTCTCGGGCAGGAAGATCCGCGCGACCAGGGGATCGAAGTCGGACACGGTGAACAGCTGCTCCCCCGGGTGGAGGTGCTGGCCGAGCTTGACGAAGCGCTCGGTCACGCGGCCGCCGAACGGCGCCCGGATCGTCGTCTTCTCGAGCCGCCACTTCGCTTCCGCCAGCTCCTGCTGGGCGATCTGGTGGTCCAGGTGGTCCTTGTCGTACTGCTCCCTGCTGATGAGCTTGTCGACGATCTCCTGTTCCGCCCGCTCGAAGTTGATCCGGGCGTTCTCGAGCCGGACCTCGGCCTTCCTGAGCATGATCTCGGCGTCATCCTTGACCAGCTGCGCCAGGACCTGGCCGCGCGCCACGCGGGACCCCTCCTCGACCAGCAGCTCCGCCACCCGGCCGTCCGCCTCGGCCAGGACCTTCACCTCGCTCTCGGGCACGAGGTTCGCCGTGGAGGTGATGTACGACGAGACCGCCCCGGTCGCGATCGGCGCCACGCTGACCGGAATGGGGGCCTTTTCGTTCTCATCCTTCTTCCCTTTCTCCTCGGTCTTTGTGCTGGCATGCGCGACGCCGCCGCTTCCCTGAGCGGACGCGCCGGCTGCATTCCCGGAGTCGGCCGTCGCCTGCGTGTCCGCCCTCTGCGCGGCCCGCGAGCGCTTGAGGAAGAGCCCGGTCGCCACCAGGGCGCCCACGAGGACGACCAGGATGCCGGAGAAGATCAGGAATCGCTTGCGTTGGGATATCGGGGTCATCTGTTCCATCTCCAAACCTGCCAGATCAGAAAGGGTACGGGGCTGTTTGCGTTACCGGGTGACCGACCGACAAACTGTCTAACGGAGGGGCTCCGGCTTCGGTTCCCTGAACTTTCGAGTTCGAGGTCTGGAATTTTACCCGATTCGGAGAGGAGATCCTATCCGCCGCGCCGGGTGTGCTAGGCTCCCGCGGATCAGGGAAAAGGCCCCGAAAGGAGGCGCCTCGTTTGGCCCGATCTCGCACGAAACACCGGCCGTCCCGCGTTCTGACCGGCCTGGAGGTCCTGGAGCGCGAGGGACCCCGCTGGCTGCGCGGCCGGCGTGTCGGTCTGCTGATGCATCCGGCCTCCGTGACCTCCCGATTCGGCTCCGCCCTGGACGTGGTGCACGGCCTGTGCGGCGGCGCCTTGAAGGCGCTGTTCGGGCCCCAGCACGGGATCGCGGGGGAGAAGCAGGACAACATGATCGAGTCGGGCCACGGCACGGACGCCGGCCTCGGCATCCCCCTCTACAGCCTCTATTCCGAAACCCGCTCCCCCACGCCCAAGATGCTGCAGGACATCGATTTGCTCCTGGTCGACCTGCAGGATGTCGGGACGCGCGTCTACACCTTCGAATGGACTACGGCGCTGGCGCTCGAGGCCTGCGCCCGGGCGGGGCGCGAGGTGGTCATTCTCGACCGCCCGAATCCGATCGGCGGCCTCGCCGTCGAGGGAAACCTCATCCGGCCAGGCTACACCTCCTTCGTCGGCCTCTATCCGGTCCCGATGCGGCACGCCCTGACCCTGGGGGAGCTCGCCGCGCTGGTGAACTCGCGGATGGCGGACGGGGCCCCCCGCGCCCGCCCGCAGAAGCGCTCGGACGGCGTCGGCTGGCGCTGCCCCGGCCTGTGCAACCTGACCGTCGTTCCCATGGCCGGCTGGCGCAGGCGGATGCTCTTCCCGGACACCGGCCTCCCCTGGGTGCTGCCGTCCCCCAACATGCCGACGTTCGACACGGCGATCGTCTACCCCGGGCAGGTCCTCCTCGAAGGCACGAACGTCTCGGAGGGACGGGGCACGACGCGCCCGTTCGAGATCTTCGGCGCCCCCTGGCTCGACATCCGGCTCGTCCGTCGCCGGTTCGAGAAGCGCAGGCTCCCGGGCCTGGTGCTGCGCGATCATGCCTTCGAGCCGACCTTCCACAAGTGGGGAAAGGAGGTCTGCCAGGGGTTCCAGATCCAGGTGACCGACGCCGCGCTGTACCGCCCTTACATCACGACGCTGGCCCTGCTCCAGGACATCATCGCCGTGCACCGCGATCGCTTCGAGTGGAAGCAGCCTCCCTACGAATACGTCACCGACCGCCTGCCGATCGACGTCCTCACCGGCGATCCCGCCGTCCGCCAGACGCTCGAGCTGGGGACCGACCTGCGCGTCCTCGAGCGGGCCTGGCGCAAGGAGATCGCCGCCTTCCAGCGCGAGTCCCGCGCGTTCCATCTTTATGACTGAGGCCCTCCCGTGACCGAGACCGTGCGCACCTGGGCGTCGTCTCCGTGGGTCCTGGCGCCCGCGGCGCTCGTCCTCTGGGTCGGGCTCTTCCTCATCGTCAAGACGATCGTCATCGGGGCGATGCGCCGGGTGGCGGCGCGCACGCGCTGGACCTGGGACGACGTTTTCGTCCGGGCCCTCTCGACGCCCCTCCTCATCACCATCCTGGCGAGCGGCCTCCTGGTCTTCGGCCGCATCCTGCCGCTCGAGCCGGAGTGGGACCGCGCCTTCGACGTGCTTCTGACCTTCTCCATCGCCCTGGCCCTGGTGCTCTTCGTCGATCGCGCCGCGCGCGCCACGCTCGAGCGGGTGTCGGAAGGCTCCCCCGTCCTGCAGGGGGCGCGCGGGCTGATCCAGGCGGGGATCCGCGGCCTGATCGTCGGGATCGGACTCCTGATCTTCCTGGACAGCATCGGCATCTCGATCACGCCGATCCTGGCCTCTCTCGGCGTCGGCAGCCTGGCGGTGGCGCTGGCGCTGCAGGACACGCTCGCCAACCTGTTCGCAGGGGTCTACATGATCGCCGACAAGCCGATCGAGCCGGGGCACCTGGTGAAGCTGCCGACCGGCGAAGAGGGGTACGTGACGAAGGTGGGATGGCGCAGCACCTGGATCCGGCTCCTCCCGAACAACATGCTCGTCATCCCGAACGCGAAGCTGGCGGGGGGCGCGATCATCAACTACGACCTCCCGCAGCGGGAGATCACCTTCCCTGTCGAGGTCGGCGTGCATTACGCGAGCGACCTGGAGCGGGTCGAGCGCACGACGCTCGACGTGGCGCGCGAGGTCCTGCGCACCGTCGAGGGGGGCGTGCCGGAGGCCGAGCCGCAGATGCGCTACACCGGCTTCGGGCCGTCCTCGATCCAGTTCAACGTCGTCCTCAGGGCGAACGACCTGCCGGCCACCCACGTCGTGAGGCACGAGTTCGTGAAGCGCCTCCTGGCGCGCTACCGGCAGGAGGGGATCGTCATCCCGTACCCGATCCGCACCCTGGACCTGCCGCCCGGCGGCGCGCCGGGGCTGCGCGGCGCCGTGCGCGACTCCTGAGCGCCGCGAGGCCTTCCTGACGGCTCCCGAGCGCGGAGCCCCCGCCCCCGTGCAATCCGGCGAGCCGGGCACTAAATTGTTCCGCGGGCAGTCTTGCCCTGCGGAGGACCGAATGAACAGGACGAAGATCGCGGCGGTTGTGAGTCTCGCGGGAGCGCTGGCCGCGGCGACGGGCGGGCTGGTCGCGCAGGACGCCAAGGACGACGCGTGCCTGCGGGCGGTGCCGGAGTCGCTGAGCGGGCAGATCCCGAGCATCTTCCCGACCTACCGGCTGATCCAGGCCGGCGACTACTCGGCCGACGTCGTGAAGGCGGAGAAGAAGAGCCACAAGGGGGGCCCGTGCCTGGGGATCGCCAACGGGAATTTCGACGGGAGGAACGCCAAGGACTTCGCGTTCCTCCTGGTCTCGCCGGGGAAGCCGGCTCTCGTCGTGGCGGCGCGCGCGACCGAGGACAAGGAATGGACGTTCCAGGAGCTGTTGAAGCTGGGGCAGGACGCCCCGGGCAGGAACTACGTCGACATCGCCCCGCCGGGAAAGTACAAGGATCGCCACGCCGACGGCTCCGGTGACACCAAAGGCTGGACCACGAACTACGTGAGCGCCTTCCAGGGGGTCGCCGTCGGGCACTTCGGGTCCCCCGGCGTGGCCCTCTTCTTCAACGGGACCGAGTGGGTCCGCCTCCGCCTGGGGAACTGACGGGCGGCCCCTACTCGCAGCGCAGGGCGACCATCGGATCGACGCGCCCGGCCCGGCGGGCAGGGATGAAGCACGCCGCCAGGGCGACGAGCGCCAGGAGCAGCACCGTCACCCCCAGGGTCAGCGGGTCGCGGGCCCCCACGCCGAACAGCATGCTGCTCATCAGCCGGGTCAGCGCCAGGGCGCCGACGACCCCGTGCCTGGTGGCGATCGGATAGAATCGGCCGCCATGTCCGCCCAGCACATCCTGTACCTGTCGCGCGCCGACGTCGAGGCGGCCGGCGTGCCGATGATCGCGATCATCGAGCGGCTCCTGGCCGCCTTCCGCGAGAAGGGGCTCGGGCGGGTCGAGATGCCCCCCAAGCCGGGGATCCACCCCGGAGTGGCGGGGAGCGACAACTTCATCCATGCCATGCCGGCCCACATCGGCGCCATGGGGGCGGCCGGCGTGAAGTGGATCGGCGGCTTCCCGGCCAACGAGAAGCGGGGCCTCCCCTACATCACGGGGCTCCTGATTCTCAACGACGCGCAGACCGGGGTGCCCGTCGCGGTGATGGACGCCACCTGGATCACGGCCATGCGGACCGGCGCGGCGACGGCGGTCGCCGTGAAGCACCTGGCCCGCAAGACCGCCGCGTCGTTCGGCATTCTGGGCTGCGGCGTGCAGGCGCGCACCAACCTCGAGGCGGTCGCCGCGGTCGCGCCCGCGCTCAATGAGGTGCGGGCCTACGACATCCACCCCGAGCGCGCCGCCGGCTACTGCGCCGACATGATGCGCCTGCATCCCTCGCTCAAGTGCATGGCCGTCCCGACCCCCCGCGCCGCCGTCGAGGGGACCGACATCGTCGTCACCGCCGGGCCGATCCGCGCCCGCCCCTCTCCCTCGATCGAGCCGGGCTGGCTCGCCGAGGGGGCGCTGGCCGTGCCGCTCGACTACGACTCGTACTGGAAGCCCGAGGCGTTGGCCGCCGCCGACCGCTTCTACACCGACGACACGCCGCAGCTCCTGCACACCCGCGACCTGGGGGTCTTCTTCCAGCGGATCCCGGCGGTCTTCGCCGATCTCGGCGAGGTCGCCGCCGGCCTCAAGGACGGCCGCCGGAACGACCGCGAGCGCCTCGTCTGCCTGAACATGGGGATCGCCATGGAGGACATGGCGACCGCCCCTCTCGTCCTGGCGCGCGCCGTCGAGAAGGGGCTGGGGACCCGGCTGCCGCTCTAGGGCAAGCGCAACTCGGCTAAATCAAATCAGGCTCATGGGCAGTCACCGCTCGAAGGCACTCGCAGTGAGCCGGACGTTCCCGTTCCGTAGGTACCGGCGGTCACCCGAAGCAGATAAAAGAACCCGGTACCCAGGGCCGGCATGGATGCATCTCGGTGGTTCGGCGCCGTCGTGGTGTCTGTGGAGTCGTTCTCAATGCAGACGACCGAGCCGAGCGATATCTGACCGCCGGACTCTTGGATGGAGGCGAGATTCCCACGAATCACGTCGTACCCGAGAGCACCGGGGATACTTGCCCACGACGCCGTCGTGTTGATCGAGTCGTAAATCATCAGACTATCAACCGGATCCCCGGAGAAATAAAGAAACCCCTTCGAGAGGATCCCTTGCCGCAACGGATCGCCCACAGGCCTCGAAGGATTGGTGACCGTGATATCGGCTAAGCCCGTCCCATGTGGAGGTGTCGTCACCGTAATGGATCGCCTCCCGACCGGTGGCGTGACCGTCGCCGCGATTCCGTCGAACGTGACCATCGCGTCAGCATCGAAGTTGTCGCCACTGATGACAACCACCGTCCCTCCTGCAGTCGTCCCTGAACCGGGGGACACACGGGTTACAACCACT
>Ga0114129_10009067_pt1 | contig 14179 bp, 13 predicted proteins | sample RhiMetdeltSRZDD1_FD_80071 | JGI IMG/M metagenome (GOLD analysis project Ga0114129, IMG submission 80071) | Populus rhizosphere microbial communities from Tennessee, USA - Rhizosphere MetaG P. deltoides SRZDD1 (version 2) (version 2) | ecosystem: Host-associated > Plants > Roots > Rhizosphere >... | reverse complement strand
GTTCGGAGCGGCGTCGTGGCGTTGTCGTTACTGGCAGCCGCGTGCACCGGCTTTCAACATACCGAGACGTTTATCACGCCAACGGCACCGACCCTGCCGGGTGCGCCAAGCGGAACGTCCGGCGCGTTGACCGGCACGTGGTCGTCGATGTCGCCGCTCGGTCCGCCGGCGTCCTGGAACTGCGGCAGCTTTCAGTGGTCGATCACGAACCAGACGTCGTCATCGCTGTCCGGACAGTTCTATGCCGTCTGCGCGGCCGTGGTTCTGATCTCGGGCAATGCGTCGGGACAATTGAATGGCGCCGGCAACGAAGTGGCGATGCACCTCACCGGTACGGCGACGGTGCAAGGCGCGATCGCGTGCCCGTTCGATCTCACGGGTACCGGCTTCATCGACGGCAACAAGGAATCGATCCGCGTCCCGTATACGGGGAACACCTGCCTCGGTCCGATTCACGGCGAGGAGACGCTGCGCCGGCCTGCTCCGAGCGAGCCGCCGCCACCGCCGCCGGCGCCACCCGCACCCGAAGCGCCGCCGCCGCCGCCGGTGCCTACGGATAATCCGAGTCACGTCGGGCCCGGGCCGTTGACGGTCGATCGCGCGCAGCGAGTCGTCGATGCGACCGCGGCTGAATTCCCGTGGCTGACATCGCCGCGCAACACGATCGACGAGAAGTCGTCGGCCACCGAAGAACTGCTGCTGCGGACGATCTGGCACCTGAAGCTGGCGGGCTACGATTCGGGGCGCCAACGCAATCCGTCGGGCGCCGTGTCGAGCGACAAGCTCACGATTCTCCTCAACGGCGCGTGGCACGCCTACGACATCTACACCGACTGGGACGTGCCCAGCCGCCCGACGCGCGTGATTTTCCTGGAAGTGTTTCCGCCGAACTCGATCGCGTACCCAGGAATACCGGATTAGGGCACTACTTGTAATTAAGAATTGGCAATTAAAAATCAAAAACAAATGGGGCATTTCCATCGGACTCAGAATCCGTGGGAGATGCCCCTCTGTTTTTAATTCTTAATTCCTAATTCTTAATTACACGTCGCAGCCTCAGTCGGCTAGTCCTTCTGCCTTTTTCTCGGCTGCGGTAATCGTGCCGCCGGCGGCGACGATCTCCGCGTCCCGATCGGCGCGGATCTCGGGCGCGCGAACGAACTTCGCGACCGCGCGAGCCGTTCCGCCGATTTTCAGCTGCTCCATCAGGAAGGTGAATCGGTCCTCGAGCGACTGGCCGATGGCGCGGCGGGCGTCCTCGTCGATCGTCCACATCCGGCGCTTGAAGGGGCCGATCGCTTTCTTCCGCGCCTTGTAGATGAACTGTTCCTCCGTGTCTTTCGGCTTTCGCTCCTCGGTCGCGTTCTGGCGCAGCCATGCGTACATCTCCGCCTTGAGGTCCGGCGGAAACTTCGGGTGCTCGTAGACCATGTTCTGAAAGTCGGTCGCGAGGTGGATTTCGCAGGCGCCGACGCGCGGGAACGCATCGAACGCATCGGGCGGCAGCGTCGATGCGCCGTGCTGGACGGCGCCGGCCAGGCCGTAGTCGCGGCGAGCGACCAGCGAGAGCTCCTCGAGGGTCTTCAAATCGATCTTGACGTCGGTCCGCACCGTGCCGTCGGCGTTGACGAAGCCGCCGTGCGCCGTGCCGGTCTGCACGCTGATCTTGCTGAGACCGATCAGGCCCGCTCCCCGTTCTTTCAGTTTCCGGTTGAAGCCGTCCATGTAGGCGTGCAGCTCGTGCACGTCGGAGTTCTTCCCGCCGACTTCGCCGATCTCGCCGCCAACCGACACGGTGATGCCTGAAGGTTCGAGCGTGCGGATGAACGCGGCGAAATCCGCGGCCAGCGAGACGTTCACCTCCTGCTGCTCGGCGAGAGTGGGCTTGCTCAAGTCGACGAGCGTGGACGTGTCGATGTCGATGTTGTAGAAGCCGGCCGCGATCTCTTCCTTGATCAGCCCGCGCAGCGTGTCGAGCTCCTTGTCGCGCTCCGGACTGTTGTATTTCTTGGCGTTGGTCTGGACGTGATCGCCCTGGATGAAGAGCGATCCGGTGAAGCCTTCGCGCAGCGCCGCTGCGAGCATGACGGCGACGTACTCGTGCGGCCGCTGTTCCGTGTAGCCGATCTCGGAGCGCGCGATCTCGAAGATGAACGCGCCGGCGTCGAGCTTCCTGGCCGAGCGGATGACGGCGCGCGCTGTGTCGTAGGCCATCGCGCGCACGTTGATGGCGGGCACCGTGAAGCCGCCGGTGTCTCCGCGTCCCATCGCCATGTACAGGTCGTGAATCGAGGCGAGCCTGATGCCCGAGGCGGCCGCCATCTGACGGATCGTGAACCGCGCGGTGCCGCGCTTTTCGGGAGTCTCACCGAACGCCGCGGTTCTCGCCAGCTCATCCAACTGCGCAGGACTCACGCGCTCATTCAGAACGGCCATAACAATCCTCTCCGCGGCGCCGGCCTTTCGCGCCGGCCGGGTATTTTATCAGCGGTCGCGCCTTGCCAGGGAGGCGCCTCGCTCATCCCGTCCCGACTGCAAATCCTCACCGCCGACTGCCGACATCGGGAACTTGAAGTCCTCGACGATCGCTCCGCGCGTTGCGCCGTCCACCATCGCGGCAATCGGCAGCAGGGCTTCGGCCGCTTCGATTTGCGAGCGCGTCACTTGCGTCGATGGATGCTTGGGCGTGAACAGTTGACAGCAATCCTGATCGGGAATATTCGAGATCGGCAGCGTGCCGATTCGTTCGGCCTCCGCCGTGATTTCATCCTTGTCCATCCCGACGAGCGGTCTCAGAATCTCCATCGACGACGCACCCGCGATCGTCGTCAGATTGTCGAGCGTTTGCGAGGCGACCTGTCCCACCACTTCCCCGGTCACGAGCGCACGAGCGTGCCATTTGCATGCCAGCCGCTCGGCGATGCGAACCATCAAACGGCGGTACAACACGACGCGGAGCTGGGCGGGAACCGAAAGCAGGATTTGCTGCTGCAATTCGCCGAACGGCACCAGCGCCAGGCGCGACTGCAGCTGATGCTTCGTCAGCACGGTCACGATCTCGCGGACTTTTTCCTGCGAGGCACGCGACAAGATCGGATAGCTGTGAAAATGCACGAAGAGCACCGTGCAGCCGCGCCGCATCATGCGATACGCCGCAACCGGCGAGTCGATGCCCCCCGACAGCAGACACGCCAGCCGGCCGCCGGTCCCGGTCGGCAAGCCGCCCGCGCCGCGCTCCTTGCCGAAAAAATAGAACGAATACCCCGGCAACATCTCGACGTGGATGTTGAGCGCAGGATCGTCGAGATTGACGAGCCAGCCTCTGGCTTGGTTGATCAGCCCACCGACCTCGCGCTCGATCTGCGGGGACGTGAACGGAATCCGCTTGTCGGCGCGACGGACGCTGACGCGGAACGAGTCTGGCTGCCGATCGCCGAGGTCATTCATGATCGCGGCAGCCAGTGCGCCGAAGTCGTGCGGCCCGCGGCGGGCGAACGAAAAATTCGCGATGCCGAAGACTCGCCGCACGCGCGCGTTGATTTCTTCCCGCGGTGCAGCCTCGCCCAGCTCGATTTCAATCCGCCCCATCACCGATCGGACGCTCGTGACTTTCAGATCTTTCAATACCGCCTTCAGATTCCGAACGAGCGTCTCGACGAACCAGGGGCGATTTCGTCCCTTGAGAGCCAGCTCCTTGTAGTGCACCACGATCGACTGCATCATCTGTAGGTTGGGTCCTTCCGCCTTCGGCCCGACACCATTCCGCGACTTCGGCGGACCACGTCGCCTTGATCCGTCTACCGAAACGCCGCGGCATCTGCGGCACGGTGTCCGCTCCGGACCGCGCTCTCGATCGTAGCGGGCAGACCTGTCGCAATCCAGTCGCCGGCCAGATACAGCCCACGCACCGGCGTGACGATGTCCGGACGCGCCGGCTGGCCGGGCGCGAGCGAGAAGGTCGCGTGCGGCTCGCGAACGACCGTCGCCCGCAACAGTTGGCAGCTGCGCGCCGCGGGAAACGCATCGAGGATCTCGTCGAACGCCAGCCGGATGAGATCCTGATTGGCCAGCGTGACGAGCGGCGACGCCCCGCTCGAGACCAGCGACAGGTGGGCGGCATCGCCGCCGAACACGGTTCGTTTGTCGAACACCCACTGCATCCGGCGGCCGGGCAGCCCGACGAACGGCTCGTCGAACAGCGGGCGATCGAACCACAAGTTCACGGTGACGATCGGTGACGAGGTGGTGGCGCGCGCACCTTCGATCGTTTTCGCAAGCGGCGAGAGATCACCGGCAAGGAGCTCGCCGAACGCATGCCAGGGGACCGCCGAAATGACCGTGTCGGCGCGCCATTGGTCGCCGCCGCTCGACACCGCCGCCACCCCTCCGCCATCGACGCGAATCTGCGCCGGCGATCCGGTGCGGACCGATCCGCCGTGACTCTCGAGATAGGTTCGTGCCGGCTCGGCGTACATCAGATGCAGCGGCCGTGTCGGCAGCGCGATTGCCGCAGCCTTCGGATCGCGACCGAACATTTCGGCCAGCACGCGCGCGAAGGCGGGCGCCCCGGCCTGGTCGGGCGGCTGGTTGAGCGCGGCGAGTGCGAGCGGATTCCACAGCATCTCGCGCAGCCGTGCCGTCTGGCCGTTGCGAATCAGCCAGTTCTCGACCGTCTCGCCAGGAGACGCGGCGATGCGGCGCGCGCTGCCCTCCAGCTCGCGACGCGCGAGCTTGAGCGGCGTTCTCATCCGCAGAATCGCAAACCGATCCTTCCACCCCATCGCGCTCCACTCGATCACGCCTGCGAGGAGATGCAGGGGCGGCGGCAGCGGCGGGCACGACAGTCGCGATCGCCGGCCCAGGCTATCGATCATCGTGACCGCGAGGCTCGGCTCGATCGCGACGTGATCGAGCGCGTCGATGTCCTGGAGAAACGCAAACGTCTCGGTGTAACAGCCGAGCAGCACGTGCTGCCCGTTGTCCACCAGCTCGCCGGTTTCCCGGTCGTGAAATGCCGTCGCGCGGCCGCCCAGCCGGCTGCGCGCTTCGAGCACGAGCACTTTCGCGCCGCGCCGCGTCAGGCGCACGGCCGCGCTCAGGCCGGCGAAGCCGGCGCCAATCACAATCGCGTCGTAACGGGTCAGGTCTGCCACAGCCACTGTCTCAGCGCAATCATCGCCTGCGTCGGTCGCGGGACACGAACGCGCGCGGTGAACACGTCATAGCCGCTCCGCTCAATCCGCTTCAACGTCTCGAAGTACACGGCCCGCATGATTTCCGCGGCAACGAGCCTCCGCCGATCCTCGGCGGGTCGAGCCGCGACCGCCAGGTTATAGAAATCCCGCGCGCGCGCGCACTCGAACTCCAGAAGGCGGCGTACCGGGGGCGACACGCGATCGGCTGCCAGGTCTTCAATCGTACAGCCGGTAGCCGCGAGATCCTCGAGCGGCAGATACACGCGGCCGCGGGCGAGATCGTTTTTGATGTCCCGCAGAATATTGGTGAGCTGCAGCGCGACACCTAGGTTCAAGGCGTAGTCGCGCGCCCCCTCGCTGCGGCAGCCGAAGATCCGGATGCAGATCATGCCGACCGCCGACGCCACGCGGCGGCAGTACTCCAGCAGATCGGCAAACGTCTCGTACCGCGTCGTATCGAGATCCATCGCCACGCCGTCGATCACGTCCTCGAACGCGTCACGCGGCAGCTTGAACGGGGCGATGAACGGCTGAAGGTGACGCCCCTCGGTGGTTCGAGGCGAGCCGGTGCGGTAACACCTGGCGAGCTCATCCCGCCAGAACTGTACCGCGTCGCGCGGCGACTTGCCGGGGCAGCCCTTCGCCACGTGCTCGTCCACGGCATCGTCGACGGCGCGGCAGAAATCCCACACGGCGATGATGGCGCGCCGCTGGGCGGCCGGCAGGACCAGAAACGAATAATAGAAGCTGGTGTTGCGCGCCATTCAGGACACGACCGCGCGTTCCCAGCGTGCAGCACGCCATACGAGCGCCGGCACATCGGCGACGCCGAGCGCCGGGCGGCGCTGAACGAGATCGGCGCGGGTCGCCTGCACGCGCTCGAGAATACGGCGCCCGCCGAGCCACGTGAAGCGGAGCTCGAGCTTCAGCCGTCCGCCAACGCCGTCGCAGACGCCTCGTCCTCTCTCGAACAGGTTCGCGGTCACGCCGATGCACGCCTCGATGGCGCGCACCCACGCCGGCGTCAGGCGATCGGCGGCGAGATCGGTCTCGAGCGCGCCGCACGCGGTCTGGACTTCGCGCGGCACGTACAAGCGGCCGGCGCGCCAGTCGCGGCCGAAGTCCTGCCAGAAATTCGTCAGCTGCAGCGCGGTGCAAAGCGCGTCGGACGATCGATCGAGATCGTCGCGGCGGTGGCCGGCGATGCGCAGCACGAGGCGGCCGACCGGGTTGGCGGATCGACGGCAGTAGTCGAGCACGTCGGCCCACGAGTCGTAGCGAGTCGTCGTGGTATCCTGACCGAACGCGCTCAACAGATCGTCGAAGAGCGAGACCGGGAGGTCGAGCGATCGAATCGAGTGGCCGAGCGCGTGGAACAATTGGTCGTCGCGGCTCGCCGGCGCGCGATCCTCGCGCGCTTCTGCCGCCGCCCGGTGGAGCCGCTCCTGCCACGCGCACAGGCGGGCCTGGCGTTCGGCCGGCGCAAGGTTCCCTTCGTCGGCAATGTCGTCGGCCACCCGCGCGAAGGCATACACGGCCGCGACGTGCGGGCGCATGCGCCGCGGCAGCAGACGCGAGGCGACTGGAAAATTCTCGTAGTGCGAGCGCGCCATGGTTTCGCACGCCGCGTACGCGCGCGCGAGCGTGTCGGGCCACCGGGGCATCGACGCATTCTATGAGAAACAGCTCATGATGCGTGACCTCGTCGCCGGGCTGATCGCGCTCGGGCTGTTGTTCATCGCGGCCAGTCTCGCCACGACGCTCCATTTCTATCGGCGCCGGCGCCGCCACGTGCGCGACACCGAGCGCGAGCTCGGACGGACGATCATCGCCGAGCTGCCGACCGGCGACGAGCTGATGCTCTTCACCGAGGACGAACGATCGTTTCACTACGGCCAGCACACGATCGACAAGGGACGGATTGCGGCGGCGCGCGTCCTCATCAACGGCGCGCCGATCGCAGCCGTGATTTCGAGCCGGCTCGCCCGCGAGGCGCAGCGCCATCCGACGTCGTTCGACGATCGGCCCGAGGGCATTGCGCGCGACCGGTGGGACGTCGCGATTGAAACGACCGACGAAACGTTCCTCGTGCAGTGTGGTGCGATTCGCGAACGGATTTCCCAGGAGCTGGCGCGGGCGGTGTTCGACGCGGTCAGGCGCGCCGTCGAAGCACAGTAAGCCGGGTCACCATTCGGTTTCGTGAACCCCGGCGCGATGGTTGACCACCCGGGCGAGCACGAAGAGGAGATCGGACAATCGGTTCATGTAGCGGATCAACACGGCGTCCGGCGCCGGCTGCAGGGCAATCATCCGCCGTTCAGCGCGCCGGCACACGGCTCGCGCGACGTGAAAGGACGCACCCGCCGGTGAGCCGCCGGGAAGGATGAACCGAGTCAACGGCTTGAGCTCGGTCTCGAGACGATCGATCAGCGCCTCGAGACGCGTCACGTCGTCGTCGGTGATGATTGCCTTCGTGACCCGCGTGGCGATTTTCGAACCGGGATCGGCGAGCCGGGCGCCGAGCGCAAACAGGTCGCGCTCGATGCGCAGGACGGCCTCGTCGAGATCGGCGTCGAGGCCGGCAGCGCGGGCGAAGCCGAGCCAGGCGTTGAGCTCGTCGACTTCGCCGTATGCGTCAACGCGGGAGTCGGCCTTGCTGACGCGCGTCCCGCCGAAGAGCGAGGTCTCGCCGTTGTCGCCGGTTCGCGTGTAGATTTTCACCATGCGTCGGATTGCTCGTACGGAGGCCCGAGCGTTCTCGTCCGCCGTAGCCTAGGCGAAGGCGGCAGCTCGGGCGATTATACGAAATGCCCTCGAAGCAGACCCGAAACGCAAAAGCTGCGCTGCCCGCACCGGCCGATCGCCGCCGATTCCGGCAGCGGCTCCTCGCGTGGTACCGGCGCCACGGGCGCGATCTTCCCTGGCGGAAGACGAGCGACCCGTATCACATCCTCGTTTCCGAGGTGATGCTCCAGCAGACGCAGGTCGATCGCGTGCTCCCCAAGTACGCGGAATGGCTCGACAAATTCCCGACGCTCGACGCACTGGCTCGAGCGCCGGAGGGCGAGTTGAACGCCGCCTGGTATCCGCTCGGCTACAACATCCGGCCCAGGCGTCTGCAGAACATCGCGCGCGAAGCCGTCGCCCGATACGGCGGCAAGCTGCCCGAGGACGAGGAAACACTGCGATCGTTCAAAGGCATCGGCGCCTACACAGCGGGCGCGATTCGCAGCTTCGCGTTCGGCCAGCGTGCGGCGATTCTCGACACCAACGTCGCACGGGTGCTGTTCCGTGTGTTTGTCGGCACGGGAGATCCGAAAAGCCACGCGATGAGGCGACGCCTGTGGGCGATTTCCGAAACGCTGGTTCCGTCGCGCCACGTGTTCGATTTCAACCAGGCGCTGATGGATCTCGGTGCGATGGTCTGCGTCTCGCGCAACCCGAAATGCCTGGTCTGCCCGATGGCCAAAAGCTGCCGCGCGTTTCCGTTCACCCCTTCACCCGACCCATGACCATCGTCGTCACGGCCGCCGTGATCGAGCGAGACGGCCGATTCCTCGTGACGCGGCGCCAGGCGGGCGTGCACCTCGCGGGCCAGTGGGAGTTTCCTGGCGGGAAGTGTCTGGCGGGCGAATCGCTGGAGGTGTGCATGGCCCGCGAGCTGCGAGAAGAGCTGGACGTGGAGGCCACGGTCGGCGAGGAAATGCTGTCGACGACGCACGAGTATCCCGAGCGTCGAGTGGAGCTCCATTTCCTGCAGTGTTCGCTGTCTGGCGAACCGTCGCCGCAGCAGGGCCAGGAGATGCGGTGGGTCGGGCGCGAGGAACTCGGTGCGCTCCAGTTTCCGCCCGCGGATGCCGAATTGATTCGAATGCTGACCGAACGATCGCGGACCTGAAGGTCCGCACTACACCTGACCTACCCGACCCACCTGGCCTACCTGACCTACTCCCTCAGGCCTGCCCTGCCGGCCGTTTCACAAACGGCAATTCCGTGACGACTGCCGGGATTCCCTCGATTGCCACGCGCGTTCCGGGCGCAACGAAATCGCGGTGCACGTAGCCCAACGCGATCGGGCGCATCAGCGCGACCGACTTCACACTGCTCGTCACCTGGCCAACGTCGCGTCCTTCGGACATGATTCGCGCCGCCACCGGGGCCTCGGTTTCGCCGTCGAGTGTGAGCCCCACCAGCCTGCGCGCAACCCGCCCATGGCCGCGATGCAGCACGCGGATGATCACTTCCTGCCCCACGTAGCAGCCTTTGTTGAGGCTGATCGCCCGCGACTCGATTCCTGCTTCGAGCGGAATCGTTTCCTCGTCCATGTCCCGATGAAACTTCGGCACGCCGGCTTCCACACGCAACACCTCGGCGGTGGCCCGATCGATCTCCGACGCGCCCGCGGCCCTGAGCGCTTCGATGAGCGCTGGACGATCGGCCGCGTCAACCAGCACATCGAATCCCGGCTCGCCGGTATCAGTGACTCGCAGCACGATGCACGGCCGATCGGCGAATCGCCCGCGACGGTTGCCGTGTTCAGGCATCGCGGCAAGCTCGCCGGGTTTGAAATCCGCGAGGATCGCCTCGAGAATCCCCGCAGCCCGCGGACCCACGACTGCAAGGTGTGTAAATGTTTCGGTGACGTCGCCGAGCTGCACGTCCTCGCTGAACACGAACTGATCGAGTTTCTCGATGACCGTCTGTTTCACGTCCAGCGGCAGCGTCAGCAGGATCACGTCACCAAGCTCGTAGACCCAGAGATCCGCAATCATCCGGCCTTGCGGCGTGAGGTACGCCGCATAGCAACCGCTGCCCGCGCGGAGTGCCGAGATGTCGTTCGTCAGCATCCCTTGCAGGTATGACGCCCGGTCGTTGCCGGACACGACGATGCGGCCGCGATCGGACCGGTCGATGACGCCGGCAAACTGCCGGGCAGCTTCATACGCAGCGGTTTGCGGTTGGGAAATGCCGGGAATCATGGTGCTATGCTGAAGACCGTGTCCTCCCAGCATTTTATACGTTGGGCTTCGTGTGCCGCCTTCGGAGTCCTCATCGTTGCGAGAGCCCTCATCTTCGCCGAGCAGCAGTCGGCGGCGAGCCCCGCGCCGGCGACGTTCATCATTTTCATTCGCGCCGATCGCGTCGGCAGTGAGGACGTCGCGGTCGCGCGGACGCCGCTCGGCTGGACGATCACGAGCGCGGGCAGCGCCGGCCCTCCGCTCGATCTCGTCACGCGCCAGGTGCAGGTTCGGTACTCCGCCGACTGGAAACCGATCGATCTGAAGATCGACGCCAGCATCAGAAATCAGCCCATCCTCAGCACGACAACGATCAGCGGCGGGACCGCGAATACCACGGTGGTGCAGGGCGGCCAGAGCGCCGATCGCGGAGAAACGATCGACGGCGAATCGCTGCTGCTGCCGAGTCCGTTCTGGGGCCCGTACGAGGCGCTGTCACAGCGCTTGCGAACGGCGGCCGCGGGGTCGCAGATTCCTGGATGGGTTCCCGGCGGATCGTTTCAGATCGAAGTGGGAGAGTCCGCTCAGGAATCGATTCAGACCGCATCGCAGCTCGTGCGTGCGCGGCGCACGATGGTGAAAATGCTCGTGCCCGGATTGCCCATCGACATCGAAGTCTGGGGCGACGATGCGGGACACCTGCTGCGCTTGAGTGTCCCGATTCAGAATCTGGAGGTCGTCCGCGAAGACATCGCGTCGGTCGCCGCGCGCCGCGTCACGGTGACGCGCGAGGGCGACGAACAGGTCCGCATTCCCGCCAACGGTTTCTCGCTGGCCGGAACGGTGTCCAAGCCCGCCAGCAACGTTCGATCGCCATGGCCGGGCGTGATTCTCGTCGCCGGCTCCGGACCCTCCGATCGCGACGAAACGGTGTTCGGCATTCCGATTTTCGGCGAGCTTGCCGGATCGCTCGCCGACGCCGGCTTTGCGGTGCTGCGCTACGACAAACGCGGCGTGGGACAGAGCGGCGGGCGTGTCGAATCGGCCACGATCAACGACTATGCGGACGATCTGCGCGCGGCCGTCAAATTCATGAGCGAGCGGAAAGACGTCGACCGGAAACGTCTTGGTGTCGTCGGCCACAGCGAGGGCGGCTCGGTGGCCATGCTCGCAGCGTCAAAGGAGAAGAAGATCGGCGCGCTCGTGCTGATCTCGACGATCGGCGTGACCGGCGCCGAGCTGAACATGGCACAGGTGAAGCATGCGCTCGAGCGCTCCAAGCGCACGGAGGCCGAGCAGCAGGCGACGATCGATTTGCAGCAGCGCATTCAGGACGCAGTGTTGACGGGCAGGGGCTGGGAGACGGTGCCGCCACAGCTGCGGAAGCAGGCCGACGTCCCGTGGTTCCACAGCTTCCTCGCGTTCAATCCGGCCAAGCTGATGTCGAGCGTGAAGCAGTCGCTGCTCATCGTCCAGGGGCTCCTCGACACGCAGGTCCATCCCTCGAACGCCGATCGGCTCGAGACGCTGGCGCGCGCACGAAAGAAATCCGGATCGGTCGACGTCGTGAAGGTGCCTGGCATCAACCATCTGCTCGTGCCGGCGACGACGGGAGAGGTCGACGAGTACGCGACGCTCAAGGACAAGCAGATCAGCGACTCCGTGACCGCGCCGATCGCCGACTGGCTCAGGAAAACCCTCGCGACTGCCCGCTAGTACTACTTTGTCAGATCGTCGAATTCTCGAACGATCTGCGAGTGATCTGAATTGGTGACATTGTACGAATCGCGCGAGTTTGGTACGGTGACGCTCGGTGCTGCTGCCGCGCAACGCGCCGGTGTGGCTGGACCGATTGGTCGAATGGCTCGAGCCGTTCGAGTCCGCGTTCGGCCACGTGGCCCAGCGCGGCGCGTTCCGTCGGTATGTGCTCGGCCTGCTGAGCGACAGTCGACGGAAGTCGATGAGCGCCATGCTCGAGCGCATCAACGACGCCGGCGCGTATCAAGCGTTCCAGCACTTCATCACCGACGCCCCGTGGCTCGCCGCGCGGATCTGGCACCAGCTGCGCACGATGATTCCCGACCGGACCGGCGTGTTGATTCTGGACGGCACCAGCTTTCCGAAACAGGGGACGCATTCGGTGGGCGTCGCGCGCCAGTACTGCGGCACGTTGGGCAAGGTGGCCAATTGCCAGGTCGCGGTCACCGTCGCCCTCTGGACGGGCGTGCGCGCCTGGATGCTGGGGGCCGCGCTGTACCTGCCGGAGGCGTGGCTCACACCCGGCACGCGGCAGCTCGCCAAGATTCCGCCGACGATTCGGTTTCAAGAGAAGTGGCGCCTGGCGCTCACTCTCGTGCGCCAGGTCCGCGCCGCGGGCTTTCACGTCACCGCGGTCCTGGGCGACGCAGAGTTTGGCGACAACGCGATCCTGCGACGGACGTTGCACCGGTTGAAGTTGCCCTACGCCTTGGGCATCTCGTCGACGGTCACGGTCTTTCGCGGCACGCCGAGCGTCGCGGTCCCGGTGCGCCGACGACCCAACGCGCCGCATCCGACACGGCTGCAGGTGACCGACGGCAGTCATCCGGAAGCCGTTCGGACGATCGCGGCGCAATTGCCGGCGCGCGCCTGGCGTCGCGTCACGTGGCGCAACGGAACCAATCGTCGCTGGACCGCGCACTTTGCCGCGTTGCGCGTCACTCCCGCGACCGATTGGCGGGCACGTCGGTTGGCGCCCGAAGTCTGGGTGCTCTTCGAGCGCGATCGCGGCGCCACGCCCCGCATCAAGGCCTACTTCGTCGCGCTGCCGCCAACCGCGTCGCTCCGAGCGTTGGTCCACCTGGCGCATCAACGCTGGGCGATCGAGCAGCAGTATCAGGAACTCAAGGACGAACTCGGCCTCGATCACTTCGAGGGTCGCTCGTTTCCAGGCTGGCACCGCCACGTCGTGCTCACCGCGCTTGCGTACGCGTGGTTGCAACACGAACGGCGGCGCAGCCGCGCCCGCCGACCGACGTTGCCGATGGCTCGCGCGGTCATTACTGAAATTCTGACCGCCCACTTTTTTGTGACGCATCCGCACTATTTGAAAACCATGCTGAAACTCCAGGAGATTCAGCTGCTGATTTAACAAGGTAGTACTAGTGACTCGACTTGTGACTAGCGACTTGTGACTAGCGACTACAGGTTCTTCATCCACCCGAGCCCATCCGTTGTTTTTCCAGCGGGCTTGTATTCGCAGCCAATCCACCCTGTGTAACCCAGTGAGTCGAGCAGATTGAAGATGTTCCGGAAATTGATCTCGCCGGTGCCGGGTTCGTTGCGCGCCGGCGGATCAGCGATCTGAATGTGCGCAATCTGCCCGAGATGGCGCTTCAGCGTCGTCGAGAGGTCGCCTTCCATGATTTGCGCGTGATACATGTCGTACTGCACGAAGGCGTTATCGGCCCCGACCTCTTTAATAATGTCCAGCGCCTGGGCCGTCCGGGTGAGGAAAAACCCCGGGATATCGCGCGTGTTGATGGGCTCGATGAGCAGCTTGATGCCGGCGGCCTTCAGGCGCGGCGCTGCGAACTTCAGATTTCCGACGAACGTCCCGTGCGCGTCGGCCGCGCTGACGCCGGGAGGAACGATGCCCGCGAGGCAGTTGACCTGCGGGGCCCCGAGCACCGACGCGTACTCGATGGCCTTCTGGACGCCGGCTTCGAATTCGGACGTGCGCTTCGGATCGCACGCAATCCCGCGATCGCCGCCTGCCCAGTTGCCGGCTGGAAGATTGATGAGGACCTGTGTGAGGCGATTGTCCTGGAGCGCCTGTTTCAGCGCCGTTCGTTCGTACTCGTAAGGAAACAGATATTCGACGGCGGTGAAGCCCGCTTTGGCAGCGGCGCCGAAGCGGTCCAGGAACCCGACGTCGTTGAAGAGCATCGTAAGGTTGGCGGCAAAGCGCGGCATCGTCACGTCCTCGATTTGATGGCTTCGACAAACACCAGCCCGTCGCGTTCGGCCAGCGTACGTACCGACTTG
>Ga0114129_10009066_pt1 | contig 14180 bp, 14 predicted proteins | sample RhiMetdeltSRZDD1_FD_80071 | JGI IMG/M metagenome (GOLD analysis project Ga0114129, IMG submission 80071) | Populus rhizosphere microbial communities from Tennessee, USA - Rhizosphere MetaG P. deltoides SRZDD1 (version 2) (version 2) | ecosystem: Host-associated > Plants > Roots > Rhizosphere >... | reverse complement strand
CCGAACTGGGCGAGGAACGCCGCGAGCAGGTAGCTCACGAGCGCGAGCGCGTAGTTCCCGAGGTTCGCGGTGATGAAGGCGAGGTTCTCGCGCAAGGCGAACCCTTCGCCCAGGCTGCCGCGCAGCGCCGCGCGCGCCAGCGCCGCCGGCAGGTAGAGAGCCATCGCGAAGGACAGCAGCATCACGACGCCGTAGAGCGCCACCATCCCGAAAGCGCCCAAGGCGCCGAGCGCTTCTTGAAGCTTGTCCGAACTCAAAGCCCCCGAAGCCATGATCATGGGCACCACCAGCACGGCAACGAACGCCCCGATCACGACGAATAGCCCGAGCGTGTAGATCAGGTAGACGGCAGTGAGCGGCAGGCCCTCCTCGAAGAGCCCGCCGAGGTCGTCCCACTCCGGTAGCTCCGGTTTCGTCCCGGCCGTGACGTTGCGCAAGGTGCGCGAGCAGTAGCCGAGCACGAACGGGAGGCCCACGAGGATCCCGCAGGCGAGCGTGAACACGCCGCCGATCAGGACCTTTTTCAGCCAGTCGGGGTCCTCGCCGACGAACGTGAAGGAGCGACCGAAGTCGATGCTGCCGCGCGGCGCAGCGGATGCTGCTATCGCCATCTCGTCACCTCGCTTCTGGAGCCTGGTGCCGCCCGCAGCTTACACGAGGCGGCGCGGATCAGTGGCTTCACCCGCGGGCACGAACAGCAGCAGGCCGAGCGCGGCGAGCCCGGCGAGCGCCGCACCGGTCAGAAGCGCCATGCCTGCGCCGAAGCCTTGCCACAGCAGCCCCGTGAGCAGGCTCGCCGGCAGCAGCAGAGCGCCGGTCACGGCGTGGAACAGCCCGAACGCGCGCCCGCGGGAAGCGACGCCCGCGAGGTCCGCCACGAGGGCCCGCTCGGCGCCTTCGGTCGTCGCGTGGAACAGACCGTAGGCGACGAAGAGGGCCAGCATCGCAAGCGGCCCGTCTGCGATCGCGAAGCCCGCGTAGCTCAAGGCGTACAAGCTCCAGCCGAAGAGGATCGTCGGTCGCCGGCCGGCGCGGTCGGAGAGCGCGCCGCCCCACGTGCTGGCGCTGGCCTTGACGACGTGGTGAGCCGCCCAGAGCAGGGGCAAGAGCGCAAGCGGGATGCCCGCTTGCTCCGCGCGCAGCAGCAGGAAGGCGTCCGAGGAGTTGCCGAGCGTGAAGAGCGCGAGCACGGCCAGGTAGCGGACGAACGCGGGCGTGAGCGGCGCACCCGCTGCGGTCGCGACGGGCGTGAAGGCAAAAGCGCGCGGATCCTCGCGCACGCCTCGGACGAGCGCGAGCACGGCGAGCGCCCCCGGAACGGCGGCGAGTGCGAAGACCACACGCAGCTCGCCGGTGACGAGCAGCAGGCCCGAGGCGAGGACTGGTCCCAGCGCCGCGCCGGCGTGGTCCATCGCGCGCTGGAAACCGAAGGCGCGTCCGCGCTCAGTGGCGGCCGTTACCTCGGCAACGAGCGCGTCCCGCGGCGCCCCTCGCATGCCCTTGCCGACGCGATCCAGCACGCGAACGATCAGGACGTGTGCCGGCGAGGCGGCGAGCGCCACGAGCGGTCGCACCAGCGACGAGAGCGAGTAGCCGGCCACGATGAGCGGCTTGCGACGGCGCAGTCGGTCGGAGAGGCGCCCCGACTCCAGCTTCACGAACGCTGCCACGGTCTCGGCCAGGCCTTCCACGACGCCGAGGAATGCCGGACCGGCCCGGAGCGGACCAGTCAGGAAGGCCGGCAGCAGCGGATAGATCATCTCGCTGCTGACGTCGGTCAGCAGGCTCACCAGGCCGAGCGAGCGCACTGTGGGGTTGACCCCAACCTCCACGCGTGCGTGGAGCTTGGGCTCTTCGCCTCGCTGACGCTCGGGGTTGACCGGGTTGAGCGACACGTCCCATTGTCGGCGACCCCGATCTAGCGCTGAAGCTTCGGGAGGGCAGGCACGTAGCGGACGGCGCCGATGCAGAGCAGGCCCAGCAGGCTGCGCTCGACCTCCTCGGCCGCCAGTGCCGACGTCTGGATCACCGAGAGCGCCGGGGTCGAGCCGTCGGCGCGCGACAGGAGGTAGTTATCGGCTCTGCCCTTGGTGCGGGCGGCCCGGAAGGTCGGCTGGTCCACCACAGCGAGCGCCCGCTCGAGCGATCCGAGCCCGCGGCGCACCGTCTGCGGGTCGGGGATGCGACGCACCAGGTCGAGGATCAGCTCCGCCGTGGAGCAACGCAGAGTCAGGTCCTCGGCCGGGGGGTCGGGGAGCTCCTGGTCCTCGAAGAGCAGCGCGGCCTGGTCCCAACCCAAGGTGGTGAGCAGCATCTCGCGGATGTGCATCGCGAGGGCCATCTCGAGCCGGGGCGTGTCGACGAGATCCAGCTCTCGCAGCACCGGCGCCAGCCGCCGCTTCTGCGTGTTCACGATCGCGAGCGCCCGCTCCAGGTCCGCCCTCGAGATGAGACCGCGGCGGACCATCGACTCGCCCAGCCGTCCCCGCTCGTCGCTCGAGGAGCCGCTCACGAGCTCGCCGTTCACGGAACGAAAACACACGCCCTTGCTCTCGCCGCGGCTGACATGCAGCAGCCCCGTACGCTGGCCCAGGTAGACCTCCCTCAGGAACTCGGGCAGCAGTAGGCCGGGCGTGCCCCGCTTGTGCAGCAGCATCATCGTCGCGGTCGAGGCGGCACTCATTCCGCGGGACGAAGAGCAAAACGTGTGCCGGAGCAGTCTCGCCCGGAAGCGACTGATTTCGGGCGGCTCAGGCACGCCCGCCCCTCGTTGCCGAGGGGCGGGCTGTCCGAAGAGCGGACGGCGGCGATGCTGCGGACCTCAAGCCCTGCCGGCAGCCACTACCTGGACCGGTGTGACCGCCGCCTGGTCCTCCTCGCCGGTGCGAATCCTGTAGATCTTCTCGACCGGGAGCACGAAAACCTTGCCGTCGCCCACGTCGCCGGTCCGGGCGGCCGCCAGGATCGTGTGCACGGCCGGCTCGACGAAGTGGTCGGAGACGCCAATCTCGAAGCGGACCTTCTCGTGCAGCTCCATCTTCACGGTGGTGCCGCGGTAGGTCTCGACCTGCTCCGTCTCGCCGCCGTGGCCCTGCACGCGGCTGATCGTCAGGCCCTGTACGTCGGCGCGGAAGAGCGCCTCCAGCACCTCGTTCGCCTTCTCCGGTCGCACCACCGCCACCACGAGCTTCATGAGCGTCCTCCTTCCGCCGCGGCGGTGGTGAGCGCCGGCGCGGGATGCGACGCGGCGGAGTCGGGCCGCTGCAGGATCAGGATCGCGCCCTCGTCGTCGGCATACGCCTCCTCGCCGTGCTGGCTGACGTCGAGGCCGAGGCCTTCCTCCTTGATGGCAGCCTTGAGCGGAAGCACGAGGTTCAGGAGCTTCAGCAGCAGGAAGCTCGCCACGCCGCTGTAGAGGATCGCCGCCAAGACAGCGACCGCCTGGATGCCGAGCTGGCCGGGATTGCCGTAGAGCAGGCCGTCCACCGTCCCATTCCACGCCTTCGAGGCGAGGACACCGGTGAGCAGAGCGCCCACGCTGCCTCCGACCCCATGCGCCGCCACCACGTCGAGCGAGTCGTCGAGCCCCGTGCGGGCGCGGAGCACGAGCGCGTAGTAGCTCGGCAGCGCCGCCAGCGCACCGAGCACGAGCGCCCCCATTGGCGACACGAAGCCGGCCGCCGGCGTGATCGCCACCAGGCCAACCACGATGCCTGTCGCGGCACCGACCGCGGTCGCCTTGCGGCTGCGCAGGAGATCGACGAGCGTCCAGACCACGAGCGTCGCGGCCGGGGCGAGCATCGTGTTGACGAAGGCGAGGCTGGCGATGGCGTTCGCCGCGAGCGCGCTGCCGGCGTTGAAGCCGAACCAGCCGAACCACAAGAGCCCCGCGCCGAGCAGGACGAACGGCACGTTGTGCGGCAGGATCGCCTGGCGCGCGTAGTCCTTGCGCTGGCCGATTACGAGCGCGGCGACGAGCGCCGCGGTCGCGGCGTTGACGTGGACGACGGTGCCGCCCGCGAAGTCGAGCGCGCCAAGCTTGGCGAGGAAGCCTCCGCCCCAGACCCAGTGGGCGATCGGGGCGTACACCACGAGGCACCACAGCGTGATGAACACCAGGTAGGGGAAGAAGCGCATCCTTTCGACGATCGCGCCCGAGATGAGCGCGGCGGTGATGATGGCGAAGGTTCCTTGATAGGCCATGAACAGGATCTGCGGGATCGTGCCCTGCGCCTCGAGGCCGACGCCGGCGAGGAACGCCTTCGAGAAGTCGCCGAGCACCGGCGAGCCCGTCGCGAAGGCGAGGCTGTAGCCGAGGAGCGCCCAGGCGACGCCCACGAAGCCGAGCGCCGCGACGCTCATCATCATGGTATTGAGGGCGTTCTTCGAACGCACCAGCCCTCCGTAGAAGAACGCGAGCGCCGGCGTCATCAGCAGCACGAGCGCCGTGGCGACGAGCATGAAAGCAACGTCGGCCGGAACGATCACCGGTGTGTCCAATGCGATTCCCTCCTGTCGAAAAAGCTCGCGTGTCCAGAGTGCAAACGGCGTGCGCATGCGCGTCGCAATCGCACGAGTCGGCTAAGCCATGCCTCTTCAACGGAATGGGTTGGGATTGGCTGCAGCGGGACGACCCGCCCGGCGTTACAGAATTGTCGGGACGCGCGCTTCTGGACCTACGCGACTGTCGGGACTAGCGCGCCCCGGAGCTAGCGAGACTCCTGCCAGCGGCCGCGGGTGAAGTCGGGGAACTCGACGGGGGCGCTGCCACGGGCGACCGACTGCTCGCTGAGCGGCGCGGGTGCGCTCCAGGCCGCGGCGTCATAGACGTCCATGTCTGGTGCCAGACCCTCGCGCAGGCACTCGACGAGCCTGTAGCTCATCACGTAGTCCATGCCGCCGTGGCCGCCCGACTCGGCCTCGCGCTCGAGCTTCTTCCAGAGCGGGTCCTCGTAACGGTCCTCGATCCCGCCGGCGGGGCGGCCCTGTTTGCGCTTGAGCTCGGTCCACTCCTCCTCTTTCTGTCCGTCGAAGAACACGCGCGGCGGGTAGTCCGCAAAAGTGCCCTTCGTGCCCGAGAGCAGGTTGATCCGGCTGTAGGGCCGCGGCGACACGACGTCGTGCTGCAGCACGATCGTGCGGCCGCGCGCAGTGCGCAGCAGGCTCGTGTTCATGTCGCCGCAGGCGTAGGTCTCCTGGCGCTTCGGGTGCCCCGGCGGCAAGCTGCGCTCGCGATAGGCCTGGAGCCCGAGCGACGCCGAGCTCATCGAGACCAGCCGCTCGAAGCGATCGCCGCGCTGGATCCCGAGGTACTGGGCGACCGGCCCGAGGCCGTGGGTCGGGTACAGGTTGCCGTTCCGGCGGAAGTGCTCGTAGCGGCGCCACAGCCCCTCGCCCTTGTCCTCGAACAGCAGCCCGCGCAGGTCGTGGATGTACGCGCACTCGGCGTGGTGGAGCTCGCCGAGCTCACCGGCGCGCACGAGATTCCGCAGCAGCATCTCGCTCCAGCCGTAGCAGCAGTTCTCGAGCATCACGCAGTGCCGTCGCGTTCGCTCGGAGGCGTCGACGAGCGTCCAGCACTCCTCGAGCGTGCTCGCGGCGGGAACCTCGACGCCTGCGTGGGCGCCGCCTTGCATCACCGCGACCGCCATCGGCACGTGCCAGCTCCAGGGCGTTGCGACGTACACGAGATCGAGGTCGCCGCGCTTGCAGAGCTCCTCGAAGTGGCGTTCGCCCTTGGCGTAGCCGTCCGGGCTCGGCCTGCCCGCCTTGGTGACGGCCGCCTGCGCCTTCTCGACCTTCTCCGGCACCAGGTCACAGACGGCTTTCACCTCCACGCCGGGGACGCCCAGCATGTCGCGCAGCAGACCCGTGCCGCGCCCGCCGCAGCCGATGAGCGCGAAGCGCACGCTCGGCCGGGCCTCGAAACGCACGCCGAGCATCGAGCCCCCCGGGCCCGCGGGCGGCGGCACCTCGGCCGCGCCCGGCCGTGCCAGGCCGAGCGAGGCCGCGGCGGTAGCGGTCTGGAGCAGAGTCCGGCGGGTGAGCGGGCGTCGCGTCTCGTCACTCATGCGCGTCCCCCTTTGGTCAGAGCTTTTGGAAGGTGGCCGAGCCTACACCGGCCACCCGGGTCAGCGGAAGCGGTCGGGGTCGAGGTGGTGCTTGCGCACCGCGTAGCCGAGGATGCGCTCGGTCGTGTCGAGCAGCCGCGCCGCTTTGGCGCGGTTGCCGCGGGCGCTCTTGAGCGCGTCCTGCACCAGGTCCTTCTCGTAGGCGGCGAGCGCTTCCTTGAGCGACTGGCGCGCCAGGGTCCCCGAGACCTCGGCGGTTTGCAAGGTGGGCGGAAGGTGGTGGGCGTGGATCGCCCCGCCTTCGCAGACCAGCACCGCGCGCTCGATGCAGTTCTCGAGCTCGCGCACGTTGCCGGGCCAGTGGTAGCTCATCAGCATGTCGATCGCGGAGGTGGCGATGCGGCGCACGTCCTTGGTGTGGCCCGCGGCGTGCTTCTCGACGAAGTGGTCGCAGAGCAGCGGGATGTCGGTCTTGCGCTCGCGCAGCGGCGGTAGGTAGATCGAATACACGTTCAAGCGGTAGTAGAGGTCCTCACGGAAGCTGCCCTCCTTGACCGCAGCCTCGAGGTCCTTGTTGGTGGCGGCGATCACCCGCACGTTGAGCTTGATCGGCGAGACCCCGCCGAGCCTTTCGATCTCGCGCTCCTGCAGCGCGCGCAGCAGCTTGACCTGGGTGGCCGGCACCAGCTCGCCGATCTCGTCGAGGAAGATCGTGCCGCCCTGGGCCAGCTCGAAGCGCCCCTTCTTCTCGGTGCGCGCGTCGGTGAAGGCCCCCGGCTCGTAGCCGAACAGCTCCGACTCGATCAGGCTCTCGGGCAGCGCGGCGCAGCTCACCTTGACGAAGGGCTTCTTGGCGCGCGGCGAGGAGTAGTGGATCGCGTGGGCGACCAGCTCCTTGCCGGTGCCCGACTCGCCGCGCAGCAGCACGGTCGTGTTGGCGCCCGCGACCTGCGCCACCTGCTCGTAGACGGTCTGCATCGGCCGGCTGCTGCCCACCAGGTTGCGGATGTCGTAGCGCTCGGTGAGCTCGCGCCTGAGCTTGGTGTTCTCGTCGAGCAGGCGCTTGCGCTCGGCCTCCACCAGGTGGTGCACGCGCACCGCCTGCCCGATCATCGAGCCCACCAGCCCGTAGAACTTGGCCTCGTGGTCGTAGCTGCGGTCCTTCTGGTAGGCGAGCGCCACGCCGAGGGCGCCGGCGGTGCGGTGCTCGGCGCGGATCGGCACGCACACGTAGGACATTTCGCTGCGGCCCGAACGGCGGAAAACACCCGAGCGGTCGAGGAATAGCGGCTCCTGGCTGACCTGCGGCACGACCACGGTCCGCCCGCTTTGTGCCACGCGTCCGACGATGCCCTCGCCGAGCCGGTAGTGGGCGTGGCGCCCCGAAGCGCCGGCGCCGCTCGCCGCCTCCACCACGAGGTCGGAGCCGGAATCGTCGCGGAGCACGATCGTGCCCGAGAGCGTGCCCCGGCTCTCCTCGAGGATCGCGAGCACGCGCTGCAATGCCTGGCGCAGGTTGAGGGTCGCGCCCAGCGTCTGGCTGAGCTCCAGGAGATCGGAGAGTTGGCGCGCGTCGGGCGCGCGGGGAGGCATGGGCCATTATTACAGAAATGTCGCCCCCGCGAGATGCGGCTACAAAGCTGTCTGGGAAGTCCGGGGCGGCCGCCCCGCCCTTCAGAAGTTCTGGAAGCCGAAGCTGGGCGCGTTCGCGCTCGCGGACGCCGCGCGTCCACGCGTGATCGCCTTGAACCAGGCCTGCGCCAGAAGCTGGTAGCCGGCGTCGTTCGGGTGCACGTCGTCGTCGAAGAGCGCCGCCAGGTTGCCACCGGACTTCATCTCGGCGTTGATGTCCGCGACCAGCACCTGCTCCTGCTGTCCGAGCGCCTTGATCGCCACGTTCAGCTCGTCGTACCAGCGGTTGCGGCTCTCGGGCGTCAGCGCGGGATTGACGGGGGGCACGGTGCCGAGCACCGGCAGGCTCTGCCAGCGCTTGACGTCCCCGATGATCTCGCGCAAGGACTCGATCGTGTAGCAGCTCGTCGGCGGCCGGCTCTGGCACGTCTGTTCATGCCAGTCGTTGGTGCCGAGCAGGATCAGCGTGTAGGCCGGGTTGAACGAGCGCAAGGTGTTGCGCGTCACCTGCGCGGTCTCGGCGCTCGAGTCGCCCTCGCGGCCCCAGGTCCGCACCTCGGCACGCGCGAAGTGCGGTCCGAGCAGGTTCTGGAGCTTGACCCCGTATCCGAGCCCGTCGCTCGAGCCGTCCCCGGCGGTGATGCTGTCCCCCATCCCGAGGTACAGGTTGGGGTGGTTGCTCCCGATCGGCAAGGTCAGCGGGACGCGCACCTCGGTGGTTCCGGGCACGCTGATCGTGGCCGACGCGGCCGACTGGAAGTAGTACGGCACGCTCTCGTTGCGGAGCGCCACGTCCAAGGTTCCCGCCTGGATGCCGCTCACGACGGCCTGTCCGCTCCCCGCGGCGCTCTTCCCGGTCCCCGTGCCGATCACCACGTCGACCCCGGGCACGCGCGCGTTCTCGTTGCCGTCGAGCTGGCCGTTGCCGTTCTGGTCGTAGAAGACCGTGGCCGTGACCGAATATGTCGGAACGCCCGGCGTGGGAGAGGCTGAGGGTGAGGGCGAGGTTGGGAAGCCCCCGCCGCAGCCCGCAAGGCCGAGCGGCAGGAGGGCAACGGCCGCCCATGATAGAGGCTTCAGCATTCCGGCCGAAAAGGTTACCACAGCTCGTTCGGCCGCCCGCCCGGTGCCTCGTGGACCTTTTCTTGCACTTCGACTTCGAAGCGCCGGTAGCGAGCGTAGCGAGTCGTCGTGCGCACCCTGAACCCGCTCACCAGGAACTTGCGGCCCACCGCATGGCTCTCCACGAGGCGGGGCAGCCACACTCCGTCGGGCTGGCGCGTGAACTCGATGCGGAATTGGAGCGAGGAGATGGACGCAAAGGCGCCGAGCGCCAGCTTGATCCGCGAGGTGTTGCGCACCTCGACTCGCATCAGCGCGTGCTCCGCTTCGTCCACCCAGAGCCGCCCCGCGAGCCGTCGCAGCAGCGCGTCGCGCTCGAGCGCGAAATCGGCCGGGACGGCGGTGAAGTCGAAGGCGATCGCACAGCGCCCGTCGAGCTCTTCGCGTGTGACGGCGAGGAAGCGGTAGCGCTCGAGCATCTGCGACAGCCGCACGCGCGGCTCTTCGATCGCCGCCTTCCCGGCGGCGAGTGCTTCCGCCAGCTCGCGGGCGTGGCGCTCCTGCTCGTCGCGCTCACGCCCGCTGAGCGCACGCCCGTCCCTCGCGACCAGCCGGCGCACTGGCTGCCCCCGGACCACGAACACCTCGAAGTCGCGCGTGCGGCGCTTGCGCACGCGCCCGTCGCCGTCGAGCTCCTCGCGCACCTCGCTGACGTCGTAGCTGTAACGCGAAAGCTCCGCTTCGCGGTGGCGCTGCGCGGACACGAGGCCACGCACGAACGCGTCGCCTTCGGGCAGCGGTGCCGCGACCCGGCATGCGGCGAGGAGCAGCAGCAGCGCGAGGTTCATGCACCGATCTTCGCGCGGGACGGCCAAGGCGAGAAGCGATTGCTCGGGCGTCCCGCTGCCAGGGCGAGACTGTATGATAGTCATGCTCCCCTTTTCCGAGAGCCTGGTTCGAAAGACGCGACACCGATGCTCGTGATCTGGCTCATCACCGCCGCCGCAGCCGCACCGGGCGCCGCCGCCGCCGCGCAGCCGGCTGGGCTCTACTTCGAACAGACGACGGTGGTCGTGCCGGCGGGTGGTGCCGCAGGCGTCGGCGTGAAATCGCGCGTGTGGCACGCGGACAAGCGCATGCGGCTCGAGGCGGGCGACGCGCCGGGCGGACCCGCGCTGGTGCTGCGCCTCGACGAGGGGCGTGCGCTGCGTCTCGACCCCGAGGCGCGGGTGGCCCACGAGATCGATCCCGCGGCGCTGCGGGCGCGCTCGCACCAGGACGCCTCGGTCGCCGGCACCTTGATCGGAGCCGAGGACCTGCTGCGTACGACAGCGCTGCCCGGCAGACGCACGATCGCGGGTCACGCTTGCAGCGGCTTTCGGCTGAGGAGCCGCGCCGCGAGCGTCGAGCTGTGGGTGGCAGCGGGCCTGCCGCGCGCGTCCGTCTTCGCGGACTTCCTGGATTGGTCCGGGGCCGCGCTGGCGCTGCCGGGCCTGGTGGCGGCGATCCGCGAGCTGCCCGGCTTCCCGCTCGAGACGCGCACGCGCGTGAGCGTCCTGGGCGAGTCGCAAGAGACGCTCTCGACCGTCACCAAGATCCGCGTGGGGCCGCAGCCGTCCGAGCTCTTCGAGGTGCCGGCCGGCTGGCGCCTCGAGCCTGTCGCTCCTCGAGCCTTGGAGGTCGTTAAGCCATGAGATTCCTGCTGATGATCGTGGGCAACGCGCTGGCGCTCCTCGCCACCGCGTCCTTCGTGCCCGGCATCCGCTTCTCCGGAAGCTGGGTCCAGCTCCTGGTCGCAGGCGCGATCTTCGGGCTGCTCAACCTGGTGGTCCGGCCGATCGCACTCTTGTTGTCGCTGCCGGTGCTCGTCTTGACGCTCGGCTTGTTCTACTTCGTCCTGAACGGGCTGCTGCTGTGGGGCTTCTCGAAGTTCATGCCGGGCTACGACGTCAACGGGCTGCTACCTGGAATCATCGGAAGCCTGGTGATCATGGTGGTCAACTGGGTGGTCGACTTCATCGGTCCGCAGTCGAAATAGACCCTGAGGCGAGCGGGCTCCTCGCGACCAAGGCCAATACCTCGGCGGGCGTGCGCGCGCGCTGCAGCAGCGCCAGGTCCTCGTGGCCGATCTTCCCGCGGGGCACGAGCGACGTGCCGATCCAGGACAGGAGGCCGTCCCAGTAGTCGTCGTCGCCGGCGAGGATCACGGGAAACGCCGGAACCTTGTTCGTCTGGACCAAGGTGAGCGCCTCGAACAGCTCGTCGAGCGTGCCGAAGCCGCCCGGCAGGATCACGAACGCCTTGGTGTATTTGACGAACATGACCTTGCGCACGAAGAAATAGCGGAAGCTCACCACGTGCGTGAGGTAGCCGTTCGGCTTCTCCTCGAGCGGCAGCTCGATGCACACCCCGATCGACTGGCCGCCGGCTTCGAAGGCGCCCTTGTTGACCGCCTCCATGAGGCCTGGACCGCCGCCGGTGATGACGGCGTGGCCGGCCATGGCGAGCGCACGCCCGAGCTCTTCCGCGTAATGGTAGTCCCGGTCACCGGGCCGTGCGCGCGCCGAGCCGAAGACGGTGACGGCGCGCGGGATCGCCGAGAAGGTTTCGAAGCCCTCGACGAACTCCGCCATGATCCGGAAGATGCGCCACGTGTCCTCGGTGACGAAGTCGGCCTGTCCCGGCAAGGGCTTCTCGTGCAAGGGTTTCTGGATTATCGACCTCGATTGCCAGGAAGGCAACGGCGAGGGCGCGACGGAACTGCGAGCGGGGGACGCGCGTTAGGAAGGCGGAGGACGTAGCAGGACGTACCCGTGTTCCAATGAGCCACGAAGCGAGCGGAGCGGGAGAGGACCAGGCGGCGGATGGGGGCTTCTTCGAGTGCACCTGCAGATGATCGCGATCTCATGGGGCGCCTGGCGCAAGGCGACCGCGAAGCGCTCACCCCGCTCGTCGAGCGTCACTACCGTCGCCTCTACCGGATCGCGCTCGGCTACCTGCGCCAGCGGGACGACGCGCTCGACGTCGTGCAGGAGGCCTTCGTGAAGGCCTTCCAGGCGGCGGGGCGTTGGGACGGTTCGGCGGACGCCGGGCCGTGGCTGTCGCGCATCACCGTCAACCTCGCGATCGACCGCTGGCGCCGCAATCGCCGGCGCGGGCAGACCTTCTCGCCGCTCGCCGAGGGCGACCACCTGGAAGTGCTGGCGGACCGGGGGCCCTCCCCGGACCGGGGTGTGCTCCGCCGCGAAGCTTCCGACCGGCTCGGGGCCGCACTCCAGGAGCTGCCGGAGCGCCAGCGCGCGGTGGTAGTGCTGCGCCACTACCAGGAGCTGAGCCTCGAGGAGATCGCGACGACACTCGGGATGAGCCTCGGCACCGTCAAGAGCAGCCTGCACCGCGCGCTGCATCGCATGCGCGCCACGCTCGCCGGGAGTGAGTCGTGATCTTCGGCCACCTGCGCCTGCGCCGCCGTGTGAGTCTGCTCGCCGCGGGCCTCGTCAGCGGCCGCGAGCGCGAGCTTGCGCTCGCCCACCTCGCGGCGTGCGCCCGCTGTCGCGCCGCGCACGACGCCGAGCACGACGAGCTCCGCGCAGTCCTGACGGCGCTCGCGAGCGACCCGCTGCGCTCGGCCGAGCCGCCGCTTCCGGCCGGCGTGCTTGCGGCGCGCGTCGCGCGTGCGCTCGACGCGGCGGCCGTCCCCGCCGGGCGGAAGTCGCTCTGGCTCGTCGCGCTGCCGGCGGCGGCCGCGCTCGTGGCGCTGGCGTTCGTGCTGCTTCCGTCCGTGCAACAGCGCTTCCGCCCGGAGCCGGTGGCCGCGCGCGCGACGATCCCACCCGCCGAGGCGAGCGCGCTCCTCTCGGACGACGCGCTCGCGCGGATCGAGCGCAACCTCGCGCGCGAGCAAGCGGCGCGCTACCTGAGCGAAGCCGGCGAGGTGCTGGTCACGGTGGCGGCGACCGGCGTCGACTGCGACCGCAAGGACGACCGCCTCGACGTCGGCGCGGCGCCCGAGCGCAGCCGCGTGCTGCTCGAGAAGCGGCGGCTGGTGGTGGACGAGGGCGGCGAGGCGGTGGCGAGCGCCCGCGGCGTGCTGGACGACGTCGAGCTCGCGCTGCGGCAGGTGGCGGAGCTGCCGGCATGCGTGAAGCGGCGCGACGTCGAGCTCGTGCAGAAGGACGTGGAAGCGCGGCAGCTCCTGATGCGGATCCGCCTGATGACGAGGGAGCTCGAAGGATGACGAAGCGGCTTCGGGCGCTGGCGCTCGCGATGTGCGTGCTGCCCGCTACGGCCTGGGCGCAGGCGGACGCCGAGGCCCTCCGGCAGGCGAAGGCGCTCTTCTTCGACCGGCAGTACGCGGAAGCCCGCGCCGCCTGGCAGGGAATCCTGGACGAAGGCGGCTTCCGCGACGCCCAGGCCGCGCTCTATTGGATCGCGCGCTGCAGCGAGAGCCTCGGTGAGAGCGAGCGGGCACTCGCCGAGTACGGGCGCTACCTTGGAGCACGTCCCACCGACCGCACGCTTGCCGAGGAGGCGAAGACGAGCCGTATCGCGCTCGCCGTGAAGCTCGCGAAGGCGGGCCAGCCGGCGCAAGCCAAGATCGCCCGCGACGCGCTCGCGGACCAGAACCGCACCGTGCGCTACTTCGCGGCGCTGCAGCTCGCGTCGCTCGGGCCCGAGCAGGGCAAGCCGGCGGTGCCGGTGCTACAGGAGATCCTGGCGAAGGAGAAGGACGAGGATCTCGTCGAGCGGGCCAAGCTCGCGCTCTTGCGTATCGACAGGAACGCCTTGCCGCCGGCCGCCCCGGCTCCGCACCCGCCGCGCGGCCGCGCCGCCTGGGTGCGCATCCGCATCTACGAGAAGGGCGAGTCGAAGCCCAACGTCGCGATCAACTTGCCGGTGGCGCTCGCCGACCTCGTCTTCAAGGCGCTGCCGGACGAGGCGATCGCGGACCTGCGCAAGGAAGGCTACGACGCACGCAGCTTCTGGGAGGCGCTCAAGAAGACGGGGCCGGCCGAGATCCTCACGATCGAGGGCAAGGATGGCGAGCGGATCCAGGTCTGGCTCGAGTAGGAGGACGCCGATGAAGCAGGTAATCGTGATGGCCATCCTGGGGGCAATGGTCGCGGCCCCGGCGGCCGCGGGCAGCGCCCAGGACGACCTCCAAGCCGTCAAGAAGGCGGTGCTCGCCTCGTCCGAGTCGCGGGCGAGCGTGTCGCAAGCGAGGCCGCCCGCCGAAGACCCCGGGCCACGCGCAGCCGAGCCGAGACGAGAGGTGCGCGCGACGGACGGGCCGATGTGGTTCCGCGTCCGCATCATCGAGAAAGCCGGCAAGCGCGCGCGCCTCTCGCTCAACCTGCCGATCGGCCTCGTGCGATCCTTCGACGACGATTGGACGATCCCGGGGCAACGCGGCTG
>Ga0114129_10009064_pt1 | contig 14182 bp, 12 predicted proteins | sample RhiMetdeltSRZDD1_FD_80071 | JGI IMG/M metagenome (GOLD analysis project Ga0114129, IMG submission 80071) | Populus rhizosphere microbial communities from Tennessee, USA - Rhizosphere MetaG P. deltoides SRZDD1 (version 2) (version 2) | ecosystem: Host-associated > Plants > Roots > Rhizosphere >... | reverse complement strand
TGTCGATTGCCTCCTCCATCCTTGATCCTCTGCTGGTCCTTGTCCGCCGCACTACGCTGGAAAACTTATTGCCTCGACACCAATACCCAACAGACGAGTATCAGTGCTGAGCCCAAGCTCGGCCGGAGAACGCAGATCAGAAAATAGCAGCTCGAGGTCGATGACCCCATCCGGAACCAGGGCCGCGGGTATCGTCAACTCCTGAATTCGCGCTGGCGTGGCGTCGGGGCAGTTCCAGGCGGCGACGTCCTGCCCGGCGACTCGGCACGTGACGGTGAGGTCGGGGCCGGCCGTCGACACGAAGGCACGGTATCTCAAATCGGCGCGGATCGCCTTCGTAGCGGGCGGATCGACGGAAAAGCTCATCGACGCGCGCTTCGCCACCGACCAGGTCCCCCATTCCTCGGGTTCACCCCACCCGTTGGCAAGCGCCGGCACGCCGTTTCCGTCAACGCCGAACGCGAGTGTCTCGCCGCGTCGTGCGCAGACGCCGTCCGCACCGGTCGGATTTCTGATCTCGATCGTTGCACCATCGGTCGGCGCCATGATCTGCTTCATCAATCCGATGGCATCGGCAATCGTGGCAAGCGGGACTGCCTTGCCGTCGATCGCGAACTGCACCCGGTTTCGACCCACCATGGCGGCCCCGAACTTCGGGGCGCGCCGCTGCGTTACCGGCGCGGGGATCGCGATGCTGGCCAAGTCGATGCCATGGCGGTCGGCTAGTTGGCGGACCGCCGCGAGCGTATCGTCATACGTGCCCGGCCGATCGTTGATGGCGGCGGCGACCGATTGAATCAAACGATAGAAATCGAGCTCGACTCGACCATGCAGCAAAGGAACGCGGTCCTGCAGCAAAAGCATGTCATCAGCGATAAATATCTCTAGGTTGTCCGCCGGAACGAGGCGATCATCCATTCGGATCGTTCCGAAATCACGTTCGATGCGATCCGCCGGGACAAATCCGCGGTTGGCCAGAAACGCGTTGTGGCCGGTACTGTGATGCGAGATGCCGGTCATCGACAGTGGGCTGGACAGGCGAGCGAACTGCGGGCAATAGGCAGCATTGACGATACCGGACGTTACGTCGGGCGACCACCCAAAGAAATAGCTCCCGAGTTCCTGCGTGATGCGTTCGATGACCCGACGTCGAACGAAGGAGTTGTAGAGCATCGGCAGTTGCGAGTAGTGGAGCGCAAAACGATAGAATCGTCGAAGCTGGTTGTACGAGGACAAGATTTGAACGTGGGGACAGTAGTCGACCAAGGCAACGAGCCGATTGCCCAGCTCCGCGCGGGCGTAATTGGGCCAGTAGTAGCAAAAGGGCTGCCAGCTCACGATCTCGACACCGGCACGTTCGACGATTTCGGCAGCGGTACGGCACGCATCAGGGAACAGGCCGTCGTCATCGCCAATGAACGTGATGAGGTCGCCGCTCGCGTTCGCCAGCGCCGCCTCCCAGTTCTCCGTGATCGTAAGCACGGAACTTGACCAGAAGTGACGAATTCGAGGATCGTCGAGCTCCTGCAACAACGCTTCCGTGGCAGGATCGCGACCATTGTTCTGCACGACAATCTCGACATCCCCATAAGACTGAGCAGCCGCCGTGGCGAGAGCGTGTCGCAGCGTATCGGTGCGCCGCAGCGTTGGAATGACTATCGAGAAACGCGGCATGACGGGGAGCTATTTCCAGGCACCTTGGTGCTTCACATGTTATCCCGTCTCGGCCGCGGCTTGGTTCCATTCACCCCATAAGCCATCCGATCCGGGAAATCCATCTTTCGGCCGGCCGGACATTTCAATCAGAAAGGCGAAGAGCGCCGGCCGCATCATGCGATCAAATCAATGATAAATGCGGCTTGATTGCCGCAATGGAAGGCAGTGCCCGGTCGCGTTCCGAGAGTATGACGCCCTCCTTGATGGGCCACTCAATGCCAACGAGAGGATCGTCCCAGCGGACGCCGCGGCTCGCTTCCGGAACGTATTGTGGGCTGATCAGATATTCGAGGTCGCAATCGTCCACCAGCGTCTGAAAGCCGCTTGCACAGCCCCTCGGGACATAAAGGGCGTTTCGGGCGTCAGCCGACAGCTCAATCGCGCACCACCTCCCGAACGTCGCCTGATCTTCGCGCAGATCCAGGAGCACCGCAAAAGCGGTCCCCTTGATGCATCGGACCAGCTTTGTTTCCAGGAAAGGATGAGCCTGGAAGTGCAGACCGCGCACCGTGCCACGTCGAGTGTTGCACGACAGACTATGTTGCAAGAAATGGCTGACGAGCCCGCGCTCGGAAAACTCGTGAGCGCAGAATATGCGAGCAAAAGCCCCTCGCTCATCCGGAACCGGCTCAATTTCGATGGCGAACGCACTGCTGATTTGTAAGGGCTTGAACTGCATGTTTCAGCTGCTTGGTGGCTCGACGCACCGTAATTTTTCGGCCTGTCTCGGCCATCAGTATCTCAGAAGGCCGAGCCGATACATCCAGTGGACGACAAGCTGTCGCATGAGATAGCGCGCTATTGAAGCCTGAATCTGCGCCTGAGTGGGCTTGTATTTCAAATAACGGACTCGAAGCCTTTGCATTTCCTCACGACCCACATCGTAGATGGCGGCCGTCTTCTGCTCGTCGTGAACGCGGAAGCACGCAAGGAACCGCGGCAGGCGGGTGAATTTGAATCCGGCTGCCTGGGCTCGCAGGATGAAGTCCCAATCGAGCGCGTATTGAAAGCTTTCGTCCAGGGGACCAATCTTGTCCCAGACGCTCCGGCGCCAGAACAAAGTCTCTTGCGGGACATAATCCGCCCAATACAGCGCCTTGGCATCATGCCGGGGCAGCACCGCACGCCCGATCTCCAATCCCTCGCGGTCCACGTAAATCCGGTGTCCATAGACAAGCTGAACCTCCGGGCGCTCCTTAAACGCCCGCGCGACGTAGGCTAGCGTTCCCGGCAAGAGCATGTCGTCGCTGTTCAGGTAAGCCATGATATCACCGCTGACCACGTTGAAGCCGCGGTTGATAGCCTGTGCCTGTCCGGCATCCTGCTCACGCCGCCAGGATAGCCGAGACTCATACGACCGCATGATCTCGAGTGATTGATCATCCGAGCCACCATCCTGAATGTGGTAGCGCAGGTTCGGATAATCCTGCGACAGCACGCTTTCGATCGTTGCTTTCAGATAGCGGCTTTGATTGTACGCAGGCGTCACGATGGCGAACGTCGGCGCGTCCGCAGGGGGCCGTTCGGCCTGATACGCCTGCTTGACCTGGAGATTTCGCGGAGAGTGCTGCTCAAAAGTCCAGATCGGCGGCCGCAACCAAATTCTCCGGGCCCGGTGCCGCGTCCGCGAAAACGCTTGCGACAATGAGCTGACGCGCAACTCCAACTGTTCGCAGCGGCGCTCCAGCTCTTGCAGGCGGCGCTGTACCGGATCGTTCGGGGTTTCAGGCGCCATGACGGGATAGTCGGGGTTTCATGTGGACGGATTTTGCGAATCCGTCCGGCGTCTGACATTGGGAAAACTGGCCTAGCGCGTCAGGCAAAGAACCCACCCCCACTCACATGGAAAGTCGCACAAAACGGTCGCTGACGCCACCGGCGATCCGCCGCAGTTCTGCAAGTTCCGATTCAGTAGCCGAACACCTATGGAGGGTTAGCCTGGATTTCTGGCGAGATGAGATGACCAGCGAGCGGCTGCTGGACCGTAATCAACCGCCGACCTATAGTCGAGCGGGCGGAGAGGCCAAAAGATGCTGTTGCCAAAAATTGTGCAGATCGAAACCGTGGCAACGGCTTGTACCGCACGCTGCATCATGTGCCCGATCGAGACTTGGACTCGTCCCGTCGCGATCATGAAGCTGGATTTCTTCTCGCTGATCACGCAGAAGCTCGCGCCTTATGTAAACTCGATCGATTACACTGTATTGCACGGATGCGGCGAGCCCCTGCTCGACAAGACCATCGCCGCAAAAATCGCACTTGCGCGCAAGATCGGCTTGCGGGGCATTCATTTTGCGACAAATGCAACTGAGCTGACGGAAAAAAATAGCTGCGATCTTCTGGAGTCGGGTATCCACCGGGTCATATTCAGCCTGGACGGGATCACAAAGCAGACCCACGAGGCAATCCGGCGGCGAACGAATTACGATGAGATCGTCGAACATGTGCATCGTTTCATCGCGATGCGTGATGCCGGAGGCTATGACACGCAAATCTGGATTCGGATGATTCGACAAAAACTCAACAACCACGAATGGCCGGAATACGAAGCCTATTGGAGCAGACACCTGACGTCAGCAAAGCACGATCGCGTAGTTTACTCTTACGTGCACAACTGGGGCGACGACGACAACCTCGACGATATCCGCGTCATCAAGCCGCCGACGGAGCCGGTGACGTGGTGCCAGGATTTATGGCAGCGCGTTCACATCCATTGCAGCGGGGCGATGGCGCTCTGCTGTGCCGACGATAACGGATGGTATGAGATCGGCAATGTGAAGGACGGCGACCCTGTCGAGATCTTCAACACGAGCCCCGTCTTTCAGCGTCACCGCGACCTGATGTCCTCCGGACGCATCCGCGAATTGGAGCATTGCCGCAATTGCTCGATTCCGTTCGCCCGCGAGAATACGAATTATCATCAACGAAGCGAAGGCAGGATAGCTCTGCCGGCCGCACCCGATAAAGAAGAGTCGGCCGCCCGGCATTGACGCGCGCGGCAATTTTCAGCCCAACGTTACCGGCAGCAGCCGGCGACTTAACCGACAGCCTGCAAGCTATTGAAAGAGTGGTGGGCCCGGGAGGACTCGAACCTCCAACCAGACCGTTATGAGCGGCCGGCTCTAACCATTGAGCTACGGGCCCGCGCCATGCGCGATGTGCGACGCGTATTGCTCAGGCCGCCCTCCATACAATGCCCCGCCCGACGCGACAATCGCGCGCTTCCGGGGGCCTGCGCCGGTCCGGAATGACTCGTCTGGCGTGCGCCGCGCCGGGGCGACTCGTCCAGCGTGCATCCGCCGCCGGGCGCAGTTTACCGCTTTTGTTCGCCGTCGCGACCCGACTCAGCTATGCATCGAGGCGGTGATTCGCGGGAGGCCATGCTGCGGACTCGCCGAAGGCCAATGATGCGGGCGCGGCTTGCCGGCCACGGCAGCCTCGCGGACCGAGAACGATGCTGCCTGACTTCCGATTCCTGATCGGCGCGGCCCTCGCGATCGCCGTCCTCGGCATCGCCGCCTCCGGTGTGATCACGGCCACCCGGCTCGCGCACTCCATCAAGATGAGTCCGCTTGAAGCTGCTCGAACCCTTGCCTTCGCCGAGCGCGCCGACTGGGACCAATACAATAGTCCGAGCGGCACGCGACGCCGGCCCGAGAGCCTCGACGCCCTGTTCGACCGTTTTGCGCGCGGCACCACCGGCAGCGAAAGGGTGACGATGATGGGCGGACCCCCGGTCGCTCCGTCGGCGGCCACGGCTGAAACTCCGGCTGAGCCCACCGCTCCGGTGCCCGCGCCGCAACCCGCGGCGAAAGTCGATCGAGTTGCGAGCCTCCCCGCTGCGCCCGCCGACCAGGAGCCGGCTGCGCCGGAGCAGGAACCGGCACAGACCGAGGCCACTCTCGCGCCGGCGCAACCCGACGCGCAAAAGGCGCCGCCGCTGCCGCCGCAGCGCGCCGCTCGCCCGCGGGCGGCCAAGGCCAAGGCTCGGGCCCGCAAGACGCGCACCCGCACCGCGGTGCGCCAGCCGGCGCCGCAGATGGACTTTCCCTTTCCGGCGACCACGCCCACGACCCCGAGGCGGCCGGCGCCCAACAACAATTGGCCCTGGAACAGCAACTGAGCGCGGACCGAGAGCGCGATCACCGGTGCGCTGACGCTGCCTACATGCGCAGCAGGCGTTTGGCGTTGCCGCTCAGAATCTTGATCTTGTCCTCCTCGCACAACGGGATCGTCTCGACCCAGTTGGTGCCGAGCGGATTCTGAACGAACGGCCAGTCGACCGCGAACATGATGCGGTCGATGCCCATCTCTTGCACGCAGCACAACAGCGCCGGGTTGGAAAAATTGCCGCTGGTGGTGAGATAGAAGTGATTGCAGAAGATGTCGCGGAAGCTCATCGGCTTGCCGCCGGGGCGCGACAGTGACTGGTCGATGCGCCACACCTGGAACGGCAGCGTCTCGCCGAGATGCCCGAGGATGATCTTCAGCTTCGGGTGCTTGTCGAAAACTCCGCTCAGCACCAGCCGGATCGCCTGCGTCGCCGTCTCGACCGTGAACCCCCAGGCGGCGCGGATCACCATCGGGAAGTCCTTCACGTAGTCCTTGTAGTAAGCGTCCATCACCGCCGGATGCGGCACCGACGGATGCAGGTAGATCGGCATGTCGAGCTTCTCGGCGCGCGCGAAGATCGGCCAGAACCGCTTGTCGTCGAGGAACACGCCGTTGGCGGTGCCGTGGATCATGGCGCCCTTGAAGCCGAGCTCGCTGACCGCGCGATCGAGCTCGTCGGCGGCGCCGGCCGGATCGCACGTCGGCAGCGCCGCGAAAGCGGCGAAGCGATCGGGCTTGCTCTTGACGAAGGCGGCGAGGCGATCGTTCACCTTGCGGGTGATCGCGACGGCGTCGTCGCCGGTGAGCTTCTGGGCCGACGGCGCGCCGTGGGATAGCACCTGGATATCGATCCCGGCCTCGTCCATTTCCTTCAGCCGCACCGCCCCGAGATCGTAAAGGCGGTCGGTAATGCTCGGGTTACGCTCGACGCTCGCGGCATGGGCCGCGAGCTCCTTATCCCAGTAGTGCTCTTCGAGCGCGATCACCGGGCACTTAGGCTTCTTCAGCATGATTTGCATTCCCCCTGTCGAGATGGCGCTTCCTAGCAACCGCCCCCTGCCCTGTCACGTCGCCGCGCCGAAAACCCATAACCGCCGCATAACCGTCCCCGCAAGCTCCGCGCGGAGCGCAACCCAGCCTTGTCCCCCTGCGCTTGGCGGACATGCCGATCGGGAGTTAGTTGCACGTGAAGAGACCGGGCAATGCTCTCTGTCTATGGGGAGACCGCCATGGCGCACCTTGCAAAAAAGCAGCTTCTGCTCCGCGCCAACACAGCCGTGCTGCTCACGCTCGTATGGGGCGGACTCGCGGTCTGCGCGTTCGGCGCGGTGGTCTATGACCTCGGCCGCCTGCTCGCCGCCTGGTGAACTGGGCCGACTGTCGTAATTTGGTGACAGCAGCAACGCGTCCCTACTCCGGCTGTATTCCCGCCGCCTTGATGATTGCGCCGTAGCGCACGATGCCGTCCGCGATCAGCGCCCGGAACGCCTCGGGCGTGCCGCCGATCACCGCCATGCCGTTCTCGTCGAGCTTCTCGCGCACGTCCGGCGCGTTGAGCGCCTTGACGATCTCGGCGTTGAGCCGTGCCACCACCGGCGCCGGCATTCCCGCCGGCCCGAAGAATCCAAACCATGACGACGGCTTGTGGAACGCCGGCAGGAGCTCCGTCATCGACGGGATGTCGGGCCGCCGCGAGAATCGCTTCGGCTCCAGCACCGCGAGGATCTTGGCGTTCTTGCCGTCGTTGACGGGAAGCGCGTTGGAGATCGATATATAGGTCATCGCGATATGACCCGCGACCACGTCCTGCAGCGCCGGCGCGACGCCGCGATACGGCACGTGATTGGTCTTCACGCCGGCGGCCTGGTTGAACAGCTCGCCCATCAGATGAAACACCGAGCCGACGCCGGATGAGCCGTAGGAAAGCTCGCCCGGCCGCGCCTTGGCGTAGGCGACCAGTTCGCCGACCGAGTTGACCGGCAGCGCGCCGTTGACCACGAGGCAGGTGACCGGCTCGACCGCGGCGGCGATCGGGGTGAAGTCCCGCACCGGATCGTAGGGGAGATTCTTCATCAGGTGCACGGCGGTCACGTGCGTGGCCGTGGTCGTGACCAGCAGCGTGTGGCCATCGGGCGCGGCGCGCGCGACCATGCTGGAGGCGATGGTGCCGGCGGCGCCGGTGCGGTTCTCGACCACGACCGAGGTGCCGAGCGCCGCCGCGAGCTTCTCGCCGACCAGCCGGCCGATGAGATCGACCGCCGGGCCGGGCGGGAACGGCACCACGATGGTGATCGGCTTCGACGACCAGGCCTGAGCGGATGCCGCCGCCGGCGCGGCGATCGCGAAAGCAATCGCGGCAACGAGCCGCAAACCGATCCGGTCACGCATCGACGATCTGTCCCCCATCGTAGCCGCAGGCGATGCGGCCGAGCGAAGCCCGGAACGCCTCGGTGTCGACCATCGCTGCCACTTCCGCATCGCTGGCGCTGTCCTGCTTGCGACCGCGCTTCAGGATCGACGCGACCACATCGCGGTCCAGCAACGGCAGGCTTGCCCAGAAGCCGCGCGCGAGATCCTGCGCCAGCGCGTGGTCGGGATGCAGCGGGTTCTCCGGCGCGCGGCCGATCTCGTACATGTGGCGCACCGAATCCCACGGCGCGCGTTCGGACGGAATGCGCGCGAGGATCTCCGGATGCTCCTGCGCGACGTACAGGCGGTTGAGCGTGTCGAACAGCGCGAAGCGGTAGCCCTGCGCCAGGAGGAACGGCTCCCATTCCTGCCAGGCCGGCTCATTGGTCCCGGGAGCTATCGCTTCGATGATGACCACCTTCGGCCGGAAGCGCTGCCAGTCGCCGCCCAGCAGCACGTCGGCTTCGGCACCCTCGACGTCGACCTTCAGGAAGTCGATGTCATCGAGCTTGTGGCGCTCGCACAGTTCCGCGAGCGTCATCACCGGCATGCGCACGGTGCGATAGCCGGCGCCGAACGATTTTGCCTGCTTCGCGTGCCGCTCGACCGTGGTCGAAAACCCATGCAGGCGGTCGACCAGATGAAAATCGGTCTCGCCGCTCTCGCGCCCGATCAGTCCGCACACCGCCACGTCGCGCGGCCGCAGGCGCTGATAGAGCGGCATCCATCCCGGCTGCGGCTCGACCACGACGCCGTGCCAGCCGCGCTCGTAGAACCAGAAGGAGACGTTATCGGCGATCGGGTGCCCTGCCCCGACGTCGACATAGGTGCCGGTCGTCTTGCCGGCGAAGGCGAGCCAGAGGTGATAATCCTCGAGGTTCTGCGTGTACGACAGCTCCATCGGCGTGACCCTCCGCCTGCACCGCCGAACCTGCGGCGGCGGCCACGGCAGAGTCAATGGAGCGCCAGCTTCAGCGCGCTCGCGAGGTTGTCGAACGAGAACGGCGCGAACCGGAACACCACCCGGTGGCGGCCGGGCGGCACTTCGAGGCCGCGGAACAGCACGTCGGCGCGCAGCACCGGCGCCGGCCGGCCGTCGATCTCGGCGATCCAGCCGGGATAATAGATGTCGTGCAGCGCGAGCAGGCCGCCGAGCGCGGAGTCGGTCTCGATCTCGACCCGGTCCGGCCGCCACGAGACCATGCGGGCCTGGCCGGCGCTGATCTCCCCCGCCGCGTAAGTCTTCGACGGCGGCGTGTCGTCGTCGATCAGCACCTGGTCGGGCGACGGGCTGATCAGCAACTGCCCGCTGCCGCTGGTAGCGTCGGCATCCGCGACCTGGATGCGGCGTGTGAACTTGAGCCGCGGCGCCGCATCGCGCAGCCGGTAGATCCAGACGTCGGGGCCGGCCTTGAGCACGTCGGCCACCGGCCGGCGCGCGAGATGCGGGACCTGCTCGATCGGACGGTCGAGCACGACGAATTCCAGGCCGAGCGCGCGGGCGAGCGCGCAGTCATAGCCGTCGAACGAGGCCGGGAAGTTGCGCAGCTCGATCCGCCAGTTGCCCTCGCCCGGCGAAACGAAGCGATCGTAGAAGCCGATGCGCAGCGGATTATAGCCGTTGGTCGCCTCGAGCCCGCGCACCATGGCGAGGTTCTGCCACGGCCCGCCCATGCCGATGACCTCGATGCGCGGCCGCGCCCCGGTCCGCTGGCGCTCGGCGACCGCGCGCTCGAGCAGTTCGAGCACCTGCGCGTTCTGCCCATCCGGCCGGTCGAGCACTGTGTAGTGGCTCTGACTTTCGGCATTGAGCCGGAAGGCGGCGTTCCACCAGACCAGCTCGCCGACCGCGATCGCGGTCACCGCCGCCGCCGCGATCCCGCGCATGCGCGCCGTGCGCGGCAGCGCCAGGATGAGGACCACGGCGAGCGTGATCGGCAGGGTCTTGAGCGCTTCGATCAGCGCATCGCCGGCGCGGCCGCTGCGGGCGGAGAAGACCACCGCCGAGGCGATGACCGCGAGCCCGGCGGCCGCGGCGCCAACGGTGGGAAGGATGCGCCGGCGCGGCAGGCCCTCGCGCACGTAATCGGCGAGCAGATGGCCGGCGAGCAGCGCGAACGCGGCCATCAGCACGAAATCGCCGTCGACCGGCCGGCGGAAGCGGCTGACCCCCGGCACCCAGTCGAACATCCACGTGAACGCCGGCGTGTAGCGGCCGAGCGCGTAGAGCAGCGCGAGCACCAGCGCGCCGGTGATGACGAGCCGGCCGCGGCGCAGCGCCCATCCGCCGGCGACGCCGAACCATAGCAGCAGCACGATCGGGACCGAGCCGACGAACATGTAGTTGAATGAATCGTCGGTGAGCGCGACCTCCGGGGCGGTGCCGGCGCCCGGCCCCCAGTAGGTGCCGTGCGAGCCGAAAATATCGGCCACGACGAGCTGCGCGAGGTTGGCCGGATAGAGCGAGCCCTTGAGCGCGGTTTCCAGCACCACCGCCGGCCGGTTCGACAGCGCGGCGAATTGCAGCGTGAGGAGCAGCGGCGCGGCCACCAGCACGACTCCGACCACGGCGATGACGGCGAACACCGCGAGCCGCTCGCGCAGGTAACGGATCGGCCGTTCGGCGCCGAAAATCTTCGCCAGCAGCGCCGCGACCAGCATGAAGGCAAGCAGCAGCGAGACCTGGTTGCGGTTGAGCACCAGGATCGAGGCGACGACCGCGAACGCCGCCGCGACCAGCAGCGAGCGCCGCTCCAGCGCGATCTGCAGCAGCAGCAGGGCCAGCGGGAAGAAGGCGTAGGCCAGGATCAGGCCGGTGTGCTGCAGCCGCCCCGCGGCGGCGCCGCCCAGCATGAACAGAACCGCCGCCAGCACGCTCGCCGCCGCCGGCCAGCGCGCCCGGATGCCGATCATGCCGACGGCGAGGCCGCCGATCAGCAGATGGGCGAACACCAGAAGATCGAAGGCGCGCAGCGAAGGCGCCGCGTCGATCAGCGCCCACAGCACGAACAGCGGCGCGAAGATCAGCGACTGCGGGTCGGCGACGCTGGGGTGGCCGCCGTAATGATACGGATTCCAGAACGGCGAGGCGCCGGAATGCAGCGCCGAGGCGAGGAAGCGGAAGAAGGCGTAGAACTGGTTCTTGGAATCCCACGGCACCACGGTGCCGGTGGCGATCCAGCGGCTGGCCGCGATCAGCCAGACCGTGCCGATCAGGCCGCAGACGGCCAGCGTGCGGCGAAGCGGCAGGCCCGTGGGGCGCGCGCGCGCATTTTCCGGTCGCGCGCCCTCGGCGCGCGCTGAGACCTCGATACCCGGCATGTGGTCCGTAACCAGCGCGTAAACATCCACACAATGCCGCGGTGGAATAGTAATGTCGAGGCCGGTGGTCTGGCTTGCTGCAGGGCAATTGGCAAGCCTTCCCCTGCGGCGCTGCCGCCCTGTGCGCCCCGTCAGGCGCCGCTATCATGATTGGATTTGTTGCGGGGACCACGATCTGCTTGTGATCGCAACGCGGGAAAGCGATACCATCTGGCTGCGGTGGAGGAGACAATCATGCGCTATTCGAGTGCAATCATCTTGTGTTCGATCATCATTGCCGGCCCGTCGCCCGTATCGGCTTCGACATCCGCGACCAACGGCCCCCAAGCCGCGGCGTCTCGGACAGCGGCGACAGCAGGGCCTGTTTTCGCCGCGACCAAAAAAGCAGGGAGCAGGAAAGGTTCTGGTCCGACCAAACCCCCGCCGAAAGAAACAGCGCCGAAACCGAAGCCCCCGTCTGGCAAGGGACGATAGCCGACCAGGGTAGCTTTTCGGAAGCTCACCAACCAATCGTCGAAAGGAGCGTCATGCCTGGACAGTGGCAGCAGGCGCCGGCGCAACGAGGACAATACCCCGACACAGCCTGCGGCATGCTCAAATCTTTTCGATCTCCGGCATCACCTCGGCAGCGAACAGCTTGAGCGAGCGCAACGCCTGCTCGAGCGTCAGCGTGCCGAAGAACATATAGGTGAGGAGATAATTGAGCCCAAGCTTTTCGGCCTGCTGCTCGATCTCCGCCACCACCGTCTTCGGCGAGCCGGCGATCGCCATCCCGTCGCGCTCCCACTCCTCGAAGGTGACGCCGCGCGGCACCAGCCCGCGCAGCGCGGCCTCGGCGTTCGAGTGCATCTTGCGCAGCCAGTTGAGGCTGGCGCAGTGGTACTCGACATTGGGCTTGGCGAGCTTGCGCGCCTCCTCGTCGGTGTCCGCCACCACGATGTGGCGCAGCGCGCCGATCACGCCGCCGCCCTTGAATTCCTTTTTCGGCTGCGCCACGCCGCCGCGCTTGGCGAGCGCCTCGCGGTAGGCGTCCACATTCGGCTTGGCGTAGTCGGTGGGGCCGTTGGCGACGAAATGCATGCCGTGCTCGCCGGCCCAGGTCGCGCCGGTGGTGTTGGATGAGCCGTACCAGAACGGCGGGTGCGGCTGCTGCAACGGCCGCAGCGGCATCGGCACGTCCTTATAGGTGTAGTGCTTGCCGGCGTAGCTGAACGTGTCGTTGGTCATCGCGGTCACGAGGCAGTCGAAGGCGTCGATGAAGATGTCGCGCGACTGGTCGTGCGCCACCTTGTGATAGCCGAGCTCGAACGGCGACACCCCGCGGCCGACGCCGACCTCGAGCCGCCCGTGGCTCAGGTGATCGAGGATGGCGATCTCCTCGGCCAACCGCAGCGGCGAATAGAGCGGCAGGAGATAGACCAGCGGGCCGAGATGGATGCGCCTGGTCGCGCGCGCGACCGCGCCGAGATAGACGCCCGGCACCGGCACCAGGTTGAGCGGCGTGGCGTGATGCTCGGCCACGTGCAGGCAATAGAAGCCGGCCTCGTCGCAGGCGGCCGCGAACGTAAGACGCTCGTCGAGGGTGGTGGCGATGGGACGGTCCGCGCGCTCGACGTGATCGAAGAGTCCGACTTTCATTGTGGTCCTGTGCGTCTTGATTGTGTTTGCCGGCTGGAATGGCCCGCACCATGCCCGATCCCAGGGCCATCGGGAAGGCCGTGGGCGGAGCCGCAAACTCGGCGCGCTCCCTCTCCCCGCGTGCGGGGAGAGGGTCGGGGTGAGGGGGCGTTTCCATGCGCTCCGACTCGCGGAAAGTCCCCCTGACCCGCTCGCTTCGCTCGCGACCTCTCCCCGCAAGCGGGGAGAGGTGGAGCAAGCGGCGATGCCTGCGCACGTTGGATCCCGTCGCCCGTTCCGCTAGTGTGCATCATGACTGCGGCGATTTCGCCGGCTCGGGCGGAAGCCACACGAGCTCCATCTCTCTGAACTGGGGCTCGGCGAGTTCGGCACGGGTCAGCTTTTTTGGTTTGGGAGGCTGCAGATGCATGTCTTTGGTCTCGAGCAGGAGCAGCAGTGGAGTCTTGAGCGCCACGTTGAAAAGATTCTGGGCAAGGTCGCGGACGGCGACTTCACGGTCGCCTGCTGGGAGCCCGGCCAGATCAGCCCGTACCACTGTCACCCGGACGCGACCGAGATCTATTTCTGCTTTTCCGGCGGCGGACAGATGCGTACGCCGCAGGCGACGGTCGACATCACGCCGGGCGCGTTTGTGGTTCACCCGCCGGGCGAGCTGCATGAATACATCAACGGGCCGCAACGCACGCTTCTGTTTCGCGTTCGCTACGGCGCCGACATGGCCGCCCGCCACCTCGACTGGCGCGGGCATCCGGACTGGAAGCAGGTACCAGAGGACGCCGAGTATTTCCGGCGGCATCCGGCCGGCTGAGCGCGGCGCGCCGAGACCGGCGGGATCGACCTCGCCGACGTCAATTTGAATCTCAGCGGCATCGGTCGTAGGAGCGGGATTTCCTGATCTTGATTTCCGCGGCATGACATCCTCCAAGCAATAGTTCTTCTTCTCCGCGCGGCGGAATCCGCCGGAGCCTGGGTTTGCCCCTCGCGC
>Ga0114129_10009063_pt1 | contig 14183 bp, 10 predicted proteins | sample RhiMetdeltSRZDD1_FD_80071 | JGI IMG/M metagenome (GOLD analysis project Ga0114129, IMG submission 80071) | Populus rhizosphere microbial communities from Tennessee, USA - Rhizosphere MetaG P. deltoides SRZDD1 (version 2) (version 2) | ecosystem: Host-associated > Plants > Roots > Rhizosphere >... | reverse complement strand
GCCGCCGTGGCCTCGGCCGGCCGCTCGCCCAGGACGACCCTGCGGGCCAGCCGGCCGGACTCCCGGCACTGCCGCGCGAAGGGGCACAGCTCGAGCGCCTCGACGAACTCGCGCAGGTAGCGGTCGTTGCGAGCGAGCGCGGCGGCGACGATGGATTCCACCTCGCCGCCATGTTAGACGACGGGCCCCAAGGATGCCGCGCCGAAAAGACCTGAAGTCCATCCTCCTGCTCGGCTCCGGTCCCATCGTCATCGGGCAGGCTTGCGAATTCGACTACTCCGGCGTCCAGGCGCTCAAGGCGCTGCGCGAAGAGGGGTACCGGACCATCCTCCTCAACTCCAATCCGGCCACCATCATGACGGACCCGGAGTGGGCGGACCGCACCTACATCGAGCCACTCACGGTCGAGTCGGCCGAGCGCATCCTGGCGGCGGAGCGGCCCGACGCGGTGCTCCCCACGCTGGGTGGCCAGACGGCGCTCAACCTGGCGGTCCAGCTCGCGCGGCAGGGCATCCTTGCGAAGCACGGCACGCAGCTCATCGGGGCGCAGCTCGACGCCATCGAGAAGGCGGAGGACCGGCAGCGGTTCAAGGACACGATGACTGCCGTGGGGCTCGACGTCCCGTTGTCGGGCGTGGCCCGGTCGCTCGACGAGGTCACCGCCATCGGGTACGAGCTGGGATTCCCGCTGATTCTCCGCCCCAGCTTCACTCTGGGCGGCCTGGGCGGCGGCATCGCCTACAACCGCGAGGAGCTGGCCGACCTCGGGGCGCGCGCGCTCGCCTACAGCCCCGTGCACGAAGTGCTCATCGAGGAATCGGTCCTCGGCTGGAAGGAATTCGAGCTCGAGGTGATGCGCGACCACGCGGACAACGTGGTGATCATCTGCTCCATCGAGAACGTCGACCCGATGGGCGTGCATACCGGCGACTCCATCACGGTGGCGCCGGCGCAGACGCTCAGCGACGTCGAGTACCAGGAGATGCGCGACATGGCGCGGAAGGTGATCCGCGCCATCGGTGTCGAGACCGGCGGGTCGAACATCCAGTTCGGCGTCGACCCCCGCACCGGCCGTATCGTCGTCATCGAGATGAACCCGCGCGTCTCGCGCAGCTCCGCGCTCGCCTCGAAGGCGACGGGTTTCCCCATCGCGCGCATCGCGGCGAAGCTCGCCGTCGGGTACACGCTGGACGAGATCCAGAACGACATCACCAAGTCGACGCCCAGCTCCTTCGAGCCGGCGATCGACTACTGCGTGGTGAAGATCCCGCGCTTCAACTTCGAGAAGTTCCCCCACGCCGACCAGACGCTCACGACCTCCATGAAGTCGGTCGGCGAGGTCATGTCGATCGGCCGCACCTTCAACCAGGCGCTGCAGAAGGCGCTGCGCAGCCTGGAGAACGGCACCAGCGGATTGCACAGCCCGCTGGGGCGGGACGTGCTGCCGGCGACCGAGTACAGCGCGCAGGAGCTCGAGCGCATCCGCTCGGAGGTGAAGACGCCCACGCCGCGCCGCCTGTTCTGGGTTGCCGAGGCGTATCGCGCCGGGTTTTCCACCAGCGAGATCGCCCAGCTCTCGGCGATCGACCCGTGGTTCCTGCGCGAGATCGAGGAGCTGGTCCGCGCCGAGCGCGAGATCGCCGCGGGCGAAGCCCTCTCCCAGCTCGGGCGCTGGAAGCGGCTCGGCTTCTCCGACAAGCGCCTCGCGCAGCTCGCTCGCAAGTCCGAAAAGGAGATCGCGCGCCAGCGCGACGCGCAGGGCCTGCACCCGGTGTTCAAGCGCGTCGACACCTGCGCGGCCGAGTTCGAGGCCAACACGCCGTACCTGTACTCGTCGTACGAGGACGAGGACGAGACGCGCCCGGACGCGCGCAAGAAGGTGCTCATCCTCGGCTCGGGGCCGAACCGCATCGGGCAGGGCGTGGAGTTCGACTACTGCTGCGTGCAGGCGAGCTTCGCGCTGCGCGGAGCGGGGTTCGAGACCCTCATGGTCAACTGCAACCCCGAGACGGTCTCGACCGACTACGACACCTCCGACCGTCTCTACTTCGAGCCGCTCACGCTCGAGGACGTGATCGAGATCGCCCGGCGCGAGAAGCCGATGGGCGCCATCGTCCAGTTCGGAGGGCAGACCCCGCTGAAGCTCGCGCAGGGGCTGCTCGACGCCGGCATCCCCATCCTGGGCACCAGCGTGGACGCGATCGACGCCGCCGAGGATCGCGAGCGGTTCGCGAAGGTCGTGGAGGACCTGAAGCTGCTGCAGCCCGAGAATGGCGTGGCGCGCAGCACCGAGGAGGCCCTCGCGACCGCCGGTCGCATCGGATACCCCGTCATGGTGCGGCCGAGCTTCGTCCTGGGCGGCCGGGCGATGGAAGTCGTGCACGACGACGCGGGCATGGTGCAGTACTCGCGCGAGGCGGTGCAGGCCTCGGAGGAGCGGCCGATCCTCATCGACCGGTTCCTCAAGGACGCGATCGAGGTGGACGTCGACTGCGTCGGCGACGGGCGCGACTACGTCGTCTGCGGCGTGATGGAGCACATCGAGGAGGCCGGCATCCACTCCGGCGACTCGGCCTGCGCGCTGCCGCCATTCAGCCTGCCGCCGAAGATCGTCGAGGAGATCTCGCGCCAGGCCGTCGCGCTCGCCCGCCACTTACGCGTCGTCGGACTGATGAACGTGCAGTTCGCCGTGCGCGAGGGGCGCATCTACATCCTCGAGGCGAATCCGCGCGCGTCGCGGACCGTGCCCTTCGTCGGCAAGGCAACCGGTATTCCCTGGGCGCGGGTCGCGGCCCTCTGCACGGTGGGCAAGACGCTCGCGGAGCAGGGCATCACCAAGACGGTCGTGCCCAAGCACCTCAGCGTGAAGGAAGCGGTCTTCCCCTTCCACCGCTTCTCGCGCGCCGACACCATTCTCGGGCCCGAGATGCGCTCGACGGGCGAGGTGATGGGGCTCGACGATTCCTTCGCGCGCGCCTTCGCCAAGGCGCAGATCGCCGCGGGCAACGCGCTGCCGCTCTCCGGGCGCGTGTTCATCTCGGTACGCGACGAGGACAAAGAGGGCACCGTCGACCTCGCCCGGCGCATGGTTGCGGCCGGATTCGAGGTCGTGTCGACGGAGGGGACGGCGCGCTACCTGCGCGAACGTGGAGTGCCGGCGACCCCGGTGCTGAAGGTCGCCGAGGGGCGTCCGCACATCGTCGACAAGATCATCGACGGGGAGATCTCCCTCGTCTTCAATACGACCTCCGGCAAGCAGGCCATCGCGGACAGCTACAGCATCCGCCGCGAGACGCTCATGCACGGCATCCCGTACTTCACCGCGCTGACGTCCTGCCGCGCGGCCGTCGCCGCCATCGAGGCGCTCAAGGAAGGTCCTCCCAGCGTCAAGGCGCTGCAGGAGTACCAGAAGCAGCGGTGACCAGCTCCATCGCGCTCGGCGGAGGCGCTTCGGCCGAGACGACGGGTTTGCGCACACGGTCCGAGAGCCAGTCGGTCACCGACACCAGCAGATAGACGAGCAGGACGAGAGTAGACGCGCGGGCGTAGAAGCCGAGCTGCACGTTGTTGTAGAGCGCCAGCCCGAGACCGCCGCCGCCCACCAGGCCGACGACCGTCGAGACGCGGAGATTCGTCTCCCAGCGCAGCAGCGTGTACCCGAGAAGCGTCTCGCGGGCCTGGGGCCACATCGCCCACAACAGGCGCTGGAGCCGCGTCGCCCCCGCGGCGCGCAGCTCCTCGACCGGGGCTTCGGGGACCTCCTCGAGGGTCTCGGCGTACAGCTTCCCCAGCACTCCCGCCGTGTGCAGACCGATGGCGAGCGCCCCCGCGAACGGGCCCAGGCCGACCGCGAGGATGCAGAGCAGCACCCAGACCAACTCGGGGATGGAACGCAGCATGGCGAGCAACAGCCGCGAGCCGGCATACGCGGCGAGCCGCGCCGCGCGACCGAGGAAGCCGGGCGGGTCGCGCCGGTCGAGCACGAGCGTGGCCGTCGCGGGCAGGGCGAGCGCTCCGCCGACCGCGATCCCGATCGCCGTGCCGATCACCGAGATGGAGACCGTCTGCCAGAGCGGCTCGAGCAAGCTCCCGAGGAAGGCGCCCGACAGATCGGGTGGGAAGAGCTGCCGGGCGAAGCGGGCGAAACGGCCCAGCAGCCCCGGAGCGGCGATCCCGAGGAAACCGGCCTGCTGGAAAGCGATCGCGCCGAGCGCGATCCACAAAAGGACGTGCACACCGCGCCGGCCGGCGTAGCCTTCGACGGGCCCGCGCAGGAAGCTGCTCCCGTGGACGGCATTGCGCTGGAATCGCCCGCGCAGCCGGCGGCTCGCCGCGTCGGTGGCGAGCACGACGACGACGAAGGCGAGGATGAGCGTCAGCACCTGACCGTACTCGAACAGGCGCATCGACAAATTGATCTCGCCTCCGATACCGCCGGCGCCGACGAAGCCGAGCACCGCCGCGGCGCGGACGCAGCACTCTAAGGAATACAGCGTGTACGCCGCGACCGACGGAGCCGCTTGCGGCCAGATGGCGGCCGCGAACACCTGCATCCGCGACGCCCCGGCCGCATGCAGCGCGACCACGGGCGCCGGCGGAACTCCTTCGAACAGGTCGGCGTACACGCGTCCCAGGATCCCTGCCGAGCTCACTCCCAGGGCGAGCGCTCCCGGGAGGGGCCCGAGACCGAAGCCGACGACGAACAGCAGCGCCCAGACGAGGTCGGGGACGGCGCGGAGGAAACGGAGGAGGGCGCGCGTGGCGAGGCTCGCCGCAGCCAGAGCCGCGCTCAGCGCTCCGAACCGCTCCGCGGCGACGAGCGGGCCCCGCCGGAAGAGTGACGGCGTGGCGAGGATTCCGAGCGGCAGTCCCCAGACGATGGAGAGCGCGGTGCCGGCGAGCGCAATGCCGAGCGTCCGCGCGATCGCCGCGCCGACGACCCCCAAGAACGCGGGGGACAGATCCGGCGGGAAGACGCCTCGCGCGAACGCCGCCAGCGCGCGAACGTCGAAGCTGGGATGCGCGCCGCTTCCCAGGATGCACACGATCAAGGCCGCGCACGCCGCGGCGGCCAGCGCTGCGCGTCTCACCCGGCCCGCCTCGCCTCTCGAGCGTACAGGCTCTGCAAGAGAGCGGGCGAGACCTCCCCGGCGGGCACGTCGAAGGCGATCTGTCCCGCACGAACGCCGACCACGCGCGGGAACCTCTGCAGCGCCAGATCCACGTCGTGCATGGCGGCGACGAAGGTCCGCCCGCGCGTCACCTCGAAGAGGAGATCGGCGAGCTGCACCGTCAGCGCCGGGTCGAGCGAGGCGAACGGCTCGTCGGCGAGCACCACGTCCGGATCCTGCATCAGGACCCTGGCGATGGCGACGCGCTGTTGCTGTCCGCCGGAAAGCTCGTCCGCGCGAGCGCCGGCCTTGCCGGTCAGGCCCACGGTGTCCAGCGCGACGCCTGCGGCGCGGACGTCTTCCGAGGCCGGCGCGATCAATGCGCGCAGCGAGCGGAACAGGCCCCATCGGCCGAGCCTGCCGCACAGCGTGTTCTGCAGCGCGGTGAGCGAAGGCACCAGCGAGGGATTCTGGAAGATGGTGCCAATCCGCCGGCGGACGACGCGCAGCTCGCGGCCGGAGAGCTTCGAGAGGTCGCGTCCTTCGAAGGAGAGCTGACCTGCGGCCGGTCGCAGCGTCGCGTTCAGCAAGCGGAGCAGGGTCGATTTTCCCGCTCCGGAAGGCCCGAGCAAAGCGACGTGCTCGCCCGGCGCGACTTCGAGGCTCACGCGGCGCAGCGCGTGGACCGGCCCGGCCCGGCCCGCGTAGACGTGATCGACGTCGCGGAGGTCGTAGACCGTCACAACAACCCGGCCTGCTTCGCGGCGAAGCGGAGGCTGTCGTAGCTCGCGTCCTCGGCCTTCACGTATTTCTTGGCCGAGAGGGTATCGAGGATCTGCTTCTGCTGCGGATCGGCCGGCTCCAGGGCGAGGAACGCGTCTCCGACCGATTGCGCGACGTTGGCGGGCAGCCCTTTGCGCGCGACCCACAGGTAGTCGAGGAACGGCGGGGTGGTCCAGAACACGCGCACCTTGGCGGGATCGACCTTGCCGGTGGTGGTCAGCCTCTGGAAGACGGCCTCGTCGAGCGCGCCCGCGTCGACCTTTCCGTTGGCGACGGCGAGCAGCGTCGCATCGTGCCCGCCGGTGTAGATCGCCTTGGCGATGACCTGCGGATCGACCCCTTCCTGCCGCATGAAGTACTCGGGCATGAGGTGGCCGGAGGTCGAGTTCACGTCTCCGAATGCGAACGAGTGGCCCCTCAGGTCCTGCAGCGACTGGATGGAGGACCCTGGCTGCGTCACGAACTTGCTGTGGAACTCGCGGTCGCGGTCGCGCTGGACGAGAGGCTTGACGCCCGCGCGGCGGGACGCCTGGACGTACGTGAAGCCCCCCAGGTGAGCGATGTCGACCTGGTCGTTGACGAGGGCCTCCACCACCGCCGCGTAGTTGGTGGGGATGGTAATCTCGACCTTGGCGCCGGTGCGCTTTCCCAAGTAGTCGATGAGCGGTTGCATTTCCCGCGTCGCCTTCGAGGGATCGGTCGTCGGGATCATTCTGACGCGCAGCGTCGTGACAGCGGGATGCGGCTTGCAAGCGGCCAGGCAGACGGCGGCGACCGCTAGCAGACGGAAGGGCATGGGCCGCACACCATAGCCGATGCCGCGGCCCGGTGCGCGGTGCTCAGCGCCGGAGGATGAGCGCCTCGAGCAGCGCCTTCTGTACGTGCATCCGGTTCTCCGCCTCGTCGAGAACGGCGGACCGCGGGCCGTCGATTACATCGGCGCTGATTTCTTCGCCTCGGTGCGCCGGAAGGCAGTGGAGCACGATCGCGGACGGTTTGGCGCGCGACAGAAGCGCTCCGTCGACGCAGTACCCGGCGAACGCCTTGCGCCGCGCGGCGGCCTCCTTCTCCTGGCCCATGCTGATCCAGACGTCGGTGGTCACCACGTCGGCGCCTCGGACCCCCTCGTGCGGGTCGGCGACGAGGTCGAAACCCGGGGCCCGCGCCGGGCGGAACCCTTCGGGTGAGCTGATGCGTAGCGTGAAGCCGAACAGGGACGCGGCCTCGATCCACGACGTGGCCATGTTCGACGCGCCGTCGCCGACCCACGCCACGACCTTGCCCGCCAGAGGGCCAAGGCGCTCTTCGACGGTGAACAGATCCGCGAGGAGCTGCACGGGGTGGCCTCCGTCGGAGAGGCCGTTGATGACCGGGACCGTGGCGGCGCGCGCCAGCTCGAGCAGGCGTTCGTCGCCAAACGTCCGGTACATGATGGCGTCCACGTACCGCGACGCCACCGCGCCCGTGTCGGCGAGAGATTCCCCGCGCGAAAGCTGGCTGTCCTGCATCGGCAGCGTGATCGCCGTGCCGCCCAGCTGGCCAATCGCGGCCTCGAAGCTCAGCCGCGTCCGGGTGGACTGCTTCTCGAAGAGCAGCAGGAGCGTGCGGCCGGCGAGCGTGGTGATCACCTCGCCGCGGCGCCGCGCCTCCTTCAGCTCGCGCGCCCGGCGGAACAAGGCCGCATGCTCGGCCGGGCTGAAGTCGGTGAGCCGGAGGAAGTCGCGTTTCACAGGCTGGCCTCCCGCAGCTCCGCGAACAGGTCGTGGAGGCGCGGCGTCGCGCGCGCTGCCTGTGTCGCGCGGGCGGCCTGGCCCTCGAGCGCCTCGATCTGCTCGGCGACCTGCTGCGGCCCGGTTCCGCCCGCGTTCCGCTTGCGCGCGACGGAGGCGCGCGGATCGGCGGCCCGCAGCACCTCGTCGTCGAATCGCGGATCGATTTTCTGGGCCATCTGCGGCGTCACGCGCGCGAGCGGCAATCGTTGCTCCTGGCACGAGCGCACGAGCTTTCCGACGAGCTGGTACGCGGTGCGGAACGGGACGCCCTTCAGCGCCAGCGCTTCGGCGAGGTCGGTCGCCTGCGTGTAGTCCGACTCGACGGCGCGCAAGGTCGCCTCCGGGTCGAACTTCACGTGCTCGAGCCCGACGCGCAGCAGCGAGAAGACGGCGTGGAGGAGCGGTCCCGTCTCGAGAAGCGGCTGGCGATCCTCCTGCAAGTCGCGGTTGTACCCGCCGGGCAAGCCTTTCACGGTGACGAGCAGCCCCGTGAGGTTGCCGATGGCGCGGCCCGCCTTCCCGCGGATGAGCTCGAACACGTCCGGGTTGCGTTTCTGCGGCATCATCGACGAGCCGCAGGCGATGCTCCCTTCCAGCTTCGCGAATCCGAACTCGGCGCTGCAGAAGTCGATGACGTCCGTGGCGACGTGTGACGCATGCAGCAGCGCCCGCGCCGCGGCGTACGCAAAATCGAGCGCGAAATCACGGTCCCCCACCGTGTCGAGGCCATTCTCGGTGAGCCGCGCGAAGCGCAGCAGCTTCCGGGTGACCTCCCGGTCGATGGGCAGTGACGTGCCGGCGATGGCGCCCACGCCGAGAGGCAGCGCGTCCGCCGCCGCAAGGACGCCGCGCAGCCCTTCGGCGTCGCGGGCGAACATCGCGCCGTAGCCGCAGAGCACGTACGCGAGGCTGACCGGCTGCGCACGCTGGCGATGCGTGTACGAAGGCAAGATGGTGTCCCGCTCCTCGCGCGCCCGTGCGACGAGCGATCCGAGCAGCCGGCCGAGCTCGTCCAGCGCGCGCGCCGCCTGCTCGCGAACGTGGAGCCGCAGGTCGAGGGCGACCTGGTCGTTTCGCGATCGCGCCGTGTGGAGCATGCCGCCCGTCTCGCCCAGCGCGGCGGTGAGCCGCGCCTCGACGGCCATGTGCACGTCCTCCTCGGGCGGCAGCTCGCGCGGATCGAGGTCCCACAGCTTGACCAGCTCGCCGCGGAGCGCGAGCGCCGCCTGGTGCGGCACGATTCCGCACCGCGCGAGCATGGTCAGGTGCGCGAGGCTTCCGGCGAGGTCCTCCCGCAGGAGCTGCCGATCGAGCGGCAGCGAGCTGGTGAACGCGAGCACCTCCGGGAGGAGCCCGCGCTCACCGGCCGCCTCGGTCTTCGCCAGGATCACTTCCGCTCCCCGCCGTGGAGCCGGCTGAACTCGTGCAGGGACAGGCCGAGCAAGGTGATGAAGCCTTCCGCCGCCTTGTGGTCGAACTTGTCCGCCGTGCCGTAGGTGGCGAGGCCGTGGTTGTACACGCCGTAGGGCGACGTCCGGCCCACGGCGCGCAGCGACGCCTTGTGCAGGCGCAGCGTGACCTCGCCGGTGATGGTCTTGGCGTGCTCGTCGTTGAACGCCTCGATCGCGTGGCGCAGCGGCGAGAACCAGAAGCCGTCGTAGGTCAGCTCGGCGAACTTCTGCTCGAGGAACTGCTTCACCTGGAGGGACTGGCGCAGCGTCGTGAACCGCTCCAGGTCCTGGTGCGCAGCGATCAGCGCGATCGCGGCCGGGCACTCGTACGTCTCGCGGCTCTTGATGCCGACGACCCGGTCCTCCATCAGGTCGATGCGCCCGACGCCGTTGTCGCCCGCCACCTTGCCGACGCGCGCGATCAGCTCGGCCGGCGGCAGCCGCTGTCCGTCGACCGTGACGGGGAGGCCCTTCTCGAAGCCGATCTTGACGTACGTGGGCTTCTCCGGCGCGTCCTTCCAGGACTTCGTCCAGGCGAACGCCTCTTCCGGAGGCTCCGTGTCCGGATCCTCCAGCGCGCCTCCCTCGATGCTGCGGCCCCAGAGGTTCTCGTCGATCGAGAACGGGCTCTTCTTGCTCGCGGGCACCTCGATGCCGTGCTTCTGCGCGTACTCGATGGCGGCGTCGCGGGTGATGTTCCGCTCCCGCTGCGGCGCGATGATCTTGAGATCGGGCGCAAGGCCCTTCACCGCCAGATCGAAGCGGACCTGGTCGTTGCCCTTGCCCGTCGCGCCGTGCGCCACCGCGCTGGCCCCGTGCTTGCGCGCCGCTGCGACGAGGTGCCGTGCGATGAGCGGCCGCGAGAGCGCCGCGGAGAGCGGGTACACGCCCTGATACAGCGCGTTCGCCTGCAGCGCGGGGAAGCAGAACTCACGCGCGAACTCGTCCTTGGCGTCGACGATCTCGCAAGCGATGGCGCCTGCCTGCCGCGCCTTCTGCGCGAGCTTCTCGCGGTCCTTCGCCTCGCCCACGTCCGCGTGGCAGGCGATGACGTCGTAACCGTACTCGTCGCCGAGGATGCGCACCAGGACGCTCGTATCGAGTCCGCCCGAGTACGCGAGGACGATCTTGGGCCTGCTCATGTCATCTCCCTTCCGAAAAGTGCGCGCAGCCGCTGCGTCAGCCGGCGCGTGGTGACGCCACGGACCGGCGTGGCGAAGATGGTGTCGTCTCCCGCGAGCGTGCCGAGGCATTCCGGCACCCGCGCGCCGTCGATGGCCAGCGCGACGGACGGCGCCGCGCCGGGAGGCGTACGCAGGACGACCAGCGCGTCGTTCTCCGCCCACCCGGTGATCAGCTCGCCGAGCTCGTGCAGCCGCTGGGCAGGGGGCGGGAGGGCCGCCGCGTCGAGCTCGTACATGGTGCCTTCGGGGCCGGACACGCGGATCGCGCCGAGCTGGGCGAGGTCCCGCGAGAGCGTCGCTTGCGTCACCTCGAACCCTTCGCGTGCGAGCAAGCCGACCAACTCCTCCTGCGTGGAGATGCGCTGGCCCCGGATGAGCCGGCGGATTGCCTCGTGGCGCGCGGCCTTGTCGCGAACCAGCTTGAGGGGCCTCATGGCATCACCAGCGTCCCCACGCCCTTGTCGGTGAACAGCTCGCCGATGATGCTGTGGGGAACCCGCCCGTCGATGAGGTGCACGCGCTGCACGCCGTTCTGCAGCGCCTTGAGGATCGAGCGCACCTTGACGCGCATCCCGCCCTGGACGGTGCCGTCCTCGAGCTGGGCGGCCAGCCCGGGCGCGTTCAGCTCCTCGACCAGCTCGCCCGACTTGAGGATGCCGGGCACGTCCGACAGATAGATGAGCTTCTGCGCTCCCACCGCGATGGCCACTTCGGCGGCCACCTGGTCGGCGTTGATGTTGTAGCTCTGCCCGTCCTCTCCGATGCCGATCGGGGAGATGACCGGGACGTATCCCTGCTGCAGCAGCAGCTCGAGGAAGTCCTTGTTGACCCGCGTGACCTCCCCGACCTGGCCGAGATCGCGGCCGCCATTCGCCGGCAGGAGCTTGCGCGCGCGGAGCAGCGCGCCGTCCTTGCCGGAGACGCCCACGGCGTGGCCGCCTTCCTGGTTGAGCAGCGTGACCAGGTCGGTGTTGATCGAGCCCGTCAGCACCATCTCGACCACCTTCAGGTCGCTGGTGTTCGTCACGCGCTGTCCGTCGACGAACTCGGCCTTGCCGCCGAGCTTCTCCAGCGTGCGCGTGATCTCCGGGCCGCCACCGTGCACCACGATGGGCCGCAGCCCCACGCTGCGCAGCAGGCCGATGTCGTCGCAGAAGGACTTCTTCAACGACTCCTTGACCATCGCCGCGCCGCCGTACTTCACCACGCACCGTGTGCCGGTGAATCGCCGGATGTAGCCGAGCGCCTCGACGAGGAGCTGCTGCTTGAAGGTGGGGCTGTAGTTGGCGAGGCGGTCGTCCTTGGCCACGCCGCCGTCGGGCCGCGGCACGATGAGCGAGGTGTAGTCGGCGTTGATCTTCACGTAGTCGTAGGAGAGGTCGCAGCCCCAGGCGACCGCGGTGCCCGAGCCGCGGCGCAGATCGACCTCGACGCGCACTTCCGGCTCGCGCATGCGCGCCTTCAGCACCGATCCGTCGTGGCTGGCGGGGGCGCGGTCGTAGACGTCCATCGCCTGGACGGAGACGCGCGCGTCCGCCGGAGCTACGTCGTAGCCGGCCGTTCCGGCGCGAGCGCCGATCGAGGCGAGGACGCGGCCCCAGTTCGGGTCGGCGCCGAAGATGGCGGCCTTGACCAGGCTGGAGCCGGCGACGCTCTTGGCCAGGTCCATGGCGATCTCGTCGCTCGGCGCGCCCGAGACTTGGACCTCGAGCAGCTTGGTGGCGCCCTCGCCGTCGGCGGCGATGTCCTTCGCCAACTCCTTGCAGACGTCGGTCAGCGCCGCGGTGAACCGATCCAGCTCCGGGCCGGGATCGACGAGCGGCTCGTTGCCTGCGAGGCCGTTGGCGAGCGCGAACACGACGTCGTTCGTGCTCATGTCGTTGTCGACGGTGAGCGCGTTGAAGCTGCGGTCCATCGCCGCGCGAAGGGCGCCTGCGAGCGTGGTCGGCCCGACGGCGGCGTCCGTCGTGACGACGGCGATCATGGTGGCGAGCGACGGCGCGATCATGCCGGAGCCCTTGCAGATCGCCGAGATGGTCACGTCCTTGCCGCCGATGCGCACCGACCGCGCGGCCATCTTGATGCGCGTATCGGTGGTCATGATCGCCTCGGCGGCGCGCTCGGGCTCGGGGCGCAGCGACTGCACCAGCAGCGGCGCCGCGCCGACGATCTTGGCGGCGGGCAGCCGCAGGCCGATGACGCCGGTCGAGGCGCTGACCACCGAGGAGGCCTGAAGGCCGAGCGCCTTCGCCACCGCCTCGCAGACGGCCTTGACGTCCTCGATGCCCTCGGGACCGGTGAGCGCGTTCGCGTTGCCGCTGTTCACCACCACCGCCTGGATGCCGCTGGCAGGCAGCCTCGTCTCGGCATCCAATACGGGCGCCGCTCGCGCCAGGTTGCGGGTGAAGCAGCCCGCGGCGGAGCAGGGTTGGGAGCTGTAGACGAGCGCCAGGTCCTTCCGGTTGGGCTTGATGCCGGCCTGGATGCCCGCAAACTGGAAGCCAGAAGGAACCTTCACGGGTTGAACCCCCTCAAGGTGTCGAGTCCGCTGGTCTCGGGCCAGCCGAGGGCGAGGTTGAGGTTCTGCACCGCCTGTCCCGCGGCGCCTTTCACCAGGTTGTCGATGGAGCCGATGACGACGATCCTGCCTGGCTCGGCGCCGCCGGCGGCGAATCCGATCTGGCAGCGGTTGGTGCCCACGACGGACTTGAGCGATACCTCGTCGGCGCTCGCCGCCAGCTCGACGAACGGCTCGTCTGCATAATTATGCGAAAAGGCCGCGGCCACCTCGGCGGACGTCTTCCCGGCCGCCAGACGGGCATAGCAGGTGGCGAGAATCCCGCGCCGCAGCGGCAAGAGGTGCGGAGTGAAGGTGAGCGGCACGTCGCGGCCCGCGGCGCGGGCGAAGGTCTGCGCAATCTCGGGCGTGTGCTGGTGCCGCAGCACGCGATAGGCGCGGAAGTCGTCCATCACCTCGCTGAAGCTCATGTCTTCGGTCGCCTTGCGGCCGGCGCCGGTCGTACCGGACGCCGCGTCGACGATGACGCTGTCGGGAGCGAGCAATCCCGCGCGCAGCAGCGGCGCCAGCGCGAGCGCAGCGGCGGTCGGGTAGCACCCCGGGTTCGCGATCAGCCGCGCCTTGGCGATGGCCGCGCGCCCGCCCGTTTCCGGCAGCCCGTAGACGGCTTCCCGCAGGAGCCCGGCGTGGGGGTGCTCGAGACCATACGCCGCGCGGAATGCGGCGGGGTCGGCGAGGCGGAACGCGCCGGAGAGATCGACGACCTTGAGGCCCGCCGCGAGGAGCGCGGGCGCGAATTGCAGCGAGGCGTCGACCGGAGTGCAGAGGAGCGCAGCGGCACACTCGCGCGCCAGCTCGGCAGCGCGCTCGGGCGGCGCATACCGCAGCCGGCCGGCCACGCCGCGGATGCCGGCGCGCTTCTCGACGGTATCGCCCTGCCACCGATCGCTCGAGACTACCCGCAGCTCGGCGCGCGGGTGCTGCGCCAGGATGCGGGTGGCTTCGACCCCGGAGTAGCCCGACGCGCCGAGCACGGCGATGGGGGTGCGTTCCATGGATCCGCATAATTATGCAATCTTATGCAGAACGCAAGCGAAATCGAACGGGCGAGCGCCCGGTCCGAAACGCTGCGTGTCAGGGGCGCCTGCTAACCTGCTGGCGTGTGTCGCGTCGCCCAAAACTGGCGGTCGGGCCGTTTCCCGTTGACGCGCCCGGCGCGCCTTGCGATGTTTCCGCTGCGGCCGGACCCCGGGTGGGCCCGGCCGCCTCCGTTTCTCGCTACGGACCTGCGATGGCTGACAGCATTCCCATGACCAGAGCTGGCGCCGAGGCGATCAAGCGCGAGCTGAAGCACCTCAAGGCAG
>Ga0114129_10009062_pt1 | contig 14184 bp, 8 predicted proteins | sample RhiMetdeltSRZDD1_FD_80071 | JGI IMG/M metagenome (GOLD analysis project Ga0114129, IMG submission 80071) | Populus rhizosphere microbial communities from Tennessee, USA - Rhizosphere MetaG P. deltoides SRZDD1 (version 2) (version 2) | ecosystem: Host-associated > Plants > Roots > Rhizosphere >... | reverse complement strand
GTCAGATACAACGTACGAAAATCTGGCCCGCCGAAGGCCAGGTTACGCACCACCTCAGGCGTGCGAATCACCCCGATGACCTCCCCAGACGGAGCAATAACCCAGATGCCGCCGGAGCCGACGCAAAACACCCGACCGGCGGTATCGACTGTGAGGCCATCGGGCACGCCGGGATCTGCCGAGGACATATCACCGAAAAGACGAGTGTTGCTGAGACGGCAATCCGGAGCCACGTCAAAGGCGCGGATGCGGCGGTGCGTGCACACCGCGCCCTGCTGTTCTTCCTCGAAGCAACGCTGGTCCAGGCGGCTGATCGCCACGTACAGGATGGATTCATCGGGCGAAAACGCTAGCCCATTGGGGTATGCGCAGGCATCGGTGGCCAGATGCACTTCCCCCTGCGGATCAAGGCGATACACGCCGGAAAAGCCGATCTCCCGCAGCGCCGGTTCCAGGCGCAGCTCAGGGTCAGTGAAAAAGAGACTGCCGTCGGAGCGGCACACCACATCGTTGGGCTTATTGAAGCGCTTCCCTTGCCAGTGCTCGGCAATGGTGGTGACCGTCCCATCGGCGTCCATGCGGGTGATGCGCCGGTGATCGGCCCCTTCGCACATGATGAGCCGCCCCTGACGATCCAGCGTACAGCCGTTGCCCTCGCCGGTACGTTCCCGCACCACACGCACCTGGCCGCTGGTATCCCAGCGGAGCAGTCGGCTGCCGGCTACATCCACAAACGTGACGGAGCCCGCGGCATGCCACAGCGGTCCTTCGGTGCGCCCCCAGCCCGTGGTGAGCAGCGTCGGCTCGGGAGAGTCCAATATGCTCGACAGGTGCTCAGGCATCGTACCTCTCCTTGGTTGCAAGCGTGCAGGAGAGAGCATTATAGCAGGGTATCAGCTGCCCTGTATATGAGCGAACATGACCTGGCTGCCAGACGCCGCGGCAGTCGGCTGCCGTCTCCTGCCACGACGACCGCAGCGCTGTCTTCCGCACGGTGCTGGAGACATACGTGGGCAACGCCGGCCTCAGAGAGGGTCTCCTGGTCTGCCACCACATGGAGGGAGTCTGCCTTTGACGCCCCAGAGCGCCAGGAAGATGTGCGCTGCGTCACCGGTTGAGGCTGCTATCCTCGCACGTGCCTCACGCCCAGGCATCCGTCAGAGTGGTCAAGCAGCAGGAGGTTGTTGTGCAGAGCAGGGCATAGACGGTCACGTGGAAGTGTGAGGGATGTGGGGTGCGCAAAGCCCGCATCCGGAGCGCTATCGTCCCAGGTCTGCGTGTACGGTCTGTGCCCAAGCGCGTTGAGAGACTGCGGCACAGAAACAGGTGTCAACCTTCCATGACCCGCGCAGACGCGCTAGGCTGGCGACGGACTGACCTGGAAAAAATCGCCCGTTTTGTGTGCACTGTCTGCGTCAGCAGCAGCGCGTGCTGCGCCCTGGGCAGGAGGCCGTGTCTGCGGTATACTGCCCCGCGAGGCGCCCGCTGGGCGTGGGCGCCTCCGCACCCGGCTGCCATGCCACACGCCACCTGGAGCCGCACGAGGCCCGAGCGTTGCACGCTGGATGGCTTTGTGATCACGCCCATCGAACCCCCGGGCTCGCTCTATGCGGGGACGGACCACGGACGGCTCTTCATCAATAAGGCCTGGACGGGGGTGATGGCCTGGTGGTCGATGGGCCGCTGGACGGACCGGGCCGCCCGGGAGGCGATCATCGCCCAAGCCATGACGATGACGCTCGCGGACTTTCGCCGCTGGTTTGCCCGCCACGCGGCTGCTTTCCTCGTCGATTAACCGGCGATTCTGTGACAGACTACGGGAGCGGTCTGTCCCCGGCAAAAGCCGTCATCTCATACGTCATCTATTCTTTGTCTTCTCGAGGGCTCTGTTGCTGCATAGGTGACAGTCTCGCGGATCAGGTCTCGCTAGCCGTCTGCAGAGGACCATAGGCGTGCGTACAGGCTTCTGCAGGGGGTCATACGGCGCGTGCCGACGCGGTGTGGTCACACACGTTACCACAAGAAAACATGACCATCACGGCAAGCAAACAGGATGCATGGAGGCTCTGACTGCCCATACCAACGCTCCTCACCGCATGCGCACGGGGGGCAGGCAACGTCACGGACCTGCCGCGTGCGGGAGCACCACGCGCAGAGGCGCGAGGCAAGAGGCGCGCGGGCGAGGTGGCGCTCGCCTCGGCAGAGCCATGCGGGGCGGGAGAACGGACGCGCCGCATGCTGCGGCTTGGCTGACCGCGCTGCCACCCCTGCCCATGGCCACGGCCACCACCAGCGGCGCCGTGCAGGAAGGCAGATCTGGTCCACTACGCCTGTGGCGCCCCGGTCGGGCATCGGCGGGACTGTGCTCGTCGGTGAGTGCCGCCGGACCATCGCCTGTGCACTGCCACCTCCACATCACCAACCAGGAGACCGCATCATGCCGCGTTTGCAGTTTGGCGCCTTCCTCGCCCCCCACCATCCCATCGGCGAGCACCCGATGTTGCAGTTTCGCCGCGATCTCGACCTCGTCGCGCACCTGGACAAGCTCGGGTATGACGAATTCTGGTGCGGCGAGCACCATTCCAGTGGCTGGGAAATGATCGCCTCGCCCGAAATGTTCCTGGCCGCGGCGGGCGAACGCACCACGCGCATCAAGCTGGCCACCGGCGTCATCTCCCTCCCCTATCACCATCCGTTCCACGTTGCGCAACGCATGGTACAGCTCGATCACATGACCGGCGGCCGGGCGATCTTCGGCTCGGGGCCGGGGGCCTTGGCGTCGGATGCCCACACGCTCGGGGTCGATCCGATGCTGCTGCGCGACCGCCAGGACGAGGCGCTCGGCATCATCCGGCGGCTATTCACCGGCGAGCGTGTGACGGCTGAATCCGACTGGTTTACGTTGCAGGACGCCGCCCTACAATTGTTGCCGTTGCAGGAGGACCTGCCCTGCGCCGTCGCCTCCCAGATTAGCCCCTCGGGCATGACACTGGCCGGCAAGCACGGGATCGGCGTCATCTCGATCGGCTCGCTGTCCGAGGAAGGGTTGAACGCCCTGCCCACGCAATGGAGCTTCGCGGAGGCCGCCGCCGCCCAACACGGCCAGACCGTCGATCGCCAGCACTGGCGTGTGCTGCTGAGCTGGCACATCGCCGAAACGCGCGACCAAGCCCGCGCTGAGGCCCGCGATGGCCTGCTCCGGCATCATAACGACTACATCACCGGGACCCTGCAGCGGCCCGGTGCGCGGCCCTTCACCACCCCCGATGAGGCCGTGGATAAGGTTGCCTTTGCGCCCGGCGCCACCGCCACCATTGGCACGCCGGACGATCTCGTGGCGCGGATCAAAGCCGTCCTCGCCCTCTCCGGCGGCTTCGGCACGGTCATCGGCTTCGTCCACGATTGGGCCAACCCGGAAAACACGCGGCGCAGCTGGGACATGGTGGCGCGCTACGTGGTGCCCGAGATCAACGGCTATCTCACTGGCTTGCGGCAGTCGCGCGACTTCGTGGCCACCCACCGCGAGGTGTTCAATCGTGCCCGTGCGGCCGTGATGGCGAAGATTACCGAGCATGAAGCCGCGGCCGCGGCGCTGGCGGTCACGCAGTCGCCCCTGCTGGCTGCCTCGTCGAGCAATGTGCCCGATCTAGACCAGACCCCCGCCCGCCGTGCGTCGCCGTGACGGATGGCGCGCCAGGGTGAGCCAGAGCGCGCGGTCTGGCGGGCGCGTGACCCGTCTCCCGGCTGAGTGCTGGTGTCGAGGTGGCGTCGGCGGTGTCACACGCGCCACCCACATGGATGACGATGGGCATACCAGGCGCGCGCATGACGGCGGCAGTCCGCCTCGACACCACGACCGACCTGATCACTAAGGGCTGACCTATGATTCAATTGCATGAGAAAGAGACGGGCGTCGTCGTGGGGACCATCACAGAGGCGCGGTTGCAGTTTCTGATAGATCAGCTGGAAGAAGAATCGGCCGACGATACCGATTACTACATCCGATCACGCCACGCTGGATCTGTTCGAGGAGGTGGGCGCCGAGGCCGACGTGCTGGCGCTGCTGCGCCAAGCCCTGGGGACACGCGACGGTATGGACATTGTCTGGTCTAGAGTGTAACTGCTGGCCTCCCCTCGCGGCCCCAGCAGTCTCCTGCCGTTGTGAAGTGCCTCAACCATGGCGTGCGACGCTTGCACACCCTCTCACCCGATCGCAGAGCGCTGTCGTCGGGAAGGGCAGTCAAGGACAGAGGGGACGCCCTGCGCTCGTGGACACAGGGGCCAGCACGGTTACATGCAGGCCGCATGCGGGAGAAGCAGGAGCAGCGGAGCAAGCAAACAAGCGCGTGGGCATGTTGCCAATGAGAAATGGCTCACGGCAAGGCAAAGCGCACCCATGCGAGAGCGCCAACTCCTGTATTTCCAAGATATGCCACACTGCTCCAGCCGACGAAAGACCGCCGTTTCCCGAAACGGTTTGCGGCAAAGTGTCACAGGCGGTTTGACAAGGAGCAATGCAAGGAAAATCCCATGCTGGTCATGCATACCGTCATTCTCCTCCACCGGTCTCTCTGTTCTATGCTATCATAGCGACACATCGCCATAACTGGGCAGACCTGGGGAGGGGGAAAGGCAGCGATGACCTTTGAAGAGGTGGTGGATCAGGCCCTCGCGATGCTGCAGCGCCGCGGTCGTGTCACCTATCGGATGCTCCAGCGGCACTTTCAGCTTGATGACGCGGCCCTGGAAGACCTGAAAGATGAACTGCTGTATGGCCAGCGCTTGGCAGGGGATGAGGATGGGCGTGTCCTCGTCTGGAGGGGCGAACCCACCTCGGCCGCCCCCTCGACCTCTGGACGCGCACCGGTACCAGACGGCAGCCAGGCACGCGCGCCCCTCGCCTACACGCCGCCGTATCTAGCGGACAAAATTCTCACCACCCGCCTCACGCTGGAAGGCGAGCGCAAACAGGTTACCGTCCTGTTTGCTGACCTCACGGGCTCGACGGAGCTGATCCGCGACCTCGACCCGGAACAGGCCCGGGCCATTCTGGACCCCGCCCTGCACGCCATGATGGAGGCGGTGCACCGCTACGAGGGCACCGTGAACCAGGTGCTCGGGGATGGGATTATGGCGCTCTTCGGCGCGCCGCTGGCCCACGAAGACCACACGGTGCGTGCCTGTTATGCGGCGCTGGCCATGCAGGATGCGCTGCGCCGCTATGCGGAGGAGGTCCGCCGCACCCACGGCCTGCCGGTGCAGATGCGCGTCGGGCTTAACGCCGGCGAGGTGGTGGTGCGGGCCATTGGGAACGACCTGCACATGGACTACTCCGCCGTGGGCCTGACCACGGTCCTGGCCGCGCGCATGGAGCAACTCGCCACCCCCGGGAGCATTCTGCTGACCGCCGCTACTCTGCGGCTGGTGGAAGGCCTGGTCCAGGTCAGCCCCCTCGGACCCGTGCCGGTCAAGGGGGTCGACGAGCCCATCGAGGTCTTTGAGCTGATCGGCGCCAGCACCAGCCGTCGGCGCTTGCAGGCGGCCGTCGCCCGCGGGCTCACCCGCTTTGTGGGGCGGCAGACGGAGCTGGCCGCGCTGCACCAGGCGCTGGAGCAGGCCAGCGCCGGGCATGGACAGGTGGTGGCGCTCCTTGGCGAGGCCGGTGTGGGCAAGTCGCGCCTGGTGTACGAAGTGGTGCACTCGCACCGCACCCAGGGCTGGCGAGTGCTCGAAAGCGCCTCGGTGTCCTACGGCAAAGCCACGCTGTACTTGCCGGTGCTCGACTTGCTGAAGCGCTATGTCCAGGTTGAGGACCGCGACGACACCCGCACCATCCGGGCCAGGGTCACCGGGCAGGTGCTGACACTCGACGTGACCCTCCAGGAGACCATCCCCGCCCTGCTGGCGCTCCTGGACGCCCTGCCGGAGGACAGCCCGTTTCTGACACTGGACCCGCCACAGCGACGTCGCCGTACGCTCGACGGCCTGAAGCGCGTGTTGCTGCGTGAAAGTCAGGTGCAGCCCCTCCTGCTGGTGTTCGAGGATCTGCACTGGATCGATACCGAGACGCAGGCCCTGCTTGACGGTCTGGTCGAGAGCCTGCCCACGGCCCGACTCCTGCTGCTGGTCAACTATCGTCCGGAGTATCAGCACGGCTGGGGCAGCAAGACGTTCTACACCCAGCTCCGGCTCGACCCCTTGCCCCCGGCGGGGGCGGCGGCCTTCCTGCACGCTCTCCTGGGCGAGGATGCCAGCCTCGAGCCGCTGCACCCCCTGCTCATGACGCGCACCGCAGGGAACCCGTTCTTTCTGGAAGAGAGTGTGCGCACGCTGGTGGAAACCGGGGTACTGGTGGGTGCGCCGGGGGCCTATTGCCTGGTGCAGCCGGTGGAGCGCTTGCAGGTGCCAGCCACGGTGCAGGCCATGCTGGCGGCACGCATCGACCGCCTGCCGCCGGAGGAGAAGCGGTTGCTACAGACGGCGGCGGTTATTGGCCTGGAGGTGCCCCTGGCCCTGTTGCAGGCTATTGCCGAACTGCCGGAGGAGACGCTGCACCGCGGCCTGACGCACCTCCAGGCGGCCGAGCTCCTCTACGAGACCCGCCTCTTCCCCGAGCACGCCTACACCTTCAAGCATGCCCTGACGCACGAGGTGGCCTACCGCAGTCTCCTCCAGGAGCGGCGGCGGGCGCTCCATGCGCGCCTGGTCGAGGCCCTGGAAACACTCAGCGGCGACCGCCTGGCGGACCAGATCGAACCCCTGGCCGACCATGCCGTCCGCGGCGAGGTGTGGGACAAAGCCCTCCGGTATTGCCGGCAGGCTGGGGCGAAGGCCATGGAGCGCTCGGCGGCGCGCGAGGCCGAGGGGTATTACGAAAAGGCACTGGCGGCGCTGGAGCATCTGCCACGGCACCGCGCCCTGCAGGAGCAGGCCATCGATCTGCAGCTGGACCTGCGGACGGCGCGCTCTGTCCTCGGACAGCATGCGCGCATCCTGGACGACCTCCGCACCGCGGCCACGCTGGCGGAAGCGTTGGACGATCCGCACCGGCTCGGGCGGATCACCGTCTATATGGCCGATTGCTTCACCGCGGTGGGCCAGTATGCCTGCGCCATCGCGTCCTGCCAGCGCGCCCTCACCCTCTCTGCAGCCAGTGGGGAGCGTGGCACGCAGCTCTGGGCTAACAACTACCTGGGTCTGGTGTACTTCATCCAAGGGGACTATCGGCCGGCCATGGAGGCCTTCCGGCGCACCGTGGCCGCGCTGGAGGGCGAGCAGCGCTACGAGCGCTCGGGCCAGAACGTCCCCCCCGCCGGGTTCGCTCATACCTTTTTGACCCTGTGTCTGGCGGAGGTCGGCGCGTTTGCCGAGGGGAGGGCCGTCGGCGACGCCGGGCTGCGCATGGCCGAGACGGTCAATCACCCCGTGAGCCTGGTGAGTGCCTATCGGAGTGTCGGTCATCTCGCCCTCCGCCAGGGGAACCTGCCCCAGGCGCTCCCGCTGCTCGAACGTGCCGCGGGCATCTGCGAGGACATGGAGCTCCCGTTCCATTTCTCCCTGCTCGCGCCGGCCTTAGGCGCCGCATATGTGCTGTGCGGGCGTGTGGACGCGGCCATGCAGCTGCTCGAACGGGTGCTCGAGCAGACCAGCGTGAGCGGCAGAATGAATGTGCAGGCGGGGCTGCTCTCCACGCTGAGCGAGGCGCAGCTGCGCGCTGGCCACCTGGAGGAGGCGCGCACGCTGGCCACCCGTGCCCTTGAGCATGCCCGTACCTACCAGGGACGAGGCAATCAGGCGTCTATCCTGTGCCTTCTCGGCGAGATTGCGGCACATCGTAAGCCTTCCGAAGTCGCCGAGGCCGAAGCCTCCTACCGCCAGGCCCTCGCCTTGGCAGAAGAGCTGGGCATGCACCCGCTCCAGGCGCACTGCCACCGCGGCCTCGGCACGCTGTATGCCACAATCGGCCAGCGCGAGCAGGCCCGGACTGCGCTGTCGACGGCGGTCGACCTCTATCGCGCCATGGACATGACGTTCTGGCTGCCGGAAGCCGAGGCAGCGCTGGCTCAGGTAGAGAGGTGATGATCGTGGGACGCACTCTCTGGCCTTGTTGCGTGACTGTTCGCCCAACACCGTCGCACTCAACATCACCTACGGCTCTCCACTCCTGTGTTTCTTTCCGCACGCTCCCTGTCACTTATGCTATGATGAACGCGCGCATGCGTATGGAGGCCAAGCACCTGGCAGGGAGGAGACGGGGTGGACTTTGTCGCGGTCATGGATCAGGTGATCACGCTCCTGCGCCAGCGCGGCCGCCTGACGTATCGCACGCTCCTGCGGCAGTTCCAGCTCGATGATGAGGTGCTGGAGGATCTGAAGGTCGAACTGATCAAAGGCCAGCGGCTCGCTGCCGATGAGGACGGGGAAGTGCTGGTCTGGACGGGCGATGCGGGTCCCGCTTCCGCAGCCACCTCGGCTCCCGTGGAGCCCCTCGGACACGCACCACTCGCGTACACCCCACCCTATCTGGCGGAGAAGATCCTCACCTCCAAGAGCACCCTGGCAGGCGAGCGGAAACAGGTGACAGTGCTGTTCGCCGACCTCAAGGGCTCGATAGAGCTGCTGGCCGACCGCGACCCCGAGGAGGCCCGGCAGCTGCTCGATCCCGTGCTGGAGCGCCTGATGGCGGCGGTGCATCGCTATGAGGGCACCGTGAATCAGGTCATGGGCGATGGGGCTTTGCACCAAAAATCCGGTCAGTACGCTGACCCATCGGTCAATCAGACCTTTTTAGCCTCTTTTTGAAGGCTTTTTCGAGACCAGAGAGTCCCATTATTGCTCCTAAAAATCCTATGAAGGAGCGACTTTTGGTGCAAAGCCGGGCGATGGCATCATGGCGCTGTTTGGGGCACCGATTGCGCATGAAGATCACGCGGTGCGGGCCTGCTACGCCGCCCTGGCCATGCAGGAGGCCATCCGTCGCTACAGCACAGAGGTGCGGCAGGTCTCTGGGGTGGAGGTCCATATCCGGGTCGGCCTGAACTCAGGGGAGGTCGTGGTGCGCGCCATTGGGAACGACCTGCACATGGACTATTCGGCCATTGGTCAGACCACGCATCTCGCGGCCCGCATGGAACAGCTCGCCGCGCCTGGCCATATTCGCCTGACGGCTCAGACCCTGCGGCTGGCCGAGGGGCTCATCCAGGTCAACCCGATGGGGCCGGTGCCGGTGAAGGGTCTCCCGGAGCCCGTGGAGGTCTTTGAACTTGTCGGGGCCAGTACGGTCTGGCGGCGCTTGCAGGCCGTCGCAACGCGCGGACTGACCCGCTTCGTCGGGCGTCAGATGGAGCTTGAGGCGCTGCAGCAGGCCTTAGCTCGAGCAGCAACGGGCCACGGCCACATCGTCGCCATGGTCGGAGAGGCGGGGGTCGGGAAATCGCGCCTGGTGTATGAGTTTGTCCATTCCCACCATCTCACGGAGTGGCGGGTGCTCGAAAGCGCTTCGGTGTCCTATGGCAAGGCCACGCCCTATTTCCCCGTGCTCGATCTGCTCAAGCGCTATGTCCACATGGAGGACGGTGACGATCTGCGCACCATCCGCGCCAAGGTCACCGGGCAGGTGCTCACCCTGGATGAGGGCCTGCACGATGTCATCTCGGCGCTCCTGTCGCTGCTCGACCCCCTGCCGGACGATAGCCCATTTCTGCAGCTCGAACCTCCGCAGCGTCGGCAGCGCATCTTAGAGGCGCTCAAGCGTCTGCTGCTGCGCGAAAGCCAGGTGCAGCCGCTGTTACTGGTCTTTGAGCAGAATCCGCAAAGTTCGAGGCAGAACAACTGACCAAGTCAACAGATTGAGTAGCCATTCCTGAGCCGTGGAAGCAAATCTTTCCGCCTCAAATTTGCCAGGTGCTGCTTTTGAGGATCTGCACTGGATCGATGCCGAAACCCAAGCCCTCCTCGACAGCTTGGTCGAAAGCCTGCCGACCTCCCGGCTTCTGCTCCTGGTCAACTACCGGCCCGAGTATCAGCACGCCTGGGGCAGTAAAACCTCCTACACGCAACTGCGACTCGATCCGTTGCCCCCAGCCAACGCTGACGAACTCTTGCACGCCCTGCTTGGGGACGACCCGAGTCTCGCACCGCTCACTCGGCTGCTGATCGAGCGCACTGAGGGCAATCCCTTCTTTCTGGAGGAGAGTGTCCGGACGCTGATGGAGACTGGGGCGCTGGTCGGCGCGCCAGGGGCCTATCGGCTGGCACAGGCCCTACCACGCATCCAGGTCCCGGCGACGGTGCAGGCGGTGCTGGCGGCGCGTATTGACCGGCTCTCGTCCGAGGACAAGCATCTCCTCCAGACCGCGGCAGTCATCGGTACAGAGGTGTCATTCCCTCTGCTCCAAGCCATTGCCGAGATGCCCGGGGAGGTGTTGCACCGGGGCCTTGACCACCTGCAAACGGCGGAGTTGCTCGACGAGACGCGGCTCTTCCCCGAGCGCGCATTCACCTTCAAGCATGCCCTGACCCACGAGGTGGCCTATGGCGGGCTGCTCCAGGAGCGGCGACGTGTTCTGCACGGCCGCATTGTCCAGGCCCTTGAAGCGCTGTACTCGGACCGTTTGGCCGAGCAGGTGGACCGCCTGGCCCACCACGCCGTGCGAGGGGAGGTGTGGGAGAAGGCCCTCACCTACTGCCGGCAGGCCGGAGTGCGGGCGGAAGCCCGCTCCGCGCACCGCGAAGCCGTGACGTATTTTGAGCAGGCGCTGGCGGCCCTGGTGCAGCTCCCCGAGCGCCGCGACACGCTGGAGCAGGCCATCGATGTGCGGCTCACCATGCAAAGTGCTTTGTCGCGGCTCGGCGAAGAGGCGCGGATCTCCGACAACCTGCACGCCGCCGAGGCTCTTGCCGAGCGGCTGGGTGATGACCGACGGCTCGGACGGATTGCTGGCTCTTTCGGTACCCACTTCTCCGCCATAGGCGAGCATGACCGCTCCATTGCGGCGTGCCAGCCTGCCCTCGCCCTGGCCACCACCAGCGACGCCTTTGACATCCAGGTCATGGCCCAGGCCCGCCTGGGTCAAGCCTACTATACTGGGGGAGATTTTCGGCAGGCGTTGGACGTCGCGCGCCAGGCGATGGCAGTACGCACCGGCGACATGCGCTTTGCGCACGTCGGCCTGGGTTTCCCTGCCGTGTCGTCCCGTGCGTATGTGGCCGGGTGTCTGGCCGAACTGGAGGGCTTCGCCGAGGGGAAGGGTGTGGCAGAAGACGCGGTACGGATTGCCGAGGCAGCCGAGCAGCCCTTCTATATTGCTTCGGCGCTTCTCTGGGTGGGGTTGCTCGCCCGCCGCCAAGGGGAGCTCCGCCAGGCCATCCTCGCGCTCGAACGGAGCCTGGCGCTCTGCCACACTGCCACCTTCCCTCGGTTATTTCCCATGGCCGCCTCCTTCATGAGTGCGGGGTATGCTCTGGCCGGACGCGCTGCGGAGGCCCTGCCGCTCCTGGACCAGACGCTGGAGCGCGTGGCCCCCGGAAACCGCGTGATCTTCCAGGCGCTCGTACTCACCGAGCTGAGCGAGGCCCTGCTCCTCGTCGGTCGCGTGGACGAGGCGCGTGTGCTGGCCGGACGCCTCCTTGAACTCTACGGCACCCAGACGGGGCGTGGCTACCAGGCGCATGCATACCGCCTCCTCGGTGAAGCCGTTGCACGTGGTGATGCGCCTGAGGCCGAGCCCGCCGCCGCCCACTACCGCCAGGCCCTGGCCCTGGCCGAAGAACTCGGCATGCGCCCACTCCAGGCCCACTGCCACCGCGGCTTGGGCATGCTGTATGCGACGACCGGGCAGCACGAGCAGGCCCATGCGGAGTTGTCTACCGCTATTGCCCTGTACCGCACCATGGAGATGACGTTCTGGCTCCTGGAGACCGAAGCGACACTGGCACAGGTGGACGCACGATGACCATAGGAGAGGATCATCCGGCTATGCTGTCCTACATAACGCCCAATTTTGGCGCAAGCGTTGTCCGAATCATCAGACTTGCTGATGTGTGCGCCGTGCACCTCGGAGGGTCTCGGCAGCCTGGATATCCCTTGGCAAGGCTCGTGCACCAGCGCGAGCATCAGCGGAAGCAGAGCTCCAGAGGAGGTGCGGGATGGTCGATCGCGGTCTGACCCATGTGGCACTGCTGTGAGCAACCTCAACGACAGCATCGCGTTCTACACGAAGTATGCCCGGATGCAGGTGGTGCACCGGCGGACGGTGCCCACGACGGGGTTCGAGGTGGCGTGGATCAGTGATAAGACGCGCCCTTTCGTCATCGTCCTTTCCGAGCGGAGCCAGGTCGACCATCCGCTCGTCCCTCCCGCCCACCTGGGTGTGGCCTGCGCGAGTCGGGAGGAAGTGGATCGGTTGTGCGAGCTAGCTCGGGGTGAAGGGCGGCTCATCAACGGCCCGAGAGATGCTGGTCTTCCCATAGGGTATTTAGCCTCCATTCGCGATCTCGACGGCCATACCCTGGAGGTGTCGTTTGGCCAGGAAGTCGGGCTGACCATCCAGCAAGCCACCTGATCCCTCGGCGGACGCGGTATGCAGCGCTGCTGAGCTTCGTTCGCCGTCAGAACATTGACCCGTTGGCACACCATGATCTGTGGGTGCCTTAAAAAACCCCGGTTTGTGCATAGGGGGAAATCTGATCATTTTGATACAGTTTTCGTGTGCAGATACCCGATACAACTGCTACGTACGCCTGAGGGTCGCGCGGGAGGTTTTTGGACAGGGAGTGGATCTCGACGAGTGAATCTCCAAGGGGACCGTCCCAAGGGAATCTGGAAGGGGGCCGGCCCGCGCCCGGCCCGATGGGGCGCCCGGCGGCGCCCCTGGGTGTTAGAACCTGACCTTCCCGCTATACGTGCCCCAATACTCCCACCAGTCGTCGCGCCGGTCGGTAATGCTGCGGGTCTGGTACACCCCTATGCGCATCAACGCCGTGCAATAGCCAGCCTTCTGCGCCGTGCCCATGCCCGCGACGGTAATGTCCTCGCTTTGCACCCGGCCCCAGATCGTGCCGTCCGGGTGCGTCTCGATCCGCTCCAGCGCCTGCTCCCACATGGCGACCAGCAGCCGTAAGGCGAGGGGCGAGAGGTGACAGACCGCACAGTCGCCGCCCCCCAGATCGCAGTGACAGTCACGGCAATAGGTGAGGTTGCGCCTCACCACCTCCTGCGTGGCACTCAGGGTCACATCGGGATTGCCCGTCCCGGCTCCTGCTTCACGTTCGACGCGCATCGTCATGCTCCTCTCCTCGGTGGGTGCGTTGCGGCCCCCAGTTCTGGGGCGCCCCTCTAGCGCCCCTTGGGGTTGCAGGCGTTATTGGCGGTTTTTTTACGGTAGTGGAGGTGGCCAAAATCATTACTTTTTTGCCAGGAGCCTGGCGAGTGCGTAACGCATGGAAGATCAATGCCCATATCAAAGCAAATCTAAGGGGGTTTTTGGCCATCCTATGATAGTTATTACCACGCAACCGTATATCATTCTCCAGTTGCCCCTAAGATGGTCACAACTCTAAGTCATTGTTTTCACTACAAAAATGATATTGATGAATCGCTCGTTACTCTCTAACCGTACATTTTCCGGTCGCTGCTCCTCGAACCCCATTATGAACGGGTGGCCGCCTAATCATGCGTGCTCCGAACGAGTTGATGCGTCTATGCTATGAGTATTCGGGAAGCACAGGGGCCGCATCTACGATCCACGGCGCGTGACAGATGACTCAGAATGATATGGTTGTCTCAGAATGAGAGAACAGGGGTGCGCGAGTGCTCCTGCTGGCTCTGTCGCCCATTGGCCATAGGGAGGCCAAATCCGAAAATCAGCTATCAAAAAATCAATGGCTTGCGAGACTGCACTTTCCTGTTTTCGAGAATGTGCGGCAGCGCCTCTCATTTTCGTATAGCCCTCACGCGCCGCACGGCTTCCGTCGCTAAAGCGGCTCACGCCCAACGCGGCGTCGACCTCACTTCTTTGCCGAGCAGACGAGGGATGAGAGCCTACGGGCTCTGGAGTTTGGTATGACCCTTGCTCACCCCTAGGGGGTGACCCCTGGCGTGATACCAATCTCCAGCAAAGGACGAAACTATGGCCGTCGCTCCAAAACTTGAGGAAACGGTGGAATTCGCTGAGAACCCCGAGC